>Ga0315280_10001474_pt1 | contig 40452 bp, 32 predicted proteins | sample YL17G06_40_MG_FD_203697 | JGI IMG/M metagenome (GOLD analysis project Ga0315280, IMG submission 203697) | Sediment microbial communities from Yellowstone Lake, YNP, Wyoming, USA - YL17G06_40 | ecosystem: Environmental > Aquatic > Freshwater > Lake > Sediment | place: USA: Wyoming | collected...
AGAAGAGGAACGGGGGCGGTCACCAGCGGGACCTCTTGAACTGGAATGGGAAAGTTTCATGGCAAGAGCCTCGCCCGACCGCTCATTCGGGGTCGTGAAAAGTTCTAAAGTTCAGAAATGATTGTGCTTGGGTGAAAAATAAAAAGTGCGGCCCGCGGCGCCAGCAGCGAGGCGGCGAGGGTGATGAAGATTCGTTTCATGGTCGTGGCGTCACCGGCTTTAGTGTGGCCGTGCCTTCCAAGCGGGCCGACGATTGGTCAGGGCGCCAGAGAAGGTAGAGTTGGAGAGTGGCAAGCGCGCCCTTGCCGGAGGCGTCCTTCTTCGCGGTCGTCGCGCCGCCGAACGACGAGGGGTCAATGACGAATCGGCGCGCGGCCGCTGACGGCTCGGCCGTGAACGGAACCAGGCACTCGGCGAGAACTCGTTTGTCGCGCTCGACATCCCGGACTTTGCCCTCCGCGCGAAGCTCCAGGAGGCCGGCCGCACCCTTCATGGCTACTTCGAGCACGAGCGGCCGGCCGTCAGTGGGCAGATCGCGGGCGACGGCGTGAAGCCATTGGGCCTTGAGCCGGCCGTTGCGACGCGGGTCGTCGTCGCTGTGAATGACCACGTTCGCCACAGTCTTGAATCCAAATCCGTCCGCCACGCCGCGGGTGGAATTCATCGCGACGGTCTGCTCGGGCTTGTGCCACGGATGTTCCTTGCGCCCGAGCGGCAGCAGCAGGCTCGGGGTGCGCCGCACCGGCGCGGCCACATTGCCGCCGGACCGGACCGCAGGATGCCGCGCGGTGGCGATGGCGGTCTGCAACTGCTGTTCAAGCGGGACCACCGGCCATTCGCGCTCGGTGAACGTGTCGAACTGGACACTGGAGCCGCGGAACCACTCGGGGTGTTCGCGCAGGCGGGCCATCACCGCGTCCTTCCGCGTCGCGAGCCTGGCGCCCGACTCCGCCGCGCGCGCAAGGTCGCTGGCCCCGTTGAACACGCCTTCCTTGAACCGCCAGATTTCGGTGAACACCGCGCTGAATTCGGTGAAGGCCGCGACCATTTCGAGGCGTTTCCGTTCGGCGTCGGTGAGTTTGCATTCTGCGGCCTCGGCCAACGCCGCATCGAGCCGCGCGTGGTAATCCGGCGGACAACGGTGAAATTGCAGCGTGTCACTGAACGGCCATTCCTTGCCCCAGACCGGCGTGAAATCGCCACGGCGGGCGTCGTCCTTGCGCCACGAGCCGGCCGCGACGTAGTAGCGGTGCATCGCGCCGCCGGCCGCGCCGAATGTGCGGTCGCAAAATTCGCGGAGCAGCCGTTGCACGTCGTCCTCGGGGTTCCACAACAGCCGGCGAATGACGTAGAGCTTGGGCGCGTCGAAGGCCCACACCGGATACGCCTCGGCGCGATACAGGAGAAGCTGGTTCGCGCGGTAGTAGCGGAAGTTTTCCTGGATGACTTCGAATGGGAGATTCGGCAGCACGTAGCCCGCGCCGTAAACGTATTCGTAAGTGCCGAGCCTCGGCGCCAGCCCGCGCCAGAAGCTGTGCCGGTCGCCGGCGACATTCACCAGCACGTTGTCCGGCAGCTTGAGGTCGCGGGGCGGACGGCCCACATCGCCGTAGGCGAGCACGCCCACCATGCGAGGCGGGTAATAGCCACGCAGCGCTTCGGCGACGCGGGTGACGAACTGATAATAGCTCTGCGGCCAGCCGACGCGGCGGCACTCGGCGCACTGGCATTGCACGCGCTGGCCGTCGTTGATGCCGAGCGAGTAAAACAGCCGTCCCCCGGCGAAGGCTTCGCGGCCCTTGGCGATGGCGACTTCGAGCGTCTTGGGATGCGTGTAGCACGGATGCCATGCCTGAAAACTGTTTTTGCCGCCCGTTCCTTCACCCTTGGCGCGCGTCGCGGGCACAAAGCGCTGGCCATCCTCCTTCAACGGAAAAATTTCGGGATGCTTCGCGAGACTCTCCTCGATGGGGAAAATCCGGATCATGTTGTGCGACACCGACTCGTGGTGCATCCGCATGCTTTTGAAAAAATCGTCGGCGCTGAAGAACGCGCGCTCCTCGACGGCCACGCCGCTGTTGGCGCGCTCCTTTCGGTCGCGCGCCGGATCGCGCAGCACCAGTCCGCTCATCGCCCGCGCGATGACAAATGGCCGCGCGACCGACCGGCCTTCCTTGAGTTCGAAAGTCTTCCGCGGCGGCAAACAAAGGCCGAGTTCGCCGGGAAAGGCCCAGTGCAATCCGAGATGATCTTCCAGGAACGCCATCACCCCGTAGCCCGTCGCCACTGGCGTCTGGCCGGTGATGGTGATGACGGCGCGCGGCTGTGACGACACCTCGATCTCGAATGCATCCATGTCGCGGACATCGGCGAGCGCTTCCGCCGGAAGCTCGCGCCAGTAGGCGGCGCGCGTGCGGACGACCAACTCGACCGGCGCGCCCGCCCCTTTCAGGTCGTCGCGACCGAGCGCGAGTTTGAGATACTTGATCAGAGTCCCGCGAAGTTCCCCCGCCGCCGTATCAAACGGCCCCTCTTCGCGCACGGTGATGTTGGAAGCGGAATCGAGGCTCACGTCGGCGGCTGCAAGGCCGACCGGCCAGACCAGCAGCAGGGCGGTGAGGGTGAGCAACGAGGTTCGTTTCAGATTCATGTTCCAAGTATTGCGCGCTTTCATTTCGTTCCCTTCTTGAACAGTGTGTCCGCCTCGTCGAGGTAGAGTTTCCAATCGAACAGCGTCAGGCCATGGCCGCCGTCGCGCATGTGGTAGGCGATGGGGCCGTTGAGCAGCAGGTCGTTCACTGGCGGCATTTCATCTTTCATCGCCCCGGCTTTGCCATATAACGCCCACACCTTCGAGGCCTCGACGAGTGAAAGCCACGAGCCTCGCGGGTCGGCCCACGGGTCATGCGTCGCTTCACCATCGTGAAGGGCGCGCGGAGCAACGAGCGCCACCAACTCGTGCTGATCAATCGGCAGGCGGTCCTCCTGGTGGTCGTATTCCTTGTATTCTGCGGTTGTCCAATGGGGAAAATTCTTGTGGTTCTTCCGGCTCGAGAGTGGGTACACAATAATGAGAAGCAATAGCACAAGCAGTCGCGGTGTCAAGGGCAAGGGCGCTTCGCTTCTTTGGCTTTGCCAAACCCTTGACCCTCGCGCCTTTGCTCGTGCTGGGAAGAAAGATAGCGACGGCGACGGAGCGCCGTCTTTCGCTCTGGCACCGGAGCATTTCGCTTCACCAACTATTTAACCGGATGAGCCATTTTGCAGAAGTCATGAACTTTGGCACATATCCTGCTCCATGTCGCACCCCGAAGGCAACATGATTGTCTATCAAGACAATATGGACGGGCTATTACGGGCTCTTCAACTAGGAAAACATCGCCCCAATGATCATCGTGAAGCCGACCATAGTTTTCACTTCAGGGCTTCTTTGCGAAGAATGCAGAACATGGGCGGTCAGACGGAATTACGGGCACGCAGTTCGAGGACGACGATCTCGGATGGGCAGAACAAACGAAGGGGAAGACCGCGTGTGCCCAAGCCGCTTGTCGTGTAGAGCGTGGTTTGTCCTTCGCGCACAAACCCGTAAACGTAACGCCGGGGCATCCGTGTTTTTCGCACCAGCGGTCCAATCAGCGGCAGGCGGACTTGTCCTCCATGTGTGTCGCCCGACAGAACGAGATCGAAAACTGCCTGTTGCGCTGCGGGATAGTAGTCGGGCCAATGGGCGACGAGAATCCGGAAGGAAACGGCATCCGGTATGGACATAACGAGCCTGCGGACCGCCCGGTTCATCCGTTCGCGCTCCTTCTTTGGCCATTTTCGGGCACCGGAGATTGCGATCTTCGCGCCTTCGCGTTCGATTACGAGCGATGTTCCGCTCAGGTAACGAATCGCCCCATGGCGCTTCAGATGCCCGCGCATCGGGCGGCTGTCGTGGTTGCCCCGCACCGCGACGATACCATCGGCGAAATGGGCGGCGAATTCGCCGACAGCATCCACGAACGCCATCGCGCTGCCGGCTGATTTCTTGCGGTGGTTCTGATAATCGCCGCCGAGAATCAGCAGATTGCCCCGCAGGGAGGCGAGGACCTCCAGCACTTTGTTCTCATAACGGCCGATCCGACGGACGTGAAAGTCACTGGCGAAAACGATTGTATAACGGTCGAACGTTGCCGGGAGACTGGGGAATTCAAGCGAGAAGAAACGAAGGCGCACCTGACGTCCTTCGCGCCAGGCATGGACGGCCACAGCAACTGTCAGGGCAAGTAGGACCCCGGCGATGAGAGGTGGAATTAGCAGAGCGTTTACCTCTCCGGGTTGGCGCTGCTTTCTTTTCCTGGAATAACGCTAGAAAGCGATTTGGAAGCCGGAAAAGTCAGGTCCCTCGTCAGCCCATTCACACTGGACATCCATGATATAGGCGAAGCCCGGCCCGCGTTGGAGCTGACCAACGAATCGCTCGAGCACAGCGCGGTTGCCTACCGCCTGGACCTCGACGTTACCATCGGGCAGATTGCGAACAAAACCGCTCAGGCCCAATCGTTGCGCCGTGCTGCGAACAAACCACCGATAGCCAACTCCTTGAACGCGTCCCAGGACAACCGCCTTCAGGTAAGCCATTGTTCTTGCGTCGCCTCCGATTCGGACCAAGCATCCAGAGTGCCACCTAGCCTGAGGCTGATCGAGTAGTCAAATCAAGAAGAGTAATTCTGGCGGTGCCTCTTGGCATTATTAGAGACTTATCGGTCAAATAATGGGCACATTCTCGAGCTTGGCGAGCCTCGGAAAAGGCGATCCAACGCATTCCGTCCCGAATCGAGGTCGCGGTCAACGGAGGGATGGGGTGCCGTTGCGCGCGGAGCCTGTGGAGGGTTGATCGGTCGGCGGGACGAAAAGCCGATTTAGGTTTGTTCGGCTCCCTCGGCTTCCGACAGCATTCCTTCGCCGCATTCAGTTCCGCGTGCCGCTTTGATGAGATCGGTCAGGGCGTTGCGAAGCGCCGGTTCGGCGGAAAGTCGTCGGCTCACCACCCGCTCTTCGCGTCGCGAAAGCCGCCGCTCCAAATAGGCAGCCAGCAATTCGCGGTCGGCGTCGCCGATTTCCTTCGGGGTCTGGGCCACACTGCCGCTTTCGCCAAAAACGTCAGGGCCAACCCGCCGTAGCAGCACCTCGATCATGCTATGTTCGCGTCTCTTCACAGGTTCGACCCAGCTTTCTCAGCACAATTGAGCGCGCACGCCTGCTTATATCGGTGTCACATGAACGGTCAAAGCCTTGCTCGATTTCCCGTCCATCGGACGTCTTGCGCAAAGGCACAAAGGAGCGAAGACTGACTCTCATCGGGCCGGCCAGACCACAATCCGAAATCCGAAATCGAAAATGTCACTTGTGCCGCATTTGTTTCTGTTCGGTGTTACCTAGTCTTGAACTACTCCGTTGTGGAAAACAGGAACGAGGCGTCGGCCCAGGTCCGGCGCATCAGGGCTTCCAGATCAATCTCTGCCTCTGGCGGCGAAGGCGGTTGGGGCGGCGTTCTGCGGACAGGGCGGACCTGTCGTTTTCCCTCTATGTCGTCCCTCAAGCCACGCTCGTCCACGGTCTCGATGGGCAACCCTCCTCGAAATCCCGTAATGCCTTCCATTACGCTGCGGAAAACTCCGCCCGTCGCGGCAGCCCCAGAGGTGTCCTTGCGCTTCAGGTTTGCCCGGATTCCCGTCGGATGTTCGGTGAGAAAGGCTTTGACGAATTCGACTCCGATAGGCCTTTCGATCTGGAAGCCAATCTCCTGGCCATCCTGGGGCAATAGGATTGGCTTTCCCCCTTCGATACGACCCTCTCGGTCACGAGGTGCAGCGCGAGGATCGTCCTCGTCAAAGACCGGGTAGATGGGCTCTACTCTGCCGTCGGGTGTGACGGAGATCATCGTCAGGTAGCCTGAGCGGCTGGCGCACACTCGAAAGTAAACTTTGTCATTTAGCCGAAAGCGCGACCCTGAGCGTATCGGCCGCACGGCGCGCTTCAAGTTCTCGGACTTTTCGATAGTTAGTTCCAGTTGGTCGGGCGAGCCGGGCGGCTGGCGGATTTTCATCAAGTTGATCACCGTGTAGGCGCGGTTCAACTCGCCCCGCAGGTTCGCCAGCGAATCATCGGCCACCGAATACTTTTCGCGCAGGGCAAACTGGCCGCTCGAATCGCTGGCCGCCAGTTCATGGCTAACACCGCCCGCCGTCTGTCTTGCCCCATACAGGATCAGTTCCTCGTGTGGATTGGACTCAGAAACCTTTTTCACCACGTTCGATTGTTCGAGTGAGGCGACCAATTCGTCAATCCCGCGCCGCAGCTCTCTGGTTCTTGTTTGGTCGAGTTCGCCGCAAAGACCCGGAAAACTGTCGAACGGGGCAAGCGCAACAGTCAGTGGTTGAATGCCTGCCGGATGAAATGCCGGGGGAGCCGGCGGCTGGGACGCGGGAGGCGCCACTTTCGCCGCCATGTCACGTTCGAAAAGCGGTTTCTTGCGCATCGCCTCGGAGATTTCGACTGTCGGGTGTTGAATATTGCCCTCTGCGACAATCGGTTTGCTGAGGAAAGCGATCATCTCGTCGAACGTGATTCGACCATCGCCATCTGTGTCGGCATCGCCACGAAATGCATTAGCTAGCTCAAGTGTTAGAAACCCATGGGTTTCCTTTCGGTCGCCGACTATCACAGGCTCACGCGTCTCGGCGGCTCTTTCGTTGGCGCGTGCCGCCGCGATCAACGCAACGTTCTCCACGCCGGGGATCGTCGGTCCTCGTTCACGCAGAGGCGATTCAAATCCCGCCGAAGCCTCATCGCCGCGTGAGCGTGGCGCAATGTAGTAAGGCTCGAAAAACAAGTCTCTCAGGCCCATCCCACGGGTCCGCGGCCCGGTCGCTGGTTTTTCATAGTAGAGATATTTCACCTTGGGGCCACCACCAATGTTTCGCAAGCCCGTTCCAGAATGGCAGGCATCCACAATGGCAATGAACGTTCGTCCCTGAGCTCCTCGCTGCGCGATTTTGTTCAATTCGTCATCGCGGATATAGTTTGTTGCGTTTTCGTCGGAGGTGCCCTTGAAGTCATATGGAACGAGGATTTCATCCAGATTGTCTTCGTCCCGCTCGTCGCCGTCATCGTCGGGCAACTGCCTGCCGTGGCCGCTCCAGTAGAAAACCAAAACGTCGCCCGGCTTCGAACGACCGATCAGCCAGTCGTTGAGTTCAGCGAGCAGATTGGCGCGGGTAACCTGTTGGTTGAGGAGCATGTGCACGTTGTCAGGCTTGAAGGCGAACTTGCCGACCAGCCAACTGTGCATCAGGCGGGCGTCGTTTTCACAGCCTTGAAGCCACTGTTCCCGACTGAAATTCGGGTACTTGTTGTTGCCGCAAATGAGCGCGTACTTCTCCGCGCACACACCATGGGTAAGACAAGCCAGCCACACCACAACGGTGACTTCAAAGGCTCGCCCTCTCATTTTCTTGTAACCTCGCGTTTGTGAAGTCACGAAACACAAATCGCCCGGATGAAGGGAAATAAGAACGACACCCTATTGGTGTCTTTCTGGTTGATCTCCTTTTTCTGTTGTTTGGGAAACGCCGAGAAATGCAAAACCTGAAACCCAAAACTCGAAACTGAAAACCCGAAACTCGAAACTTGAAATGCCTTATTTGGCTCAGGCAATCTTCAGCATTTCTTTGATCTTGATAACAGCGGAACCGGCATCGGGGGCATACCCGCTCGCGCCGATCTCATTCGCAAAATCCTGCGTCAAAGGCGCCCCACCGACGATCGTTACCACATCCAGACCGATTGCGCTCTTGAGAGCCTCGATGACGGTTTTCATGCCGGGCATCGTCGTGGTCAAGAGGGCCGACATACCGACAACCGCACCGGGGTTTTGTTTACGGGCCGTGACGAATTTTTCCGCCGGAACGTCCACCCCCAAGTCCACGATCTCGAAGCTGGCTCCACCGACCATCATAGCCACCACGTTCTTGCCAATATCGTGCATATCGCCCTTGACGGTTCCGATGATCAGCGTGCCCAGCGGCTTCACTCCCTGGGCGACAAGCAGCGGCCTTACCTGATCCATTCCGGCTTTCATCGCCTTTTCCGAGATCATGACATCGGGCAGAAAGATTTCGCAGTCGCGGAATCTCTGGGTGAGCACATTCATTCCTGCCACCAGGCCCTTGTTCAGGATGTCGCGCGCCGGAATTCCTTCCTCGATGGCTTGCTTTGTCAGCTCATAGACGCCTGGTTGGCCCTTCATGTCCGGCGGGTAGTTCGAGTCGCGGTTGACCTTGCCGCGGATCACACATTCGGCGATTTGTTCCAGCAGCCCCATCGTTGCCTCCTCTTCGATCCCAAAGGGAATCCCCTCTGTCCAACAAACCTCGGGGAAAGATGATTCCAGTTAGCCGACGGCTCTCTTGAAATCAACAGAAATTCTCAAGCCTTGCCCCGGCCAATGGGCGGGGTTCGGGATTGGCTTGACATCGGCGTGGATGGTAAAAAGAATCCCTTCTACAGATCGTTAAAAGGGGGGCGGGGACAATGGCGGGCCTGTCTGTAAACATTGATCATGTAGCCACCATTCGCCAGGTTCGGCGAACGATTGAACCCGACCCGGTGGCGGCGGCAAGTATCTGCGAAGCTGCCGGTGCGCGCGGGATCACTGCCCATCTGCGCGAAGATCGCCGTCATGTTCAAGACCGCGACCTGCGTTTACTTCGCCAGGTCGCCAAGACATGTCTCAATCTTGAGATGGCGCCGACCGACGAGCTAATTGCGATTGCACTCGACGTCAAACCCGACATGGCGACGCTGGTTCCCGAGAGGCGGCAAGAGGTCACGACCGAAGGGGGTCTGGACGTTGCGGGCCAACAGGACCGCCTTGCCGATGTGACACGACGGCTTCGCGATGGCGGTATTGTTGTCAGCCTGTTTATCAATCCCGACCCGCTTCAGATCGAGGCGGCGGGGGCGACCGAAGCCGATGCGGTTGAGCTCAATACGGGTTCCTACTCGAATGCGCACCGGTTCGAGGATCGCCAACGCGAACTCCAGATTCTTACGGTGGGAGCCGAAATGGTGCGCAACCTCGGTTTGACGTTGAATGCGGGCCACGGCCTGACTTATCAAAATGTGCTTCCTGTGGCAGCGATCGAGGGCATGAGCGGATTGTACATCGGCCATTCGATCATCAGCTATGCGGTCCTCTATGGTCTGGCCGAGGCGGTTCGCGAGATGACACGCCTGATTGACAAGGCGACGCAATTCCCCGACCACTACCGCACGGCTTGAGGCGGGCACATGAGAATCTGCTATCTGTGCGCCGATCATGGAATTCCCGTTCTGGGCCGCAAGGGTTGCTCGACCCATGTTCGGGAAACCTGCCGTTCGCTCCAGGAAGCCAGCCACGAGGTTTTCATCGTCACTCCCTCGCGCGGAAGTGATATTTCGGAACATCGCAACATCGAGATCATCGAGGTCCCGCCTTTTCGCCTGCGTTGGTTGGGAAGCGACTTTCGCCAATGGCTTTACAATTGGCGCTTGGTTCGCGCCATGAACGAGCTCGCGAAGCAACGCGCTCCCGATGTTCTTTATGAACGCTACTCGCTTTACTCGACGACGGGAATGCACATAGCGGAGCGGTTTCAATGGCCCCGAATTCTCGAAGTCAACACACTGCTTGTGGAGGAACAAGCCGAACGAATCCATTTTCACCGATTTGCGACCTGGCTGGAGAATCGAATCGTTCGATCGGCCCCAGCGGTCATTGTCGTCTCCAAGCCGCTTCGCGACGCTTTCGTGAACCGAGGGGTGGACCCCCGCCGAATCACGATCATGCCCATGGCGGTGGATGTCAGGCGTTTTCACCCCGACGTGGAGCCGGCCGATTTGCGCACCCGATACGGCCTGAACGGCAAAACGATCGTTGGTTATACCGGAACGCTAACCGCTTGGCACGGAATTGATCTTCTCTACGAAGTCGCCGAGCGATTCAAGGCGCTCAACGAGAACATCTGTATCGTGGTCATCGGTGGGGAGAAAGCCAAAGTCAATGCGCACCGCGAACGCGTTCGGATGCGCCGATTGAACGAGTATCTGATTTTTACTGGCAGCGTCCCTTACACCGAGGTTTCCCATTACATCAGTGCGATGGATATTGCCGTCGTGCCCGGCTCCATCGAATGGGCCTCGCCCGCCAAGCTGCTCGAATACCAGGCGATGGGCAAACCAGCCGTCGCTCCGCGCTACGTTCCCGTCGCCGACATTCTCACCGATGGGCGAGAGGGCTATCTGTTCTTTCCCAACGACGTCGAAGAGATGACCGATCGCATTTTGCGCCTGCACCACGATTCAGTCGAGCGCCTGGCCATGGGGCGTAGAGCTCGTCAGCGCGTCGTGGAACGCCACGCCTGGGAGCATAACGCAAAACGCATCATCGAGATGTTCAAACAGATGCTCGCCGAAAAGAGGCAAGGCCGCTCCCCCAACTCTTAACACGGAAGGCCTGCTGTCAGAAGCGGCTAGTATCGCACCCAGCGGCGGACCAACGAAGGCTTGGCGGCGGTGGCATTGGCCATGAAAATCCGGCGGACCTCGGCCGGCGTCAGGGCGCGGTTGTAAATCGCCGCCTCGCGAATCCCCCCACAGAGATACCCCTCACCTTTCCCTAAGAGAAGATGGTTCGAATTGTCGGTCACCGTTCGCGCCTCGGTCATCGTTTCAATGATCTGCACGCCATCCACAAAGTGCCTGCCCCTGCTGCCATCCCATGTGAACGCCACGTGGGTCCAGGTCTCGTTGTCCACGACATTGTTGAGATGATCAGCGCCGGCCAGGAAATCGTCGCCGAAGTAGGTGTTAATGTGACTGTCCACGTTGTCCTCGGCGAAGTGGATCGAGCGGAAAACGCCCTCCTTATGAAGAACCGTTGTGGAGTTGCTTGTCGGGTAGTTCACGCTTGTATCATTGGGCCGATACCAGTAACAGTAGGAAAATGCGCCTGCCGTACCCGCGACCGGGACCACCCCCAAATCGAGATAAGCGTTGGCCGTTCCGTTGAAGATCAGGCACGAAACCCCATCAATCGTTCCTTTCGTGACGCCGGACGGAAGCGGGCCGGTGTACGTCGAATCGAGCTTGAAGAAGGCCGTTCGCCCATTCGTCGGATAGCCCGTCGGGCCGCTCGGCGCGATATTGTTCATGCGGTTCCACTGGATGTTCAGTAGATGGATGAATTCCTTGGTCGCAACCGCCCCGCCGAAATGCGAGGGATGAGAATCGGCGTCGCCCGGCCCCCAGCCCGGAAACGCCATGCGGATGTCGTTGACGAAGTCAGAATCACCCGGCCCCACGTAATCGCGTCGGTTCAGGAAAGGATTGAAACGGCAGTGATTGTGTTTCTCGCGGACAGCCGGATAGCAATCGCCCGTCGCGTCGTGCTCGCCCGTATGGATATTCCAGTAATTGAACAGAAGGACATTCTTATACGGATAGCTGGCGAGCCACTGTGTCTCGAACCAGTCGGCGAGCTGGCGAGCATAGGCGCTCGTGGAATTCGTCTCCGGTGGTGCAACCCACGCAACAAAGAGGATATTGCGATAGCGCGCCTCGCCGAAGACGTCGAGCAGGGCCATATACTCGGCCTTGATATAGTTGATCGGCCCCGCCGCTTCTCCTGCGTCAACCCAGTTTGAATAGCCCGCGCCGGCAACCCAGGCTCGTGCCTGGGCGGCTGTGGGATTGGCGGGAAGACCCGTCGCCGTATTGGGCGCTGCGATGTTGCTGTTGGGGAAGCACGACTTGAACATGATCACCTGGTTAGTCTGGTTCGAGACATTCGCGCCCGTGAACTCGTCCGTGACTTGTCCGCTGTAGGAAGTGTCCTGCGAATAGCAGTGGACGAGATCCAGGCCGTTAACATCGCTCACATAGTGAGCCATGTCGTTGCAGTCGAGATAGTTGCGAAACTTGCGATACCAGTCGCGGTAGTCAGTGTAGCTGCTAAACTCAGCGAGTGTCGAGCCATATGTTAAGTGGTGCAAGATATAGTTGCTGTTGTACAGAGCCAGTTCGCCATTGCCGCCGACCTCCATCGTATCATGGCGCGTGCCGTAGATGCCCTGGCTCGTCCCATGAATCCCGTCATTCCAAGCGTGTGAACCAGTGAAGTCGAGCTTATGTGACCAATGACCGCCGGTGGAGTGGTGAATCCAAAGTAGATTCACCGGCGCCGCCGGCGGCGAAATGTTGTAGTCTTGCGACCATAGAGGTGCGACAATCCATGTCGCGAAAGCCAATGTGACCATCCTTGTCCACACACACTGTTTCCTCATCGCGTTTCCTCCTTTTCCGACCTGACGGACCCTGCCACATCTCGCAATGGCAACGCAAAGAAAATCTGGCGCAGAAGACCACCTTTGGGCGCACCAAGCGCTTGTCATTGCGAGGAGTCCGCCTGAGGCGGACGACGAAGCAATCTGGTTACAGATAGATCGTGGGACGAGATTGCTTCGCCGCCGTCCCTGGCGGCTCGCAATGACACCGTGGCGCCTTCCATCAGAATTAGGTCAGCCCGTGCTACGGCACGATCAGGCAGCCCGCAATCGCCGCCACATTATCGGACTCATCGGTCTCATTGACGAAGTCGGGCCGGTCGGGGAAGCACAGGATCATGCACGCGCCGGTTGGAGCGGCCGCGTAGAGCGTTCGCGGATTGGCCGCGAGGTCCACCGCTGCACGTGCCTCGCAGAGGAGATAGTCGAGCGTCAGACCGCCCGTGCGCGACCCCCAAATTTCGAGCCACGCCGGCCCCGACCATATCAGACCCAGATTCTCGACGAGTGCGGAAATGACCAAAGGGTCGCCGGGCCTCGTCTGGGTTGGAGCCGCCGGATAGAAGTCGGCGGCGGTAATTCGGAAATTGGGGGGGACGTCACTGGAATATTGATAAATCCAGAAAGTTCGATCGCTCACGTCAAACGCAGGCACGGCCACATCGAAGACACTCACGCGACACCGTTTCGACTTCACATACGGCGTATGCCAATCGTACTCGCCCGTATTCGCCGTTTCCGCAACGGCCAGGTTCCAGGTCTGTCCGTCATCCGCTGTAAAATGAATCCCCACCCAATGGCTGCCCCCGATGAAGTCCAACGAACAGGAATAATCCCGTATTCCCAATAATACACTTCGCCGCCGTTGGGAGTCAGCACTTGAAGCGTCGGCGGCTGGAAGACAATCTGAAACGGCACATCGCTGGTGTCCGCGGTTTTCGCATCGGCCGAGTCGTTGATACGAATGTAGCATTCGTTCGAGACGATGTTGGGAACAGTCCAGCGCAGCATTCCCGTGTTCGCCAACCCCACAGCAATCGGGGTCGCTTCGAGTCCCCCATTGCGGTGCAGCAGGAGGATGTCAACTTTCTGAATCCACTATGAAGCCTCCCAGCAAATCTCTTGAAGTGCCCCGACGCTAAACGTCTGTCCTCCATTTGGCATGAGGATCGTTACGTAACTTCCTTGGGACCAGCCGCAGTTATGCGGCCCTCCATACGCACCCATATCGTTGCGCACTGTTCCCTATTCGTCGTCTGATTGCTCGAAATGACATTGTGTCGTATGGGTCCATGGCAGTTAGCGATCCCGCCACCGACGTGGGTCACATTGCTTGTGATGGTGCAATTCTCGATGAGGACATGTGCACCACTCCCACAAACACCGCCGCCATACCCAAAATCGCCACCGTGTCGAATGATGAGGCCCCACAAGACGCAGCTGCTTGTCTCCGTGCCGGCAAAAGTAACGACCGGGCCGTTATGGTTTCCGTCAATGACTGTTGTCTGGCGCGTGGCGGTGCTCGCCGGATCGGCGCTTTGCAGGACGATGTTCTTGCCTTTGAACTGGAGTCATCGGAATTTACGGGATCCACGGGGCTTTGCGGCAGGCGGTTTTCTTTTCCTCCAGACGAAAGATTCGTCGCCCGTTGCCACACATGATCGGTTCGATCAGTTCGAGTGCGCCATCGGTTGTCAGCCAGCCTTCGTCCACCAGTTCGATCAACGCGCGCGCAATACCGTGGCGCGCGATCGCTGCATGGCCGACAACCGGTTCGACCGGCCGATAATCGCCGCCGAACGTCAGAATCTTGTTCGCCGGCGCCGTCATCAGGTAGTGTTTCAGAAACTCGGTGCTCGTTGCAGGTCCCATGATCCACGCCCAGCACATGTCGAGATAAGCATTGGTGTACTGTTTGGCGATGGCAATCATGTCCTCATAATACGGCCAGCAGATGTGCATGAGGACAAACTTCGTATTAGGCGAATGACGCACAACCTCGCAGACCGACCCGGGGTTTTTGCCGACCCGATTGAGCGGCATCTTGTTCTCGCCAGCGTAATAGCCGGTGTGGAGCTTGACGGGCAGGTTGTACTCGGTCGCCTTGCCGACCGCATACCAGAAAAGATGGTCTTCGAGTTTCTTCTTGTCCTCGTCCGAGACAGGCTCCTTGTTGAGAACGCGCTTGAGAATCGGCGCGGCCTCTTCGGCCTTGACGTCTTCGTAGTCCAGGTCGCGGCTGTAGGCGGCCTGCGATTTTGCGGCGACCGCATAGCGGCCATATTTCTCGAACCACCAGTCAATGACCTTGTGCCAATCCGCGAGTTCCTTGACGGTGATGCCCGTGCGCGATCCAAACGCCTTGAAGTCTGGTCCCATGTGCATCCCCACGATACTGATGTCCTGGAGCAGCAGGTCGGGCATATTCGATTCGTGAAAGGGGCCATTGTTGACCTGGCAGGAATCGAGGCGCGCCACATCGCACAGGACCTTGCGGTAGAACCCCGGCTTGAGCCATTGGCGATAGCGCTCGGCGATGCGCCCAACGGTTTTGGCCGAGACTTCGTTGATGCCATAGAGTTCCCGAATGGCAATCGAGACCGCCTGGCCATAGCCGGTGTTCTTGACTGCGGGCCAGACGGGCTCAAGCAACCGCCATTTTTGCGCCGGATCGAGCTTGGCCGAGAAGAAGTCGTCATGGTCTTTCTTGGGCATGCCGGAAGTGATGATGTCCGAGCCGAGGTAGTGACTAAACAGATTCGACCAGTCGCCGGCTCGGTTGCCGCTGCCGGGCGCCGACTCTTTCAGCCGGGCGCTTTCGTCGTTGAGGTGTTCGTGCGAATCCACCAGAAGGGTTTCGGTCACGCGCCGGGTGATCTGTTCAGCATAATCGGCGGGTTTCGCGCGACGGCTGCTCACTGGCGTAACAGCCTTCGCCCTGGCACAACTGGCCGCTACCGTTGCCGCGCCAATCGCGCCAATTCCCTTGAGAAGTGACCGTCGGGAGATTGCTTTCTGGGCCATTCTTTTGTTCTCCAAACGAAAATGAAGACCACAACGCAGCTGATCTGCTCACCTTCATTCTGAGATGATAGGAAACGGTTTTGGCAAGTGAAGATTCCGAAAGGCAATTCCCCGAACTGAGCCATCCACTTCTATCCGCAAATCCAAACCAACCGGAGTGAAACCTCTCGAAAAACTGAAGAGTGTCTGGGCCGAAATGTCTTGCTTGGCCATTGACAACGAATCAGCATCAAAGCAAAGGCATGACGAGGATTGGGGACGGCCAAACCCGGGCAGGAGGCTGGAATCATGTCGGATTTCTCTGGCAAAGAGGGCGAGGGGATGGACAAGATAGCAGAAGGCGGAGAACGTCCGCTTCGCTGGGCTCCAGAGGAGTCTTTCGAGCCACAGAGGCCTTCGGCGTCGCTACCGCCGGGCGAGCCGCCGCCATTATCACCTCCGCCTCTTCCCTCCTGGGAGCAATTGGAAGAGAAAGGTCTTCTCTCCGCTCTCTTTTTGAGCATCAAGGAAGTTCTCTTCCAACCCGCCGAAACATTCTCGCGTATGCCGCGGAGGATAGCCCTCGGTCGTCCCCTGGTCTTTGCTGTAATGCTTGGGACTCTAGGGGCCATGATCACGCTCCTCTATTCGTTGCTTCATCAAGCGGTTCCACCGCTCGGTGAGACGCTTGGCGCGACGCCCACCGAAGCGACCTTTGGGGAGATTCTTGAGAGACTCGGAATTCCAGCAATAATGCCGGGGCCGACAGAAATGCTCGTTTGGCAGATTGGTTGGGTTGCGATGGCACCGATATGGATTGCTATCTGGGCATTTGTCTGGTCAGGCATAGTCCATTTGTTATTGATGCTCTTGGGTGGCGCCAGGCACGGCTATGAAACGACGTTCCGAACCCTCTGTTATGTCAAAGGGGCGACCTCTATGCTTGCGCTCATCCCCTTTTGCGGCGCATTCCCCATCGCGTTTGTTTGGGCCATAGTGTGTTCCATTATCGGCCTGACGCACAGCCAGGAAACCAGCGGCGGCAAGGCCGCGGCAGCCGTCCTGGTGCCATACCTGTTTTGTTGCTGTTGTCTCACTGCTTCGGTCGGGCCAATTGTGATCTCCTTGCTGCGCGCCACATTCCAGAGGGTATAAGATAGTGAGCCGCTGGACGTTGCCGGATAAAGAAGGGGCACGGTCTGGACCACACCGTGCCCCGTGGGCCAAAGAGGTGAGAGTAAGGAGGAATGAAACAATAAGAGAAAAGCCGCCAGGCGAGGCCGGGGGCATTGTCGGCCGCCACGAATGCCCCGTCGGCGGCGAGCCCAGTCTTTCCCTTCCAACAACTCAAAGGCGAAGTCCGCTTTCTCCGGCTTCTGCCTGTTGATCTTTCCTTTCTCTTTCGCTGTTTCCCAACGGCGCCCCCGTCACGCTAGACGAACTCCGCTACCAGTCGGCAAATGGCCGGCCGGCGCAACTTGGCCAGGGCGCGTTGCTCAATACGCCGAACACCTTCCTGACTGAGGCCAACGATTTTGCTTGTTCGTCTCAGGCTGAGGGTCTTTCCATTCTCGAAGCCGTAGCGAAGTCGCATGATCCGACCTTCCCGCTCCCCCAGGAAGTCCAGAACCCGCATCACTTTCGACCGCATCTGCTTTTCGACGGCAACGTCGCGAGGCGATTTGGCATCTGGCCGGGTAATCGTATCGAGCAACCGAGTGTCGTCTTCATCCTGCTGGCTGTCTAAGGAAACCAGGCCATCGCGCAGCGAGAGCAAATGTTCGATCTCCTCGGCCGAAGTTCCTGTGCGTTCGGCCAATTCCTCGACGGTCGGCTCGCGTCCCCACTCCAGGCGAAACCGTTGGACTTGTTCGCTAATGCGGCCAAGCAAACGGCTCTTTCGAACCGGAAGGCGGATCAGACTGGATTGCCGCCGAAGTGCTGTCTGAATTGCCTGGCGAATCCAGAACGCGGCGTAGGTCGAAAACCGGTAGCCTTTGCGCCAATTATACTTGGGGATCACTTCAAGCAGACCGATATTGCCCTCTTGGATCAAATCGGCCAGAGGCACGCCGCGATTGAGAAACTCGCAGGCGACCTTGACGACAAACCGCAAGTTGGCGCGAACGATTTCTTCGCGTGCCTTTGCATCGCCTGCTTCATAGCGCTTGAACAATGCGATTTCTTGTTCGCGTGTCAGAACGGTCTCTTCGTGGACTTCGCCCAGGTAGATCGTTGTCTCGTCTTTTACTTCACCTGACATGCCAACAACCTCCACCGACCACTTTGTTGTGGGCAATAAGGGTGCCAACCGGCTCAGCGATCTGGTGTTTAAGTCTTGCTGCCGCTTAAGTCTTTCAAAATGAGATTTGTATGTCGCATGGCGTTTGGTCTTCAGAGGGTGATCGAGTAGATCAACACAATCGCATTGATGTGAAGTTTTCCGCACGCAGTGCGCTTTATCGCACACCTGTCGGTTGTAAACAGAAGATCAGGGTCAAAACGCCGTGGACTATTCGCAACAGAGTGGTTGTTTCCAGAACGGCGGTTCTATTTGGAGGCACTTACCCAACGACATACATACCGGCTGGCTCACTTCTCCTGGTCCGGTTGTGGCGACGGTGGGGGAGGAGGTGAACTCGGCACCACGATGTCCCAAAGTTCTGCCAGCGCGTCGAGCAAACCCGATTCAGCCGTGCCAAGGTGATGGAAGCTGTACTGGGGATCGTCCCAGGTGCCCCGAAGATCGAGCGAGAAGACGGTTGCGGGAACCTTGCCGAAATACTGGACGATCAGGTCGAGGAGCCAGACATATTGCGGCAAATGGGGGAAGCCGATCTCGATCAGGAAGTCGAGGGAATGGTCAAAACCCGACGATCCATAGCCCCTCATCGAAATCAGGGGGCCGTCCATCGAGATTCCTCCAAAGATCACGCGCTTGTTGGCGATCCGGAAGGGGGTTTCGATTGTGGCAAAGGATACCTCGTCGAGAAAGGGAACCCTGATCAGTTGGCCGAGCTTGCGAAAGAAAATGTTGCCCAGGAATTTGCTTCCCGTGATTGCAAAGCGACCGTGGCCGGTCAAAGTCTCGCTTTCGCCATTGCACCAATCGAACCTGCCATTGCCGGTGAATCGGCCGACAAACGTTTGTTCGCGGCCCGATTCGCACTGGATAAGCGAGGGAAGCGAGACGTTCTGCGCGGCCAACTCCAGCGTGCAGGTCGAGTTTCCGCGTTGGAAGACGACTTTCCCTTGTCCTGTGAGCTTACCGTCATAACCATCCACGCTCAGTTTGGAGAAACGAAAAACGTCGGGATTTCGGTAGGGCGAAATCAGACCAAATTCACCGGAGAAGTCTTCACAAGGATGGCCCCGGTAAAACGCCCGCGGTCCCCGAAGCGTGCCTGTCAGCTCAAAAACCGGGTTGACGGTACGGGGCGGGATACGAGCGCCGCGTGATCGTCGCCAGGGGCGGACCCATTCATCGAGATAGAGAACCGGCGCTTCCAAGTCCATGTGCATGGTGGGCCAGTTGCCGGGTCGGAAACGCCCGCCGCCACCGATCTTGCACTGCTTGGTTTTGCCCCACGAGGATGTCACATCCACAAAGGTCCATTCGAGTTTCTGGAGACGGACACGGCCGACGATCTCGGTCAGCGATGTTGGAAAGCATTCGAAGGTCATTTCTGCATCGCGGAAGGTGGCTTCGCCGCGCAAGTCCCACTGGAAAGGTAACTTGGCCAGTGTTTCACTGGTCAGTGCGCCGATGTGGCCGACTTTTTTGAAAAGATCGGGTCCCGAGGCCTCCAGCTCAAACCACCCTGACACGTCGCCGCCCACTTTCCAGCGGCTCAGAGCGCGCGGTATCACCTGTTGAAGGTCGGGAAATGAGACGGAACTTTCCAACCGTGCCCAGAAACGACCCGCCTTGGGGTCGGCCTCGGCCCACAGGGAAAATGGCATACGTTCGAGCTGGCCCGTCGCGGTTGTCAGCCGAATGGCACCGTTGGCCAGGGCGATTTGTCCTCGCACATTATGGAATATTCCGTCGAGCGCCCACGTGGGCGAGCGAAATGTCAGATCGTGAAAAACGGCGGTACCGGTTGCGACAAGATCCTCGCTTCGAAATCTTTGGCGAAGTGGCCCTGCCAGAGAGAGCGATACGCGGAGTGTTCCTTGCGGTTCGATCCGCTGGATCGTCGGGCGCAGGCGGTCCGATGCGAACCGCGCGGCATCGCGGATCGAGATGTCGGCGAGAACCAGGCACCGAGCTGTGGGCTTGTTCCAAAAAAATGGCTGGCCTTCGATTGTGGCCGTGATCGTGGCCGTTGTCCCAAGCAGCCAACCCCGAACCGAACGGACCTGAACGCGCTGAGGGCTGATTTGGAAGTTTCCGTCAATGTCGGTGATCGGGGCAGGCAGATCGGGGTGCTCGATCCGTCCACGCCGCAACGCCACAGTGCCTTGTAGCGTCTTCGTTGTGGGACCAGTAGCACGGGCATCTTGCCCGTGATATTTGGCGCCTGTCCAACCGAGGACCAGCGTACCGCTTCCAGACAAATCACCCTCGAGAAGCGGCCGACGGGCCAGGGCCGCCATTGCCGCTGTCGTCATGGCCGCATCAGCTGCCGCGGGAAGCGTGGTCAGAAGGTCTTCGACCCGTAGCGAACAGGCCCAGGCAAGGCGAGTTGTGCCCTTTCGCTCTGGCCACCAAGGGCCTTCATGCGTTCCCTGGATGGATAGCCACCCATGTGTCCAACGTCCCCGGCACCGCGGGATGACGACCCGACCTGGTCGCATCGCCGCTTCGAGATCAACATCACGAACGAGGAACGGCAGATACTCGGAGTTGAGATCCACGCCGCTGAGGTGCAGCTGAGCACGCGGCTCTTCGATCCAGGGTCGGTCGGCCCGTAATCGTGCCGCGGCAGTGACAGTTATCTGTGGCACGGGTCTCCTGCCCGTGAACCCTTCGCGCCGGGTCTCGACCATCGGCCAGTGTGCGCGACGCCGTTGGTTCCACAGGTCAAACCAGCCGTCGGCCAATTGGACGATCGAGAGGGTCGTTTGCGAGTCCTCGGAACGACCGAGAGCAAGGTTCAACGTCGCAGTCGCGCGGCTGTCGCGGCTGAATGCTTCGAGCGCAAGTGTGCCATGCGATGTTCGCTCGTCCAGATGACCCACTACCGTGAGCGAAGTATCCTTCTCGACGGCACCCAACACTTCCACGTAAGGACAAGCGGCGGCCATGCGAAAGTCCCAACCGCCGCCTCGTTGGTGTTGCGCTTGTCCCTTCAGAACGATTCCTCCCATCGCCCCTTGAACAGGAGCGGGAAGCGTTCCCTCGGAGCCGAAATGCAGCGCGTCCGTCTGCAACCGGCCTGTCCAGAGATTTCCGTGACGAACAGCCTGTGCGGAAAATGTGGTAGCACGGGCATCTTGCCCGTGAAGCGGCGTGTCGCTTCTTGCTCCGACGCGGCCCGAAATCGAAACCTGTTCCTTCATCCTTTCGAGATCGTTTACGTAATCAAGCTGGATTTGCGAGAAGGCCACGCACGCACGCCCAGCGCCGTCTTTGGTGGGAAGCAGGTAATGAAGGCTACCGTTTTGCGCTGCGATCGAGGAGAGCCGCCATTTTCCGGCTTTTTGCGGTGCCGATCGTTTCCGCGCAAGATCGTCAAGAGGCGGAAACAGCGAGGTGGAGCCGTCTTCGCTTGCGACGATCAACGGATCGGTCAGATGGAGGTCAACATCGAGACCAATCGTTCGCTCCGGGCCAAAGAGTCGGTTCGGACGAACGCGCACCACCGCCTCATCGAGGCTCCAAATCGGATTGCCGAGGCCGGCGAAACGGAAACGATCTGCACGATGGGAGTAATCTAGTTTCACTTTGTGCAGTTTGATTCTCCCCAAAAGCGGCCAGATCGTCGCTCGTTCGATCTCAACCCGGCAATCCAAGCGCAGCGAAAGCCTTCGTTCGAGCAGACGACTGAGGATGGCTGGCGACCATGGAACGGCCACAGCGATGAGAGCCAGGAACAATACTCCAAGAGCGATCCATGCGAATCGGCGCGGCCAGCGTTTGCGAGTGGAGACGCGTGGGGGAGTGGGCTGATCGGGTGGCGTGGACGTGTCGGGAGGAAGTGACGGCGCTGCGCTGGCAAAGCGAGTCGCCCCAGCGGACCGATGGCGTTCACTTTCCGAGGTGCTTTGCTTTAGGCGTGGGAATGTCATGATGTCGTTAAGACCCCGGCAGGACGGCGTTTTGGCCGATCCAGACCAGCTCTTTCATAATGGATCAACCCATGTCTTGTCAACCGGCTGTCGCGGATAGGGGAGGAAAAGCATTGGGAGGAAAAAAGAGAGCAAAGTTTCGACTGGCAAAAGCCCCTACCAACTCGCCGGCCGTGCGCCGTTAATGTGACAGGTGTTCTTCCGCGCTTGCATCCTGTTGATTTCGGTGAGCCGGAGCTGACTTACGGTGACGAGTTCATAACGATGGGGAAAGCGAGGGCACTATTGCACGTACCCGGTGGGAAACTTCAGCATTTTCAAGGCCCTGGAGAGTATCATTTCCTTTTCCTCACATCCAGACCCTGCTACTGGTTGGTGAAGGGCTACTTCGGATGGCAGTCGCTCGATGATGTCCAATGGTGGCGCGTTCATCGCTATTGGCGATCGTTAAATGTACTTCTCGGTGGCCTGACGATTATCCTGAGAGGCATTATTGGCGTCCGCGCCGCTGGTCGCGTCCATGACAGCGCTGTAAGTTCTGTCCCCGACAAGCATCCAGGCCGTCGGTTAGTGATTTCCTCTTACTCTATCGCCGATACAGCGGAACGCCCCGTCTTTCTCCTCGGTCCGCTGTTGGGGAGAAGTTGCGGTCGGTGAAAGAGTGGCCGACAGTTTTTTGGGTTCCATTTGGGCTATGACATGGGCATCGTCTATGTTTAGCGCTGGTTGCCAAAGGGTGAATTTCCTACAGGCAAGATGCCTATACCACCAAACAAAATCAATTCTCAAGTCGGTGGTATGGGCTTCCAGCCTGTGTTTCTTGCCAGCGCTAAACACATACTGGGCATCTTGCCCGTGTGGCGACTGGCATCGGCCGACAGAGTCCGATCTATTTGTACAGTTGCCACGACGGGCGTGAGGCCGTGCCGCTGGGAACGGCAAAGATCACATCCAGCACGCGGGTCTGGCCGCTGGCTGCATTCACCGTCAGATGGCCAAGGTAGTTGCCGCTGGGCAGACCCTGCGCATTTGGCCTGACCGTGATCTGTCCGTTTCCCTGGCCACCGCCCGTTGCGATGATCCATGGGCGAATCCACACTAATGGCCCACGTCACATTGGGCGTTGACGCCGTGACAGGGATCGTTTTGGTCAAGGGCACGTAGGACGACCCCAGGTCAATCTTATTCTCCGCGATGTAAAGCAAATCTGCAACCGGCTGCTTCTTATCATTTAACGGATCGCCGCCCAGTTTCGCTTCGTCTCCGTCGCCTATGCCATCGTGGTCGGAATCCGGATCGCCCGGATCGGTTCCCAGGCGCCACTCTTCCAGCGAGGTGAGATTATCCTTGTCAGGGTCATTGTAGCTATCGGCCACACTGGCGGACAGGCAGCTATGCTGATTCTCATAGATGTCGGGCAGCCCATCTCCGTCTGTGTCAGCGAGGACATCCACGGTAACCCGTGCTGTGGCGGTCTGCCCCGATGGCGCGGTCGCTTTCAGGGTGATCTTATGAGTACCGGCGGCCAGTTTGACCTCCAGTTTTCCGCCGCTACCCAAAGCTCCCGCTTTGTCCGAGCTCCAGGTAAGGGTGCTTCCCGTGAGAGGGCCAGCCGTGAAATCATAAGCGGCGCCCGCCAGCATCAATGGCTGATTGGCCACTGGTTGGGTCGAGCTTGTGGGATTCATGATGGCAACCAACGGGGCCTTTGGGGCGATGGTAAAGGGGTTGCTCTGCCCTTCGCCCGTGTTGCAGCCATCGCTGGCTTCGACGATCAATCGTCCGTCGGTTGTGGCCGGTGCCGTCCTTGTATCAAAGAAGTAGGTGGTGCCGGTCAGTCCCATGGCGACAGGCTGTCGTACGCCGTTTTGTTGCGGTAGAAAGTAGATATTGAACGTGAGTTGCGACGAATCGGGATCGGTGGCTGTCCAGGTCAGGTCAAAGCCGTTCTGTCCTTTGGGCGCTGCGACAACATTGCTGACCACGGGCGGTTTGTTGCTGAAATTCATCGCGAAGAGAAGCGTGTTGTCTTTTCGGATTTCAAAACGCGTAGTGCCTGGGGGCAAGTTGGCTGTCAGCATCAGGCTGGCGACGGTGGAGTTGCCCTCTATCCCTTGAAAGCTGACGGGAAAGGGAAGATTGCCAAGCTCGCTGCCAGTTCCCGAAAGGAACCGCAGCTTATAGTGGCTTTTGTCGTCGGGTGTAGTCAGGGGCAGCGGCAGATTGTCCACGCGCCTGCAAAAGTCCATGGTGATATTGTCCTGGAGATCAATAGCGCCGACGAACTGAAACAAAGTGGTCGCGGATTTTGCGCTCTCGGGGGTGGGGGCCAGGCGCGTGGGCAACGTCAGACCGAACCTTCGTATGGAATTCCATTCGTAGCCTTCGTTGAACGCCCAGAACGCCTTGCCCACATACGACCGCATCAGCGGAATGGGATTCTGCACGTTGGTTCGGGTAAGCATATTGACCCCAAGAAGATTCCCACGGATGGGGATGTTGTTATGTCTCGATTCTGTTCCGCGTCCGCCGCCAGGAAGGTCATTGCTATTTGGACTGGTGGGATTCACCACTCGGAAACAGTGGGCGATCTCGTGGGCCGCCGTAAACGCGCCCAGCGTGTACGTGGTGCAGTCAAAGCCAATGCCCGGCGACCAGGGATCGGGATCGTTACGAGGCTGGCATTGCCCGCCCATGGTTTGTGGCATTGCTGCAAGAAGAGGGGCGAAGTCAAATCGGTCGCGTTGGGAGGACGAAGGCTGAAGGGAAAGGCAGGCATTGTAAAAATGAAGCGTAAAGTTGGCCAGACGCCGACCTCGCTGGTCGCAGGCGTCGAAATTCGCATCGGAAGGATCGCAAGTCCCCGGTATGCTAAAATAGTAGCGCAAACCTCCTATCGCCGGCCCTGGGTTGAATCGGAAAGAGCTAAGGCCCGACCGGATGGGAAATGTTCGGTTCAGTTCTTCCATGGCGGGATGCACGGCCGCCAGCAAATCCGGTTCCCAGGTCCGCGTCCAGGTCGTGTCAAAGGTGTTTTGCCAGGGCAAAAGGAACAGGCGAAGATCGCGGCTTTCATAGAAGTACCTAGTGCCCAGCTCGACAGAGTATGGATTAGCAATTCCCTCTAGCCAAACCCGCAGCGTAAAACGATAGAAGCCCGACTGGGCCACGACCGAACCCGGAACCCAGGTGTCGAACACGGGATCGCCATTGAAGAAGCCGAACCGGTGAGGATTGATCTGAGGCGGCGGAGAAAAACTGACCGCTACCGTCGCAGGCGCAGCATATGGATTATAGCGATGGATGAGGCATTCGGCGTTAGTAACGCGCCGAATCGGGGGGTACCGCACAGCTGAACGCGAACCAGGAGGTCCTTCCCCGCGATCATATCGTACCAGCAGACCGCGTTCCAATCGTATTCAAGCCCGTGTGTGATGCGCACTTGATCGAGATAGATCTGTGTCCCGGACGGCGCCGCAAACCACTGGAGATCGGCCCAGGTGTTGGGGACATTCCAGCCGCCCGTAGGCGGCCAGACGTAGTCATCCCCCGTGCCGCGCAACCAGTTGTGCCGAATATGGAAGCCAATGGTCGTGGACGGGTTCCCGCCGCCAATGCGCGACAGGGGAATTTGGAATTCCGCGGTCCATGAAAGTTCCCCGAGCGATCGAACCGCTGTCCAGCCCGTGATCTCCGGAGCGTTGACAAATCCCCCGGCGCCATCGCCGCGCTGTGCCCATCGCGTCCCATTCTCCGAGATCACGACAGAGAGGTCATCGTTCCGGGCGACAGCCCCACCATCATGGAGTGTGTCGAACACCACAGACACGAACGGGGTCTCGGTTCCCAGGTGTAGCGGTATGTTTTGCACAGCAATGTAGAGATTGGTTGCCGTTGAGACAAAATAGACTGGCACCGGGGTGAGATTCACACGCGGCCGGTAGAGCAACTGAAACCCGTGCCAGGCGTCCGAATACTCATTGCTCGGATTGATATACCCATCCACGGTGGGTGGCAGCTGGGCCCCGGTGCGGCGGGGACAGGTGAACCCCCACGAACCGTGAGCAAAAGCCACCGATTGGGCTAACAAGAAAATACCGCTGACTGAAAAAAGTAACAACGCCCGTAATCGCCGCGGTAACATACGCTGCCTCCTGCAAAAGACCTGGCCTCAGCCCCTCTATGGTGAAGGTGAATGCTGGAAACGATGTAACCGGTCAAGTCCAATTCGGCGAGTGCTTTGTGGACCCGAATCCTTCATTTCGCTTCCCACACAAAGACGCAAAGCCGCGAAGAACAGGCTTTCACGGTTCTTCATTCCAGTCACCCTATTGGCGACAGGCCAAGATTCGCCAAAGACACCAGCGCCAAGAGATGCAATTCTTTGCGCCTTGGCGTCTTTGCATGGGTCAGCGATTTGTAAGGATCTCGGAAGACCGGAGAGGTAGCGAACGCTAGGTTTGCACCGCAAGCGAACGGACAGCGGCGGGCAATGAATGTCCTGTGCCCGGCCTCGCCATTCCGCGTCGAATTCGATCTCGACGGCCCCCGGCGGCCGCAGAAAACGGGTCAACCTCAGGCTTCGGCAATCGAAGTCAGTGTACGGAAGGAGGCAAGCTGTTGCTTGACACTAGCACGGATTTCTGGCATTCGGGCTTGTGCAAACCATGGATAGAGTCGGAAAACTCTACGAGTTCATCCTTACCCGGCGTTCGGACGCAAACGTCCCGTTTACGGGATTGTGTCAATTGCTCAAGCGGCTCGGGTTTAGTGAACGGGTGAAAGGCGACCACCACATCTTCGCGATGGAAGGTGTGGAAGAGATTCTGAATCTTCAGCCAAAGGGTCCAAGGCAAAACCGTATCAGGTAAAATAAGTTCCAAACGTAATCCTGAAACACGGACTGACCGTGGTAGAATGAGAATGGCGAGCAAATACGAAATCATCATCTATTGGAGCGAAGAAGATCAAGCCTATGTGGCCGAGGTTCCTGAGCTGCCCGGCTGCATGGCGGATGGGAAAACGTATCGCGAAGCGCTTGCCAACGTCGAGCAAATCATTGACGAGTGGATCGAGACCGCGAAGAGCCTCGGCAGAGCCATCCCGCAGCCCAAAGGCCGGCTGATGTATGCTTGATTTGCGACGCTTGGATGCAGGCGATCAATACCAAGATGCCGCCAACAGGCACTATTTGTATGGGAGTGCTGGATGGCCCCGCTGGTTTTCGAAGGGGTGAGTTTGTCTTTTACCGAGCATGAACGAAGGGCGGATTTTCCAGCGCGCCATTTGGCGGACACGAATGTCCGCCCTCCGTCGCCTGAGAAAAACCGACGACCGGTCTTCGCAAACGCCACACCCGGAGAGGCGATCATGAGAAGGAGGGACGCATAGATGGGTCAACCACAAGTGCAAGTCTTCCTCGGGTCTTCAACCGAGGGGCTGCCGGTCGCGAAAATGCTTCGGAGGACTCTCAAGAAAGTCGGCCACAAGGTGCGGATATGGACAGATGGCGTTTTCCGGCCGTCGAATTACCCAATCCCGAACCTCGTTGCCGCTTTGAGGCAGTCCGATTTTGGAGTCTTCGTTTTCACGCCAGACGACAAGTTAACCGTATGCCGAACAGGCGGCAAGAAGACGCGATACACCGCTACCCGTGACAATGTTCTATTCGAATTCGGACTGAGTATTGGCATCTTGGGCTTAGAGAGATCGTACTGCGTGTGGCCAAAAGGATTACGTAATTACCGGCAGTTCTCCGACATGTCAGGACTCAACCGCGTGGAGTACTCCCTCGACAAAGCCCGTCTTGTGCACGGCCGAGTGCTTGCGGAAGCATGCAGGGTAATGCTTGGCGAAATTGTCCGTTTGGGGCACTTCGACGAGGCCCCACGTCTGACGCCGACTAACCTTAAGCGGTGGGCTAAGCCGAACTCGGTAATTGACCAATTGATTGACGAGGCATCGAGAAGCGGCATCACCATCTCTCGCGACGATTTCCCTGGTAGCAGATACAATGAGCTCGTTTACGTTTGTAGGAGATTGCATTTGAAGAACATCAGCCAACTCGAACGGAAGCTACAAAGCCTTTTGCACGCGAAATGGGCTACGCCGGAATTCTTCAAGCAAGTAGCATCTTACTGCAAAGAGCGAGGCCTCAAACGAATATGGCCGCCCAGCAGACTATACTTCATACAGGGCCTTCTGATCGCCACGGCTGTTGAGTCATTTGATGCAGACGATGTGCTCAGGAATACACGGTGGAACCCGAGGTACCTGGATTGCGTATTGGAATCTGGATCCGTCTTCCAGCAACCTACTGAATCGGCAGGCCCCGAAGATGTGGAGAGATGACTAGCCCAGGATCATATTGGGCTAAGGATGAGACCTGTTACCATGGGAGAAGATGACTTATGATCAGAAAAGTTGTGCGCGTTGCGTTGATGTTCAGTATTATCGCTTCGGTGGTAAGCGCGCAAGACCCGAAAGAGCGCGAGTATTTCGTTCCGGCGCTCAGTCCGAAGCACAAGGTGGACAAGCCCAAGGTGACCGGCTGGGCCGCGCAGCGCGTTGAGGAAAGGCTCAATCGCAGCGTGGTGGCCATGCCCACCAAAGACGGCAAAGTCTATCTGGGCTGGCGGCTTCTCAAGAGCGATCCCCAGAAAACGGCCTTCAACGTCTATCGCTCGGTCGAGGGCGACGTGCCGGTGAAGTTGAACAAAGAGCCTGTGGCCACCACTACCGACTTCGTTGACGAGGAGCCTTCGCTGGGGCGTGAGTGCGCCTACTGGGTCAGGCCGGTTGTGGAGGGCAAGGAGCTTGGGCCCTCGGAGAAGGCGCTGCTCAAGGCCGACGCCAGCAAGGACAAGCTGTATTACACGACGATCAAGTTCCAGGGAGAATACACACCGCAGAGGATCGCCGTAGCCGACCTCAACGGCGACGGCGCGTATGACTTTGTCATCAAGCAGCCGAGCCAGGGCATTGATCCAGGCGGTCGCCCCAATACTGACGGCCTCACCTACAAGCTGGAGGCCTATCTCAGCGACGGCGCGTTCCTGTGGCGCAAGGACCTGGGGCCGGGCATCGAGCCGGGCATCTGGTATTCGCCATACGTGGTTTACGATTTTGATGGCGACGGCAAGGCCGAGGTGGCTGTCAAGACCGGCCCCGACGACGCGCGCGAGTCCGACGGGCGCGTCCGAAAGGGACCGGAATGGTGCTCGATCCTGAACGGGATGACCGGCCAGGAGATCACGCGCGGCGACTGGCCGCCCCGCGACCCGCGCCTGGGCGATTACAACCGGACCAACCGCAACCAGATGGGCGTGGCCTACCTGGACGGCAAGACCCCGTGCTTGCTGGTGGCTCGGGGCACTTACAAGCTGATGGTAGTGGACGCCTATCAGTATCATGAGAAGAAACTCGAGCGGCTGTGGCACTGGGAAGGCGATGACGAGTCGCCGATCATCCGCAGCCAGGGAGCGCACTCCATGCACTCGGCCGACGTGGACGAGGACGGGCGCGACGAAGTTATCCTCGGCTCCGCCGTGCTCGACGACAACGGTGTGTGCCTGTGGTCGGTCGGCCTGGGCCATCCCGACAAGTGCTTTGTGACCGACGTTGACCCGACGCGCCCCGGCCTGGAGATTTTCTACGCCATCGAGCCGTGGCACGACGACGGGAAAGGCGTCTGCCTGGTCGAGGCCAAGACCGGAAAGATCATCTGGAACCTCGGCCAGCCCACCAAGCATGTGGGCGACGGCATGGTCGCCGACATTGACCCGTCAATCCGCGGTCTGGAATGCTGGGCGGGCGAAAGCGCCAAGGCCGGCTCAACCGACCGCTATCTGTTCTCCGCCGCCGGCAAGCTGCTTGCCACGGGGGAAGATGTCCCCGGCGAGAACTGGCTCTTCTGGGACGGCGACCTGCTGCGGGAACAGATCACCGGAGGTGGATTTGCGCGCCAGTCCTCCATCGTGAAATACAAGGGCGAAACGCTCACCTCCGGCATCGAGGGCCGCGTCATAATGATGGCCGACATCCTCGGCGACTGGCGCGAGGAACTGATCGCCGTCCTTCCGGGCGAACTGCGTATCTACACAACCACGATCCCGGCCCGTGACCGCCGCATCTGCCTGATGCAAGACCCCGTCTATCGCGCCGAAGTCGCCCACCGCTCGATGGCCTACGAACAATCGCCGGTGCCCGGCTACTATCTCGGCGTCAGCCCCGCCGATTCGGCGAAATAGGTTGAAAGAGAGTCCGGTATCTGCTAGGCGTCATGCCGTATGACTATGACGGATGAAAAGTATCTGAAAATCGTCACGGATGCCTTGGCCGTCTGCACCGACTATCGGCCGAGATTCGGGCGCGGTCGCAAAGGCGGTTTCTCGCTCGAACAGTTCCAACAGATGTACGAATCAGACCCGTTCTATTCTTGGTTCGGCCTGAGTTCGCCACTCATGTATGCGGCTCACAAAGCGGCGGGTGGAATGACATCCGTCTATCGTCAGATTGGCATCGGTTGCCAGTGGGTATTCGTCGAGATTCTCAAGGATCACCTCGGCCTCGATGATGAGGCAGCGAACTGGTCCTACAGTATCCGAAGCCGTGGCAGCAGGTCACGTCGCCTTTCGCTCGATGGGAGAATTCCGACTCAGGCGGTTTCCGACCCGCAAGCCAAACAGCGCGTCGTGCGATGGCTCGATTCAGCCGTTGACATGCTGGAGCTACCCGCCGCCAGCCGCCGCAATTTACAGGGCGCTGTCTTTGAGGTCCGCCAAGGCTACAAGAGCAAGGACAGCAAGCGCCAGAACGCCGACATTGCCAACGCCTCGAACGCTTACGCCTACCACTACCTACCCGTGGCGTTGCTCTTGTCTTCGCAGATTGATGAGGACGTAGCCGAGCGTTACGAGCGGGCGCGCTGGCTTCTGCTTCGCGGCACCATCGAAGGCACGCCGCTGGACAGCGCCTATGTCTTCTTTCGAGAAGTCATCGGGTATGACCTCGCGGCGTTCTTCCAACGCAACTCAGCTACACTGAAAGAGCAAGTCGAGACTGTCTTGGGGAAACTGCTCAGTGAACAGTAGCACCCAACAGTTGCTTTTTGGCGACGAAGTCGCCGCTCCCGGCCCGCCCCGCCAACGCAGCTCGCTGACGTTCAAAGCCAACCTCGCACTGGGCCGCCACGGTTGGTTGCGCCTGACGCCCGCCTACTCGCGTCACCTCGTCGAAGATCTGGTCGCGCCGCTCAGCAAACGTGACCGTGTACTCGACCCCTTTTGTGGAAGCGGCACGACCGCTCTCACGTGCGCCGAGCACGGCATCCGCGCCGACACAGTGGACATCAATCCCTTTCTAGTCTGGTTGGCCAACGCAAAGCTTGCGGCCTACACCTCCGGCCAAATCCAGGAGGCCAGAGCATTCTCCGCGTCACTCCGGCTTGCAGACACCAACGGAGACCTCTGGCACCCGCCGCTGCACGATATCGAGAAGTGGTGGCACCCGCGCGACCTGCAGGCGCTCTCGGCACTCTTCGCGGCGGTCCGGCAAGCCGACGTCTCCCAGCCCGCGCGCAATCTTCTCCTCCTTGGTTTCTGCCGAGTCGCCATCGAGACCGCCGCCGTCTCCTTTAGTCACCAGTCCATGTCCTTCAAGGCGCGCAATGGCGAGCTCGACATGGTAGACGTGCACGGGCCAGATAACCTGCAAGCTCTTTTCGGCAAGTGCCTCTTCGAGATCCTCGAAGCCGCGAAAACACCGCTCACGGGCGGCTTGGCGCGGGCTCATGTGGGCGATTCGCGCCACCTCCAAGAAGTTCTGACCGGCAAATACACCCAAGTCATCACCTCGCCCCCGTACCCGAATCGCATCAGCTATATCCGGGAACTGCGGCCCTACATGTATTGGCTGGGCTACCTCAGCGATGGGCGGCAGGCGGGCGAGTTGGACTGGCAGGCCATCGGCGGCACGTGGGGCTGTGCGACGAGCAACCTGACCCGCTGGCAACCCGACCCCACCACTCCGATCTTGTTTGACGGTTTCCCCGACATGATTAGCCGCATCGCGGAGCGCAGCCATATTCTGTCGCAGTACGTGCATAAGTATTTCGAGGACTGCATCCGCCACTTCCGCTCTCTGACGCACGTGCTGGCCAAGCGTGCGGTTGTCCATTACATCGTTGGCAACTCCAAGTTTTACGACGTGATGGTGCCCACCGAACTTATCTACGCCGCACTGTTGCACCAACACGGCTTCAGAGACGTAACCGTAAAGAACATCCGCAAGCGCAACTCCAAAAAAGAACTGTTCGAGTTCGTGGTGAGCGGCGTCTTCGACCCGAGGCGCTAAATGGAAAAACACGCTAACATAGGTGCAGCCTGACAAACCAAGGAGAGAGATGTGAGATGGCAAAACGTGTTTTCACCAGCTTTGACTTCGATCACGACGAGGATTTGCGGAACCTCCTTGTTGGCCAGTCGAAGAATCCAGATTCGCCCTTCGAGATGGCGGACTGGTCTGTCAAAGAGCCGATGACGGGCGACTGGAAGGAGAAGGTTCGGTCGCGAATTCGGAAATGCGATCTTGTCATTGTCATCTGCGGCGAGCACACAGACGCAGCTGTGGGTGTCAGCGCCGAGCTCACTATCGCACGCGAAGAAAAGATCCCCTATTTCCTTCTGTGGGGTCGAAGTAACAAAACCTGTAAAAAGCCGAAGTCGGCCCTGGATACTGACAAGATTTACAGATGGACATGGGATAACTTGAAAGCTCTTATCGGGGGTGCCCGGTAGTGAGAAGAGGTTTGATCATCGGTCTTGACGACTATCGGGATTTCCCTCTCCAGGGCTGTGTGAATGATGCCAATAGACTGGCGGATGTCTTGTCTCGACATCATGATGGTAGCGTCAACTTCCAATGCGAACTTATCACGTCTCCCCCGCACAAGGCCACCCGTTCTCTGCTTCGGCAAAGAATCGTGGAATTGTTCGCGCAACCAGCGGACGCTGCTTTTCTACACTTCTCCGGCCATGGTAGGGTAATCGCTATGGGCGGATACCTCGTCACACCGGACTATAGCGACTTCGATGTGGGAATTCCAATGGCAGAGGTGCTTGCGCTGGCAAACCAATCCAAGGTGGCCAATGTCTTCATTACGCTGGATTGTTGTGATAGTGGCGCTTTTGGCGTCCTCCCGGCGATCAGCAGCGACAAGATTCACCTCGGCGAGGGCGTATCCGTTATCACTGCGACACGTCCAGCGCAACAATCCTTGGAGGAAGGAGGAGGCGGGGTCTTCACCTCCCTATTGGTAGAAGCCTTGGAGGGAGGTGCGGCGGGGTTGCTCGGCGAGGTAAGTGCCGCGAGTGTCTATGCATATATTGATAACGCCCTTGGAGCGTGGGATCAGCGTCCGATGTTCAAGGCAAACGTCTCCAAATTCATCTGTCTTCGTAAGGCGGCGCCACGTCTTCCTTTGTCTCTGGTCCAAAAGTTGACGGAATACTTCCCTCTGCCCGCTGAGCCATTGCCCCTATCTCCAGAGTACGAGCCGGAAGTTGAACCGCACAACGAGCAAAGAGAGGAGATGTTTCGCAACCTCCAGAAATTTCGAAACGCTGGGCTGGTTCAACCCATCGGAGCCGAGCATATGTATTATGCGGCCGTGGAGTCCAAGGCATGCGGGTTGACGACGCTTGGCAAGTACTACTGGCGTTTGGTCAATGAAAAGAAGATATGATTCACCTAACAAGCATTTAAGGCCGCAGCGTTTCAGGCCGCTCTCCTGATACATCACATTACCACAAAACGCGCACAAGGAGCGCATTTCCAGGAACCAACCCTCACCTCTGACATCGAGGGCCGCATCATGATGATGGCCGACATTCTCGGCGACTGGCGCGAGGAACTGATCGCCGTCCTTCCGGGCGAACTGCGTATCTACACAACCACGATCCCAGCCCGCGACCGCCGCGTCTGCCTCATGCAGGACGGCGTCTATCGCGCCGAAGTGGCCCACCGCTCCATGGGCTACGAACAATCCCCCGTGCCCAGCTACTACCTCGGCGTCAGCCTCGCCGCCTCGGCCAGCGCCACGCCCATTATTCCAATGACCGCGCAGGCCAAGAAGCCTGGCGCACAGGAATGAATACGGAAATGAGCTACCTGCCTCCTCATTATACACCCGCTTCAACTCCAGCAACCTTCGGTTGTCTCCGAAACAGATCGCCGCGGACGGGAAGGTCACTGTCAGCGTGGAGGTCCAGAACACAGGAGAGCGCGCCGGCGACGAGGTGGTTCAGCTCTGTGTGCACGACGTGGAGTGCAGCGTGAAACGACTGGTCGGGGAGTTGCAGGGATTCGAGCGGATCAGTCTGAAACCGGGAGAAAGTCGAAACGGCGACGTTTGTCCTGCCAGGGGAAAAGTTGTCCTTCTACGACGTGAGGGACCACGCTTTTGTGGTGGAGCCAGGCGCGTTCGACGTCCTGGTCGGCAGTTCCTCGGAAGACATCCGGTGCAAAGGGCGATTCGAAGTAGTCGCCGCAGGGATGCCGAAGAATTAGGCGTGAAGTTGACGGTCGCAAATGCCCCGCCGGATTATCCATTTCCCCCCCTGGCCGACATCGGCCATCCGGTTCCATGTGGAAATGAATAACATGCGCACTCGTTTTTTGCCTCGTTTGAGTTTTGGGGAATGTCCTGCAACAGGCTTTGTTCTCCTTGACGAGTCCGACGGGCGATGCCATGAGTTGGACACTTTTCGGGTTGGAATTCATCGAAGCGAGGTGATCTATGGGTATGAAAGGTCATTGGCTCATCACTCGTCGTAGTTTTCTGAAACGCGCGGCAGGCGCAGCGGGTGCCGTGGCGGCATTTCCCACGATCGTTCCGTCCACCGTGTTCGGGCAAAATGCGCCCAACAACCGGATCAACATCGGCCTGATCGGAATGGGTCTGATGATGGGCTCGCATCTCAACAAATCGGTGAGATCCGATGACACGCAGGTGGTGGCGGTGTGCGACGTGGATCGCGGCCGGCTTGAGAAAGCCAAAAACACAGTCGAGAGCGGCTATGCGAAGCAGAAAGATAGCGGCTCGTATAAGGGCTGCGCCGCCTATCACGAATTCGAACAGCTTCTCGGTCGTGACGACATTGACGCTGTCTTCATCGCAACGCCCGACCACTGGCATGCGCCCATCTCGGTTATGGCGATGCGCCGCGGCAAGGACGTCTATGTCCAGAAGCCGATGACGCTCACCATCAAGGAAGGCCGAATCATGAGCGACGTGGCCAAGCAGTATGGCCGCATCCTACAGGTGGGATCGCAGCAGCGGTCCGAGCGCGCCTTCCGCAAGGCGGTTCAAATCGTCCGCAATGGTCTGATCGGCAAGGTTCACACCATCTATACGAATCTGGGTGAATTCCCCCCGCCGCAGACCCTGCCCGAGGAACCCATTCCGGACGGCTTCGATTACGACCGCTGGCTCGGTCCCACGCCGTGGTACCCTTACAACCGCAAGCGGGTCGAGGGGAATTACGGCGGCGGTTGGCGCTGCTTCTGGGATTATGGCTCGCGCAAAAACGGCGACTGGGGCGCCCACCACTTCGACATCATTCAGTGGGCGTTGGGCATGGACGACTCCGGTCCCGTTGAGTTCATTCCCAAGGGCTATGAAGGCACCGAATATCAGACGCACATCTATGCCGACGGCGCCAAGGTTTTGCGCAATCATCCCGTGAAGAACAAACAAATGATCCAGTTCGTCGGCGAAAAAGGCGAAGTGCTCGTCAGCCGCGGGGATCGTCTGGAAACCACGCCGGCCGAGCTGAAGGAGACGTCCTTTGGGCCCGAGGAGGAAACGCTTTCGGATGTCCCGGCAGGATACAAGGGCGTCTGGGTTTACGTGTCCAATCAGCATGAGGAAAACTGGATCGAGTGCGTCAAGACGCGGAAGCAGCCGATCTGCCCCGCCGAAATCGGCCATCGCACGGCCACAATCTGCCACCTAAGCGGCATCGCCGAGCGCCTGAAACGGCCGATCAAGTGGGACCCCGTCAAGGAAGAGATCCTAGGCGATCCGGAAGCTAGCCGGTGGATGGATCGGCCGCGCCGGGCTCCATACATCTATATCTGAGAAGGCGTGTGAGAAGTTCGTGGTTCCGCCTTCAGGCCGTCTCGAATAAGGAAAATCGAATAAAAAAGCCCGCGGAAGCGGGAACTACAAACCCAAAATGACAATCCGGGAGCAGACAGATATGAAACCATATTTCGCAACCTCGGTATTGGGCGACATATTCGGTGCGGGCCACGACCTCCGCATGGAGAGGGCGGTCAACGAACTGATCCCCAAACTGGCCGACCCCAAGGTGGAAAGCCGTTATGACGCGCAAATGGCGTTACAGGACATCGCCTCGAACGCCTCGAAACCCGGTAACGGAGCCGCACGCAAGGCGCTCGGCAAAATCCTCGCGGCCAAGGCTGCCGATGCATCGGTCCCGCAGCCCGCGCGTGTTTGGATTGTGCGCCAGCTCGAATACATGGGCGGCGTCGAGGCCGTCGGAGCGCTCACCAAAGTGATGAGCGGCAAGGATGCGGAAGTGCGCGAGTGCGCCCGCCGCGCGCTGGAGAAGAACCCCGCGCCGGCCGCCACGGCCAGCCTGCGTGCCGCGCTCGAAAAAGCCTCCGACGCGACGTGGAAAATCGGCCTGATAAACTCGTTGGGCCAGCGCGCCGATGGCAAGTCGGTGAAACTCATCGCCAAGAGTCTCGGCGAGGCAAAAACCGCACCGGCCGCGGCGCTGGCGTTGGGCAACATCGCCAATTCCCGCGCCGTCGAGACGCTTTGGGGCGCATTCGGCAAAACGCCCGAAGCGGGCGAGGCGTTGATCGTCGCGGCCAACCAGCTTGCGGCCAAAGGCGACACCGCTGCCGCCAGGGCGATCTATCAGCGAATTGCCGAGCAGGCCAAATCGAAAGCCTTGCGCGCGGCGGCCGAGTTCGGTCTGAAAAAAGCCGATTCCGCCAAGGCCCCAGGGAAGAAATAGGAACCTCTAAGGGGATGCTTTCACCGCAGAGGGCGCAGAGAACGCAGAGAGAACAGAGCACTTCCTGCTCTTGCTTCGGAGATCATTTCGGCGACCTCTGCGACCTCTAACGGTTCATTCTTTTACTGACGTTCGTGGAATCGGTTGACAGGTTGTCATCGTGTTGCGCGCGTCGTAGGGGCGCAGCATGCTGCGCCCCTACATGTCAACGAAATACACGAGATTCAATCATTGCGTGAGGCTGTGAGAATATGTACCTCACTTTTCTCTATATTGGAGAGAGTCGGCGAACGGGGTTCCATTGAAGGTGCCGCCCGTCGGGCCGCTGGTATTGAAGAGGATGTTGTAAGTTCTTCTGGCCACGGCGATCTCGCAGCCCGCCTTGGCTTCCGACTCGAGGAGTCTCGAGACCGGCGGGGCGGCGCCTGGATCGCATGGATACAGGACCGTCAGGAAAAGATCGGCGGCCGCCGGTGTGGTGGGCGAGACCTCCACGCGCCAGTTCCCCCGCCATCCCTGGTCGTTGGGATCGCCGCCGGCGTCGTAGTTCTTGCCCGGATCCGCCACCCAGTATTGCTTACCCGGCCCGCCGACGACCGAAATCGCAGGATTCTTCGGCAATAGGCTCTGCACCGTGAGCTGCCCATCCGCCTCCCGCACGGTCACCGTGCTGCCGGCAACCTGCGGCTCCCGGATCGTATGGAGAAGCCAGGTTTTCTTCGAGGACGGTTTCGAGGCGACCACGCGATCGAAAACCACGATCGGCGGCGGATCAATCTGGCTGATGTAAATGACCTCGCGTGTGAAGTGCTCGACTTTCCGGAAATCCTGATAGTTATAGGCCTTGGCGCCGTCGCCGCACATGTAGTAGTAGCCGTCGCCCACGCCGAAGGCGCGGAAATCGCAACTGTCGTAGGTCTGCCAGCCGATCTGGGCCGCTCCGGTCCGCCGGAGGAACTCATCGTCGTTATGGAACACCTGGCCCCCGTCGCGCGCCGTGACGCCGGACGGGAGCGGTTCGTCGGGATCATAGACAAGCATCGAATTGTGGGCGATGGTGCGGCGGTTGTAGTTGCGCGAGTGCTCGCTGTCTCCCTGGTAATAGCCGGAATCTATGGCCAGCTCGCCTTTGCGGGAGATGGTGAAATGGTTGACGTCCTGGTGGCAGTGCCACCCTTGCATGTAGTCGCGGCAAAGGAACGTGAACAGCGTATCCGGCGATCCCGGGCCGATGTCCCAGCCGCTGCGGATCACCACCAGGCCCATGCGAAAGAACTTGTAGAGGGGCAGGCCCTCGCGGGGCAGTTTGATCACGTCGGGCCTGAGGGCCACGGCCTCCCAGCCCGACAGCCGCTGCGACGCATACCATCCGGCATAAGGATCGCCGGCTCCCAGCGACAGGCAAGCGGCCGCGGTGACGTTCCGATCGGAGATGCCACGTTTGTTCGTATCGCCCTGGACGAGGTGGATACCCTCCAGGTGCGGCTCCAGGAGATAAATCCACCAGTTCACCGCGTGGATCAGGTGGGGATGTTCTTGGGTAAAGAGGTTTTCGCCGGTTCCCTTGAGCCAGAGCCAGGCGAAAATGCCTTCGCCCTGATACCGCGCGCCGTGATACTGGGTTCCTTCAAAGTCGCCGCCGTCGGGGCACAACTTGTCCAGGTGGCCTGACATGGCCCGGTCCACGACCACGCGCCGCGCATCGAGAAGCCACTGTTCGGCGCTGGGGTGCTCTCCATAGAGGGCCAGCCCGGCCGCCACGGCGGCCAGGCAGTTCTCCGTCGTCATGTTGTGACCCGGCCCGCGATCCATGGCTTTGGTATAGCGATACTCGTCCATGGCTTGCGACAGCGTGCGCGCCAGACGGTCTTTGGCGGGTCCCAACGCGGGATAGCACCAGTCGTAGCAGATGGCGATATCGAACAGGTTCTCGAAATCGTGGTTGGGTTCTTTCCCCAGATTGGGCTTGCAGAGCTTGAGTGCTTCTTGAACGGCCCTGGCGGCTGACTGGGTATCGCCGGACACAACATAGGCAAAGCCGTTTTCCCGGATGATAGCGCGGGGGTCGCTACCGCCGTTGACCTTGTAAGGGCCGTTCAATTTGGCCCTGAACCGGACAACGTCCGCTTTGGTGAAAAAGATCCGGGGGTGGTCGCGCGGAACGTCCAAGGCCCAGGCCGGCGCTCGCAGGACGACTACGGCAAGCAATGCCGCGGTCAACCGAGCGATGAAGACGTTCCCATCCCTCCCGTGCGCGGCCCGACAAGCCGCACGCCGATTCTCTTGGTTGCCACCTATCAATTCGGGATGTTTCATCGGCCATCCACCACCCGAAGACTGATCGAAAAAGAGGCGACATTCATGATAAGGATAGTGCAAGGATAAAAGTAGTTATCCTGGCGACTTCGCATTCTGGGTGGGGTCGTGCGCAGCCGTTGCTTGCTCGTCGTGTTTGTCGTGAGCGCTTTTTGACGCGTTCTTTGGGCCGTAAACGTGCCCATGCACGTAAATGGCGCTTGAATAGGCTGTTTGCCGCCGCGCCCATTGCCGAGATTCTAAGATGTCCAGCAAGAAAGGCGTTGACGTTTCCCACGGCGTTGGAACAACCTGCTCCATGAAATCCCGACAGGTGTTTGGGCCGGGTTTCGGCGCACCAGCTGTAGTGTTTCAGAACGTGACAGGAGACATCGGGCATTGCCACACGTGCCAATCGAGCCACGAGTTCAGACAACGGTCGCTGATTTCTCATGAGAGACGAAAGGGACTCAAGCGCCCACAGAGACACCACGGAGATTTGTTCCGCAGGATTACTTGCGCGCACGATGTCCCTTTTGTCGCTTTGGTCCCTCCAGTCCCTTATTCTCGGAGGTTGTCATGGCTGAGGGCTTCATTCCCCCTCACGGCGGTTATCGGAAGCTGCTCTCCTATCAGAGAGCCGAGATCGTTTACGATGCCACCGTCCGATTCTGTGAGCGCTTCCTTGCGAGACGCGACCGGACCGTGGGCCAAATGGTCCAAGCCGCCCGCTCCGGCAAGCAGAATATCATCGAGGGCAGTCAGGCCTCGGGCACGTCCAAGGAAACCGAAATCAAACTCACCAATGTTGCCCGCGCAAGTCTGGAAGAACTCCTCGCCGACTATCGGGACTTCCTGCGCAACCGCCGCCTCCCGGAGTGGCCCAAGGACCACCCATACGCCCAACGGCTGCGGGAGATGATCCGCACGCCCGGCGCGACCTATGACACTTTCAGAAAGGGGATTGAAAACCCTGATCCGGCCATCGCCGCCAATGTCATCATCGGCCTGATCAAGGTGACCAACTACCTTCTCGACCGCCAGCTCCAGCATCTCGAAAAGGCGTTCGTCGAAATGGGCGGATTGCGCGAACGCATGACGCGGGCAAGACTCCAAAAGCGCGCCGACCAGCAACAGCATCCGACAGGCGGCAGCTAATGACAGCTGTCCCTTTAGTCGCTTCGATGTCCCTTGTGTCTCTTCCGTCCCTTTCTTAAAGCCGCCCAGCTGTCCCTTTCGCCGCTTCGATGTTCCTTGTGTCTCTTTCCCAAAGACGCCCGGCTGTCCCCTCAGTCGTTTCAATGTCCCTTCCGTCTCTTCCGTCCCTTCCGTCCCTTGTCTTCCGCCGCCACCCATATCCCGAATACCGCCGCTTGCCGCCAAGCCCATTCTTGTTGCGTCAAAAGAAAAAGCTACCGAAGGTTAGGCGGCCATGCGCGTTTGGGTAGCTCCTTTCTGAGGGGTTTGGGTAGCTGCTTTTTGGCGCGATCGAGCGAGGCGGA
>Ga0315280_10001475_pt1 | contig 40438 bp, 49 predicted proteins | sample YL17G06_40_MG_FD_203697 | JGI IMG/M metagenome (GOLD analysis project Ga0315280, IMG submission 203697) | Sediment microbial communities from Yellowstone Lake, YNP, Wyoming, USA - YL17G06_40 | ecosystem: Environmental > Aquatic > Freshwater > Lake > Sediment | place: USA: Wyoming | collected...
ATTGAGAGAAGAAACTCATCGAAGACCTATGGACCGAGATACTGCCCGAGTGGACATTAAGACTCCGCCCCCAGGGCCCAATGCCCGCAAGTGGGCTGAATTCCATCGGCGCTACGCCGCCCACATGGGAAGTTACTTTCTGGACCAACTCAGAGGGCTGCAGAAGAAATACGATTTCATCTCGGACGGGCGCGGGATCGGCCTCATGGATGCCATGGAGATTGATACCCGGGAAAGACGGGATAGAATCCTCCGAGGGGCAATGGAGCGGGGCCTTTTGCTTTTGGGCAGCGGTTATAAAGTTGTCCGCTTCCTCCCGCCTCTGGATGTCCGCCGGCGCGAGATTGACATGGCCCTGGAGATATTGCATGGGACCTTCCGGAATACCAAAAGATAAGACCGCCCAAATTAAGTTGAAAAGATCCAAGGTTCTTCATGCGGCTGCCCCTGGAAAACATTCCCCTGCCATTGTCATCGAGTCACTTGACCCCCCCGCGGAACTCCTGGAACGGGTACGCTTCCTTCGCTCCCAGGGCATCGATCCCGGTAAAGTGGACCCGGAGAAATATTTTCAAAGGATGCCCCATTTCGCCGAGACGCGGCAAGAGGCCGGGGCTTTAATCCAGCCTCGGGCGATTTTGAATTTCCTGCCCGTGCAACAGATCCGGGAAGAAAAAATTCTCTTCCAGGGGGGAGGAGCTGTGGAGAGCCCTCTGATTGCTTCTTTGCTAAATTCAGCCTCAGAAGTTGTCCTCGCCGTTGCCACCCTGGGAGACAGTTTAGAAAAACGGGTGGAGCAATATTTTGCAAAAGGGGATTCCTCCAGGGCCTTTGCCCTCGACGGCTGGGGAACAACCGCATTGGTGGGTTTCGGCAGGAAGCTCTACCGGCGGCTCCAGGCGATGGCTGAGGAGAGAAAAACGAACCTGAGCATCTCCTTCTCGCCTGGCCACACGGAATGGCCCTTGGAGCAGCAGGAGGTCCTTTTCAAACTTCTTCCCACCGAAAAAATCGGGGTGAGGCTCACGGACTCCTATCTGATGATTCCTAAGAAGTCCACTTCCTTCATGGCTGGCCTGGGAAAGAGGGTCGTTTCCGCGGGAAGCAAATGCGATTATTGTCCCCGGCAGAAACAATGCCTTTTTCGTCAGAGCTGAATTCTATTATTGCAAACAGGAGTCGACTTTCCCGTAAGAGTATATGCCCATACGCCTTTACACTTGCATTATTGCCGATCACTGACGGCGAACCATTTTCTTACCATCTTCGCCCTGACCGGAAGGGAGATCCTTGCTGATCCCTGAACTGCCAGGTTTTACCCCCCTTTTTAATTTTCCATTCGGCCGGTTTAAATCCTTCGCCTTTAAGGCGAACAGCTTTAGCGCGGCTAACCATCAGCTTAGTATGCGTACCATATTTTAGAAAGAGAAACAGCATTGCGTTCAAGAAAATTGGTCCGTTAGAACTTTGAAACTTGGAATGTCAAGGTTTTGAGTGGTCATGAGAGAAAAGAACCAACCTTCCAAGTGCCGATTTCATTGGTTCTGATGGCAAAAGGTTTTCCGGCACGCAATCGGCTTCAGCCGAAATGACCTACTTTCAGTAGTATTTGGAATCTACCTGCTTTAGCAGGTAGTGGTTCAATATTCTTCTTGAATCCTCCGGCTGAATACCTTTTGAGCCAATAAGAAAAGGATCAGGCAAAATCCCGCTAGAATCAACAGGTCCAGGCCGCGGTGAATCAAACCTCCATGGGCAAGCAGTGACTGCTGCATGGCATCCACCGAGTAGGTGAGGGGCAGACAAAACCCGATGACCTGGAGTACAGAAGGCATCGCGGTAATGGGGAAAAAGACGCCGCACAGAAAAACCATGGGGAAGCGGAAAAAATTGGCCATGGTCATGGCCTCGAAAACTTCCTTTACCCCTACGGAAATAAGGATCCCAATGAGAGCAAAAGCCACAGAGGAAAGGATCAGGGAAAGTGCCAGAGAGATGGGGTAAGAAATTTTCAGGCCGAAGAAGAAGACAACCAGGATCATGGATATGAATCCCATCAGGAGACCAAAGAAGGCGCTCCCGAGAGTCTTGCCCAGAAGAATAGTCCGAACGCTCAACGGAGCCAGCAATAACCTTTCCAGAGCTTCAGTCCTCTTTTCAAAAGTGATGACGATGGCCGCCATGGAAGTGGAGGAAAAGAGAAGGGTCAACCCCACAAGCCCGGGAGAGACCTCTTCAATTCCCAGGGGATTCTTGAAATAGAAAGCCAGGATGAAGACGATGGGCAGCATAAGCCCCCAGCTGATTAGCGGAGGCTTGAGGTAATAGGCCTTCAGGTCTTTCCGGGCGATGTAATAAACCCTTTTGATTTCTTTTTTCATTATCCCACACCTCCCATCTTCTGGGGTTTGTCCACCCGCATGACCTCAGCCTCCATACCAGTAAGTTTGACAAAGGCATCTTCTAAGGTGGGCGTCAATGTTTTTATGGAAAGAATCTGTATCTTCTTTTCACTTAGATAATTGATAACCTGAGGGATAACCTGATGAATCGATTGGCCGTAAAGATGGATCTTATCCTCAATGAGAGTCGCCTTTTCCACCCCGGGAAGGGATTCCATCTCCTTGGGCAGCATCTCGGAAAAAGGTTGAGGTTTGATCTCCAGAGCCTCAACTTCTTGTGCCTGGATTCTCAGATTTTCGGGTGTGTCGATTACCCGAATCTTTCCTTTGACGATGATGGCCACCCAGTCGCATAAATCCTCTGCCTCCTGGATCAGGTGGGTGGTGAGGAAGACGGTTACTCCCTTTTCTTTCACCTTCCTGATGACCTGTCGCAACCCCCGGGCGCTCATCACGTCGAGGCCTGTAGTGGGTTCATCCAGGAAGAGCAAGCGGGGGCGATGAACCCGGGCGGCAGCAATGGTCAGGCGCCGCTTCATGCCCCGGGAGAAACCTTGAAACCGGCTGTCCCTCCTTTCGGACAACCCAAAATCTTTAAGGAGTTCATCGGCCCTTTGCTCCCATTCTTTTTTGGGGAGCCCATAGAGCTGGGCCATGTAGATGAGATTTTCCCATGCGGTAAGTTCTCCGTAAAGGTTAGAGGATTCTGGAACCACACCTACGGTCTCTTTGGCCTTCACGGGGTCCTTCAGAATTGAAACGCCGTTCACATAAGCCTCTCCGGATGTTGGCCGGGTTAAGCCCACGAGCATCCGGATGGTGGTCGTCTTGCCTGCCCCGTTAGGCCCCAGGTATCCGAAAACCTCTCCTTCCTCAACAGAGAAACTAACCCCATCCACGGCCACATTTTGACCAAATTTCTTGAATAACCCTTCCGCGCGAATGACCTCTGCCATTTAAAGCCCCCCTTTCTTAATGAGGTGCTCAACCTCTTTTTTAGCTTCCTTTAGCTCTTTCTCTTGTTCCTTATCTAGTCTTAAAAGCAGAGTTTGAAATTCACCTACATGGGTTTTTTCTTCTTTGGCTATGTCCAGAAGGATTTTCTTAATGTCTTTGTTTTCAGCCAAGGCCGCCATTTGTTCATAAAGGTTGATCGCATCTAATTCCGCAATGATTCCTGCTCTCAGAATTTCTTTGTCCAGATCTTCCTTTTTCATTCTTGAAAGCTCCACAGGTATTTTGGATAACATGTTTAGCCCCTCCTCTAATTAATTTTCCGGCGTTATTCAAAAGCTCCATAAGCATATAGGGTACCGTTTTATGTAAAAGCCCTAAAAAACGCAATAACCCCAATCCCTATGCCCAAAAGGACGATGTGAGAAAAACCTCTGCCTGGCTGGGATTTGTGGTGAATCTCCGGGATTTGGGTCCAGCTTTCCTTCCAGATTAGAAAGAGACCCCCAATCAGCGACCCCACACTGCCAATCAGGCTGAAAATGATAATCCCAAATAGCAGCCTTACAATTTCAACTGTTTATCAGATTCAAATATCCATGGCGCCCAGTTCCGTCAGGTCTTTCTCCCTCAGTAAGCTTCTCTTCCATGGTTCGATGGCGGGAATGACATACGGCAAAAGTCTCAGCGAATAGTAAGAAGGAAGCAGGGGCAGCCCGACGAGATCTCCAAAGGTTACCAACATGAATAGCCGGTGCAAATTACGCCTTTCCCTTTTCCTTTCCAGGTTTATTTCATAGACCGACATTCCATAGAAGAATTCTCGCAGAACCCTGGAAGCGGCATTCAGCCTGGAAGACATAGGATCCATCCACTTATTAAACAGGACCTTCCATCTGCTTTTTTTACTCATCGTCATCCCCCATAGAAAAAAATTTGCCCCAAAATACGAGTAGCTAGAGCCAGGATGATGGCCACAGAGAGAGTGAACAGAACGGCAAAAAGGGCTCCCTTTTTGCCAATCTCCTTCCAGAGCGCAGCAACAGTAGCCAGGCAAGGGATATAGAAAGTGACAAAGACAGTAAAGACCATAATCTGAGTTTTACTCATCACTGTAAGGACCTGATTGGTTCCCAGGGCCTGGGTCAGCATGATCATTGATAGTTCTTTTCTCAACAGGCCGAAAATTAGAGTCGTGCCCACAGAAACTGGAAGTCCAAGAAGGTGGGTGAAGGAAGAGAGAAAGCGGTTGATCAGGAGATCTATCTTCCCATACTCCATCAGGGCCAGCAGGGCACTTCCGCCAATCAGAAGGGGCCAGGCAATAACGATAAATTCTCTTATCCGGTACCAGGATTTCTTCAAGGTATTGCTTATTGGGGGCAACTGGTAGGCAGGGATCTCCAGAATCAATCCAAGACTTGCTTCCGGATAGATGATGGAGAGGATCTTCCCGGAAATGGCCACGACCAGAATATTCAGGGCAAATATCGCCAAAGCGGCGTTGGGGCTGATGAGAAAGGCGACCAGCGCGAAGATGATCGTGATCCGAGCCGCACACGGAATCATGGTTGTCAAGATGGAGACAATAAACCGATGTTGCGGAAATTCAAGAATTCGGGTGGCCATTACCGCGGGGACACTGCACCCATACCCGAGGATCAAGGGGATAATCGCCTTGCCATGGAGACCGATCCTGTGCATGAAGACATCCATCAGGAAAGCCACCCTCGGCAGATATCCAATGTCTTCAAGGATGGAGAGACCGATGAGAAAAGGGACGAGATAAGGGAGGACAATAGCAATTCCTCCCGCAATGCCCTGTAATACTCCCTTGGAGAGGTAAAGAGATAAACTTCCTTGTCCGAAAAGGTCCTCCAATTGACCTATCCAGTGATCAAAAAGTCCCATTAAAGGTTCTTCAATGTATCCGCCAATCCCGAAGATGAAATTGAAGAAGCCATAAAAGACAGCCGCCAGAATCAAATAACCGAAGAAATTATGCATGACCCAGTAATCGATGGCCATGCGAATGTCCTTCTTGGGGGGATGGATAATTGTGGAAACCTTTTCAAATAGATTCATGGCCAAGGCATGACGTTCGGAGGAGATCACCTCGTCCGAAGGGCTGCCATGCATTTCCTCCAATTTATCTTGAAAAGGTCGAATCCGGCTGTATAAATCGCCGCCCGGGTTTATCTCTTCCACGAAGGACTCATCCTTTTCCAGCAGTTTGATCGCCAGAAATCGCGGGGAAACTTTCTCATCGACCCGCTTTCCCGCAGCCAGGAGGGTGGCGAGGGGATAGATAACTTCCTCAATGTCTTTGCTGAATTTCTGAACATTTCCCCTCTTTTTTCCTTCCCAAACTTTTAATACCTCCGCAAACAACTCTTGGATCCCCTTTCCGGTTATGGCCATAGCTTCGACCACCGGGATGCCGAGGATGGCGGAGAGCTTCCGGGTATCAACTTGGATTCCTTTTCTCCGGGCCTCGTCCATCATATTCAGGCAAAGGACCATGGGAATTTCCAGCTCCAGGAGCTGGATAGTAAGCTCCAGGCTTCGGCAGAGGAGGGAAGCATCGGCCACATTGATGACTACGTCAACCTCTCCGGAAAGAAGATGCTTCCGGGCTTCCAGTTCCGCCGGCTCCATCGAAGAAAGGGAATAGGTTCCGGGGAGATCGATACAGGTGCAGGTATAGCCATAGATATGGGTTTTCGTTTCCGTATATTTAACGGTTGTTCCCGGAAAGTTGGACGTAATGGCCCTGTATCCCGCGATAAGGTTGAACAGAGTGCTCTTGCCACAGTTGGGCTGTCCAGCCAGGGCAATCTTCATTCCACTTCCTCCACGGTGATCCTGGAGGCAATCCGTCTCCCGAGAGCAACCTGGAACCCATGGACCTCGATCAAAATTGGCCCCCCGAGCGCAGCGTGTCGGACAATCGTAATGACGTCTCCCGGGTGAATCCCCAGTTGGGAAAGGCGATTTCGAATTCCCCAGCCTCCTTGAACGCCCATTACCTTTGCTTTTTTATTCACGGCCACACGATCGAGAGGAATTAGCATATTACTCCATTTATGTAACGGACGTGATACGGTTTCTTCCGGAGGAGATGGGCAAAGTCCAAAACCTCCTCATCATTGATTCCCCTCATGGCAACCACATTCAACTTGATTGTATAGGAACTTCCTTTTTTCAACTTTAGTCCCGCCTGCTGCGGGATAACTTTAGACACTTTAGGCGCTTGACATGTATTATCTAATTTTTCTTAATCTTGGTTTTAAAACTCTGTGATCTCTGTGTCCTCTGTGGCTAAATAAAGGGGACCCGGCTTTAGGTATGGTGTCCCCGGAATGAGCCGAATTGGAGGGTCCAGGCATCTAGACAAAGAGCAGATCAAAGCCACGTCATCCGGGTGTCGATTCTTTACTTTGCCCGAGCTCTGCAAACAATTTCGGCTATATTCAGAACTTCCAGTTTGTCTTCCTGTTCCTCCACTTTAACCGCGTCGGTCAGCATCTTGGCGCAATTAGGACAGGCCACCGCTATGATCCGGGCGCCTGTCTCCAATGCTTCCCTGACTCGAATTCTGTTGGCGCTGTTTTCTCCCGCTCCTAAAATATCTGTAAAGAAGTTTCCTCCTCCACCTCCACAGCAAAAGGCGTTCATACTGTTCCTGCGCATTTCCACCAGTTCAAGGCCAGAGATACTTTTCAATATCTCTCGCGGGGGAGCATAGATCAGATTATGCCTCCCCAGATAACAGGGATCATGGTAAGTCACTTTCGCCTTGTAAGCAGAAAAAGCTATTCTTTTTTCTTTGATAAGCCCGGCCAGAATTTCCGTATAATGAAAAACGTCAAAATTCCCCCCCAGCTTAGGATAGTCCTTTTTGAAGACATTAAGGGCGTGAGGGTCGAGGGTGATGATCTTTTGGACATCCTTGGTCTTGAATTTCTGTATGTTATCTTCAGCCAGTTTTGTAAAAAGCCCTGTCTCTCCCAGGATCTTGACCTCGTTCCCATCGCAGGTCTCCTCGCTGCCCAGTATTCCCACAGACACCCCCACGTCGGATAGCAAAGTCCCCACGGTACGGGCCATCTTTTGCCCAACCTCATCGTAGGAGCCGACACAGCCCACATAGAAGAGATACTCCTGGTCGGAAAATTCTTGGAGTCCGGTTCCCTCGGCCCATTTCCCCCTTTCCTCCTGTGGAAGCTTATAGGGATTGCCATTCACAGTGATAGCCTTGAAATAATCCCTGACTTTTGGGGGAATTTTGCCTTCCGTCACCAATTCCGCCTTGGTCTCTTGAAAGATATCAGGTAAAAAATCCTTAAATCTCGGAAAGACACATTGATCTTTACAATTGTCGCAAGCCACACAGGAATAAAGGATCTCGGCAAAATGCGGGCTTGTTTTTATCTCATCGTTGAGCCAGGCCCTTATGAGCCACATCCTCCCGCCTGGTGAATAGGTGTCCCAGCCGAAGGCCTTGTAGGAAGGGCAATTAAAGTCAACGTAATCCCGGGGGAATTTACAATATCCGCACCGAAAACAACGATGAACGACATCTCCATGTTCTATCGAATGTACATATTCCATTAGTTCACCTCCCAATTTCCGGGATTCATGATGCCCTGCGGATCAAGGTTTTTCTTGACCATCCGGAGTAACTTGCGGGTGTTGGGATCCATCTTTTCCAGGGTCCTTTTCTGTTCCATAAAATTGGGCTTCCACGGGATTCCTCCCATTTCCAGGGCAAACTCAGTCGCCTCTTCCAAGGCAATTTTCACTCTGTTCATCATAGCTGGATCCGCCCGGTTAAAGGCAAAGGAGATACTAAACATCATGGCGTGGCCTCCGGATATGATTCTGGCCGTACTGGCATAGAGGATATCGTGTTTAGCGGCCAGTTCGAGAACCTTGGCGGCATACTGGGGAAAGTGTTCAATCAGAGTTATGGGCCCCGAATATTCGAAGCCGCCTCCCCTGGGCACATCGGCAAACTCCGCTACACTCCTTTGAGGCATCTCCAAAAGCTGCTCTTTCATAACCTGCACCCCCATGAATCCGCCATCTTTCGTGTCGATAAACACCTGAAGCGCATCCCAGATCATTTTTCTTTTGAACTCGATCTCCTCTTCCGTATCGCCGGTAAAATAGATGGTGATGTGATAATTATCCTTGAACATGAGAGGTTTAGGCTGGAACCAGACATTTAGATCCTCCAGCATCTCAAGATGGGTGAGCTTGTATATAATTTCCGGAACCAACTCGACCCTGTCGGTCACGAATAATTCAACTTCTCTGATCTTCTTATTGGGGTAGAGTTTCAAACCCACCTTGGTGAATATGCCGGTGGTACCAAGCCAACCCAAAAATAGTCCGGAGAGATCAGGAAGGGTGGGCCCCTTTGAAAACCAGTAAGGCCCCAGGGAAGGTGAGCCAATCCTGCAGATGTCTCCTGTTGGCAGCACGACCTCGAGGCCGGTAACCATATCGGAATTGAAGCCATATTGTTGGGTCAGCCGACCCTGACCATGGAGAGCCACATTGGCGGCTATGGTCGCGGCGGGTGGTGCGTCAGGAAGGCTGTGCCTCAGATGAGGATAATGATCTTGCAGGTAAGCCTTGAGAACACCCTGGGAGGTGCCCCCTTCCACAACGGCATACCTGGCTTTTTCATTCACCTCGAGTATCTTATCCATCCTCTTCATATCCATGACAATCCCGCCTTTTAAGGGAATCACGAGGCCGGTCAAGGCCATGCCATTTCCCATGGGGACTATCGGAATCTTTTCCCTGTTGGCCAGCTGGACGACCTTTTGCACCTGCTCGGTCGTTTTGGGCGCCACCACATAGTCCGGCAGGTGCGGCGCCAATATCCCAGGGTCTCGCGAATAAAACCAAAGTTCTTCAGGAGCATTCGAAACGCCCCTTTCTCCTAAGATCTCAATTAGAGACTTAAGAATATCGCTCATCTTACCGCACCTCCCTTCTCACCTATGGCCATCTTACATAAATTTATTATATGGATTGGTTTTAGCCCTTTTGGGGTAACCTTTTCAGATAGGGTTGACTGACAAGCCGGGCAGTTAAACACGCAATACTCGGCGCCGACTTTCAGCATGTCATCTATGTTCCTCTGCTGTACGTCGTTCGCCAATCTGTATCCAGAGATCGACCGGAGAAGGTCTGCACAACACAGACAGTTCTCGTCTTGATACTCCCGGTCGGGTAGTTCCACGCCTATGATATCCAGTATTTCTTTGGCAAGATGGTGTTTGTCCGGGATCAGTCTATTGGAGCAAGGTCGTTGGTAGGCTGCTTTGATATTGAGTGGCTTTATCTTGTCCTTCAATTCCTTCAGCCTGGCCAATAAGAAGTCCATGTAATAGATGGGTTTAAAGGGTACTTCCATGCCGTAGGCCGGCGCAATGGAGGTGTAAGTGCCATAACATTCATCATGCAGACAAATCACCTCTTTCACACCCAATTTTTTGAAATTTTCCATGACCATGGGGAGCCGCTCTTTTATGACCGACATCTTGGCAAAATGGGTGTGAACGGCAGGGCACATGAACTCTGCACCGAAAACGATCGCCGAAGCAACATCCTTGAAGATTTCCCCGGAGGCCATCCGACCCAGGTCAGCTATGAGACAGGACGAGAGAGCTTTATCCTTAATTGTGCCCACCATCTGCTTGCCCTGCATCTGGGTCATATTAATCCATTGGTTGGTAATGGGTCTGGGGGCCGTGTATATGCCCTTTGCTTCTCTACGCTCGCTGATGAGATAGAACGGATGATTTCCTCTCCGGCAGTATTCCTCGCAGGCATAGCAGGTTAAACATCCTTGCAAAACACGGGAGTCTTCTCCTTTTACAACCTTCATCATCTCTTCATGGGCCTCGTTTTTAGCAAATTCCATGTATTGGCACTTTAAGAGACAATCGGGCGACGGACATGTGGCGCAAACATTTTCATCAAATTTTAAGCTATACATAAAAACCTCCTTTTGATTATTCTAGAAAAGCTTTTTCCCCCAAAGCCATACGGCAAAGGTCAGTGATGAAAATCTTCGTCAGGCCACGGGCGGCGGTCGGGCGCCTTAGAATCCGGTCGCACACGGGGCAAAGAGTTATTATGGCGTCGGCGCCGCATTCGATGGCATCATCGATATTCTTTGCCTGTACTTTCTGGGCCAACTCCGGGAAGACACGGATTATCGGGGCCGTACAACATAAGGCAGTCTCGCGCTCGTACTTCCTCGGCGGTCGCTCCACCCCGATGAGATCGAAAATCTCGTCGAGGAAGATATCTTTTTCAGGGGTGTACCGGGAGGCGCAAGGGCGCTGGTAAGCGACCCTCTTGCCTAACTTAGTGATGCTGCTTTGGTGGTCTCTGAGATAGTTGCGCAAGTATTCGAAGAGGTGCAGATACCGGAAGGGGACAGCGATGCCGTAATCCTTGACCTTGGCGTGCACCATGGCATAACAGTCATCATGGAGGAATATGATATCTTTGCCCAAGCTAGCCATCTTGTCGATGAACTTTTGGGCGCCCTTCTCAATAGGGCTCTCCTTGCCGACATGCACGTAGCCGATGAGGCAGAAGTACTCCCCACCCTTGACTACGGTCAGGCCCTCAAATAGCTGGCCGTCGAGGGCACCCTCGGGGATCTGTCTTTCCATAACGCAGAGTGAAAGGACGGGTTTGTCGGGATCACCCGGTAACACTTTGCTTGGAACCTGGAAAACAAGGTCCATTCCGTCCGCGTCTTTCTTGGTTACCGGGAAGGCATTGAACTTCTCCTGCGCCCTCAAGATAAGGTCATTAGGATCGGCTCCCGTAGGGCAATATTCCCTACAAGCACAACAGGTGATACACTTGCTCAAGATCTCCGCCTCTTTCCCCTCCGTGAGCGCCTTGATTTCAGCCACGGCTTTGTTCTTGTCATAATCGACATAAAGACATTTCACCAAACAGTCACCACAAAGGTCACATTTTGAACCATCCCACATTTTTTTTGCCTCCTTAAGGAAATGATATCCATTCCTCTGCGAAGATTTCGGCAAGTTTCCATAAAACCGCCTTTTTGAGCCTCATTCTTTTACAAGAGGCCTCCAGACTTGTCTTTTAGGGCTAAAATTTACGGCACGCAATGAGATGGCTCCCTGCTCGGCCGCCCTGGCCTGGTTCAACGGGGAGATTACCTTCTAGCTCATGTGTTCCTCCTTCCTAAATTTTTTGCCTTCCTACCACTCGTAAATCTGAGAATTATCTTCTAACACTTGCCATTGGTTTGGGCTTTATTTCCAATCTCAACCTAAACCTAAACCTTAACCTTGTATTTTTATATTGTTAAAATTTACCCCGACAATTAAACCCCCCGGGACTCCTTATTCCTTCATCATCGTGACCCGCCGTACTCCCCTAACCTCCCTGAAGGTTGCCCCTTGGGAGATGCACCGAAAGGTTTCCTCTTTATCGATAACGATCGTCCCCGATAAAACATGTATTCCATAATCGAAAAGAAAGGGGGTAAGAGGAGTGGTGGGGCCGATGAGAAGGACAAATTTTCCCTTGGAGCAGCGCAAAAGGTCTTCCAGGGTGTGGTTAATAAAGGATGTGCCGGTAATGCCGACGATCCCGCAGCGTGGGATTATTTGAAGGGCTTCCTCTGGACGTAGATCCCCTTCTTTGGGCCTCTGTTCAAAGACCCAGAGGTTCCTGGCTTTTTTCTTCAATTCCGGGATAAAAGGGAAATGTCCTATTATGGCAACGTCTCCCCCCGCCCCTTTTTCCATGAGAATTTGCGAAGCGTTTTTCTCTACCCATTTTTCTTCATCGATCTCGATGAGGGAATTGATCGCCGCCATACCGATGGACGCTTCCATTGCATAATCCGAAAGGGCATAATTCGCCAGTTCCAGGGCACTCTTCTCGGTCAAGCGGCCTACATCTTTTACCCCTCGCGGGTGTGGATGGCCCTCGTCCCTGAAGGTGGAGGCCAGCCCACAAGTCCGGGTCACCACCCCTGTCCAGTAAGCCCCAGTCAGAACCTCTTTCACGGGATAATCCTTTCCCCGAAGGGATTCGATCAGTTCAGTCAGGATTTTCATTTTTATTTACTCTCTCTATGCGAGTGGTTTTCTCATGGGCCATTCAATATCCCCTCGCCAAGATGAGAACTGGTTTTTCACCCCTAAAAGGGGAGACGACAAGGAACCCCAGCGAGTCGACCCATTCGCGGCCCCTGGCCCCTTTCTCTTGTTTTACGATATGGAGTACGGATCAATGAATTCAGGCTCCTCAAGAGAGAGATATATCTTCATGTTTTTGGCCAATCCTTGATCGTTCCGGCGAATCCATTCAAGGAGCATGCAGGCATGTTCTTTCTCCTCATCCCGGTTTTGTTCGAGGATTTTTTTCAGAGCAACATCCTGAGTCGCATCAATCCTTTGCTGGTACCCGTCCATGGCCTCAATCTCCTCGATGAGGGAGACATAGGCTCGATGGATTTCTATCGTCTTTTTAGAAAGAGACTCAAAGGGTTCATCATAAAGTCTGGGCATGGCTTTTTCTCCTTTCTAACTAAGCGATTCCGGGTAACGACTCAGCTTCGGGTCACCGCAAAAAAAGGTTTGCCCGAAGACAAAAAAACTGGAAAAGAATCCTTCTTGGACGCCCCATGTGCTCTTTGTATAAATCGAACCACCTAAATTGGGCAGGCATTGGAAAAGGTTACGACCATGGAAAGAGGACCTTTCTCCGCTGAACGCAGAAAAACCTCCCGGATGGCTGCAAAAACCCTTTTGGCTTGCCCGATCACCACCGTACTCATTCCACCCTTTTGCAGGTCCAAGCGATTCTCTTCGAGGATCCTCCAGGCATCTTCAACGGTCGGGGAAAGTCTCTGCTGCTTTAAAGGATAAAGACTAATCTGTGCGGATATTTGCATTCAAAACCTCCTGGGAAATCCGCCTTTATTTTCTAAAAGCTGTGGATATCAAAAAGATTCCCGCGCTCGCCAATATGATTAAGGGCCCGGCCGGAAATCTCGAAGCCTGAAAGAGGATGATCCCCAAAGCAGTGGATATAACCCCGATGGTCATTGCCCCATAGGCATATTGATTCAAGTTTCGACCCAGATTTCTCGCGCTGGAAGCCGGGATTGCCACTAAGGCTGCGGTTAAAAGACCGCCAACTATTTTGACTCCTAAAGCGACAATGATAGCAATCGCGGCCAGGTAAATGAGATTGTATTTCTTGACGTTTATCTTCTCCGATTTGGCGAGCTCTTCAGAAATATTGATCAAAACGATTGAGGAGTAAATTTTTCTGACCGCCAAAAGGAGAAAAAAGGAGACAAGGATGGAGGCCACCGTCTCACCCAAACGAACCCTGGAAATGTCGCCCACCAATGCGGTTTGGGCTTGTTCCACCGGCAGGAACAGGAAGGCGAGAGCGACCCCGGAAGCGAAAACAATGGCGGTCAAAGCCTCCATAGGCAATTTCGTTCTCATCTCAAACAACCAAATCAGGACAATTCCCAAAATTACAAAGGGAAATGCCCCCAGAGAAACATCAAATCCATAAATCAAAGCCAGAGCGATTCCAGGCAGGGTCAAATGTCCCAGAGGACCCGCAACGAGGGCCATTCTTTTACTCAGCATCAGAGAACCTAGATAGCCGGCTGCACCCCCAATAAAAATCCCGACCCCTAAGCTCAATAAAAATTGACCTTCCATAATCTCTTTACTTAATGCTGGTGCTGGTAATATTTCACTTCCCCTCCGTAGAGCTTTTGTAAACTTTCGGGAGTCAAAACCTCTCGGGGGGAGCCATAACATATAGGATATCTATTCAAGCAAATCACATCGGTGGAAAATTTATAAACCACGCTTAAATCATGGGTAACCAGGAGAATGGTCAGACCCCTCTCTTTTTGCAACGTAGCCAAAAAATTGTATATCGTTACTTCCCCACTCATGTCGACCCCGCTGGTCGGTTCATCGAAAAGTAAAACCTGCGGGTTCCCTACTAGACCCCAGGCTATCAGAATTCTCTGAAACTGCCCCGAAGATAAATTGCCGATTTTTTTCCGCAGAAAATCATCCCTAAACCCTACGATGTCTAAAATCTCTTTGGTCCCCTTTTCCGATGATTTTTTTAAATCAAAAAAGTCTTTTATGCTCAAGGGAATATCTTTAATAAAAGGCAGCCTCTGGGGCACATAACCGATCTTGATGCCTTTGGCCCATTCTATTTGCCCCTGGTATGGTAGCAACCCGAGCAGGGTTTTTAGCAAAACAGATTTCCCTGCTCCGTTGGGGCCCAAAATTGTAATAACCTCTCCGTACTTCACTTCAAGGGATAAATTCTCAATAATAATCTGATGATCTAATACTACGTTTAAGTTGGTTATTTTCAAAATAATACCTTTATTCATCTATTCCCGGGCCTTTTTCCGCTGAATGCTTTTATCGAATAAAACCTTGACCAACTTTCACGGGTTCTTTCTAATATGAAAGTATTTATTCCTGTTCTTTCTCAAACAAGATATAGAGAATCTTTCCTCCCTTTTGGGTTGCCCTTAAGATCTCCATATGCCTGAGCACCGCGAATTCCCTTCTCAATTCCGCCTCGGTTAAGCGCAGACCCTCCATCATCTCTTCAAGAGTGGCTTCTTTTTTTTCTTTGATGTAATTAACTATTTTGAGCTGCACAAGCGCCAGGGTAGAAAGCTTATCCTTCCCTTTTAAGAATGTCTGAGCCGAATGAACGGCCCAGGGATCACAGCCCTTCGGAGGAGATAGAATATCCATATAGCAGTCTTCACAGTACACCTTTCCCCGATGTTCATAACCCTGGCTCTTTTCTATTTCTTTGCCACATCTGGCACATTGGGTAACCATGATTCATCCCACTTATTAATTCATTCAGCCATTCCAAATGCCGCAGCTGCATCCCAATCTCATAGTGCGGCCTCAAACCGGAGGATCTGCAAACTGGCGCTTTTTATTACTTTTCTTTTTCTCCCTAGCCGTCCAACTGGAGGCTTCTATCTTTTTTCTTTGCCGACTCTTTTTTCCTACCATGAATTTTTGAAAAATTCTTTCACTCTTTTGATGGCCCAGAATTCTCCGCACATGGTGCAACCATCCTTTTCGCCCGATCTTCTCTGTTTACGGTATTGTCGGGCTTTTGGGGGATCGATGGCCAGCTCGATCTGCCTTTCCCAATCGAATTTTTTCCGGGCCTTCGAAATTTCAAGGTCCCTCTCTAAGGCCTTCTTATTCCCTCGAGCAATCTCAGCCGCATGGGCGGCGATCCTAACGGCAATCACTCCTTCTCTTACGTCTTCCACAAAAGGCAGTCCCAAATGTTCCGAGGGGGTCACATAGCAGAGGAAATCGGCTCCTGCCTTCCCGGCTATAGCCCCGCCAATGGCAGAGGTAATATGATCATACCCCGGAGTGGCATCCGTCACCAGCGGCCCCAAGACATAGAAAGGAGCCCCTTTGCAGAGTTTCTTTTCCAAAAGAACATTGGCTTCAATCTGGTCGAGGGGGACATGGCCGGGGCCCTCGATCATTACCTGGACTCCCTCGGCCCATGCCCTTTCCGTCAACTCACCGAGAATGATGGTCTCCAGAACCTGCGGTCTATCCGTAGCATCTGCCAGGCAACCGGGCCGCAATCCATCCCCTAAGCTCAGGGTGACATCATATTTTTTGGCAATCTCCAACAGCCGGTCGAACTGTTCGTAAAGGGGATTTTCTTGTTCGTTATAAATCATCCATTCCACCAGAAAGGCTCCGTCCCGGCTCACTACCCCCATGATCCGAGGGTTTCGTCTCAACCTTTCCACCGAATTTCGGTTTACTCCACAATGGACGGTTATAAAATCAACCCCTTCTTCTGCCTGGCGCTCGATGACTTCAAAAAGATCTTCCGCCCTCATATTGGCCAATCCCTTTCGCTTTTTGACTGCCTCCGTAGCCGCTTCGTAAATCGGGACCGTTCCCATAGGAATCAGGGAATGCTTCAGGATCTCCCGCCGAATAAAAGCGATATCGCCTCCTGTGCTCAAATCCATCACCGTATCGGTTCCGGCTTGGATGGCCACTTCCAACTTTTTCAACTCCTCTTCCAAGTCAATGTGATCGGGAGAAGTCCCGAGGTTTGTGTTTACTTTTATGCGGAGGCCGTCACCGATCCCTTTTGCCTGAAGTCCATGATGATTCCGGTTGGCTGGAATGACGACCTGACCGGAAGCCATCTTTTCCCTAAGCCACTCATAAGGGACGTCTTCTTCCCCGGCAACCATTTCCATTTCTTTTATATGGCCTCCCTTCAAGGCTTCCGTCCTTTGAGTCATATCGATCCCCTTCTTTGCCTCTAACTGCCACTGATTCTTTTAAGATATTATGAGGAACCCCTATCCCCTTTTTGAAACCAGGGTAGGTCAATCCCCCGAGCATATGGCCAGTCTTCTCTTCGGGTCCATGACGGAAATCTATAGGGTGAGTCCTCATAAAATAGAGACTTTTTTCTGAGACCGTTTTAGATCTTTGATCATTTTTTTATCAATAATTTCCTTTTCAAAGGGGAGATATGGTTTATGATCCGAATTCTATGGAGATGATCTATTTCATGTTGATACACTCTGCTTGGAAAACCAGAAACCTCTAAATTCGTCTCCTTCCCATCCAGGTCCCGGGCCCGTATAAAGGCTTTCTCTTTTCGCTTTACCGGTACCTCAAGGGTAGGCAAACTCAAATATCCTTCCTCCAAAATTGATTCCCCTTCCCCCTCAACGAGTTCAGGATTGACGAATGCCTTCCAACCATTTCCAAGGCCCACAACGATAATCTGGCTAAGGATTCCGATTTGGGGAGCGGCCAATCCTATTCCCCTATTCGCGTATATGGCCTCAATCATGCGATCTACTATTTCTTTGACTTGGCCATCAATATTCTGAACAGGTCCCGCCTTTTTCATCAGAAGGGGATCGGGGTAGATCCGAATCGCATCCATCTTGATTTCCACACTCCACTATTCGAACTCACTTCTTCAAATATTTTTCAAATTGTTCCAGGTGAGTTCCGAGTAACTGTACTTCTTTAATTAAAACCCGCGCTTCCTGCGTTAAAGCTGTGCTCTTTGCCATTCGTTCCATGCGTCGGGAGATCGTCCCGATGGCTGCAATCCCAAACTCCCACAGAGGTGCCCGACCCCCTAACCGATCCTTCAGGTTGATCCGGATGAACAGGTAGCAGCGGATTTGATAGATCCGGAAGCAAAAGCGGACAATACCCTCTGAGGCCGATCGGTGCCGCATTTTGGGCAGTGCACCTTTCTGTTATCTTCGTTTATCCTTTGCACGACCTCAAATCTTTCCTTGCATTTTCGGCATTCATACTCATAGATTGGCATTTTGGACCCCCATCATCTAAGCTCACCTGCCGCTATGGAGAGCTAGCGGAATAACGGTCAGGTGCAGCGAATTTTTAGGAATTTTTCTGCTTCTTCGTCATATTCCGCTTTATGAATTTGAAAAAGCGCTTCCAGTCCTGAACACAAAGAGTAAGAAATGCTCCCACTGTTCCTGCCGATGCCAGGCCAATCGGGCATCCTTGCTGAGCGCAGAAAGGACAGACCGCGAACATTGCGTAAAGACCAGTGAATCCAAACCACCAACCAAAGAATCTAAACAGATGTCCAAATGGTGACATTCTCATCTTGCCGTGCGCTTTATCAAGTGGCTGAGATTCTGGTTCTGTTTTCTTCATTGTTCTATGCATGACGACATAAATATTATCGGGTTTGTCATTCCGGGCTTGACCCGGAATCCAGTTTTTTCCTGGATTCCCGCTTTCGCGGGAATGACGACTTTTGCTGGGATTCATATCGCTGTGTATAACTTATTCATATGCGCATTCCGAAAAAGATCAAAATATATTTCAACGAAACATAAAAGAAAAGTAGGTCATTAAACTTTACCTCCGTAGCACATATTTGGCCTCTGCATATGCCATTTTTTTCCCTTCAACAATGGCTTGTCCTTCCAAGAAAAATATTTTATGAGACCTTTTAATAATTCTTGCTTCCAATTTGACGACCGTTCCAACCCGGATGGGGGAGGAATATCTAATGGATAATCTACCCGTGAGGGCAGAAATCCCCTTTTTCAAAAGGCAGTGAGTCATAGCCGCCTCCAACAGGGTAGCTATAATTCCTCCGTGGACAATACCTGAATAGCCCTCGAATTTCGGATCGGCAGTAAAATAGCCCACAACGGAGTCATCCTCTTTTTTATGAAAATTGAGCCGGAGCGCTGCGCCATTATTCGAACCGCAGGCAAAGCAATTCTCATGAAGATTATTTTCTTGACGATTCAGTGGCATCTAACTGACCTAAGTTTTGGATTTTTTTCCATCGCTCGTGATTCAATTGCCCATATTTGAATCATGACGCGAATATAAGACTTTTCAATCATTATGGGTGTTACAGCCTTCCTTCTTTACTTCTCTTGCTTTCTCGAGTTGTCCCTCCAGTTCCTCGAGGCCCTGGAACATTGCCAGCGGAACCGAGTGAGGGGGTATTGGCGTTTAAGCTCCCCTATCTTTTCTTCAAGTTCCTTGACGCTTTCAGCATGCACTTCCAGCTTCCACCTATGGGCTGTAATACCACCATCTTCTCAGATACTCATCCTCAGGGTATTCCCTAGCCACATCTTCCTCCCGGAAGGTGTAGTTGAAACGGGCACAGTAGTGCATGAGGATCTGATAGGCCCTGTTCAGCTTCTTCATCCTCTCCCCGGATTCCGCGTCAGTCCCGGCCTTGTCTGGATGGTAGCGAAACGCCATGTTCCTGTAAGTCTGCTTTATCTCCTTCAGGCTCGCCGCTTCCCCCAACCCCAGTGTTCTCCGAGCCTCGTCTATCTCTTCGAAATTAGCCATATTTGTAACTTGAACTTCTCTAAAGCCCGCCCTGCTGCAGCAGTGCCTTGACCTTGGGGCGGATCATGCTCTCCGGGACCACCCCAAGGCTTTCGTCGACCTTCTTGCCGCCCTTGAAAAAAAGCAGCAGGGGTATGCTCATAACCTTGTATTTCTTAGCCATTTGGGGGTTTTCGTCCACGTTCAGCTTGCAGAATTTGAGTCTGCTCTCGTATTCCTTAGAGAGCTTCTCGGTTAACGGGGCGATCATGTGGCACGGGCCACACCAAGGTGCCCAGAAATCCACCACGACGGGAATGTCCGATTTCAGCACCTCGTCCTCGAAGGTCTGATCTGTGATCTCCAGCACCATTTGAATACCCCCTCCACATATAGCGTTCCATATATCCTATCAACTTATCCAGCAACTCCCTCCATTTGTCCTCGTCGTAGAACCCCTGCAGGGGTCTTTCCTGACTTGGAGCATGGGGTTACTCCCCAATGAGAATCTCCTTCCCTACTCCCGCCGGGATATAGGAATGGCCGAAATGCTTTTCAAACAGTTTTCTCGCTCGCTCTCCGCTACAATGGCAGGGGGCGACTTTTTCTATCCCCAATTTCAAAAAACTTTCTATGATTCCCTTTATCGTAGAAGTGGAGGCACCCTCCAAATGGAAACCGCCTAAGACAAGGTAGACCCTGCCGTTGCCGATCTCTTTGGCTTGGCGAACGATTCTGCCCGGAGCCTTCGATCAAACGGGTTATTGTCGTAGGTAATCGTGATTTTCACTCCTTGTTTGCTTCTAATCTCTGCAAATGCCTGTTTGGCTTGGCCCTCCCTTCCGGAAAGAAAAGACTCGATTCCCTCCGGACAAAACATCATCGCAGCCAGAATAATACTTTTCAGTAAAGACTGTTTGTTGATTCTCATCTTCTTAGCAATCGCTTAATCGCGAGGACGGGAAAAAGCCATAAATCCGGGTTCATCTTTCATCCTCGGAATAAAACCGGCGACAGCGTCGCCCGCGCCCTCGGCCACATCCCCAGGGCCTTGATCTCGGAATTTCATCAAAGATGACAGTTCGGGCGGAAAACTCTCTCAGCAGTTCTTCCAGAATATCGCTGCCAGGAAAACCCCAATTCAGAAAGTCTTCCATGGTAACTTCACTGCTCCGGGGTCTGCGCTGATGGATTAGACGGTCATATTGCCGCCGCCTCGCTTCATCACTGAGCACTTCATAGGCCTGATTGATCTCCTTGAACTTCTCTTCCGCTTCCTTGGGGGCCTGGGGATTGTGGTCGGGATGATAGAGAGAAGCCATTCTTCGAAACGCTCTCTTAATTTCTTCCTGGCCGGCCGCCCGATCAATGCCAAGTATTTGATAATAGTTTTTCATTTTGTCTATCCTTCCTTGGCCCCCGCTTTCCTGCTTTTCGCCATTAGCCTCTTTGATAGGCTCGCTTCCAAGGCTCATTCTTGTAGGCCAAGTAGTCTTTTACCGCTTCCTTCAAGGTGTCGGCGGCCAGCAGGGCGCAATGCTGGCTCTCCTCGGGTAATCCTCCCAATGCCTCCAGCACATCCTTCTGGGTGATTCTCATGGCCTCCCGGATAGTCTTCCCTTTGGCCAGCTCCGTAACCATGCTTCCAGCAGCGATGGTCGTGCCGCAACCGTCTGTCCAAAAGGTCGCTTCTTTAATAATCTCCTCTCTCACGCGAAGCCAAATTTCCATGGAATCGCCGCATGGTCCCGTAACTGTGGCGACGCCGTCGGCATTCGGGATGCTTCCCACATTGCGCGGATGCTGAGCATGGTCCACGGTCATTTCCGTAAAACCGGCCCAGGCCTCTTTCTGAAGATCTTCGGCTATCTTGTCCAACTCCGATCCCATGGTTACCCCCCGAATCAGTCTGGTTCAATCAGTACAGAATGTTCTTCCAAAAAGTCGACAATCTTTAATTTGCCTTCAATGAACTTCTCTTCCCCCAATAGGCTCACCAATCGATACCCGCGATTTTCAGCCTCCAATCGGATGACATCCTGCATTGCTTCTTTTTTTCCGTCCCCGCTATTCACATAAACGACAGCCAGGCACATTTGCACCCCCTGTTCTTAGCCGCCCAACAGTTGATCGATAACCTCGCCAATTTCCTTGGCAGCCATCCCTCCGCGTAACTCACGCCCCTCCAGACAGGCCTTAAAAATTTCTGGATCATAGTGGATTTGACCTATTACTTTCATCCCCCGTTTCCCGAGTTCTTCTTTCAGCGTCAGAGCTAAATCGTCCGATGTTATTTTATTGAGCATGACCCAGGTCTTTTTTACTCTCGCCTCATGGGCCAAGGTCTTGATCCTGGCCGCCAGCTCCAGAGACTCCAAAGAAGGTTCAACGATCACCACCACCCCATCGATGCTGGTCTCGATCCCCCGGCCAAAATGCTCTACCCCTGCCTCCATATCTATAAGGGCCACCTCGTTGGTTTCAAGGTGGAGCTTTTTCAGAAACTCCCGGCTCAAAACCCCCATCGGGCAGGCACAACCTTCAAGCGATTGAAGGATTTTCCCGATACTCACCAGTAGGAGATTATCGCTTTCCATTCTATATTGATGGGGAATTTCATTTAGCCCGATCCCGTCCTGGTTCAGAATTTCCCCCTTGGATTCTGCCTCTTTGGCTGAAGTTTTAACCGCCATTCTTTCTTTGAGGCCTTTTTTGCCCCCCACCATCTCCATAAGAGGGATTGGGGGGCGACTGAAGCCGAGCAGGCGGAAGAGCCCAGAGTTAGACTCATCCGAATCCACAACCAGAACGCGATAGCCTCTGGCTTTCAAACCCATAGCCAACAGGGAAGTGATGACACTTTTCCCGCTGCCTCCTTTTCCACAGATTGAGATTTTCATGTTTATTCCTTCGGTTTTTCAGTGATAAGCCCTCTATGGTTCTTCTAAAGGAATTAGGGTTCCTGGTCATGTCAATTTACAATGCGGTTCCTCCAGGTGCCCTATTTCTCAAACCCGGAGTACGTTCCAAGGCGAGGGAGAATTCGTATATGCCAGTGGCAGCATTCTTGTCGCGCCTCCCGGACAGGAGGTGTGTTGAGAGTGAGGTTATAGTCTGGATCGTTCAGCTTTCGATAGAGAAGTCCGAGGGTTTCATTCAGAATTCGGGCTAGATCAACCAGTTGGGGATTATCAATTTGACCGAAGGAAGGCTGGTGCATCTTAGGGATAATCCACAGCTCGTAACTCGACTGAGGGGCATAGGGGACGAAGACCAGGAAATGTTCGCTCTCCAGAACCACCCTCTCCTGCAACCTTTGCTCTTCCTTCAGAAAATCGCAGAAAATGCAGGTTCCATAGGTATCCAGGTGCCGCGTAGCCTCTTCCATGCGCTGCCGAATCAGGCTGGAGAGCACCGGCGTAGCCACGATTTGAGTATGAGGATGCTCCAGGGAGGTCCCGGCTTTGGGGCCATGATTGCGAAAAAGGGTGATCAGTCTGATACGTTCATCCCGACCGAGATCCAGAAAACGAGAACGCCAGGCGCGGATAATCACTTCCACTTCCTCATCGGGGAGGGTTCCGATAGTAGCGTTGTGCTTCGGGCTTTCGATGATTACTTCATGCCTTCCGTAGCCGTCCATTTGGAGGTGGAAGCGCCCCGTGCTCTTTCGCTCCACCGTGCCCTGGGGAATGAGAGCAGGGAATTTATTTTCCACGACGCGAATGCCCCATTCGCATTGGCAGCCCTGAATCACATTGCCAGGAAAAACTAATATTGCTTCAGGAGTCATCTTCTCATTCCCCGGACAGAAGGGGCAATCGGCCCGATATTCGCAAAGGTGAGTATGGGAGGGAAGCTCCTTGAAATCATCAGGCCTTTTTTCCCTCTCCGTGGCGATGATGACCCAATCTTTTGTGATGGGATTTTGTCTGATTTCAGCCATATTTTAAGGAACCCCCCACCTCTTCAATCCCCATCTCCGTCAATTTCGTTTCTCTATTCAGGGGGATGAATCGACAATCATCTCTAAGTTGTTCCTTCCTCACAGCCCTTCCTCCCGGGAGGTTCGAACTCGCTTGAAAACATCTTGAAATTCTCTCACCCCTTTGACTTTGGGAAAAGCCAGCTTGAGTTTGCCCTTTGTTAGATGATCTCATGGGGTGGAATTTCCATGGTATAGGCCAGCGGACATCCGGCTGTACATTTTCCGCATTGATAGCACGCATCGATATTCTGCCCGGTCATTTTGTTAATCTTCTGGGCAAAGAATCGAGAATGTCCATCCAGGATGATTTTCATCGAACTCTATCGTTTTCTCCTTGATCTCAAGTGATCATTCGGACTTCTTCCCTCGCACTCTGCACACAGACCGTACCCCTCTACTTTCCCTCGGAAAACTTCGAACCGATATTTTTTCGCCGCTTTCTTCCAGAAATCTTCAAACAGCTTACCTTTCAATTCTATGACCTTTCCACACCGCTGACATACCAGATGGGCGTGTGTCAGCCCCCTCCCGCTAGGTTCAACCCGGAAACGGCCGTTGCCGAAATCTCTTTCCACTATGATTCCCAGATCTCTCATCCACCTCAAAGTTCGGTACACGGTAGCCCAGCTGAGCCGGGGCGCGATTGTCCGGGACCGGTCATAAACCTCTTCGCAAGAAGGATGGCGACCTCCCAGAGTGCGAAAAGCCGACCAGATCGCTTCTCTCTGCCTTGTGTATTTCAACCCCTTCTGGCGAAGAAAATGCCGCAGATGCTCTTTTTGAAAATGATTCCCACTCTCAAATTTCATGCGAATGAAATGATTCTCCCTTTCCCATAGCCCTGACGGGGCCTATGATGGAGGAATCAACAACTCAATCTCATCGCCATTTTTCACCAGTCCGCTTTCTAAGACCCTGGCGAAAATCCCGAAATGGGGCAGAAGAGAATGGCCGCGGTAATGGTAGGAATGACGGGGACCGGCTTCTTTTCCAATTCTTTCTATCAGGAGGATACTTTTCCCAACCTTGATCTGCCTCCCGGGGAGTAGCTCAGCCTGGTCCAGCTCCTTGATTAAGAGGTTTTCGGCGAAAGCTCCCGGAGGAAAGGAAAGGCCGGTTTTTCCAGAAAGCTGATCCACTTTTTCTTTGGCTAAAATGCTCACCTCTTTTGTGGTTCCAGCGTGAGCATCACCCACCAGGCCCACCCCTTCTTGGAAGAACCCGGAGTGTACGTCTTCTTTGGGCTTGCTCCGCTCAACGCCACGGCAGACGGCGACAACTCTTCCTTTCAAAATCCCTTCCTCAGCATACGGGTGTAATAGGAACCGGTAGTATAAAGAGCGGCGCTGGGGTTATGGCCCAGAACGCGATCCTTGGCCACCAGCACCGTGCAAAAGGCCTGGGAATATTTCATGAACAGGGAATCGTGTCCCACGCAAAGCCCGAGGAGAATGTTGAAGTCGGTTTTTTCTTCATTGAGGATCATGGCCTGGGCAATGGGGCTGCACATCGATTCGAATTCTCCAATGCGTACTTTATCTTCATCCCCAACCCCGATATTTTCTTTGGGAGTTCGGCCCGCCTTGCAGACCACGGAGATCACTTCAAATTCCTGGGCTTCCAGGATTTGTGTAAGGGATAGCGCCTCCCTATGTAGGCCGGCACAGAAGGCAATTCCCAGTTTTTTATAGCCCATTTTTTGGGCGAATTCGCAAACCTCCTGAACCCGCGGTTTTGTCGGATGTAATACATAAGGCTTTATGTGCCGGTTGGTATAGCATTCGGCCTCTTGAATGGATGCCTTCCGGGCAAATTGCCAGATGGACGGTTTGGCATATTCCATGTTCGCTTTTTCGACAATTTCTTTGCAATGCAGAGTTGGACAAAACGATGGCCCCTGTCCTTGCGGCGAGCGGCAGATTTTTTCTTTCACCGAGCATTTCGCACATTCCGGGCTGATAGATTCCAATCGAGCCTCCTTGACGAGTTGATAAGTTTCTAAAGTTCAATGATGTACTCTAGAGTACCTAAGTTGCCGAAAATTCCTAAAATGTCCAAGGCGCAATGGAGTTCATTCTTTTTCCCTCACACCTCACAACTCACCATTTACGGGAAAAAAGTTTAAAGAACGAAGACGGTGGCGGCTAGCACAGTAGTCCAACCGTTTTTCACGATCGCCGATTGGGTAATATTCATAGTCCTCACGATTTTATCACTCAGCCGATAGAATTCTTTCTTTTCGTCCCAGCTCTTATCCGCATCGAATTCAATGCCCAGCGTGGAAGCCAGCATAGCTGCGGCCAAATCCTCGGCTAAATCCCCCGCCTCCTTTTCCGACTGGCCGAAAGCATGGTGCTCGCTGAGATACCCATAAAGGGATCGATCCGCAGGGATGGCGCACCCGACCGAAGCCACGATCAAACGACGGGGCTCCTGGCTGCTGCACCTGGCCATCACGCAATAGGATATGCCTCCTGGTAGTAGCGCCTTCAGGCCTTGCTTGCGAGCAATGACTCGACACCGGGGCGGCAGAATACTGGAGACATGAACCAGGTTATACTTTTCGATTTCAGCGTCCCTAAGAGCCAATTCGTAGGAACGAAGCTCTTCTTTATGCGCTCCCACGCCTTTTGTGAAAAATACCTTCCGCGGGATAAAGGATTCCAAGAATTTTTCTCTCCCTCAACTCATCCGCTCCCCCACCAGGACAAGAAAACCCGCCTGGGGACGGTACCCTTTCATGGGGTTCTCATGACTCTTGACTTCACCAGGCTTCTGAAAAAGAATGGAACTAATGCCCTGAATGGAAAAGCCGGCTTCCATAATCATATGCTCCATTTCTCCCACGGAATAGAATCCGGCCAATCGATAAAAAGGATGGCCACGCTTCTTTTTTTCCATGTAAAACTTACCCCACGGGCTCCCCCGGGGGATGAAGCCAATGACGATTTTCCCCTCCCGCACCAAGACTCGATGGCATTCCTGCAAGAGAGGCCTCGGGTATTTAACGAAACAAAGGGTGATAATAACGAAGACCGTTCCGATCCTCTTGGAGAAGATCGGCATGGATTCCCCTCTCCCTGCTACTACTTTAATCCCTCGCCCCTTGGCGATCTGCAATAATTTTTTTGCCGGGTCTATTCCCCAGCGGATGCCCAGGTCCTGGGCAAATCTCCCGCTCCCAACACCCAATTCCAGCCAGGGTTTCGGTAAAAAAGGGAGGATCGGCTGAAGAGCCTTCACTTCGATCTCAAAAGTAAGTTTCTCCCTTTCATACCAACCGTCATATTCTTCGGCCAAGCGGTTGAAGAGGATAATGGTTTCTTCCAAGAACTCAAACCTCTAAGACCGATCCCACATGGGCAAAAAAGAATTTCTCCGGGAACGCCTGAAACAGCTCGCATGAGGCTTCCTGACCTGTACAATGAGAAGGTCCTATTTTATCGAAATCAAAGTCTCTAAGGGCATCAATCGTTTTTATTCTTTGTTCGGGGTCTAAAAATCCCAGGTGGGTTCCGCCGAGGATGGCGTGAATCTTCTCTTCTGGAAATTTCTCGCTTACATGATGGAGGATATTGATGAGGCCGGAGTGAGCGCATCCCAGAAGGATAACCAACCCTTTGGAGGTTTTTAAGATCAAAGATTGGTCGTCGAGTACCGGGTCTGGAACCAGATGGTCATCTTCTTCTTTAAAAAGCTGAGGGTCTCCTGTTTCAAAAGGCATGACCTGGGGAATCTTTCCAGTTAGGAAGAGGTCTTCGGCGATCTGAAAGAAATCTCTATGCAGATGTATTCCAGCTCCTTGTTTCACAAGGTCCGGATGGGAAAATTTGGCGCCGATAGATCTTTTCACTTGCTCCCCTTTGACCTCGCGGATGGAGAATCGTTTCAGGAAGACCTCGGGGTGAGCGAATATTTCAAGGCCCTTGCAAATCTTGAGGAGCGACAGCAGTCCTCCTGTATGGTCACGATGGCCATGGCTCAAGAAAACTTTCTTGATGGTCCGGATGTCCTTCTCTAAAACTAAAGCATTGTTGGTCAGTCCAATTCCTTGACCGGTATCGAAAAGAAAATTTTCCTTCTCCTTCTCGATGAAAGCGGCAAACCCATGCTCTCCCATGATCTGAGGTATTGCCCCGGCAACGTTATCGCAAAGAATAGTGATCCGAAGTTCCATAGCTTTTTCCCACGCCGGTCACACCTCCCTCCTGGGCAGAGAGGGTTGAAATGAACTTTTTAATGCTCTCGGCCATAGCTCTGACGAGCCTCTCTTGAAAAATTGTCTTATGCAAAAGGAATTCCTCTCTGGAGTTGGTCAGGTAAGCACATTCCAGCAAAATCGATGGAAAGTCTGGAGCTTTGAGAACAGCAAATTCGGCCTGCCGCGGGGTCCTGAACTGAACGGTGTTCACTTCCCCCAGCTCACCAAGGGCTATTCCTCCCAGCCGGAGACTGTTGTTTATAGCGTTGGTCTGCGCCAAATCCAGCAAAATGGAATCCAAGATCCTGGATGGGGCGGCTTCAGAGAAAACGCCTCCTATCATGTCAGAGACATTTTCTTTTTTGGCCAGGAGCCGAGCCGCTAAATCGCTGGCCCCTTTGAGGGAGAGGCAGTAAACGGAAGTTCCCCGCAGGTGTCTTTTTCGGTGTCCGTTGCAGTGCAAGCTGATGAATAAGTCGGCCCCATATTCGCGGGCGATACGGACTCTCTCAGCGAGGGAGATGAAGTAATCTCCTTTCCGGGTCAGAAAAGCTTGAATATCTTCCTCTTGATCCAGGATTTTTTTCAATTTTTTACCAAGCACCAGAACGATATCCTTCTCGCGAGTGCCCCTCGCCCCGATCGTCCCCGGGTCCTCCCCCCCATGACCGGGGTCGATAACCACGATGCGGATTTTTTTGACTTTGAGCGCCCTGATTTCTTTACGCTTCTCTTTTTCTTTCCCTTCCAGGTCTGGACGAAGAAGATCGATGACCAAACGATCCGGTTTATCAAGATATTTCTTCAAGGCGAAAACTCTGGCCTGGGCAGGCTGGACCAGTATGACACTCACTCGAACCCGATGTGAGGTAGTAGCCTGCAGGCAGATGCTTTTCACCACCGCATCGTTGATAGAGACAATTTTCTCCCTGGCAGGAAAGTCCGCATCTTTTATCCACCAGGCAATGGTTTGAGAATCTGAAGGAGCACAGGGCTCATAGGATGCGGGCCTTGAAAGGTCAAGGACGATGCGGGTATGATCCGGGGCCGACCAGTACCTAACGTCCAGGATTTTTGTGACCGCATAGGCCTGCGGAGAAAAGAGCAAAAAAATGACACCCCATGCGGTCGCTGCCAAAAGCTTCATGGCGCCAAAATTTCTATTCTTTTTTCTTCTCCCCGCAAGGATGCTCATCCGCCTTGGCTTCAGGATGGCATTCGGCAATCTGTTCGGGTAAACAATCCTTTGGCTCTCTTTTCAACTTCTCCGGATGCTGGCAACCACTGATCCCTTGACACATCTTCCATCACCTCTTTTCTTCTTTGATTTTCGAATCAAGAATCTCTATACCCACGCTGTAAATGCGAGGAAATGCCTCATGGCGGAAGAACAGAATTCTTATTTCAATTTCATTGAAGAAGGAACCTCAGTCCCTCCTGCAGGTGCTTCCGGAAGAACACGGAGGCTTATCGCAGCGCTCCTCCCGCCCGCAACATGTGGAACCTTTGGGCCGGGGATTCTTCACGGGATGGGAAATAGACAGGACCTTCTCCAGGTTGCTATCTCCGCATTGCTTGCATTCCCTGGGATCGCTCCGCGTTCCCACTCCCTCCCAGATCTCGGAAACCTGGCCACAGGATCGGCAACGGTATTCGTAAATGGGCATTTCCTTATAACCTCGCAATCGTCAAATTTTTTTCGGGAACTCTTTGGGCCTTATAGAAAACAGTATGGTTATGGATGTTGAACCCTACTCTCCCTTTACCTCTGAGCTCTTGCAGGCACTCCGCCAATTTTTCTTCCGGTAGCCCAAAAGCCAAAGATAGGTCTTCCAGGGAACAGGGCCTCCTTTCGAGGAGGGAAAGGATTTCCCCGTCGATCTGCCCATATACCCGGATGGCTGGAGCTGAGCATGCCCGAGGCAAAACCTCGGCCCGTCCGCCAAAAAGCGCGCGGATTTTTTCTAATTCTTCGGTGTTTAAGGGATAAGCAAAATCCTCCGCCGGCGGCCGGACGACGGTATTCAACTGAATCCGGTCGGGACCGATCTTTTCAATTTCTTCCCGGAGTCTTTTGATTTCCTGCGGCTCATCGTTGAACCCGCCGCAGAGCATAATCTCCAGCCATATCTGGCCGGCGTATTCCCTGCGGAATTCTCTTAACCCTTGCAGCATCAGACTCAAACGCAAAGAATGATGGGGCCGGTTGATGAATCGGAAGAGAGGCGGACTGGCCGCATCGAGAGAAGGAATGATCAGGTCGGCAGACAGCAGGGCCTCTCGCACGGGTTCCAGATGGAGCAAAGACCCATTGGTCAAAACAGCTACGGGGATGGAGGTTATCTTGTTCACTTTATCGATTACCCATCCGATCTGGGAATTCAGCGTCGGCTCGCCGGAGCCCGATAGGGTGATGAAATCGGGGGGTGTTGAAAGAGTTGATAGCCTTTCCTTCAGTTGCTGGATCACCAGCTCCGCGGGCACATACTGTTTCCGTTCAAGAGTCTGATTGGTTGTTCTACCGAGCTGGCAGTAGATGCAATCGTAGGTACAGGTCTTAAAAGGAACCAGGTCTATCCCCAGCGATCGCCCCAGCCGGCGGGAAGGAACGGGGCCGAAAACATAATTGACGTTTGACATTTCCTTATTTGGTTTTTGATCCGCCTTGCTCATTCTTTTTTTACTTCCCTGGCCAGCTGCCGGAGGCTGGCGAAATATTCTTCCGGAGGTTCTACCTCCCGGATTCTATAGAGAGCGGGAGGTTGGGGAGCGGAAATCTGGCGCAAGATTGGATATTTGAATCCCCCCTTTTCGGTCATTTCCAACCCTCTCCAGATTTCCCAGGCCGCATGGAAAGGAAAAGAAAAGATCAATTCATTGTCATCCGCCAGGGCAAAGCGTCGGGTGCCATAGCAGGGAAAGGAGATGGTCGGCTTATCTTTAATGAAGGCCGAGGCGACCCCTTCTCCGCATGTGCCGCATTCGCCAGCGGTGCTAATATTCAACCGGTCTCCCGTATGGTAGGTAGCGGCATAAAGAAGGCGGGTCATTTGGGCGCCGTCGGCGAAAAGAAGCACAATATCTGGATCCAGAGAAATCTCCTTTAGCGGGGCCACGAGAGCCGCCTGAAATCTTCCCGGCTCGATCCGCAGCGCGGTCTGCAAAATTTTTGAGAAGCCCTCGGCTGTAGAAGTCCTCGCGATGGCGAATCTCTTCGGCAGATCGGCGGGAAAATCAGAAAATCCTAGGTTTCCCTTGGCAATAGCGCAAACCAGATTCTTTTGGGTTACACCCATGGTCCGGCCGTAAACTCTGGCATAGGTAACGAACTGGCAGAAAGTTAAGGGTTCATCCAGGATCGCGCAAGCCTGGGGCAATTCTTTCGGATCTTTCAATAATTTGACCCCCACCGGTAGGGTCCTTAGCCTTAAGGAATTCATCATCCCTTCGCTGACTCTTTTTCTTAATCTTTTTATTGCTTCCTCCAATTTCGCCCTCCTTCAAATACAGATCCGGTTCAACTCGATAAGGATGGAATGCATCTGCTTTTTATAAAGGGTTATGGCAGAACTCAGCGAAAGTCTATCCAAATCATCCCGTTTCAAAAAATCCTGGCCGAAATACTTTTTCATGACCCTTAAAGCCAGCGGACAGCGAGCCAAGATGTCCGCCACCTTATCCTCCTCCGAGATGTAAATTGTCATTCTACCCATTCAAATAGCATCCAATTCCCGTCTCATGGCCATGTCGTAAAGGATGCGCTCGCGCTTCTTGTCCAGCCCGAGGGCTTTGCGTTTCTTGTCAAGGTGGGCAATCATCAGCCTGGAAGCTTTCAGAGGATCGGGCTCGAAAGCCCACATTCCACCAAGCATCTCTTCGAAATCTTTGAACAGGTGGCGGGTCAATTCCTCGCTTCCCGTCGTGGGCCAGGTCACCCCGAATACCGTGAAGACGCCGGAAGAGACAAAATAATGCCCGATGGAGATGGCCTTCTCGCTCATCCATTCCGGGGCCGCTCCCGCCGCTGGCAGGTCACTGATGTCATCTCCCAGCCCCCCATCTTTGACTACAGCCGTGGCGGCCATCAGGATTCTGGAGTTATCCACGCAGGAACCCAGGTGCAAAACAGGCGGAATCCCAACAGCCTCGCAGACCTCCGCCAAACCTGATCCGGCATAGAGGCTGGCAGCTTCTGGAGTGAGCAGGCCCGCCTTGGCGCAGGCCATGGCGCTGCAACCGGTCTGGAGGACGATGACGTCGTTTTTGATCAATTCTTTCACCATGGTGACGTGCACATCATCATGCTTGACCCGGGGATTGTTACAGCCCACGACCCCGGCGATCCCCCGGATTCTTCCGTTGATGATATTATCGTTCAGAGGCCGGTAGGAGGCCCGGAATAGCCCTCCTAAAAGGTAATTGATCGTTTCATGACTGAATCCCGCGACGAGGTCTGCTTTTTCTTCTGGAATATCGATATTCTTTCCCCGGCGGGGAAAGTTCTCGACGGCCGCACACACGATGGCTTTGGCCGATTCCATAGCGTTATGCTCGCTGAACTCGATGTGTTCGGCACCCGGAATCTTGGCTTTGGGAGAGGTGGTAATTACCTTGGTGTGGTAGCATTGGGCCACGTCTGGAAGGGATTGCATGATACACTGTATGTCCACCACCATGGCATCGACCGCTCCAGTGACAATGGCCAGCTCCTGCTGGAGCATATTTCCTGCCAGGGGAACGCCATGGCGCATAAGGATTTCATTGGCTGTGCAGCAGATCCCTGCCAGATTGATTCCCTTCGCTCCTTTAGATTTGGCCAGTTGAATCATCTCCGGATCCTGAGAGGCGACTACGATCATTTCCGAAAGAAGGGGCTCATGGCCGTGAATGATGATATTTACTTCGTCTCTTTTTAACACTCCCAGGTTTACTTTTCCGATGATTGGAACTGGGGTTCCGAAGAGGATATCTTGAAGCTCTGTGGCAATCATTGAACCCCCCCAGCCGTCGGCCAGGGCTGCCCGGGTTCCCTGCAAAAGGAGATTTTTATAATCCTGGTCCACCCCCATATGGGTCCGGTGCATGATTTCTACCACTTCCCGGTCCACTCCCCGGGGAGCAACTCCCAGTTTTTTCCACAACTCCTGGCGCTTCAGCGGAGCCCTTTTCAGAAAAAGAACTTCTCCTTCCTGCCTGCCGAACTCGGCCAGAGCCTTCTCCCCCACCTCAATAGCAATATCTCTAACAGGACGATCACCGATCACCACTCCGAAGTCCATGGCCAGCTGGAACAGCTTTTGTTCATCTTTGATTTCGTAACCCGGGGCTTCCCCTCTGGCTGCTGCCAGGAACGTCTCCGCCACTCCCCGCCCATGATCTGAATGGGCCGCGGCGCCGCCAGCAATCATGCGGATAAAATTGCGGGCTGCGATGGTCTCGGCCGTTGCTCCGCAGACGCCCCGCCGTTTGGCTTTTTCCGCTTCTGTTTCCGCTTTCTTTTTGGGAGCGGGAACCCGGCAGGGCCCCATGCTGCAGTTCTTACAACAACTACCCTCTGATCCAATCGGGCACGGTTTCATCTCCTCGGCCCGATCAAAGGCGGTGCTTATTTTTTCTGCCGCTGCTTTCTCCATCATTTTCACGCTTGCTGGATCGACACTTCTCCTGGCGAAGTCAGGCATTCCTTCCTCCTTGATTTTTCTATTTTCTGACCATTTTGGTCCCGCAACTGGGGCAGCTCATTCGAAAACAGGGCACAGCGACTTGGTGAGGAACAGTTGCCCCGCATTTCGGGCACAGGCATTCTCCTGCCGGACCTGCGCCGGCCCTTGTCCCACCCATCCTTCCGGTTCCTGGGCCAGCTCTGGCCCCACGTCCCCGGCCCATTCCTCTTCCTGTTCCCGGACCGCTTCCCCAGGGAGGCCCGGTTCCATCCCCTCTGGGCATTTTCCCCTCCTTTCTACACTATTGAAAGTGCTCCTTCCGGGCACTCATCCACGCAGGTCCCGCATTCAAGGCAATCGTTCTCCTTGATCCGGGCCTTGCTCTCTATGATAATCGCCTCTACCGGGCAAACATTTGCACAATTTCCGCAACCTGTACATTTTTCTTCATTTACGATGACGGCCATTTAAAATTCCTCCTCAATTTCCCCTCATTCCATCCCCGCTCATTTTTTCTGTTCCAGCTTTTCAATTCTCTGCAAGACACTGTCTAACTGCTCTTTCAGTTGCCTGGACTGTTCTTTCAGAGCCTTCAGTTCTTCTTGAGGAGCAGCAGGTTCGGCCGCGGATGGGGAGGGGGGCTGAAAGCCTCTGCCCATACCCATCCCCCGGCCCATTCCCCTGCCCCCTCCCATGCCCATCCCGAAATGAGCCTGCACAGTTGGGCCCTGGGCAAATGAAGAAAGCTGGCCTTTGTTGTATTTCTCCATCACCTCCCGAATTTTTCCAGAAACCCCGATGATAATCTTTATCCCTGCTGCCTGAAGAGTGGTAAAAGCGTTTGGCCCCACCTGCCCGGTGATCAACGCTTCCACCCCTTTGTTGGCCAAAAGTTGCGCAGATTGAATCCCCGCTCCTCCGGCGGCACCAAGGTTGGGGTTCTCCACAGCCTCAAAGGCCATGGTTTCTGGGTCTACAAATAAAAAATACTGACAGCGGCCGAAACGGGGGTCCATTTCAGAATCCAGGCCGGGGCCTGTGGATGTGATGCAGATCTTCATCCTTCACCTCCCTGGGATTTTTCCTTCTCCAGTTCTTTTATGCGGGCGTCTATCGCTTCAACCTCTTCCCGGAGCATCTCAGCCTGATCTTTAAGGAAGCGAACTTCATCCTGTGGGGAGAAAGGGGCTCCATAAGGATAAGGACCCCATCCATATGCCCCGGGGCCTGGATAGAAGGGGGTCGCGGGGGGGGCATATCCTGTGGCGGGCAAGCCATAGCCCCCATAAGCCCAGCAGCGGGGAAGTCCCCCTCTCCCAATTCCTACGTATGGCCAAGGCGGAGAGTACCCTCGGAACCCAAAGCCCATGCCCCGGCCATAGCCTCTTCCAATACCTCTTCCAAAACCAGGTCCATAATACATCTCAAAAACCTCCTTTCTTTTACCGCCACCACCTTCTCCTGAGGCCTCTTCCAAAGCCAAAGGGACGGAAGGGAAAAGCTCTCAACCCCATTAGATAAGGATTCAGAGGATACGTTCCAAACCCGGGGGGCATCCCTCCCCAGCCGGAAGGCCGAAAGAGAGAGAATCCCAACATCGGCGGCCTCCTCCCTGCGTAATAGGGATTACATAACCCTCTTCCTCCACCCGTCATCGGACCCATTCCCATGGGGCCCGTTCTGTCTAAAGCTGGCATAACACACCCCCTTTTAATTTTATTTGATCATTTCTTTAAGCTTGGCAAATCGACCCCGCTTTTCTTTCTTTTCAGAAGATGGCAGGCCTTCTTCCATTTTTCCTCGATGGGTTACGAATCCTTCAATTCGATCCACGATTTCACTGAAGGCCTTCGCCGCAGGAGAATCCGGATTGGCGGCGACGAAAGGCTTTCCCCGATCACAGTTCTGGACGATCTGCGGGTCGAGTGGAATCCGGCCCAAGAAGGGAACCTGAAGTTCCCCGGCCGCCTTCTCTCCCCCGCCGATCTTAAAGAGGTCAATATCCTTCCCACAATGAGGGCACTTAAACCCCCCCATGTTTTCCACGATGCCCACCACCGGTACATGGATCATCCGGCTGAAGACCACTGCCTTCCGAGAATCCAGCAGGGCCACCTCCTGGGGAGTGGTTACGATAACCGAACCGTCCACCTGGCCGATCAGATGGGCGATGGACAAGGGTTCATCACCGGTACCCGGGGGAAGGTCCACGATTAAATAATCCAGGTCTCCCCATTCCACTTCAGTCAAAAACTGCTGGAAGACCCCATGCTTCAACGGCCCCCTCCAGATCACCGGGGCATCGGCGTTGGGCAGCAAGAAGGCCATAGAAAGGACTTTCAGGTTGGGATAAAGATGAATAGGAAGCATTCCCTGGGGTGTTCCGATCAGCTTCTCGTTCTGCAGCCCCAGCATTTTGGGGATATTGGGCCCGTGGACATCCGCATCCAGGATCCCCACTTCGTACCCCTTGCGGGCAAGACTAACAGCCAAGTTAGCCGCCACGGTGCTTTTACCCACTCCCCCTTTTCCGCTCATGACCATGAGTTTATGCTCGATGTGGGAAAGGGTCTGCTTGAGCAAACGCTCCCGGTGCGCCTCTTTCTCATCATCGGAACAAGTTCCTGATTGGCTGCAAGACGGGCAGTTCTCAGAAGAGTCACATTTTTTCTTTTCCTCCATTGTTTCTCCTTCTCAAAATCAGTGCTTTATGTTTCCTGGGTGACCCGGGATGGAGCCGAGTTAAAGCTTACGATATAGGAATTTCCGGTAGCATATCTTTAAGGGTTCTCTCTTCGCTGAAGCCTTCCTCCAGGTCCATGGGGTAGCCTACCGACCGCCCCAACCTCTTCCACATCTTTTTAATTTCCTTACTCACCCTTCCGCCGTCATACTCTACGACGGTCATAGCTGAAACCATGGCTCTGGTGACGATGGGATCAAAGGGAATTTCCCCAATCACTGGAGCCCCTTCTTCCTGGCAAAAATCTTTTATTCTTTCCGTATTCTCCAGGTTGATGTCTGCTTTGTTGACGCAAACCCACGCAGGTACTTGAAAGTGCCGGCAAACCCCCAAAACTCTTTTCATATCGTGAATCCCGGAGAGGGATGGCTCGGTGACCACCAGGGCCGCATCCACCCCCCCGAGGGAAGCGATCACCGGGCAGCCGATCCCGGGAGGCCCATCGATGAGGACCAGAGAATACCCTCCTTCCTGGGCTATTCGACAGGCTTCTTTCCGAACCAGAGTCACCAGCTTTCCGGAGTTTTCCTGGGCCACGCCGAGTTTGGCGTGAACCATCGGCCCGTGCCGGGTCTTAGAGATGAACCATTCCCCACTCTGCACCTCTTTTAAGGTAATGGCTCCCGTGGGGCAAATGTGAAAACAAACCCCGCAACCCTCACAGGCGATCGGATCCAGTTTTAGGTCCTTGATGGCCCCAAAGCGGCAAACTTCCTGGCACTTCTGGCACTCATTGCACCGTTCGTAGTCGATGGCCGCAACTTTGGAAGCGAAAAATGGCTCCCGCCGCTGAACCTGCGGTCCTAATAGAAGATGCAGGTCGGCCGCATCCACATCCGCATCCACCAAAACCGCTTTCTTTATTAAAGTGGCCAGGGCAGCGAGGATGGTCGTCTTTCCGGTTCCGCCTTTTCCGCTGATCACCGTGATCTGCTTCATGGGTTCTCCCCTTCGCAGCTTCCATCGCAGGAGTGCATCTGGAAAATAAACTGATGCTGATCCTTCAACCTTTCATATTCTTCTTCCGTCTTTACGATCCCCTCGCGAAACATCAGCTTCTTGAAGAGATAATCCCCGATGGCCTGCTGCAAGGCATGGAGCCCCAGAAGAGAACAATGCTGTTTTCTCTTCGGCAGGCCCCCGAGCGTTTGGATGATGTCATCATCGGTAAGGGCCAAAGCCTCATTGAGGGTCTTCCCGATGGCCAGCTCCGTCATCACGCTGGATGTGGCGATGGCCCCGGCACAGCCGCGGATGAGAAATTTGACATCCGCCAGACAATCCTCTTTTTCATTCACTCGAATGGTCACTTCAATATAGTCGCCACAGTTCGGGTCCCCGTAGCTCCCTTTTCCGTCCGGTTTTTCCAACTGCCCCACGTTTCGGGGATTACGGAAATGCTCCATGGCTTCTTCCGTGTAAACCATCGGTTCATAGAGGACTGATCCCTCACCATCTTCTTTTTTCTCATAGATTTCTTTCCAATCCATTTCCGCTCCGGCTGAAAACAATTTTTTGCATCTTCTGGAAAAGAGAAAGGAAGAAAGTTTGATATTCGGGCAATTTTTCCACCACGATCCCTCCCCGGGAGTAGACCTCAGCAATCCGGCGATCATGGGATAGCTCTCCCAGGACGGGAATATTTTCTCGCTTACAGTATTCTTTCACTTTCCAATCCCCGAGGTCTGCCTGATTGACGAAAACCCCCATGGGGATCTTTAGGACTCTGACCATCTCCACGGCCAGCTCAAGATCATTCAGTCCAAAGGGGGTGTTCTCCGTAACCAGGAGGCAGAAATCGCTTCCCCGTACTCCTTCGATCACCGGGCAGGAGGTGCCCGGAGAACTATCCAGGATTACGGTCTTACTCCGATCCATCAGCTCCTTTTCTCGGCGGATGATCGGGGTAGGCATGGGTTCCCCTACGTTCAAAATCCCCTGGACAAAAGAAAGGCCGTTATAATTGCCCTGTTGAATGCAGCCGATTTCGCGGGAACCTTCCTGGATGGCCTGGGCAGGACAAAGCAGGGTACACCCGCCGCATCCGTGGCAGATTTCGGGGAAAACCAGAACCTGGTCTTTGATCACGGCAATAGCATTGAACCCGCAGATTTCCGCGCATTTCCCGCAGTGGGTGCACCTGGTTTCATCCACCTGCGGTATGGGAATGCATACCGGAATCGTCTTCTTTTCCTGAAAGGGAATAAAAAGATGCAAGTTTGGCTCTTCCACGTCGCAGTCCATGAGCTGAACATTTTTTAGGGAAAGAGCCAGATTTAAAGCGACCGTCGTCTTGCCGGTTCCGCCCTTCCCGCTGGCTACGGAAATAATCATGTAAAACTTGCTCCTTTTTGCGCGGGAAATCTTTGGAGTTCATCCATCAACGTTGCCAGGCTGACGCCCCGCAGGATGCAGGCCATGCTCAGGCTCAAGATCTTCGCACTCTCTCTTTCTAAAAATTGATCCCCAAAATGACGGCGTAAAATCTCTGCTGCCTGAGGATATCGCTTCAATACTTCACCAACCAGATTGGCTTCGTTTAGATTACTCGTCGCCATGGCCGCAGCTCTCGGGATGGTCATGGTGGCAGGCGCCAGCACCGCGGAGCTCTCCTCGTAAGTAGGCATCCAACATGTCTTTTATCTTCCCAAAAGCGCCTGTGACCGCCTCGATCCCGTACCCGTCGAAAAACTCGATGGCCCTCGGGCCCATTCCCCCGGCGATCATCACATCCGTTTTCTGAGAATGGATGAATTCAGGAACTTTCCCTGGAACATGATTTCCGAAGTATGGATTATCCACGACCTGCCAAGCTTTCACTTGGTCACCGTCCATATCCAGGAAGGTATAAAAAGGACACCTTCCAAAGTGCATGCTGATCTTCCCATCCAATCCCAACTTGTCTTCACTGGCAAAAGCGATGCGCATATCTTCCTCCTTTAACTTATCCTCGTATTTTTCTCCGGCGAAGAAAGACTTTCTCTCCCCGATAACGATTCCGGCAACACCGCGGGGGGAGACCAACACCGGGTTCAAGTTTCCCCTTGAGAAAACCTTTCAGGGCCGCTTCTACCTCTCCGGCAACCCAGGGGATCACCCGGATTTGGTGGCTTCGCAGCATCCGTTCGGAGTTCCCATCGATCCCCCCACAGATCAGGGTTTGAATATTTAGTTCCCGGAGTCGCGCCACCCGCTGCCAGGGTTCTAAAGCAGTGAGGAGCACTTCCCCGCAGTCAACGACCTCTCCATCTTCCACTGTAAAGAGAAGGAAGCTGGGAGCACAATCGAATCTTGGCGATACCCTTGGACCGAAAATCGGAATGGCAATTTTCATAAAGCCTCTGGAGTTTTAATGGCAAAGAGCGTGCCATTGAGGCTGAAAAATGAGAAAAGGTAAGGATTTAAAAGGGTTGAAAGTCAAAACCCTTTCAGGGACGGAAAAGAAAAAGATGGCTGGTGTTTCTATTTTGAAATAGTCTTGATGAAATATATTTCAAAAATGAAATAATGAAAAAATTAGAAGCGCGGGCCTCGGCCGATTTGTCGAATTCTTTTTCCCTTCCCCTCCTCAGATTGCCTGAATAACGCGAGCTGATATTCCTTTTTTCAAGAATCACGCCGCAGTTTTACCAAGATTTTAAAAACCCACCCTGGCGCCTTCTACCCACCTTAGGTCAAAATTCCCGTTTAGAAAAGGGAGAAAACAAAATGCTTGACAAAAATTGGTATACAGTATATGGTATACTAAATTTTTTCCGTTTGATCCGACTTCCCTCAACTAAGTATAAGTATATGAGCTTCGAGGAGTCTTGGCAATTTGGCAAGAATGAAGGGCTTCCTTCGGAAAGAAAAAAATGGCTAAAGTATTTATCTGCAGGAATTGGTTTCCCGAAGAGCTCCAAAGGGTCGTCCAAGTCCATGAAACGGAGATATGGATGGAAGAGTGTAATCCGCCCCGGGACGTTCTCCTGAAAGGAGTGCAGGACGCTGATGGGTTAATTTGTCTAGGAAGCGATGATATTGATGCCGAGGTCATCCAGACGGCCCGAAGACTGAAAATTATCAGCAGTTTCAGCACGGGGGTGAACAACATCGATATCGCCGCTGCCACCGCGAGAAGGATTCCGGTGGTTCATCCTCCTCACGTATTAACCGAGACCACGGCCGATCTGGCGTTTGCTCTCATCCTGGCCGCCGCGCGCAGGATTGTTGAAGGAGAGGCTTTTGTTCGCCAGGGCCGGTGGAAAAACAGCTCTCATTTAGACCTTCCCGGTGTGGAAGTGAACCATGCCCACCTGGGAATTATCGGCTTGGGCAGGATTGGAGCCCAGGTGGCCAGGAGGGGAAAGGCCTTCAACATGCAGGTTTCTTACTACAGCCGCAGCCGGAAGTTCGACCTGGAAAACCTTTTGGGGCTGGAATATATCCCCGACCTCCACCAGTTCCTTGGGCAGGCCGATTTCATCGTGATTTGTGCTTCACTGAACGGAAAAAACCGGCATTTGATCGGGAGAGCGGAGTTTGC
>Ga0315280_10001476_pt1 | contig 40420 bp, 38 predicted proteins | sample YL17G06_40_MG_FD_203697 | JGI IMG/M metagenome (GOLD analysis project Ga0315280, IMG submission 203697) | Sediment microbial communities from Yellowstone Lake, YNP, Wyoming, USA - YL17G06_40 | ecosystem: Environmental > Aquatic > Freshwater > Lake > Sediment | place: USA: Wyoming | collected...
TCCCCACGCTCACGCGTGGTTCTTCATACTTCATCCTTCATACTTCTGCCTTTCTGACAGCGGGGGTATATTATATAAATCCTGTAAATTGGAAGGGGGTAAAATCGCGTAAGTGCCAGTTACTATGTGACTTACGAAAAATGGCAATTTACAGGAAAACCGAGAGCCGAAATGGGTGGAGCCGCACTTTAGACCTGACTCGGCGCATAAAAAAGAGGGCTTGTGCGGACGAAATTTCTGCTTGCGCGAGAGCAACTCTGTGCTACAATCTCTTCTTGCATTTTCCCAGCGCGGTTGAAGGAGAATAGAAATGTATGTGGATGGAACTGTAAAGCAGTACGTGGATGACGCAGCGTCAAGCAAACCCGCCCCCGGCGGCGGCAGTGTGAGTGCGCTCGCAGGCGCACTCGGCGCCTCTATGGGGTCTATGGTCTGCAACTTCACTGTGGGCAAAGATAAATTCAAAGATGCTGAACCGAGAGTGAAGGAAATCCTGGAGGTCTGCGAAGAGAGCCGTCTCGCCCTCCTTTCCCTTATGGACAAAGATGTAGAAGAGTATAAGAAGGTAACAGTCTCCTACGGTCTGCCAAAAGAGACAGAAGTGCAGAAGGTGACGCGAAAAGAGGCGATTCAAGAAGCGCTCAAGTCCGCCCTGCAGATACCCCTCGCTGCCTTCAGAGAGTGCCTGAACGTTCTGGAGCAGTTGAAAGACCTTGCCCACATAGGCAATCCAAACCTCATTTCAGATGTGGGCGTCTCCGCTATCCTCTGCGCAGCAGGTCTGGCTGGCGCAAAGTTGAACGTTGACATCAATCTCAGTTTCATAAAAGATGAAGAGTTGGTCAGAAGTGTCAGGAACGAGGTTGAGAATGGCGCGCACCTGGCGAAAACCATTGAGGCTGAAGTGCTCGCTGTGGTCAGAGAAAAAATGGGTAGATGACTCGCGTTGTGCTTTTTGCAACGCATAAAGAACCGGGGAGAGAATGGGACACGCACTATGGCTTTGCTTCATTATCTGTGTCCTGCCCGCAGCAGGCTGTCGGACTATCAGTCAGTCAAAAGCCGGATACACTTCAAAGGGGAGAGTGGAACTCGGTGGAGACGCGTCCATTTCGTACTCGCACCAGGAGAACGACAACTCTTCTATCCTTTCCCGCTCGTTCTCACTTGACAACACTATAGGCTACTGCCTCACAGATAATCTGGAGTTGGAATTCAGACCTTTCATAACCTATAAAAAGACGATAGATAGGGACAAGGTGTCGCCGACATCTCCAACTGATTATAAGTGGGAAAAGGGCGCAGGCGGCGGACCCGCGCTCACATACAACTTCCCCTCCGATAGCAATGTCATCCCATTTGTCACACTCGGCTACGGAGCGATTGACTTTCGCTATGAGGTCAGGTCAGGCAGTGTCTCAGCCGCAATCCCCGACATCGTGCCGGTCACACTCGGGATAATTGGACTCAAAATATTCAGTGGAGACTCCGGCTGCGTCAGAGTCGGTGCAACTTATACAAGGATGTGGGTCGGGAAAGATACGATAGATGTAATGGGACCAGAGTTACCAAAGTGGGAACTCGCTCTTACGCTCGGGTACTCAATATTCTTCTAAGTGAGTCCATGCTCTAAAACCCTCTCCGTCTGGAAAGAAAATGTCTGTCCAATACAACCTCGGTAAGGTGAGCCAGCACTGCTCAGATTGTGGCAGAAAATTCCAGGACAAAGAGGAAGTCTTTTCATCAATAGTGGAAAGCGAAACACAACTTGAACGCAGAGACTTCTGCTCTCACTGCTGGCAAAAACGTTCAAAGGACGGGGACTGCGTATTCTGGAGCAGAAAATTTGATAGGAAAAAGAAGACGCCTGTATTCAGCAAGTCCGCCGCATTTGAACTATTCCAGCGACTCGCAGAAGGCGATACTGCCCAAAGCCAGGATTTCTGCTACGTTCTTGCGCTGCTGCTTATGAGAAAGAAAGTTCTGCATCTGGAGAGCGCTGAAGTCAAAGGCGCTGACAGGTTCCTTATTCTACGCTCCTCGGGCGCAGAGAAGACTTATCAAGTGCTTGAACCTGTCTTGTCCGAAGACCGTTTGCAATACATAAATCAGAACCTATCAGAGGTCTTTGAGACAGTAGTATGAGTCAGGAAAAGCCACTATGGCTATTTGAAGACGGCACAGGATTATGAAAACAACGGTCTTCTTCTCAGACACGCATCTGGAGAGGGAGGGTGGAAAGCGCACCCGCCTCTTATGCAGATTCCTGGATAGCCTCACCGATGCCCAGGCGGTCTACATCCTCGGAGACCTCTTTGATTACTGGGTAGGACCTGCACAGTTGCAAATGATGAAGTGCGAGGAAGTCCTTGAAAAACTCAGAGCGCTTTCCAACCGCGGCGTCAAGGTCTATCTCCTGCAAGGAAACAGAGACTTCCTGTTAGGAAAGGCGGAAGAGAAACTCCTCAACGTCAGTGTGCTTGGTGATGCTGTCTCTATAAGCCTCGGTCAGAAAAGCGTCTATCTCGCGCACGGAGACCTTTTCTGCACAAACGATAAAGACTATCTCCTCTTGCGCCACATCCTCAGATTCAAACCTTTCCAGATCCTTTTCAAACTGCTGATTCCGAGTGCGTTGAAACTCCTTCTCGCGCGCGCGGCGCGACGGTCAAGTTCAGAAATTGTGAGGCGTAAGGCAGCAAAGACGAAAGGTGTCAACCCGGCCGCGGTCTTGCGTATCTTCAGCCGCGGTTATGATGTCGTGGTCTGTGGCCACATCCATGAACCACGCCAGGTATCCTACACAGTGGGCACAAGAAAATGTACTCTCTTCGTCCTCGGAGACTGGAGCAGCGAAGGCTCCTATGTCCAATACTGCGATGGCGTCTTCTCACTGAAAAGGTTCGCGAACGAATTGCCCGCTTCCTGAAACACTCACAGAAGACAAATGGATGCGCTCCCTCTATGAGATGTTCCGAGAAAAGAATCCTTATGACAGGCGGGACAGGGGCGGTGAAGATGTTATCGGAAGAGACTACTTCTTGGCATCCACGACCACAAGTTTGACTCTGACTATGTAGCGCACAGCAGCAGATTTCTTTTCCTCTGCCTGCGTTTCAACAGCGGCTTCTCCTTGTTTCTGAGGTTTTGATATTGCCTTCTCAACCTCAGGAGCGCCCGCTCCCGCAAATCTTTCCTCCCGCGGTTCGCTCACACGCTTGTGAGCCTCGCCGGAAGATTGTTCAACCTGCTTCTCCTCCTTTTTCTCCCCGGCACCAGGCGGAGTGGGCGATTTAGCCGCTTGCAGTTCGGGACTCCCGCTCTTTGCCTTTTCTTCCTCAGCCACCTTCGCGCCCTTACCGGACTCCATATCTTTGTCGGGAGCCTCAGGCTTGCAAGCACCGGCAACACCAGTATGTTTAGCGCGAACGTCGGTATCCGGAACCGCGCCTAAACTGCCAATCTTATCAACTAACTGATGGTACTGCTCTTCTGTGGCGCAAACGAAAACAAGCATAACTGTGCCACGCTCGCCCGCCTTTCTGTCAATCTCTTGTTTTGACGCTGTGTCCCGCGGCAAAACCTCGGCGAACAGGGATGCTATCTTGCTTATGTCGCGCTCCAGGTCAGATGTTGAGAGCACTATCTCTTTTTCTACAACCTTTGCCGCTGACAGACCGGGCTGGGCAACTTTGTCAGGGCTTTGAGTCGGCTGTCCTCCGCCCGCGGGAGAGACCTGCGACTTTCTCAGGCGCCCACCTTCCGATGAGAAAGATTCACCCGGCTTTGCGAGGTTCCTTGCAGCCTCCGCGCGGGTCAATTTCATCTCTTGCTTCTGCGCCTCACTTACAGCCTCTTTGTTCAGCAGTTCCTCAGAAAGCGCTTTTTGTGGCTCTTTTAGAGCCATCTCTGGAGCAGCGGATTTTTCAGCCCTGATTTCTGGCAGCGCCTCTTTCTCTTGCGCAATTTTCTCCACACTGGGTGCAAAACGTTCTCTTTCCCCTTCTCTTAGAGCAGGAAACAATACAACGAAAATCATAAGAATAACTGCCGCTGCAGTCGCCAGTGCAAATAGCCTCTTTGCCAATATAAGCCTGCCGATGGCAAGTTCCCTTCTCACCCCTTGTGCGACCTGAGGCGGTGCAGAAAAACGAGGCAGAGAATTTAGCATCTGGACAGTTCTCTTTATAGTGCTTAACTCCCACGAGCAGGACGGGCAGGAGTGAATATGGGACTCAAGTTCTCTGCGCTCAAGAGGCGTCAAATCCCCATCAAGATATTCGCTCAACTTATCTCTGACTTCGCCGCAATTCATCGAAACGTCTCCCATTTCCTATTCTATTAGACCGCCAGGGGTGAGCGCAGTTCTGACAAAATCCGACAACCGCGTCATTTTTTTTCTTCCACGTGGATAATGTCCAGAAGTCTGTCGCGAAGTATCAGCCTGCCTCTGTGGAGTCTTGACTTCACAGTTCCCTCAGGCAAGCAGAGAACCTTCGCTATTTCACTGTAGCCCAGTCCCTCCACATCTCTCAAAACCACCACTGAACGCAAATCGCCATCCAACGAGAGAATCGCTTCCTGTATCCTCTCCTGCACTTCTCTTCTGCTGACCAAATCGCACGTTTCAGGAGTTACGTCCTCTATCTCAGTTCTGGTGTTGTACCGGTCAGGGTCTACACCATCGCTGAAGGAGAGCGACCTCACCACTGGGCTTCTTCTGTGCGACAGCGCTGTATTGACAGCGATTCTATACAGCCAGGTGTACACAGAAGCGCAGCCGCGAAAACCGCGCAACGCTCTATATGCCTTCAGAAAAACCTCCTGGGTGATATCCAGTGCGTCATCGTGGTTTGAGACAAGGCGCGCAACAGTATTGAATATTCTGTCCTGATACTTCTGCACTATCGCTTCAAAGTCCCTGACAGTCTCTGTCTCTTCCTGACCGTCCAGTGTCAACTCTCCATCAGCCATATCAGCACTTCCAACGCTTCCATCTATTCATACGCGCAGCGGACTCTCTTTGTGAAGTACATTGAGCCGGAACCAAGCAGGAGAAGAAGTCTATCTTCACACCCTTCTTCTCTACCTGAGCACGGACACTACTCGTACACAACCAGTGACTTGATAGGATAGGGCTTCAACTTTTCGCGACCATTGAGAAATGCAAGTTCAATGAGAAAGCCTATACCAACAACTTTCCCGCCGAGCCGCGTGACCAGTTCCGCTGCCGCCCGCATAGTGCCGCCTGTTGCAAGAAGGTCGTCAACCAGAAGGATTCGCTTTCTCGCAGTGATAGCGTCTTTGTGCATCTCAACTGCGTCTGTTCCATACTCCAGTTCATACGAGAGTGTCGCACACTCTGCAGGAAGTTTGCCTGGCTTTCTGATAGGTATGAAACCTGCTCCGAGTTTGTATGCAACGCACGCTCCAAGGATGAACCCGCGCGCCTCAACAGCGCAGACAGCGTCAACCCTCTTCTTTAAGAATGCACTACAGAGTTCATCAACAGCCTGGCGAAGCGCCTCGCCGTTCAAAAGCAACGGGGTAATATCTTTGAACACTATACCCTTCTTTGGGAAGTCGGGAACATCTCTTATGAGAGTTTGCAACTGCATTCTATTTTCTCCTGGATAATGCTGTTCTGCGAGTTATTATGGAGTGGAGTTTGCGCAAAGCCTCGTTCTCCACCTGCCTCACCCTTTCGCGGCTGATATTGAGCATATCCCCTATCTGCTTGAGCGTTCGGGGTTCCTTATTATCAAGTCCGTACCTCATTTTGAGAACCTTCGCTTCACGCTCGTCAATCGCGCCCAGCATCTCTCTGACAGCCTCTATTTCGTACATCTCAAAGAGAGCCTCGTCCGGTCTTTTTATGCTCTTATCTTCAAGCATCTCTCCAAGTGTCCACGCTCCTTCGCCGACAAATGTCGGGCTGGAACTCCTGCTCGCACTCAAAGCGCCACGAATAACAGTAAGAGTTTCAGGAGGAATGTCCAGGTGCTCTGCTATCTCAAGCATTGTCGGCTCTCTGCCAAATTCAGCGGTAAGGCTCGCAGCAGCATCTTTCCACCTTGCAATCAGTTCCACCATATAACTCGGAATCCTCACCATCTTGACAGTATCTGTAAGCGCCCGCTTTATAGCCTGCTTTATCCACCAGGAGGAGTAAGTGGAGAATCTGCAATTCTCGGCAGGGTCAAACTTCTGCACCGCCTTCAGCAGCCCGAGGTTTCCTTCCTCAATCAAATCAGACAGACTCAATCCGTGCCCGACATAGTGCTTCGCGATGCTGATAACGAGACGCAGATTGGCACGTATGAGCCGCTCACGCGCCTCAGCGTTGCCCCGCTTCACCTTCCGCGCAAGCGCCTTCTCCTCCTCGGAAGTGAGGAGAGGCATCTTCGCCATCTCTTTCAGGTAAGAGTCAAGTCCGACTTCAGTGATAGCCAGACCTCCCGCCCTGTCTCTGATAAACTATTCTATCAGGTCAGTTTCCCAAATCAATACTCAGTTTTTGCCAACTGCGCTTTTTCTTGAGATGACGAGCATCTTCTCTATCGCGTTGCGCGCGCGCGAAGCGACTTTTTCGTCAACCCCAATTCTCGGCTCCATATCTTCAAGCGCCCAGACCATCTTTTCAAGAGTGTTGAGCGCCATATTGGGGCAGTCAGCAAGAGGAGTCGCTGCAATCGCAATCTTGTCAGGACACTCCCTCTTTATCCTGTGCAGAAGCCCTACTTCTGTCCCTATTATGATTTCCTTCGCATCAGTTCGCTTGCAATACGCGACAATGCCTGAAGTGCTCGCTACCTCATCTGCCAGAGCAATCACCTCCTCCACACATTCGGGATGGACAGCAACCTTTGCATCGGGGTGCTCTGCCTTGCGCTCAATTATGTCGCGGGCGAGAATTCTATGATGAGTAGGACAATAACCATTCCAGAGAATAATATCTTTTTCCCTTTTCGCTTTTTTCGCCGCATAGGCGCCGAGACTCTTGTCAGGAACAAATATTACTTTTCTGTCAGGCTCAATGGAAGAGATAATTTCTGCCGCGTTTGCGGAAGTGCAGCAGATATCGCTTTCCGCCTTCACAGCGGCGCTGGAGTTGACATAGCAGACGACCGCGGCATCTTTGAATCTCTCCTTCATACTTTTCAGTTCACGCACAGTCACCATATTTGCCATCGGGCATCCAGCGTTCAAATCGGGAACAAGCACTGTGCTTTCAGGGCAGATGATTTTCGCCATCTCTGCCATAAAGTGGACGCCGCAGAAGAGAATGACTTTTGCGTTCGCCTCTTTTGCTCTGTAAGCGAGCCCGAGCGAATCAGCGCAGAAATCGGCAGCGTCCTGCACTTCAGGGCGCTGATAATTGTGGGCAAGAATTATTGCGCCGCGCCTCGCCCTCAGTTCCTTCAACTTTGAGAATAATTCGTCCATACGCAGCCTCGTTGGGAACCAACATAATAGCATAACACCGACCATTCAGTCAACAGGCGTTGAGTCCTATTCTTACAAAAATAGGTTGGTAAGCCGAGACCGACTCACACCGCTTATGCTGCAAGAAATGCCGCGGTTTTCCGCTTGAAGTTACGCCTCCGGGACTGTATCGTTTACGCATTACTTATAACAAGGAGGACACGTTCTATGAAGAGATGTCTGTGTAGACTTACCTTTCTGGCAGCCACGGTTTTCTTCCTGGCAACCCAATTACTTTCGCAGGAGACCAAGTTAGTCAAAGAGACTGAAGCGCAGGAGGCGAAAGACCACATATCTCTGGGAAAAGATGCTGAGAAAACGCCTCTTATGCAGAAGACTCAGATAAAGTCGCCACCTGACACAATTCCACTGGTAACCATCTGCGTGAAAGGAACATTTCTCTACACAATAGACCCGCAAAAAGGCGTGCAGGTCATAGACCTCACAAAGCCTGAAAAACTCGTAAGACACGAGTCCGTGAAAGGCTGCGCAATCGCCTGGGACGGCAAAAACTTCTGGATCGCGCAGAAAGAGCAGAAGAAGATTATCTGCGTTGAAGACATCGCAACAGGCAAGACGAAAAGCACACTGATTCCGCCGTGCGCTGACCCCTTCGCGCTCGCGCGCGAGGAGAATATCCTATTTGTCGCGGACAGAGCAGAAAAGAAGATTTATCACCTCAATCCGGAAAACGGCGAGGTGATAACTTCAACCGCGCTTCCAACAGAGACAATCTCCAGTTTCTGCTGCCGAAACGGATACTTCTGGCTCACAGATAGCAAGAACAAAGCGCTTTATATGGGAGACAAGCAGGGAAGAATTCTTGTCAATTTGCCGCTTCAATTCTCACCTGGAGCGGTCGCCTGGGATGAAAACTCCCTCTATCTGATAGATTCCGAAACAAACTCCATAATCAAGTTTGAGGTGAACGAGAATCAGAAGTACACAATCTCTTCACGCAGAGAGGCTACTGTAAAATTTTCGGTGAAAGCGGACGCAGCCTGCCATATTGCGCTGCCCTGGCGCCTCAATATGCAGGAGATTCTCTCAAAGGTGGAGTTCTCGCCCTCCGCTGAAGTAGTTGAGGACAAGTGGGAGCAGAAGACGGCAAAGTTTGAGCCGAAGGATGGGAAAGCGCAACTGAAAGTTCGCGCAGCAACATATTCAATTCGCTATCACATCTTTCCTGAAAAGGTTGGCTCATTTGAGGAGATACCCAAGAAACTAAAATACATCTACACAGCGGACAGTGAGATGCTGAAAATATCCGACCCGATTATCCAGGAAGCGGCAAAAGAGGTTTTTGCGCTAATAGAGAAGGAGAAGAAAGAGAAAAATCCTTACTGGGTTGCGCGGCTCGCATACGATGTGACTATCAAGAAGGTTCATTATGAGAGAGGCGTTCCGTGGGCAGATGCGCCGACAACGATAAAGAGGGGGAAAGGGCTCTGCTCGCCGATAACGTTTGTGTATATGTCTATTTGCCGCGCTTGCGGACTGCCTGCGAGGTTTGAGGCAGGGACGAGATACCCGGGCAAAGACCCCGGCGTGGATTCGGAATTCCACCGCTGGGCGCAGGTCTATCTGCCCAATTACGGCTGGGTGCCAGTTGACCCGAGCGCGACAGGTGCGAATCCGTCGCCACAGGTCTCGGCGCACTACTTTGGATTTATTCCAAACGACCTGCTTATAATGACTCTCGGAGGAGGCGATTCCGAAATATTTGGCTGGAACTACAACGCAGCGCCAAACCCTGGCTCAGCGGAGTGGAGCGACGTGGTCACAAAATAGAAACGCTCAAGCGAAGATGATAAGTTACACAGAGTCAATAGGAATAATGGCAGGCGTGTTGACAACAGTCTCTTTTCTGCCTCAGGTTATAAGAGCAGCAAGGACAAAATCAACGCGTGACATCTCTCTCGGAATGTTTGCTATTCTCGCCGTAGGGATTTTCTTGTGGTTCATTTACGGCGTGCTTATTGGTTCCTTCCCTGTAATTCTTGCCAATGGGGTCACCTTCGTGTTGGCCATCATAATTCTCGCCCTCAAGATAAGGTACAAGTAAGCGCGATAAGTTTTGCCTGATAGACCCTTGCACAGGTGTACCGGTCCAGAGTTCTAACTGCCGCATAGCCTGATAATAGTACATCCTGGGTCCAGACACAACCGAGGCGCCTGCGGCTTCGGCTAAATGCAGAAACTCTGTCTGCGCGGGGAAATAGACGGTGTCCAGCGCGACCATACCGGGTCTAAAAATCTTTTTGGAAACGGGAGATTTGTTTCCTGAACCGAAGCCCACTGTGGTCGCGTTCACCACTATATCAGCGCTAACTCGGTCTCTCCTGTTCCACGGGATAAACTCCACGCCAAATTTGGAGGCAATATGCTTTCCGCGCTGGAGCGTTCTGTTTGAAACCGCTACTTTCGCGCCTGAATTTTTGAGGGAATAAGCGATTGCGCGAGCGGCGCCGCCTGCGCCAAGAACCAAACACTTTTTTCCGGAAAGATTGCTTGTAACTTCAAGGAGCGCGCAAACAGCACCTTCGCCATCTGTGTTATGCCCAACCAACTCGCCATTACGAACAGTTACCGTGTTCACCGCTCCGATAGCGGCTGAAGACTGGTCAAGTCTGGAAAGGAATGGAATAATCTTCTCCTTGAAAGGCGTAGTAACGCTCAATCCCCAAATGTTCAGTCTCTTCAATGCGGAAAGCGAATCTTCAAGATTTTTCGCTTCAAAGGGGATATAAACAGCGTTGAGCCTCAGAAGGCGAAATGCTTCATTGTGAAATCGCACGCCAATGGTGTGGCTGACAGGAGAACCAATCAGCCCGTAAATCTTAGTTTTTTTGCCTATCTTATCAGCGCGATAAATTTTTCTCATCTCGTCAAGAGTTATTTGACCCTCTGCCGCCTCAAGCCCTTTGCGCAGCGAGACGTAGATAAAAGGCGCACCATAACTGAGTGCGAGAACACGCGAACAGACTCCCGCCTCGCCCATACAGAATGAGATAGTCGGCTTCGGCGATTTATGGATGACCTCCAGGGTGCGCAGATTATCAGGAAAATCTCGCGCCTTCGTTACGACTTTGACAATATCTGCGGGGAGTTTACAGAGACGTTGGTGCAGAGGTTGCAGGTTATCTGGCGTGCAAGCGAAATTATGGTAAGACACAATCACCTTACTTTTCCCGCGGCATTTGAGTTGAGATATTGAGGAGTCCTCAACATCAATGAAATCCGCACCCAGTTTTGCCGCAGTTTCAAGCAGTTGAATCCGTGCGCGCTCAGAACCTGCAAACTTTCCGCCGCAGGCACGGGAACGGTTTGTAACTATAACACGGCAACCGTAGTGCTTTGCCTCTTGAATGAGCGCTTTCAGGTTCAGGTCTCTAATCCAATCTATTCTCAGTTCAATGAAATCTGTGAATTGCGAGGCGGAAGCAATATCCTCAAGCGCTTCTGCCACAGTATCTCTCACGATTGAAACGCAGAATTTACTCTTGCGAGAAGTGCGCAATTTTGCTTAGCCTTTCCTGTCAAGATAAGGAAGCAATCCTTCTCTTATTTTTTCGCGCGCGCGCGAAAGGAGCGATTTTACAGCCATAACTGAAACAGACATTACCTTCGCAATCTCGGTGTATGACATCCCCTCGTATCTGCTCAGGATAGTCGCGATGCGCTGGTTTGGCGGCAGAGATTGAACAGTTTCTCTCACTTTTTCTGCGAGTTCGGATTTTTCCAGCGAGTCCCGTGGACTGTCAGCGCTGACTTCACGCGCGCGCGGGAGGTCACTTTCACCGTCAACTCCGGCATAACTTAGAGAACTGGCTTTGCGCAACTTCTGCGACCTCATTTCGCTAAGGCATAGATTTGTCACAACGCGGTAGAGATATGTGGTAAACTTTGCAGTAGGTTTGTATCTATTCCTGATAGAGTAGATTCGCAAGAAGGCTTCCTGCGCGACATCTTCTGCGAGTGAGGAGTCTGTAAAGAATCTGTATGCGAGATTGAAGACGCTTTTCTGGTGACGTGAGATAATATCTCGCAGCGCACTGGTATCGCCAGCAGCAAGCCGTTTCATCGCTGCCGCATCCGGGTCTAAATCCAAGTTAGCGTTCACGCGTGGCATAAAACTTTCTCCCGCTCTTTATCTTATACGAAATGGCGGGACTCTCAATATACAGTCACAAAGAAAATTTCGCGCTCGCGGGAACTTTTTCAAGCAAGAGCGTGTCTAATGAAGATGATTTCACGCACTTTTTCGGAAAGGAGGGCAATATGAGGATTGGTGCAAAAGAGGTTCTTTTTGGTCTTTTCGTTCTTGTCTGCCTTGCAGTTCTTCAAGAAGCAGTAACGGCACAGGAGAAGGAGGAGCCGCCAAAGATCACGAAAATAGTGCTTTATAAGCACGGAGTTGGCTACTTTGAGCGCCTGGGAAAAGTGAAGGGTGATGCGACAATCTCGCTCTCTTTCAAGACTTCGCAGATAAAAGACCTTCTCACATCGCTTTACGCGATTGATACGAAGGGGACAGTGGTCTCCATCGGATACGATTCCAAGGACCCGATTGAGAAGCAACTTGAAGGAGTTCTCATCCGCGTGCCTGAGGCAAACGCTATGACACAGTTCCTGATGCAACTGAAAGGCGCGCAGGTGGAGGTAACGATAGGCACCAAAACCGTTAGAGGGTATATTCTCGGAGTTGAGCCGGTTGTGGAGAAGAAAGACCAGGTCACCATAACCAATTACAAACTTGTCATTATGGGTGAAGACGGGGAGATTCAGCCGGTCAACCTCTTTGACGTCTCAGGTCTGAAAATCCTGGACGAGATGATTCAAGCAGATTTGAAGCGCGTTCTCAATATCTACCTCAACTCAAAATACACAGACAGAAAGCAGGTCAAGATTTCTGTGAAGGGGCAAGGCGAGCGAGATGTGCAGATTGGCTACATTATTGAGGCGCCGATATGGAAGACATCTTACAGGCTCATTCTTCGTGAAAAAGAGAAGCCGCAACTTCAGGGCTGGGCGATTGTAGAAAACCCGACCGACGAAAACTGGGAAGAAGTGAAACTCTCACTTGTCGCGGGAAACCCAATCTCTTACGTTATTGACCTCTATACGCCATACTATCCAAGAAGACCCGAGATTCAAGTCAGTTCGCTCATACCTGGAGTGCCTTTAGTCGCGGGTTTGCTAAGGGGCGGTGGCAAAGAGGCACTGTCAAACCAACCTTTTGAACGCGCAAAGAAGATGCAGAGGCAGGGTGCTCCGGGAGCAGAGATGGCGGAATCCGCGCAGGAGAAGGAGAAGTGGGGGGCGCCGGATGATAAGGCATTAGGTGGTCTTGCGCTGGCGGCACCGCCTCTCGCGGAACTTCTGGCAGCGTCATTTGAAGCGGTTGCGCAGGGCGCTGCCACAGGCGAACTATTCTCATACGATGTTAAGATACCGGTAACAATTCCGAGAAACAAGGCGGCACTCGTGCCAATTGTCAGAGAAGCGGTTGAAGGTGATAAGATACTTTACTACAACCGCTCCGTCTCTTCGTCCCCTATGAATGCGATATACTTCAAGAATATTACAAAGTTCACGCTTGAGGCAGGACCTGTCACACTCTTTGAGGAATCAACTTCTGTTGGCGAAGGCATCTTCAAAAAGGCGCTGAAGCCAGGAATGACCGAAATAGTCCCTTACGCGGTAGAGACAGGCTGCACAGTTGAACTTCTTTCAGCAGGCTCTACTGCCACGCCCGCCCATAGCGCGACCCTTGCAGACGGAATTCTGACAGTCAGGCAATTCAATATTCTGCGCACAGGTTACAAAATCACAAACCAGATGGGCAAACCTTTCACTCTCTACTTTGAGCATCCAAAAAGTGCGGGCTATGAGTTGATAAAACCCGAAAAGGCTGAAGAAGAGGCTCCGGGTCTTTATCGCTTCATAATCGCGCTGGAGCCGAACGAAAGCAAAGAGTTCACAGTTGAAGAGAAGATGGAGGTATGGTCGCAGGTATATGTCCAGACTATGCGCACAGAGCAGATAAGGTTCTACCTCACGGAGCCGTATATCTCGCAGAAGACGAAGGCGTTTCTGAGTGACATTCTTGAAATAATGCAGCAGAAAGCCGAGGTGGCAAGAAATATCTCCAACGCAAATTCCGATATCGCAAGACTTGATGAAGACCAAGAACGCTGCAGGAAGAATCTTGCTGTTCTGAGAGACAATCCTAAAGAGAACGAAATGAGGCAAGACTATCTGAGCAGGCTGACCAAGGCAGACAAGGGCATAGAAGAGACAAGAGCCGCTCTCAGACTTCTGCGTGAAAACGAAAGAACGATTGAAGAGACTCTTATAAAGAAGATTCGGGAATACAAAGAAGAGCAGAAAGAAAAGTAAGCGGTTCACCCCGCAAAAGAGAAGGAGCCGCCGGGTTGGCGGCTCCTCTCTTTTAGCAGCGCGCTAACTATCCGGATTTTCCACTGGGGGCGCTATAAATTTGCGGATTCTTTCGCAAATACTGCGCCACCCTAGGCGGCACAAGTTTTGAGACAGACTTCCCCTCTTCCAGCAGAGACCGAATCCCGGTGGAGGAAACTGTTATTGGCCTGGTCTTCAGGATTCCGCTTTCAATCTTTTTCATTCCAGATATGCCAATAATTCGGCGCAGTTTTTCCGTCTTCCACAACCTATAGCCCACTCTCGGGAACGTGATAATTTCAGCCGTTTCAAGGATTCCGGGCAGGTCGCGCCAGGTGGAGATTTCCGAAAGGCTGTCAGCGCCAATTATCAGATAAAGACGCGCACCGGGATAGCGTTTCTGAAAATATCTGAGAGTCCGAATAGTGTAAGATGTCCCGCGAAGTCTTTTCTCAACATCGCTTGCCTCAAGGTTAGGATTATCTGCAACCGCAAGGCACACCATTTCAAATCTATGCGGGAAAGGTGTGTGCACCATATCCTTCTTATGCGGAGGACGGTATGAAACCACAAACACAACCTTCTGCAGTTTCATTAGTCTCTTCGCACACAGCGCAATCTTTATATGCCCTTTATGAGGCGGGTCAAAAGTGCCGCCAAAAACGCCGATTCTCTGCTGCGCTCTCACTGCCCTCCCCTGCCTCTCTTCAAATAGACCTCACCAGACTGCGGCAATTATAGTATCCGAACGCACAACATCAAGAAACCTCTTTGGACTCCGAGAACCTCAATTCCCTTTCTCAATATTTGACGAGTCCTCGCAAGGATGTATAATAAGCGTAACTGGATTTCCGCAGGAGCAGACTTGCCGAGATTTGTGGTTCACGAACACGAGGCGACGCATCTACATTGGGACTTCAGACTGGAGATGGACGGAGTCCTCAAAAGTTGGGCTGTGCCCAAAGGACCTCCACAGGAAGCGGGTATCAAAAGACTGGCAATAGAAGTTGAAGACCACGACCTGAACTACATTGACTTTGAGGGTGAAATCACCGAAGGCTACGGAAAAGGCAAAGTCACAATCTGGGATAGCGGAACTTGCAAACTTCTTGAGTGCACACAAAACGCTGTCTCGTTCGTTCTTCAAGGCAAACTTCTCAAAGGAAACTACAGGCTAATTCTGACAAAGTATAGCAGGAAAGGCGAGAAGCAGTGGCTTCTGATAAAGACCGCTGAAAAAGGGACGGCGCAAAAGAGATGAAACTCTCAAGCATCCTGAACGAAGACCTGATCTGCCTCGGCTTGAGGGCGCGCAGAAAGAAAAAAGCGCTTCAAGAAATCGTCAAATTCCTCAGCCAACACCGCTCTGTCACCGACCCGCGAAAATTCTTGGACGCGATGCTCGCGCGCGAAGAGATAAAGTCCACCGGAATCGGCTGCGGCATCGCAATTCCTCACGGAACAACAGACGCGGTAAGAGACCTCACCTGCGCACTCGCAATCTCAAAAAAAGGTGTCAAATACGCCTCTATTGACAGAGAGCCTGTCCACCTGATATTCGTGGTGATGTCTCCAGATATGAGAAACGCCGACTACCTCGCGCTACTGGCATCAATATGCAGGAAATTTGACAACGAGAGCCTGCGCAATGCGGCAATCAGAGCCAAAACCCCGGCTGAGGTTATCCAACTTATAAGAGAAGCGGAAAATATGGAAGAACCAGGAAAATGAAATGATTCAGAATCCTATCTCCCGACGCGCAATCTCTCGCCGAGAATTTCAGGCAGCCCAGCCTCCTTTATCTTCCTGACCGCCTTGTCAATATCGTAAGGGATGCGTTTTATCCAGACCACATTCTTTTCGCTGTCGTATATCGCGTATGCAGCGTCAGGGTTCTCATCCCGCGGCTGTCCTATGCTGCCAACATTCACTATCGCTTTCATCCCCGGCTTCAGTTCAACTACCGGGTCAACTGAATACGTGACCCCGTCATCCAGAAAGAACGATATGGGAACGTGGCTGTGACCGACAAAACAAAGCGGTCTCTCAAGCACCTGAAAACTCAAGTATGCGTCAAAAGTCGTTTGAATGTATTCAAACAGCGCCGGAGAATATAGAGTCCCATGCACAAGAGTGAAAAGGTTATCAACATCTTCCACCAGTTTCAGACTCTCAAGATACTGTTTGTGCTGCGGCTTCAACCTCTCCCGCGTCCAGTACGTCGCCTGCTTTGCGTAAGCATTGAATAACTCAACATTCGTCTTCTCTATTGTGGCGAAATCGTGGTTCCCCGCAACGCACGCACAGCACAATCTCTTTATCGTCGTGACACACTGCGCTGGTTCTGCGCCGTATCCGACTATGTCACCGACGCAAACGTACTTGTCTATCTTCTCCTTCCTGAGAGCATTGAGAACCGCTTTGAGCGCGTCATCGTTACTGTGAATATCGGCGAGTACACCGTAACGCATAAGCCTCTCCTGCGCAAGTCTAACAAAAAGCAGCCTGAACTACTGAAGCGATTCCCAGGCAGAGCGCTGTGAAGAAAAACCTCCACGTGATGCCGTGCAGGCTACCTCATTGGAACCCCCGAATCAAAGTGGGCACCCACTCCAGGTTATGAAGACACCCGCGAAGGAGCGTTCTCAGCCCCCGAAGATGTCCGGCGCCCTGGGTCTTCCTGTAGGTTCTAAAAATCAGTTACCTGTCCACGCACACCGTAGAGGTTTTCCGATTGAAATCTTACACTAACGAAGGTGGGAGTCAAGCAGTTTTTCCCGGACATTTGGGACGCATCAGATACATCCTGCCGCGCCCGACCTACGAAGCGCTGCCGTTCACCAGCGATGATGAGTCAATGGCCAGGGCACAGCGCCAACACGGTTTGGCTGCAGTCTCGCCCCACCAGCACGCAGCCAAGATTTCACAAATGCGGGGCGGCTGGCCCGAGAAATATCAGCGAGCAGCACAGTTCTGAGAACCGCGGTGTCCGTCCCTTCTCCCTCGCAAACGCGACCGTGCCATCTTCAGGATACGCTATTCCATCAACTCCTATCTCTATCGCGAGCCTGTCAATAATCTCCCTCTCTTTTCCTGCTGGTCTTGCGCAGCCAAGAAGAAGCGCGGTATCAGGCAGCCTCTCGCGCGCATACCTGATTACATCAGCAATCTCGGAGACTGAGGCTATCTGCACATTCTCCATCTCGGTGCCCGGAAGCGGCATAATGACAACCAAGACAAGCGACGCTAAAGGAAATTCAGCCGCCCAATCTATCGCTCTCTTCTCGCCAAGTATCCTGCCCCAGTGAAGACCAATCACAATATGAGGAGACGCGGGAATGCCATACTTCGTCACATTCACCAGAGACTGATAGTAAGCCCTCGCGGAGACATCAAGCGAATAGACCTCGTGAACAGTCTCATCCGCGCCGATTATGTCAAGCATTGCGCAGTCAATATTCGCCTGCGCCAGCGCTGCTGCCAGTTCCTCAGTAACTATTCCAGTGTGCACCGCCATTAACAGCCCCATCTCTTTTTTGAGTCTTGCTATCGCGCGCGCGAACTTAGTCAGCGGCACAACACCGCGCCCATCAGCGCCGCCTGAAATCAGAATCCCCTTGCACCCGCGCTCCTTCAACTCACCTGCAACTTCTAACAGCCGCTCTGGTGTGGTCGCGGGAATCATAGTTTCAAGTAACCTGCGTCCGCAGTGCTTGCAGTTCAAAGCGCACGCGCTGCCTGTTACTGAAACAGGCACAAAATGCGGCACAGAACGATTTGAAAACTCATCCGTCTGAAAATGCTTTATTGAAGGCGCAAAAAACCAGATTTCGTTCCGGTTCCTCAATTCTTTCACCTAAGAGAAGAGTTCTCGACGGACGTTTTCAATATCGTCCCGCGTCGGCTTGAACGGAAAATTGCGAATCTCAGGAATAATCATATTCGCGTAAGGTCTGTTACACGCGACCTCTCCATCCGGACCTGTGCAACCGCTTGTCATAAATGGTGTGCCTGAGTCTATAACCTCATCAAGTTTCTCCCGCGAAATGCCAAAATCCTCCAGGCGCCCCGAATCAGAAAAATAGAAATCAGAGAACGGGGAGATACCAGCATCTATCATATACCGCGCTAACTGCATCCGCCGATACTGTCCCATTCGGGTCTGCGGCACATTCTCCATCGCTGACCCGGGCTCGGCAAGGAAGGAGAACAGATGTGTTTCTGCGCCGCAGTCGTGAACCCTCTGTAATGTCACGCACACCTCGCGTTCCGTCTCACCAACCCCGACTATCAGATGAACTCCCACATTCCCCTTTCCAAAAATCGGTATCGCTTCCTCTATCCGCTGCCAGTAAAGTTCCCAATTATGAGGTCCGGAAACGCTTTTCCCTCTCAGTTTATCAAAGAGTTCCGGCGTCGCAGCGTCAACCGCGATGCCTATTTTATCCGCGCCCGCCTCCTTCATCGCCTTCATATCATTTGTCCCGATTATGGTCGGACTCGCAAGAACAGAAAGTTTCACCTGGGTCGCCTTCCTGAATTCCCCGAGAATCTCTACAGTATCGCCTATACATCTTTTGTTTGTTATCATAGAGATGCAGACGCGCTTCACACGCTCCTCTCTTTCCGCGACCCGGCTGATAATTTCTGCGTTTAGATATTTCTCCCAGCCAACGTGGATAAATGATTTATTTGTCCACGCGCCCGCGCGCGCACGCGCAAGTCCACAATAAGCGCAGTTCGCATAGCAGCCCTCGTTGTATGTGACAAGAAGATTGACGCAAGGTGACTTCGCGTTTCGCCAGAAAAGACCTTTCTTCAGGTCCAGCCACATAGCAGACGAAAGCGACACGCGAAGATACTCAGGACTCTCTTTTTTATCAGATTTGTTCAATCGTTAGTGTCCGCGCTTTTGTTTGCTTGTAATTTGGCAATTTCTGTTACCAGTGCCAAGACTTCTATCTCTTCGGGGCAATCCGGCCAATTGTGCTCCCAGCAAACGATGACATCGCAATCTTTTGTGGAGTGACCGTGGTCACGAAAGTTTATGCTCTCAAATTCAAACTCAATACTCACATCTTGCCACTTGTTTTTGCCTATACGGCGCTTTGCCTTACAATCCGGAAATGCTCCTTGCACCACTTCAACTTTGTAGCCAAGTTCGTCCGCTATCATCCCAAACAAAAAGACGACGCCCATTTCATTTACAGGTGCGTGAAGCAGACCGCGGAAGTTTATGATCTCACCATAAGTAGTGCCCAGTAATTTCTTATGTCTGTATTGCGGTATAACAGATTTAGAGGAAATACTAACAGGTAGCCCAGTAACAGGTTTTTCCGGCTCCCTTGGCTTCGCTATATTGATAACAGATACCACATCCGCCCATTCCGGTTTGCCTTCTGCAAATTGGAGGAACCGCTTTGGTACGACAGACCACCCTCCGAAGTGTCTTCGGAATACCGTAGTGTCATATTTGCCGCCCTTTCGAGGATATTCATATATAGGAGGAATCTTCCTCATCTTGCGAACAACGTTACCCCAGTCTTCCAATAGGGTATCATCAGCAATCCTGATTTTGGAGAGATTTGGCTGAAAGCCAGCAGATTTTACCGCGTTGTTCCATGTGCCAAAGCGCGAATATATCTGGTTCTCACTGATCTCAGACCATCGTAAAAACTCACGTCTGCAGGGTACTTCCCCATTATGTTCTTGCACGTACTGTTTGATTTTTTCTGTTATTTCTTCTTGGGTGGACAAGAACATCCCTCCTTCTTGACGTATGAATGATTCAAAACTACATGCGAAGTATATGACTGAATCTGCCAGTTGTCAACGTGTTGTGTCGGTAACATGGGAGACGCTTCTGCTCAGATACATAGGGGACGCTTCCCTTTATTCAAGCCTCTCCCTTTTCTCGGTCTTACTTGCGGAAGAAATCACAGAATTCGTTTGAATAGGCGCTCTCCTTCCATTCGCCTTATCTGGCGCAGATTATTCTAATCGCGTGCGTTTGAACCCGCAGGGTATTTTACACCTGTCAGGCGATAAATTCCAACATAAAAGTAGCGAGTAGTGAGTAGCGAGGGAGGAGGGAGAAAGTATGAAGGATGAAGGATGAACCAGAAATTTAGACGCTGATTCACGCGGATTGGAGATGATGAACTCAGGTGATTGAATCAGCGTAAATCAGCGTCTAAAAGAGACTCAATAGTCGCGCGAGGGAGGAGATTTTTGCGCACTTTTAGGGGCGGGGGGATATTATAGAATTCCTGTAAATTGGAAGGGGCTAAAATCACGTAAGTGATTGTTAAAGGCGGAGTTACTAAAAATGGCAATTTACAGGATTTTTTGCGGGGGTTTGGGCGTGACTTTGCCCCGCGCAGGAGCAGTCCTGCCACAGGCGGCGTCGCGCGATATCTCAACAAAAAAGAGGAAAAAGCATAACAGGTGTACTATCTGCGGCGAATAGGTCTTGATTTTGTCGGAGTAGTGCGGCAAAATGAAGCGCGCCGGAAAGAAAGGAGTCTGTTATGTGTGAGTCAAATGTGTATCTGCTGAAAAAGGGTAAAGAAGAAAAGTTGCTTGAGGATGTTGAGTTGATAAGATGCCAGGATGGTCAACTCTTCCTCTCAAATATCAACGGGGAGACCAGAGAGATAAAGGGTAAAATAATAAGCATTGACTTTGAGAACCATAAGGTTCTCATACGCGAGGCTGAGCGCAAGTGAATGGAATGAAGGTGAACTGATGCGTGCCGCAGTGTATTACAGCAATAGCGATGTGCGGATAGAAGAAATGCCTGTGCCTGAAATCGGCGCGGGTGAGATGCTGCTTCGCGTGCGCGCGAGTGGCATCTGCGGAAGCGATGTAATGGAGTGGTATCGTAAGGATAAAGTGCCTCTTGTCCTCGGACACGAAGTTGCGGGCGAAATAGCGAGACTCGGAGAAGGTGTTCAGAATTACAAAGAGGGTGATAGGGTCTGCGTCGCGCACCACGTTCCGTGCAACACGTGCCATTACTGCCTCAGCGGGCATCACACCGCTTGCGAGACTCTGCGAAGAACAAACTTCTATCCGGGCGGCTTTGCAGAGTATTTGCGTGTTCCAGCGATAAACGCGGACCGCGGAGTTTTCGGAATCCTTGACAATGTCTCGTTTGAAGAGGCGACTTTCACAGAGCCTGTAGCCTGCGTTCTGCGTGGAATGAGAGCGGCGAGGTTTTATCAGGGCGCGACAGTTCTGGTCTTAGGTAGTGGCATATCTGGACTGCTCTACATTCATCTTTGCCGCGCATTTGGTGCTTCCCGCATTATCGCGACCGACATATCTGAATATCGTCTGCGCGCTGCGAGTAATTTTGGTGCAGATTTGGCGCTTCAGGGCAGCGAAGATATACCGAAGCGCGTCAGAGAAGCAAATAAGGGGCGACTCGCAGATATGGTGATAGTCTGCACAGGGGCGCAATCTGCGATAATGACTGCGCTCAAATCCGTTGACAGAGGAGGGTCTGTTCTTTTCTTTGCGCCGACAGAACAGGGTGTCACAGTTCCGCTTTCAATAAATGAGGTTTTCTGGCGCAGTGATGTAATGCTGACGACTTCTTACGCGGGAAGTCCGGCAGACTACGATGCCGCGCTCAAACTCATCGCTACAGGAAGACTTCGCTTCAAAGAGATGATTACACATCGGCTTCCATTAGAGGAGACTCAAAAGGGCTTCCAACTCGTCGCGAAAGCGCAGGAGTCAATAAAGGTAATAATTGAGCCTTAGATAAGGGGGTGGCAAATGGATTGGGGAATGACAAACCGTATCGCCCGAATAATAAAGCCGCAGACAGGGCGCTCAGTGATGTTAGCGGTTGACCACGGATACTTTCTCGGTCCCACTACGAGACTGGAAAATCCTCGTATGACGATAGAGCCTCTTTTACCTTACGCGGATGCTGTTATGCTCACAAGAGGCGTGCTGCGTTCCTCAATAGACCCGTGCGCGCAGACTCCTGTCATTTTGCGGGTTTCAGGCGGCACAAGTATTATCGGGGAAGCGCTGTCAAACGAAGGAATAATCACATCTATGGAGGAGGCGGTGCGGCTGAATGTCGCTGCCGTTGCGCTCTCAATATTTATCGGCACAGAACACGAACGCCAGAATCTGCTTTCCCTTTCCGAGTTGGTAAATGAGGGCGAGCGCGTCGGAATACCCGTTCTTGCCGTCACCGCGGTCGGAAAAGAACTGAAAAAGCGGGATGCACGATTTCTGTCGCTCAGTTGCAGGATTGCGGCTGAACTGGGTGCCAAAATTGTCAAGACCTACTACTGCGACAACTTTGAGAAAGTTGTTGGGGGGTGCCCTGTTCCTGTCGTTATCGCAGGCGGACCGAAACTTGAAACAGAGATGGACGCTTTCAAGATGGCAAGCGAGGCTGTCAAGAAAGGCGCTGTCGGCGTGGATATGGGAAGAAATATATGGCAGAACGATTACCCGGTTGCGATGATAAAAGCGGTTCGCGCAATAGTTCACGAAAATGCTTCGCCAGAAGTGGCGCACGAACTATTTCTGAAAGAGAGAGGCGAGAAGCAGCGCCGCAGTAAATGAGCCAGAGTGAAAAGAGTACTCAGGATTCGCGAGTCGCGGCTTTCCCAGCCGCAAGCGCCAAAGAGAGTTTCACATCTTTGACGCGTAACCCGTTCAAGCGGCTGTATGCGTGGGTTCTGAGCCTGTCAGAGAAAAAGTCCGGCGCGTGGGCGCTCTTTATCCTCGCGTTCGCAGAGAGTTCGTTCTTCCCGATACCACCTGATGTGCTTCTGATTGCGCTTGCGCTCGGCACAAGAAAGAAGGCGTTCAAATTTGCGCTTATTTGTACAATCGGCTCTGTTCTCGGCGGCGCGTTCGGATACTATCTCGGCTATGCACTATATGAACCTGTTGCCAAACCGCTTATCTCCTTCCTCGGGGCAGAAGAAAAGTTTCAGACTGTGAGAAAGTGCTACCACCAATATGATGTCTTAGCAGTCGCCGCAGCAGCGCTGACACCTATTCCCTATAAACTCTTCACGATTGGCGGAGGTCTGTGCAGGATAAACTTTCCACTATTTGTTCTGGTCTCGTTTATCTTCCGCGGACTGAGGTTTTTCGCGGTCTCAGCGCTGATATACAAATTCGGTCCGCCTGTCAAAAGTTTCATCGACAAGTATTTCAACCGTCTGACGCTTATCTTCTTCGCTCTACTTCTGGCTGGATTCCTCTTCATAAAATACCTCTGGGGCAGGTAGCAAGTGCGCATGAGCAGCGAACCAGTTCTTTGCGCCACAGCGTCCGTGACCGCCCGTTCCATTATGGATGCCCGGATTTTTCTCCTCCGGCCGATTGACGAGAAATTTGCTGGACAATTTGAGGTTTCTCTGTAGAATTTGCTCGGGAGTTTCAATAGAGGAGTTTGTTTTTTGGAGGGTAGTGCGTTGCGTAAGATAAAAATTGTTGTGGTGGTTTTTTCTGTAGTTTTCGCATCTCTTCTTTTTGCGTCTCGCGGGGAGTGCAGCGAAGTTACTCTGGACTTAGCCCGCCTTCCGCTTTCTCCGCCTCCTATCCACGAGAGCAATTCCCTCCTGGGCGGTCTCTATATCCAGGAGGAAGAGGTGACAGAGTTGACTCGCACAGGTGCACTGGCTTTGCAGACCGGCCCCGAGCGGCAATACACACAGAAGCGGGCCGAAGAAAGCGAGGTTCCGCCAGCACGCCAAAGAGTGCGAAAAAGATTATTTCAGTTCGGCATCAGATTGGGTGCGCTGATACCAGTTCACTCCCGTTTGCCTGATGACCCGGCAGCCGCCGGACTCGTCGGACTCGACCTGAGGTTTCCTATACCCTCCTATCCGCCGGCCAAGTTGGAACTCTCTCTTGATACGAATACGCTGGGGATGGATATCAAATATAATGCGGCGCTTTACAATGACACGTATGAGGACTACTTTGACATCATATTCTCATATGTTGGCTACTTTCCTCGCCTCCCGGACTCTGTTTCTCCCATATACTGGGGTATCGGAGTAGGTTGGGCGCGAGAAGTGATAAGATACAATCCTGTCGGCAGCGCACCGTGCGATCACGACACCAATGATTCAGCTGTGTTCCAACTGAAACTGGGCTGGGATTCAGGTCTTGGAGCCTTTGTTGAAGCCTCTTATAAGAAACTCCTGGACAGCGATAGAAATATTGACAATATGTGGGGGCTTGTAATAGGGTTTGTCCGTTAGAATCTGACTTGCGCTCAATTGCTTCTAAAACTGGCGTGGATTTCCCACGCCGGTTTTATTTTGATTCTCTTTTTATCTTCTCTCTCAACTCGTGCCAGTAACGAAGCCGCTTTGAAATCTCCTTCTCAAAGCCGAACTTTCCCGGTCGGTAAAACTTTTTCTCTTTCAGTTCTAACGGCAGATACTCTTCCGCGACAAAGTGTTCTTCCGCAGAATGAGGATATTTGTAATCTTTTCCGTATCCGAGTTCCTTCATAAGTTTTGTTGGCGCGTTGCAGATAACAAGCGGCACCGGCAGCGCGCCCTTCTCTTTCACAGCCTCCACCGCGCCCTGATACGAGGTGTATGCGGAATTGCTCTTTGGCGCTGTCGCCAGATAAATGACAGCCTCCGCTAACGCGAGGTCGCATTCTGGCATCCCGAGGTAGTGACAGGCAGTGTATGCGTTCACCGCGACTGCTAACGCATTCGGGTCTGCCAGACCGATATCCTCTGATGCTGCGCGCACCAGGCGCCGCGCTATATAAAGCGCGTCCTCTCCAGCCTCAAGCATCCTTGCAAGATAGTAAAGGGATGCGTCCGGGTCGCTTCCCCTTATACTCTTATGAAGCGCAGAGATTATATTGTAGTGCCATTCATACTGCCTGTCATAGTAGAGCGTCTTCTTCTGCGCCACCTCTCTCACACGGGATTCCTCTACTATGCGTTTCCCATCTTTCTCTTTTGCCGAAAGCGCTGCCATCTCAAGAAGGTTGAGCGCCACTCTCGCGTCACCGTCTGCCGCGTTTATGAGGAAATTGACCGCTCCTTCTGTCAGTTCTATATTGAGGTTACCGAGTCCTCTCTCGGAATCTTTTATCGCGCGCGCGATGATTGTTCTCAAGTTCTCTTCAGAAAGGCGTGAGAGAACGAAAACGCGGCAGCGAGAAAGAAGCGGACTTATCACCTCAAAAGAGGGGTTCTCTGTGGTTGCGCCGATAAGAACGATTGTTCCGCGTTCAACGTGCGGCAGAAACGCGTCCTGCTGCGCTTTGTTGAACCTGTGAATCTCATCGATAAAAAGTATTGTTCCGCGGTTCTCAAACCTCCTTATTTCTTTCGCCTGCACAATCACTTTGCGGACATCCTGAAGAGTTGAGGTGACTGCGGAGAGCGCAACAAAATAGCGGTTTGTCACCTTCGCTATTATGTAGGCGAGGGTGGTTTTTCCGCTTCCCGGCGGACCCCACAGAATTATTGAAGGAAGTTTGTCCTGCTCAATAAGTGTTCTCAGCGGCTTTCCTTTGCCGACGAGTTCTTCCTGACCTAACAGTTCGTCAAAATTTTGCGGGCGTATCCTGTCCGCCAGAGGCGCGCTCTTGTCTGTTTCACTATCAGTCTTATGCAGAAACAACTCCATAAAAGTCACCAAAAATTACTTCTGCCTTCTGCGTTCTAACTTCTGCCTTTTGCCTATTACCCGCGGGCTGAAGCCCGCGGCTTTCTTCTACTATTGAGGTTTTTTCTTCAATTGTTCCATGCGCAGGAGAAGAACCGCATCATCCGGGTCAAGTTGAGCGGCTTTTTTCAGCGCTTCAAGAGCGAAGTCTAAATTGCCGTTCTTCTCGTAAGCGTCTGCCAACGCTTTTATGTATTCGGCGTTTTTCCACTCAGTTACGCGGCAGGAGATAAGAAGCGCGTCCTCCGCTTCTCGTGAACTGGCGCCCTCAATTGAGAGAAGCGATTTGCCAAGCACGTAATTTGCGGTCGCAGACTTAGGAGCAGTTTTTAGCGCCTCTTTCGCTTTATCCGCAGCCTCCTGAAATTTGCCGTCTGCGAGAAGTTTGAGCAGAGCATCCTCCGTCTCTTTCGGCAGCGAAGCAGGCTTTTCTTCAACCGCCTTTTTCTGAACGACAGATTCCTTGCCCGCAGATTGCGCATTCGGAGAAGTCGCGCAGGAAATAATCATCCCGCATAAACCGATTACCACACAAAGTGCCGCAGTAAGTCTCATATCAACCTCCTCTACAAAGTTATCCTCACTCGGATTTCGTGTCTCCTATTTCCGGTAGAAACAGTCTCCTCTCAAGCGCTCTGTTGTAGTCTGTCCAGTTGCCTTCTGTCGGCGTCGCCTCTTTCACAGCCTCCATCTTCGCATCAAGATTATCAATATAGTGAAGCGCTATCGCCTCTGCCGTCATCGGCAGTTTCGGCGAGCCGTATTCATACTCCCCGTGATGGCTCAGTATTATGTGCTGGAGAGAGGACAAAAGAGTTGGCGGAAAGTTCTCTATTGACTCCGCAATCTTCGCCACCAGTTCGCTTCCTATAATGAGATGCCCCAGCAAAAGTCCTCTGTCAGAATACTTGAACGCTCTTGTGAACAGGAGTTCGCGAGTCTTTCCAATGTCGTGCAGAACAGCGCCGACAAGCAGCAGGTCGCGGTTTATGTGCCTGTACGAGTCAGAGATTTGCACCGCGAGTTTCGCAACCGAAAGAGTGTGTTCAAGAAGTCCTCCGAGGTATGCGTGATGCATTGAAACTGCGGCAGGCGCTTTCTTGAAGCCCTCTACCAACGCCTTATCGCTGAAAATGCGTTTGACAAGTTCTTTCAGAGACTTGTTCTGGACAGAATCTAACAGACTCAGGAGTTCAGAGAACAGTTTTTCCGGGTCGCTTTCGCTTGCAGGAATAAAGTCTGACAGATAGATATTCTCATCCGGCACCACCTCAGCGAAGTAAATGGATGCCTGGAGTTTGCCCTCGTATAGTTCCACAGTTCCGCGCGCGCGCACGAAAGAGTCCTGTGGCAACCGCATCTGGAGTTCTTGCGTTGCGTCCCAGAACCGCGCCGGCATTTTCCCCGTCTTGTCAGCGAGGATTATATCCAGATAGAATCCGCCCTTCTTTGTAGTTTTCAGAACAGATTGATAGAGGAGAAAAGTATCATCAAAAGATGCGCCCGCTTCCAGGTCTTTTATGAACGTTTTCTTTGTCACCAAGAATTACCTCCTCTAATCAATGATGCGGCAAAAAGTAAATGACAATAATAGCGGTAAGCATCCAGAAAAGCACTGTCAAAAGAAGCGGTTTGTCTGCAAGAAGTGTTCTCGCCGGTCTTCCGCCTTCCCCCTTCCTGTGAACAAGATAAAGATACCTGAAAATTCCGTAGAGGACAAACGGCACAGTCAGACTCAGATACTTTGTATGAAACTCTGCGACGGCGGGGTCCATAGTATAAAGGAGATAAGTCACAAGCGTCGCGGAAGTGGTAACTGCTATGACCTGGTCAAGCAAGTGAGCGGAGTATCTGTCAAGCACTTTTCTGTAACGGGGCGAGACATCCGCCTCTGCCGCTCCTTCCTCAGATGCTTTTCTACCGGCAGATCCCTGCTGTGCGTCTGAAGAATAATAACCGCCAAGGAGCGACAGTTCATACCTGCGCTTGCTGAACGCAAGGAACAATGAGAGAAGCAGAGTGCAGACCAAAAGCCAGGGCGAAACCTCCACCTTTAGAACCACCACACCGGCAACTGCACGCAGGACAAACCCTGCGCCAACAGTCAGCGCATCCAGGATAACAATCTCTTTCAGAAACAGGCTGTATAGGATGCTAATCAGCAGATACACGATGGCGACCAAAGCGAACGCTCTGTCAAGGTAAAGAGAAGCCGCTATGGAGAGGGAGCAGATTATGAAAACCGCGCTCCACGCCGCTCCGAGACCCAGTTTGCCGCTCGCAATCGGACGGTTTCTCTTTATCGGGTGCGCAGCATCCTCGCGCCTGTCAAATATGTCATTCATAACATAGACACATCCTGATAGAAGACAGAAAATAGCATAGGCGAGCAGGGAACGGGTAAGCGACCTTCCATCAGCAAGCCTGTGGGCAAAGACGAGCGCTACCAGAACGAAGCCGTTTTTCAGAATCGCCTGCGCAGGACGCATAGAAACTATTAGTGAGTACACGCTTCTCCTCGCCTATCAGCGGTCACAAGGAAACCATGTCTATTATAGTCAGAGCCACCTGATTGTGGACAAAAAAATTAGCAAGAAACAGGGTTCCTGAAAAATAGGGGAAAGTTTATTTAGATTGACAGTTTCGCTTGAGAGATACTATAATATTTTCGCGCGCTCAGAGAGCGAGGCAAAAATACTATGAGGGTCAAAATAGAGTCAGCAACCGCGCTCCGGACCAAATCTCGCATTTCAACATTTGCGTTTCTCGTATGCATCCTCGCAGCCGCCACAATTCTTTCCTGCAAAAGCGAGAGGGAGGAACCATCTACCCGAAAGGTAGAGCAGCGGGCAGAACCAATCTACGATGCCGCGGCCTGTTCGGTAGACTATCCGAACGGCGGATTCTATCCAAAAGACCCACGCCAACTTCAAGACCTCGTGGACAAGTGTCTGAAAGAAGCGGGGACCCAGGATGTTCCAGGCGAGCCTGTCGCAGTGGTCTCGCCCCACGCAGGATATATGTTCAGCGCCCCGGTCGCCGCCTATTCCTACAAAGCGCTTGAAAACCTTGAGCCTGAAACTGTTATCCTGGTCGGTCCCAGTCACATCTATCGTGGACCTGCAGGCGCAGGGCTTAAAGGCGCATCTATCCTGACTGAGGGTTCGTTCAGAAACTCTCTCGGAGCGCTCTCTATAGACTCAGAAATCGCCAGAAAAATCGTCGCAGCCGACCCAAAACTCTTCAGGAACGAACCGCTCGCTTTCAGGGGAACCGCAAGAAGTGAGCACTCCCTTGAGGTTCAGTTGCCGTTTCTGCAAAGAGTCCTCAAAAAAGAGTTCAAGATAGTAATGATTCTCGTGAACGACGAGGATGTCTCTCTCTCCGACAAACTCGGCAAAGCGATTGCAGACGCCTGCGCGGGAAAGAAGGTTATTCTCATCGCCAGTTCTGACCTGACGCACCGCCCTCCATACTCTGACGCTTGTGAGATAGACCAAGAGACGATAAAATCTTTCCTGACTTTGGACCCAGGAAAGATTTTGAAGCGCAGCGAAGAACTCATGCGAAGAGATGTCCCGCAACTTGAGTGCACCGCTTGCGGACTCGCTGCCGTAATGACTGTGTTCAGCGCTGCCAGGAAACTCGGCGCAGACTCCATCAAACTGCTCAAATACGCCAACTCCGGTGACACGTACCCGCCCAGTAAGGACAGCGTGGTGGGTTACGGCGCTCTCGTCCTTTACCGCGCCGCAGGAGGAGGATTCATCTCGCCCAAAGGGCAGAAAACGCTTCTTTCAATCGCCAGAGAGTCCATAACTGCTGCGCTTGAGGGAAGACCCTTTAAGCCAAAAGAGGGCGAAGGCGAACTCGCTGCCAGGCGCGGTGTATTCGTCACTCTCCTTATCAACGGTCAGTTGCGCGGATGTAAGGGCTGCTTTGACTCGCTGTATGAGGAGCCTCTTCCGACTCTTCCAAAAACAATCGCACAGGTCGCGCTCTCTTCCGCCTTCCAGGATACTACGAGGTTTCAGCCTGTAACCAAACAGGAGATACCAAAAATAAAGATAAGAATATCCATACTTTCCCCGCTTGTGCCTGTGGACTCTGTGGACAAAATAGTCCTCGGCAAACACGGAATCCTCATTCAGGACTCGCGGGGAAGAGGCGCAACTTTTCTGCCTGAAGTGGCGACAGAACAGGGCTGGAACCTCCAGACCCTCCTAACCGAATGCTGCATAAAAGGACATATGGCGCCCGACGCGTGGAAGAAGCCTGATACAAAAATCTTCGTGTACACAACCCAGGTCTTTGGAGAGGAATAGTCCAGCAGGAAGTTGAGGTAGTGAGTATGTCTCAGGAGAAAGTGATTTCAGAAAGCGCCCAGAAAGAACTCCTGCAGATAGCAAGACAGGCTGTGGAATCTGCTGTGCGCGGAAAAAGAGCCACTCGCATAACAAGCAAGAATCCTGAACTCCAGCAGAATCTCGGCGTCTTTGTCACTCTTACAAACCGCGGAAATCTGCGCGGCTGCATCGGCAGGTTTGACTCAGACAGACCGCTATACGAGACAGTCGCTGAGATGGCGGTTGCCTCAGCGGCAGAAGATTCCCGCTTCTTTTGCGACCCCATCACGCCAAAGGAACTGCCCCAACTCAGAATTAAAATCTCCATCCTTTCACCACGAAAGAGAGTCAAGAGCCCTGACGAAGTGATAATCGGCAAACACGGAATTTACATCACCCGCGGGTGGCAGAGCGGCTGCTATCTCCCTGAAGTGGCAACCGATTATAATATGACGAGAGAGGAGTTCCTCTCAGGTTGCTGTGAGGGAAAAGCAGGACTTCCCCCGGACGCCTGGAAAGACCCGAAAACCGAGATTCACGTCTTTACCACCCAATCATTCGGCGAAGAATGAGAATGGTTCAATCAAAAATGCCTGTTCATTGACTACAGTCTAACTCACGCCTCAAATCCTAAATCTTCGCTTCAACTGCCACAATTTTCCATTTTCCCCTTGACAACCCCTGCGGTTGTTGTATATTTTCTCGGACGGACGCGTCCGTCCGCAAAACTATGGCAAAAAGGGGCAAAAAAGTGAAAGTAACAAAAGAACAAAGGAGAACACAAATCCTGAAAGTTGCCTGCAACGTATTCGCTCGTAAGGGGTATAGGCGTACCGATGTGCAGGAGATTGCAGACAGGCTGAAGATTGGAAAAGGCACAATCTACCGCTACTTCCCGACAAAGGAAGAGTTATTCCTTTCGGGAGTTGATGCAACTATGCACAAACTCGCCGATTCGGTAATACAGGCCATAAGTAGAATCAAGGATCCGGTCAAATGCATAACAGCAATAATAGAGATCCTTCTGGATTTCTGCAACCGAAACAGAGCCTTTATTGAAATGGTGGTTACAGAAAGAGCAGAGTTCAAAGACAGGATGGACGCGTCTTTTCGCGCGCTGGAGAGGATGCGGTCAAAGCGAATCCGCGAGGTCATTATAGAGGGGCAGAGGCAGGGTCTGTTCAGGAAGATAGACCCGACCGCAATCTCCGTATTTCTGGTAACTCTTCTATCCGGAGTTTTTATCACTTCCATACCCCCAACAGATGCTTCAATAAAGAGAGAGGGAAAGAGTCTGGCTGATATATGCCTTCACGGGATACTTGCAAGAAAGGCCACTGGCAAGAGAGCAAAATGATGAATAGACGGCACCTTATTTTTCTTTTGATTTTGACAATTCTGGCGGGGTGTGCAACTTCCGCGCCGGTATCTGGAATCGCACAGTCGTATCTGCTCTCAACAGCAGAGAAGAGGATTCGCCCGGAGCGCACTCCCCTGCCCTCTCAACCTCTGACCATAGAAGAAGTCGTCAAGTTAGCGCTTGCGCATAGCCGCAAAGTGGAGATGGCTCAAAGAGAGGTTGCGATTCAGGATGACAGGGTTCTTGGAGCGCTGTCCAACTTTCTTCCAAACGTGCAGGTCAGTTCGGACTGGCATCGCAGAGATAACCCGCAAGGGACGATAGTCAATTTGGGCGGAATCAAAGAGACACTTATTACGGGCGAGAAGGATGTTTTTACCGGTAAAGCGCAGTTAGTTGTTCCCATGTACACATTCGGGCAAAACTCAAGCCTCTACGCGCAGGCGGCGAGAACCAGGGAAGCGGCGCAGTACGCCGCAGTCCGCGCCACAGACGAAGTGGTCCTGGAAGCGACGCAGGCGCATTTCACTCTTCTCGAGGCTCTCAGTTTTACAGATGTCGTGGAGAAATCTCTTGAACAGATTCGCTCTCACAAAAAGGTGGCGCAGGAGTTTTTTGACCAGGGGATAGTAACAAAGAACGATGTGCTCACGGCAGAAGTGAGAGAATCAGAAATGGAACAGCAACTCCTCATAGCCGAGAACAACATTACTATCGCACGGAGCAATCTCAACCGCCTTCTCGGAATCGACCTGGACAACCCCACAGAGGTGAAACCTGTTACGGAGCCGGCTCAACTGGAAGTCTCTCTGCAGGAATGTCTCGCTGCTTCTCTCACACACAGACCTGAAATAGGTCAGATTAGAAAAGTAAAGGATGCGGCAGAAGCGGGAAAGTCAGCCGCGCAGGCGTCAATATTTCCACGAATTTCAGCAGGCGGCGCCTGGAATTACAGCGATGACCCGACTCAACTTCATAAGGATTACTGGTCAGCAGACCTTATGCTTGAATGGAACATATTCAGCGGTTTCGCAAACACGGCAAAAGTCGGAGAAGCGAAGAAGCAACTTGAGCAAGTGAATACGAGAGAAAAAGAACTTTTAGACGCTGTAGCGCTTCAGGTGCGCATTGCATACTTCAACACAAAGCAAGCGATTGCGCAGATAGAGGTCGCGCGCAAAGCGCGTGCGTCCGCGAAGGAGAATTTGAGAATGTTTGAGGAGCAGTACAGAGAGAATCTCGCCTCATCCACAGATGTACTTGATGCGGAAGCGCAACTGGCGAGAGCGGAAAGCAACTTTGTTGGCGCGCTCTACCGCAGCAATGTGGCGGTCGCAGAACTGGAAACCGCAATCGGACAGAAACTTGAAAAACTTCGCTCCGAAGAGTCTGCGGTTGGAAGAGAAGCGGGCAACCTGCCAGCGAAACGGCAATCAACTCAGGAGGGAAAGAAAAGTGAAACAGAGAGATAGAGACTGTATTTCCCAATCTTTTGGCTTGATAGCGACGACTTTATCTTTTGTGCTTTTTCTCGGCTGTGCGAGACAGGACCAGTCCGTTGGCGTGCAGCAGGTGAAGACAAAGGTGGAGGCGTGGGAAGTCGTTGCTTCTGCGATGCTTGATGAAGTGACTCTGCCAGGGGTCGTTGAACCGTTAGAGACTGTAACCGTTTCTGCCGAGGTTTCAGGGAAAGTGCAATCAGTTCTGGTTGATGAAGGCGCCCAAGTAACAAAAGGGCAGGTTCTCCTTCAGGTAGAGGATAAAGACCTGTCTTTAACCGTGGAGCAAGCAACAGCACACGTAAGAGAGATGGAAGCCGAGGTGGGGGAAATAAAGGCGGGCGCGCGACCGGAAGAACTCGCGCAGTTGAAGGCTGCAGTGGACCTCGCGCGGAGCGCGCGCGACCTTGCTGATATCCAATCTAAACGCAGAGAGAACCTCCTCGGAACCGACACAATCGCCAAAGAACTTTACGAGCAAGCGCAGGCAACTCTCGTTTCTACTCAGAAGCAATTGGAACGAGCGGAAGCAGCATACAAACTGGCTGAGAAGGGAGCGAGAGAGGAGACTATACAGGCAAACGAGGCTCGCCTTGCCTCGGCAAGAACAGCGCTTGAACTCGCGAAGAGGAACCTGGAGAAAGCCACTGTTCGCTCGCCAATTGCCGGAATAATTGACGAGAAGTTCGTGGAAGAAGGCGAACTCATCGCTCCCGGAGCGAAGTTGTTCAAAATAGTGACGGCGGACAAGGTCAAAGTGGTTGTCTGGGCGCCAGAGCGGGTAATGACGAAAATCCGCACAGGCGATTCAGTTCGCATAAATTTTGATGCCGTCAAAGAGACTATATCTGCCCCAATTTCACGAATAGCGTTTGCAGCAGACGAAGATACCCGCACGTTCAAGACAGAGATAATCCTAGACAATGTGTTTGTTGACCCGGCTAAAACGTCGGGAGATAGAAAGTATCGCGTCGGATACATCGCGTCAGCGATGTTCAGAGTAGGAGAAGTTTCCTCTGCAATGAAGGTGCCTATTGAGTCTTTGGTTCTGCAGGGACCGCGTTTGGTTGTATTCACGCTGAAGGAAGAAGGGGGAAAGTTCACCGCCGCGGCTAACGATGTGGAAGTCGGTTTGAAGGAGAAGAACGCTGTGGAAATCAAGCGCGGGATAAAGGCAGGGGATTTGGTTGTTGTCAAGGGACAGCGATGGCTCAGGGGCGGTGAAGCGGTTGAAGTGGTAAAGACTCACAAAGGAAACTGGCAATGGTAATAAGCGATTATTCAATAAGAAATAAATCTACTGTTTTCGTTCTGATGTTCGTTCTGTTTGTCACAGGTGTTTACGCTTATTTCACGCTCCCGCGAGAGGCAACGCCTGACATAGAGATTCCCTACGTAATCGTGACGACCTCATACCGCGGCGTTTCGCCCGCCGACATAGAGAACACAGTCACAGTCCCATTAGAGCGCGAACTAAAAGGGCTCTCTGATGTGAAAGAGATGAAGAGCACATCTGCTGAAGGCTCCAGTGTGATTAGCCTTGAATTTAATACCAACATAGAGATGGAAGATGCTCTTCGGAAAGTGAAGGACAAGGTGGACAAAGCAAAAGGCGATCTGCCGGCAGAGGCGGACGACCCGGTTGTTGTGGACCTCAATATGAGCGAGTTCCCTATAATGATATTGAACATTTCAGGACATCTTTCGGAAGATAAAGAAAGCAATTTGTTGGCGCTCAAGACAGTTGCTGATGAACTTGAAACTGTAATAAAAAGTATCCCGGGCGTACTGGATGCCAAGGTTGTTGGCGGTCTTACGCCCGAGGTCCGCGTTGAACTTGACCCTGATAAGTTGGCGGCTTACCGTGTGCCTGCTGCACTCCTCGTTTCAAAGTACTTGAGCGAAGACGTTGAGATTTCCGGCGGCAACACAGCGATGGGAAAGTTGAAATATGACATTCGGGTACCTATGGAATTTGAACGCAACTTTGACGCTGCATACAACGTGATAATCCAGAACAAGGGACCAAAAGCCGTCTATCTCGCTGATATGGCGAAAATTGTTGTAGGGTTTGAGGAAGAGAGTTCCTGTTCACGCTTCAACAGCGAGGAGACAGTTTCCATCATAGTCCAAAAGCAGACCGGCAAAAACATTCTATTCATCGCAGGTGCTGTCAAGCACATCCTTGAAGAAGCGAGGAAAACCGGCAAAGTTCCGAAGAATATCAGCCTTGATGTGTCTAATGATATATCGGATTTCGTGAAGATGGCTGTTGATGACCTTGACAACAATATCCTTTCAGGTTTTGTTCTCGTTGTCCTCGTTATTCTTATCTTTCTCGGCTTTCGCAACTCCATCTTCGTAGGCGTAGCGATTCCGTTCAGTATATTGATGACTCTGACAATTCTCGCCGCCGCCGGCATCACGATGAATATGATTGTCCTTTTCGCCCTTGTCCTTTCCGTCGGAATGCTTGTAGATAATGCTATCGTCATTGTGGAGAACATTTATCGCCACCAGCAGGAGGGCTACGGGCGCGTTGAAGCCGCGATGAAAGCGACTGGAGAAGTTGCTTGGCCTGTGATAACTTCAACGCTGACCACAGTGGCTGCCTTTGCACCGCTTCTCTTCTGGTCTGGAATAATGGGCGAGTTTATGAGTTATCTCCCGCTTACCGTAATAATAGCGTTGATGAGTTCTCTCTTCGTGGCGCTGGTCATCAACCCGACACTTTGCGCCGCGTTTATGAAAGTGAAACAGTCCAAAAAATACGCGGGGAAAGAGAGACCGCTCAACAAGTTTATGCGCGGTTACAGAGCGTTTCTCAGGTTTACAGTTACGCACAGGAAGAAAGCAGCACTTGTCTCTTTCTCTGTTCTCATTCTCACTATTGCCGCTTACGCCTGGCTCGGAAAGGGAATGGAATTTTTCCCTTCAACGGAACCGAAAGAGGCTTACGTGGATATACGGCTGCCTGAAGGTTCTACTCTCGATGCAACCGATGCGGTTACACGCGAGATAGAGAAAATAATTACTGAACTGGACATTGCGAACGGACATCGCGATGTCAAGTTTATGGTCGCGACCGTTGGCTCGCAAGGCTCTGGCGGGCACAATTTCCTTTCTCGCGGTGGGGGGGTAACGCCGAACATCGCGCGGGTTTCGCTTGAGTTTGTGGATATAGAGGAGCGGCGTACAAGTTCCCGCGATTTCGTGAAGCAGTTGAGAGAGAAAGTATCCCGTTTTGCCGGCGTGGAGTTGGAAGTGCAAGTTGAGAAAATGGGACCACCCTCAGGAGCACCGGTAAACGTAGAAATATCGGGGGAAGACTATGACCTTCTCGCTGAGTTCGCCACAATGGCGAAGGAGATTGTAAAAAACATCCCCGGCGTCGTTGACCTCAAGGATGACCTTGAAAGAGGCAGACCTGAATTGAGAGTCACTGTTGACCGCACCAGGGCTGCACTTCTCGACCTCAATCCTATGTCTATTGGAACGACGATAAAAACCGCCTACCGCGGTGCGAAGGTCGGCGTCTTTCGCATCGGCGATGAAGAATACGACGTGAACGTCATAGCAGACGAGAAATACCGGAAAGGGTTCAGTCTTCTGGATAAACTCTACATCTCAACCAACAACGGTCAGCAAGTGCCCGCTTCTACTGTAGCAAGATGGGACATAGTAGGTTCACCCGGCATCATACGCCACATAGACCAGAAGCGTGTAGTTACTATTTCAGGAGAGGTTGAAGGGCGCCTCTCTCCTGCAGTGAGAGATGACCTGACAAAGGCGCTTCAACCACTCGTAAAATCCCTTCCAGAAGGTTATGGAATCCGCCTCACTGGCGAGGAAACAATGCAGCAAGAGGGTACTGTGTTTCTCACAAAAGCGTTCGCCATCGGCGTTATGCTTATCGCCCTTATTCTCATCGCGCAGTTCAACTCCTTTCTCATACCAGTGATAATTCTCTCAACCGTGGTTCTTTCCACCATCGGTGCGCTCTTCGGTCTTATCGTTATGAGAATGCCGTTCAGCGTGATAATGACCGGCATAGGAATAATCAGTCTCGCCGGGGTAGTGGTGAACAACACCATCGTCCTTATTGACTACAACCAAAAACTGCGAACCAGAGGATTGAGACTTCCAGATGCCCTCGTTACCGCGGGTATGACTCGGCTGCGACCAGTCTTTCTTACCGCGATTACGACTGTTCTCGGCCTTATTCCACTGGTGATAGGTGTCTCCTTTGACTTCAAACAGGGAAACTTTTCAGTTGGCACTGAAATGGCGCAGATGTGGGGAAATATGGCTGTCGCGGTCGCTTTCGGACTGACTTTTGCCACAGTTCTCACACTTGTAATGGTTCCGACGTTCCTGTACATAGTTCACGACATAGGACGGTTCGTGCGAAGTAAAATCAAGCGTCACGGATTCTCCGAAAAAGCGTTTGGCAGTTACGTTGTCTCGGCGAAAGTTGTCACGTCAGACGCCGCGGAAGTGGCGGAACGCGTCGCGCGCGAAAGTGGCAAATCCTACCAGGAGGTTTTGTCATCAGAACAATACCTCGGCGGTAAAACGCTTCTCTCGCAACTTTCAGACTTTACCGATTATCCGCTTTGGGAAGACTTGTCTCGCGTTTCTATTTCAAACAGGTTCAGAGATGCTGTGCCGAGGAAACTTGCGGAAGAAAACAAGATGGTTGGCTTCTGTTCGTCAGCACGTTTGACTCTCTTCGGCCCTGTCGGCGAACCTGAAGCGCCTTGTGACAGCGAGACCATTTACCTTGCTGTCTGTGAGCCTCTTCGTCCTGAGCACGTGGAGAGAGTCAAAGAACTTGCTCGGCTCACTGGTGTAAAACTTATTCCGGTGCTAACAACCCTGGAGCAAGTAAAAGCCCTTATTGAACGCACATACGCATCCGGGTAGAAACAGAGCGCCAATGTTGAACAACTATTCGGAACTTGGAGCATCAGGAAGCGGTTTCGGCTATTTGATTATTTCAATCTCTCTGCCGCAGTTGGCGCACTTTCTTCCGTTAAGACCGACAATGTTTACATCGTATCCTCTGCGTGAAATAAGTTCGGCAGAACAGCCGGGACAGTCGGTGGAAGAACCTTTTGACGACAAGACATTTCCCAGATACGTGTATGGCAGAACTTTTGAGAATATCTCGTATGCGCGTTCAAGAGTTGCCGCAGGAGTCGGCGGCGCTGTCAATTTGTAATGCGGAAAATACGCGCTCAAGTGAACAGGAGTCATCTTTCCCAGATTGTCGCAAATCCAGGAAGAGAGTTCCTTGAACTCTTCATCTGTATCGTTTTCGCCCGGTATTATCAGATTGGTCACTTCAACGTGAACCTTCGCTTTTACCATAGCGATGCAGGTATCAAGAACAGGGCGAAGTTTCGCTTTGCAAAGCCGCTTGTAGAAATCCTCGCGGATGCTTTTTACATCAACGTTCGCGGCATCGGTGAGAGGAAGCAGTTCAGCAAGCGGCTGTGGATTGAAAAATCCGTTGGTGACCAGAACGTTGACGAGTCCTTCGCGGCGCGCGAGTTGGCTCGTCTCCTTCACAAACTCAAACCAGATGAATGGCTCGTTGTAGGTGTATGCGATGCCGATTGAGTTACGTTCCTTCGCCGCTTTTACTATTTCTCCTGATGTGACAGAATACGTTGACGGTCTGCCCTGCGAAATCTCATAGTTCTGGCAGAAGTCGCAGTGAAATGAGCAGCCAAACGTCCCTATTGAGAGAATCTCTGTGCCGGGGTGGAAGTGGTAAAGCGGCTTCTTCTCTATCGGGTCCATCGCGATGGAGGTTGTCTCTCCGTAATTGAGCGAAAAGAGTTCATCGCCCTGTACCTTTCTCGCGCCGCAATAACCCACCTCGCCATCAGTGAGAATACACGCGTGCGGACACAGAAGGCAGCCAATCTTCCCATCGCTTCTTTTCTTGTAGTGCTCTGCCTCTTTCACTTATCCTTCTCCTTCTCTGAATCGCCCGCCTCAGGTGCGGTCTCAGAATCCGGTCTCTGCGGCGTTTCCCCGCGCAAAAAGCAGTTCCCCACATACATAGACGCGCTTCTGGCTATCTCCTTCAACTCGTCCCTCGTAAATGACCTGTAAGTGTTGAGCGCAGGGTCAAGACAGTTGCCACCTCTGAACTCCTGAAGGACATACTTTTTCGCGCCCGCGAGTGTTTTGGCTATTTTGATGATGTCTTCCTCATCTGTAAAAAGAGAGCAGACTGTCGTTCTAAACTCGTAATCCACTTTGTTAGACAGAAGAAGCGCGATACTCTCGCCTATGAGAGAGAGGTCAACAGGAACTCCCGCTACCTGGCTGTATTTCTCATCCAGCGGTGCCTTCACATCCATAGAGATAAAATCAACCAAGCGCTTGTCAATCAGACTTGCCAGCATCTTCGGATTTGAGCCGTTTGTGTCTATCTTCACCGCGACATCAATAGATTTGAACTCGGAGGCAAGCGATTCAAGTTCAGGATGAATTGTTGGTTCGCCTCCGCTTATCACGATAGAATCCACCCACGCGCGGTTCTCCTTCAGATACTCCCGCACAGAGTAAAATGGAATCTCTTCAAGCGTGTTTGGGGAAACTACGAGATGAGGTGAATGGCAATAGGGACACCTGAAATTGCAGCCGGGAAGGAAGATTTCGCTCGCGATGCGTCCTTCCCAGTCAATGAGAGTATTTCTGATAAAGCCTTTTATCGGCGGCAGCATAGAATTTTCACCTCAATTGAGTCCGTCTTCGCTTCTTCTATTTTTACATTTCGCGCCTCATTTTACAACTTTATTCCCGCCTCTTATCTTTACTTTTCACTTTTTACTTCTGACTTTTGACTTCTTACTTTCCCGCGCCCTCCTGTAAATTGCCATTTTTAGTAACTCTTGCGCAGATATTCACTTCCGTGATTTTAGCCCCTCAAAAATTACAGGATTTCTATAATATACCCCGGACGGAAAAATCGGCGAAAATGTGTAAAAATCCTCCTCCTCGCGCGACTACTGATTCCCTTTTAGACGCTGATTTACGCTGATTCAAATCCCGGGTTATCATCTTCAATCTGCGTGAATCTGCGTCAAAATTATCTCCGCGGGTAAATTCCTCTCCCTCGCGCGAATTCCAAAAGATAGGCAACAGGCAATGTGCAATAGCCATTAGCGGAGCGTGAGGAAACTTTTTCCATACTGCGTTTGAAAAGCCTGATAAGCGGTTCGCGATGTCTGGGGCGCTTCCCAAAAAACTCCAAAAAACTTCTTGCGGAATTTCAGGGGGGGGGGTAAAGTTATGGCAATGAGGTAAGTAGCAGGAGGTGAGCAATGAGTATGTTAGGGAAGTTTTTCGCGGTTTTCGTATCTGGCGCTCTGGTTTTCGGTTTTTGTGCGTGCAGCAAGGGAGGAGGAGGAAGGGTCGACGGTGGTGGTGGCGGTGGCTCTGACGTTGAAATCCCGTCAACTACAAAAGTGCTGAGCGGGTCCACTACCCAGCACCTCTCATCTATCTCGCCTGATGGGGTTACTTATACATTTTCTCAGTCTACGTCAGAACTGGAGTCGCTCTCCCCGGACGATATCATTGCCAGCGGCGTTGCG
>Ga0315280_10001477_pt1 | contig 40416 bp, 44 predicted proteins | sample YL17G06_40_MG_FD_203697 | JGI IMG/M metagenome (GOLD analysis project Ga0315280, IMG submission 203697) | Sediment microbial communities from Yellowstone Lake, YNP, Wyoming, USA - YL17G06_40 | ecosystem: Environmental > Aquatic > Freshwater > Lake > Sediment | place: USA: Wyoming | collected...
AAGGCCTGTTTTGGGAGTTTGTGACTATAGCGACTCCAACATCTGCATCCGATGCATGGCTACTGTGATTCGCACAGTGAAAAAGCAGCCAGATGCTCCATCTCTCTTCATATGCTATTTCGGACAATGTTGCCACACCATATTCAATCTATACACTCGTCGTTGAGTGTATAACAATTGCGGGAAGCTTGAGATTGGCAGTCGGACCACTGATCCTCGCCTTGGCTGAGATGTGTCTAGTGCTGAAGACTAACGACGTGACAAGGGCTCAAAGAGTCCTAGAAGAATTCGGCTGAATGTTGATCCTTCTAGAATATTCAGCCGACTATCATCAACGAGAAGCTTCAGCGTAACCGAGATCAAATGCCCTCAAATTGGCTTCCAGATACCTCTTTGGAACTCTCTCTTGAGTGCATGCTTTCAAAGTATCATTCTTGAGCGGAAGCACCCTAGTCGCTGCTAAGGCACCGACGAGAACGATATTCTGGGTCCTCGTGCTACCAGCCTCCTCAGCCAACCTGAAAGCGTCGATCATAGCGATGTGTTGGGTGAACCTACGATACATCTCAACTATCTGCTCCAGAGAAGGATATTCTGCAATGCCCATGGAGACAGACGGCGGGATCACACGTTTCTTGTTCGTAACAATCCTCGTCCGATCACACGCGTAACGGAGCGATCGCAAAACCTCAACAGGTTCAAATCCTAAGATAGCATCTGCTGAGCCTTCAACAACTGTTGGCGAGTAGACCCTGCTGCCGATCCTAACGTGAGAAACCACAGCTCCTCCCCTCTGAGCCATACCGTGAATCTCGCTGATGACAACGTCGAAGTTCTCCTTTATAGCCGCCTTCCCCAGAATCTCAGTTGCAAGAATGACTCCTTGACCTCCGACCTCTGCAACAATCAGATTTGTTGTACTCAAAGCTTGGCCACCTCAACCTTTTCGGATAGCGCTTACCAAACGAAGCATTACTGGTAACTCAAATTCCTCCGACAATCTTAAGGCGGAAAGAAGCATGTCTTTTGCTTCTTGCGGGTTCGAAGGCTCAAGACAAGGAACGTTAGCTAGCAAAGCGTAATACCTATTGTCCTGCTCATTCTGAGAGCCGAAGCAATCAGGATCGTCTGCAGAAATGACGACTAACCCTCCTCGAACCCCTGTATACACCAAAGTCATCAACGCATCTGAAGCGACGTTCAGCCCGACCATCTTCATTGAGCATATCGCTCTAGCCCCGGATATCGACGCACCAGCTGCAACCTCAAGAGCAACCATCTCGTTGGTTGAGTACTCCATGTATATGCTCGCCTCGCGAGCCATCAAGGCGATAGCATCCGCTATTTCAGAAGAGGGCGTTCCAGTGTATGCGGTTGCCACTGAAGCACCTCCTTCCAGAGCTCCCCTAGCGACAGCCTCATTTCCGAGAAGAAGATAGGTCTCGCAAATTTGACCTCTTACCAATGTATCCAGCTTACCCAAGTCACACACCCAATTGCACAAATGTTTTTAGTAGTTACTGGTCGATAATAAACAGCTTGTCGCCTTAAAGCGTCTCGCAAGCTAGAACGAGTTGGCAACAGCTGAAAAACGAAGTCATACTGTCTTCAGGTATGCTCGAAAAAATGTATTACTTCGGCGAGTTTAAGTATACTATTCACCTTACGTAATGCCTGTCCGTTTCGAAAGTCGCAATCGATGAGTTTGGTGAAATACTCTTGAGTGAAGCATTGCTCGGGTGGCTTGTAAAGCGACGCAAGAATAAGGTATTGAGTCTTGCTAGCGCTCAGATAGGAAAGGCCATAGATATAGTTAGCGAGCTCGAGAAGGCTGTTTCTGCTTCAGCTGAAGGAAGAAAAGATGAGGCTGAAAAGAGTATCGAGAGGCTTTTCTTGGCGGAAGAGGAGATCGATAACCTCCGAAGGGCCGTCTTCGAAGAGTTGGCGCGAGGAGAGATGGAGCCAGGGCCAAGGGAAGATATCATGCATCTAGTCAAGAGACTTGATGTTATGGCTGATTGCGTCAAGGATTCTGCCCGAGACGTAAAAATCTTGATGAATTCAGATATCCCGAGCGAAATCAGGGAAACATGCGTCAACATTGCCCGCGGTCTCGTGGACTGCTCTATCAACTTACGTGGAAGCATCGAGAGGCTTGGCGACAATCCGGAGATAGCTAGAGAGTTCTCGAGAAAAGTTGACTTGGCTGAACATCGCATCGACGAAGAGTACGTAAAGGCTCGCTCGCTATTCATCAAGTACTCAACTAAGTTAGATCCAGCAGCTCTACTCATCCTGAAGGACTTGGTAGACGCGATGGAGCAGGCGGCTGACATCTCTACCGACACAGCTGACTACGTTAGAATTCTTGCTGCTGGCGAAGAGAAAGCATCATAACAACTCGCCTACACTGCGTCCATCATTGTCATAATCTTAGTCCTGCAGGCGAAGGCAGAAGCCTCTTCAACTTGGGAAACGTCTTATCGCGAAGGATTGTCCTGAAACGGTTAAGGACAAGGCATCAGTCGGGCTCCTAGATAACACTACAAGTCTGATACACTGCTTAATACCACATACTGTAACTGAAGAAGAAGCAACAGTAGCTCCCACAGCAAGATTCCGCGAAAGCGATCCAACCCCATGCAGAGACCTTTTCTACGAAGAGATGAAAGACCCCAATGGAGGTCCACATAGAAACCAACACTCAAACCGAACTGACAAACAACCCAAGACGGAACGAGATCTACGAGCAAACAGACTCTTAGCAAGTCTTTTTCTACTGCTTCTGTAATTGAAATTGGGGCTTCATTTCGAACAGAGGTGTTCGAACTTGATACAGATCATAGGTCTCGAAAGCATACCGCTGATCAAGAAGGGCGACGACTTAGGCGCGATAATCTTGGATGCGGCGCAGAGACAGGCCACGAAACTTGAGGAAGGTGACATAGTGGTCGTCACTCAGAAGATCGTCTCCAAATCGGAGGGAAGAATTCTAGACTTGAATCGGATTGTTCCATCGCCTTTTGCGCTTCATATAGCCAAACAGACTGGCAGAGATCCTCGGCATGTCGAAGTCATCTTAAGAGAGTCAAAACGCATAGTCAAAATGCAAGATCAGCACTTGATCGTTGAAACCCGGCGTGGGTTTGTATGCGCAAACGGCGGGGTGGACAAGTCGAACATAGAGGGCGAGGAGTGTGTTTCGATTCTTCCCGTGGATCCTGACGAATCGGCGAGAAGAATACGAGCTACAATCAAGCGCTTGTCTGGCGTCGATGTTGCTGTGATGATTTCAGACACTTTTGGAAGACCTTGGAGGATAGGGCACGTGAATGTTGCGATAGGGGTTTCCGGGATGAAGCCGATAATAGATTATAGAGGTCGCAGAGACATGTTCAACTATGTACTTACTGTAACAGTTATGGCCGTTGCAGATGAAATCGCATCTGCTGCAGAGCTCGTAATGAACAAATCCGATGGAGTACCGGTCGCAATAGTCAAGGGCTACCCCTATGGAAGAGAGGAAGGCAAAGGCATAGAACTCATCAGACCCGCTGAACTAGACCTATTCAGGTGACAGGCCCGTCAGCTGGAGCAAAGGAGGCAACACGATGATAGATATCGAGAACATTCATGCGGCAGCAAAGGTTCTCAAAGATCTCATAGTCAGAACTCCAACCGTATTCTCGCCCGTCCTTTCAGAACGGACGAACGCCAAGATCTTCCTGAAGCTTGAGAATCTCCAACTGACCGGTGCATTCAAAATAAGAGGAGCACTCAACAAGATCAGCAGACTCACAAGCTCCGAAAGAAAGAGAGGAGTCATAACAGCATCTTCAGGCAACCATGGACTTGCAGTTTCCTACGGAGCCAAGGTTTTCGACCTAGAGGCAACCGTATACGTTCCCAAAAACCCTAATCTCGAAAAGCTTGCCGCTATCAAGGCTCTTGGAGCTAGGGTAATTCAAGTGGGAAAGGACTACGAGGAAGCCTACCGCGAGGCCATAGAAACTCAAGGCAAGACTGGCGCGGTGTTCATTCATGCTTTTGATGATCCTGCGATCATTGCCGGACAGGGGACGATAGGGCTAGAGGTCCTTCAAGATCTTCCTGAATTTGACACACTAATAGTTCCAGTAGGTGGAGGAGGACTTATTTCCGGGATCGCTGCCGCCGCCAAAGGGATGAAACCGGAGATAAGAGTCGTGGGCGTTCAAAGCGCAGGAGCGCCTGCGGTATACGAATCATGGAGAAGACGGAGAATAGTGAAAAAGGAGTCGGTTGAAACTATCGCTGACGGCTTAGCTTCAAGGCATCCTGGCGATCTGACTTTCCGGATGATTCAGAAATATGTTGACGAGATGTTCCTAGTAACAGATTCGCAGATATGTCAAGCCATACTCTTCTTAGCGAGGAAGCTTCACATAATCGCGGAGCCTTCTGGCGCTGCCTCTCTTGCCGCTCTCCTTTTCAAGTATAAGCCTAGTGTTGAGGAAAAGATCGGTTTAATCATAAGCGGAGGCAACATCTCTGGTGAGTTGCTGAAACGCATAGCAACTTCACGTCCCTGACGAGAACTACTGCTATCGGAGGTTGCGAAGAAGAACGGAGTTTTGGTGTCGTACGACCCGAACGTCAGGCTGAAGCTTTGGCCGCTTGAAGTCGCCAGAAGCACTATTATTCGAGCGATAGGTCTTGCTCATATAGTGTTTTCGAGTATGGAGGACGCATCTATTCTGTTTTCATCAGGTTCTGCTAAGGATGCTGCAAAGAGATTTTTGGAGTTCGGTCCCAGCACTGTGGTTGTGAAGTTAGGGGCCAACGGCTGTCTGGTTGCAACGAGAAAGGAGATCTTCGAGATACGAAGCTTCGAAGTAAGTGTCGTGGATGCTACAGGTGCTGGAGATGCGTTCGACGCCGCTTTTCTATCTGGAATTCTAGAAGGGTGGGATCTGCGTAGATGCGCTAGGTTCGCGAATGCTGTGGGCGCGTTGACGACAACTGGAAAAGGAGCTGTTAACCCCATACCTGAACGAAGCGTTGTCGATGACTTTCTGAGAAGCCGTGTCAGCGTTTGAGAGTTACGAAATCTAGCCTATCTTTTCTTTAGCATCTGTCTCAAACTCGTCGCATCTTCCAACATATGAACATTGTTAAATAGTACGTAGACTTCCCTAACTTTTCTTTTCTGGAGGGCTGTTACCTTCTCCGCCAATACCTTGAGGTCATTGTCAGTATACTTGTAGTTGTAGTCGTATTCCCTAAAGCCTAGGCCGTGGAGTCTCGTGCATACAGTCTCCGTAATGATCGCAGGGTCGTGTCTTAAGAGATCTACGATATGTATAAGGTCTAGTTCGTGGCAGAGATTCGCGATCGCGTCCCTATGCTCCTTCCAGTTTCCTCTGGGTTCCCACGCAATCCTCAACCCGTCTCGAGCGATTGCGTTAAAGAATCTTCTAATGTTGTCGACGTTTTCCGCGGTGCAACTGAATTGTGGAGGGCATTGGATGACACATATTCGACTGTTCAATGCTTTGCAGACCTCTCTGGTTCTATCCCAAGCCTCTAGATTTTCCTTCGTAGGTTTCAACAGCCCATAACTATCAAACTTTTCCTCCTCGATGCTAACGCCTGCTCTACGCCAAGTTGGACTGGTCGGTGGATGTGTAACCGCTTGCCAACACTTTAGTGAAAACTCGAAATCTGAAGGAGATTCCGCTCTCCACTTTATGGCGGTAGTAAGTTTCGGAAGCCTGTAGAAGGTCTCTTGTATTTCAACAAGATTGAATGATTGAAAATACTTCTTTCTACCGATTGGGAAACCACAACAGCCAATCTTGACCTCCATGTCCTTTACCGCGCCAACGAGATTATCGAAGGACGACTCATTACGTACATTACTTAGAGTCGTAGAATTATTCGTTATGGAGTCATTACGTATGAAACGAGTTTGGCTAGACTTAGTCGTTTCAAGATCTATGAGTTTTATCCTGCAGTCAACCAGATGGGAAAACGCGGAAACGCGAGCGGTCTACGGCTAAGAGCCATTCAAATTTGAATGCTTCAGCACTTCTTAGGTAAATCTGCCGCCGAACAAGAATGCCCTCATTCAATAGCTGATGAGAGAAAGGTATTAATTGTCGATCGCTTAACCTTGAATGGACGTTGCAGGAGCAAGTCGTTTTGGAAACGATTAAACCGCCTATGCCGATCGAAGTGTTGGACTTGAAGAACTTCGCTCGCTTGGCTTTAGCGTTGACCGAGGGGTCGCAGCTTCTTTGGTATCTTCGTGATGGAGAGAAGCATATTCTAGCTCTCTTTACTGCGTACATGTACTGGAACGGTGACTTGCCTATTTTGGCTTATACTGTCGGGGATAAGCCGCCGAAGCCTTTCCTAGCTTACAAGAGCGACTCGTCGAAAGGCGAGGAATGGGCTTTTACGGACGATGCTGACGACACAAGATACAAATATGCATCTTTCATCGACGTGAAAGAGACCCCGAAAGCCTTCAAACAGTGTTTGGATGGGGATTACCCTGCACCTTCTGAGCCGATGCTTACTGAAGTTGAGAACATAAATTCAATAATTCGTATACTACTCCCCCTCTCCTTGAGGGAGGGGACAGTCTTCCCACTGTGGCATTTTACTAGAGGGAAGAACCATATACTCGGCACGTGCATTCCGTTTGAGCACTACTATGAGGCTGATGCGTTGCCTGTCTTCTTCTATGTAGTTCGCGAAGATCCTCCCGAGGCGCCTTTCATAAAGTATCTAGCCTCCAAGCCTCAAGGTGAGAAGATTGAATTCACCAATAATACCTCTGACGCAAAGTACTTCTACGCGAAGATGGTCGATGTCAAAAACTTGCCTATCTTTCCTTAGATCAGGTCGATAGATGCCTGAGCCAAGTATTCTTCAAGCGATCTCGGAGCAAGCCTAGTGACGCCTTCTCTTTCCAAAGCTTTGAAGAAGGCTTCGGCTGTCTCTATCCTCGTTAGGACTGGCACGAGGAATTCAGCTCCAGTTCTTCTTATCGTGAACCCATCCGTTATGGTTTCTATGTTAGGATAGGAGACCGTATTCACGATTAATCCTATTTCTCCTCTAGCTATCTCATCTATTATCTCTCTCTTTCCTTCACTCAGTTTGCCAAACACACATACCTCTTTCACGCCGTTCTGTCTAAGGTAGTGAGCGGTTCCCGTTGTTGCTGCTACTTGGTAGCCCGTTCTCTTTATTGCCTCAACTAGACTGGCCACCCTGGGTTTATCTTCATCTCGGACTGTGACCAATACTTTCTTTCTAAGGGGCGGAAGTTTCATGCCAGCTGATATTAATGACTTGATGAGTGCACTAGGAAAATCATAGTCCATGCAAGCCACCTCACCTGTTGATGTCATCTCCACTCCGAGTACAGGATCTGCTCCCTTTATTCTAGCGAACGAAAATGTAGGACTCTTCACAGCGATGTGATAGACTAGCTTCTTCTTGATATTCAACTCGCGCAGCGTCCTTCCAAGCATTACCTTTGCCCCTGCCCATATGAGAGGAACACCGGTGGCTTTGCTTGTGTAAGGCATACTTCTGCTCGCACGCAGATTCAATTCGATAACGGATACCTCGCCATTCTTGACCAAGAATTGCACGTTGAATGGTCCTCTGATCTTCAGCGCCCTCGCCATCTTTCCGACGTATTCTTCTATTGTCTCTATTACGCGCCTATCGAGGGTTTGAGGGGGTATGACCATGTTAGCGTCGCCGCTGTGCGTACCAGCGAGTTCGACATGCTCGATTATGGCTCCTATCAAGACCTCCTTCTCATCTGAAACAGCGTCAACCTCAACTTCCTTCGCTCCCTCTATGAATTTACTGACAACAACTGGATGCTCCTTCGAAACCTTTGTCGCCATCTCAACGTACTCGATAAGCTCGCGTCTATTGTGAGCTATTCGCATGCTAGCTCCCGAGAGAACGTAGGAAGGTCGTATAATAACTGGGTATCCGACTTTATTAGAAAAGCTGAGGATGTCTTGGAGAGAGGTTAGGCTTCTCCAAGGAGGCTGCTTGATTCCGAGGCTGCTTATGACCGCGCTGAACTTAGATCTATCTTCAGCCATGTCTATGCTCTGCGCTGTCGTTCCGATAATTCTCACACCGTTCCTAGCAAGGGCCAGTGCCAAGTTATTTGGAGTCTGACCTCCGACACTGACGACGACACCGTTAGGTGATTCTCTATCGACAATGTCCATGACTCTCTCTAGAGTCATCTCTTCGAAGTAAAGCTTGTCTGACATATCGTAGTCTGTCGAGACTGTCTCTGGATTGTTGTTCAATACTATGATTTCGTCTATTCCTTCCCCCTTCATCGCCCAAACAGTGTTCATTGTGCAGTAATCAAATTCGACGCTACTTCCTATCCTTATACAGCCCGCTCCTAGAACTAGCAGCTTAATCTTCAACTCGGAAAAATCGACATCGTCCTCTTCGTCTCCATGCGTAACGTAGCAGTAGTTTGTTCGAGATGGCCACTCTGCAGCCATTGTGTCAATGATCTTGAATGATGGCACTATTCGGTTCTGTTTCCTGAGTTTCCGAACGTCCGTCTCACTAAGTGCAAGGCACCTGCTGATTTGCTGGTCGGAAAATCCGAGCGACTTGGCTTCTTTTATACATTTGATAATCGTCGGAGGTTTTTCTTTTCGTTTTCGAAGGCTTCTGAGCTTCTTCTCCATATCCGAGATGTTCTTCATCTTAAAGATGAACCACTTATCGATTCCGGTTAGATCTTCAATCTCATCGACGCTGATTCCAGCTTCGAGCGCTCTCGGTAGCAGAAACAATCTCTCGTCCGTAGGGTTCTGCAGTCCCAGTCGGAGTTCATCGAGATCCAATGGCTGCTTCTCATCATCATTGCATACAAGCCCAATCTTTCCGATCTCGAGTTCCCTAACAGCCTTTTGAAGAGCTTCCTCGAATGATCTGCCTATCCCCATGACTTCACCAACGGACTTCATCTGAGATCCGATGGTTCTATCGGGACTGACAAATTTCTGGAAATCCCAACGCGGCACTTTAACTATAACGTAGTCCAAAGCTGGTTCAAAGCAGGCTGTTGTCACGCCCGTAACCTTATTCTTCAATTCAGGAAGAAGGTAACCCACCGCAAGCTTAGCTGAGATATACGCAAGAGGGTAGCCAGTCGCTTTCGAGGCCAAAGCGCTCGATCTAGATAGCCTTGCATTTACTTCTATGGCAACATGTCTCTCGCTTCTCGGGTCAAGTCCAAACTGTATGTTGCATTCTCCTATAATTCCTAACCCTTTGATGACGCGGATTGATGCGTCTCGAAGCATCTGATATTCAGAGTCTGTAAGAGTTTGAGTTGGAGCCACGACTATGCTATCGCCTGTGTGAATACCGAGAGGATCGAGGTTTTCGAGAGCCGCCACTGTTATAGTATTGTCCGCGGAGTCGCGCATCACCTCATATTCGACTTCCTTCCAATGCTCGAGATACTGTTCAACAAGCACTTGGTGTTCCATACTTAGATTCAATGCCCTCTCCGTGATCTCTTTGAGTTCGGATTCGCTATGCGCTATTCCGGACCCTCCGCCTCCAAGCGTGTAAGACACTCTAACGATTACCGGGTAGCCCACATCTTTAGCAATCTTCAAGGAATCATCGACTGAGTAGGCAACATCACTCAATGGCACAGGCACACTGATCCTCTCCATCGCTCTCTTAAAGAGACCTCTATCCTCAGTTGCCTCGATCGCTTCGATTCCCGTGCCCAGAACCTCAACATGCTCATCCTTAAAGATCCCTTTCTTTTCAAGTTGAACGCCAACGTTCAGCCCTGTCTGCCCACCAAACCCCAACAGGATTCCGTCAGGCTTCTCTATTCTTATTATCTGAGCAACCATCTCGGGGGTACATGGTTCCAAGTAAACTTTGTCAGCCATGCGGTGGCTCGTCTGAATCGTTGCGACATTAGGGTTGACGAGCACAGTTTCTATGTTCTCTTCATCCAGCGCCTTCAAAGCTTGAGATCCGCTGTAATCAAATTCAGCCGCCTGTCCAATTACTATGCCCCCGCTTCCTATCACTAGAACTTTCTCCAACTCCGTCCTTTTTGGCACTCTTCTCACCTCATCTTCTTCTTCGCGTCTTTCATCATCGCCATGAACTTGTCGAACATAAAATCAGTATCATTGGGACCTGGAGAAGCCTCAGGATGCCACTGAGTTGCGAACACTGACAGATCTCTATGCTCAATGGCTTCGACTGTTCTGTCATTCGCATTGACGTAAGTGACTTCGAGACCCGTTTCAGAAAGGGAGTTAGGATCGATAGCGTAACCGTGATTCTGACTGCTAATATAGCACCTGCCAGTCCTCAATTCCAAACATGGGTGGTTTTGACCTCTATGGCCGAACTTGAGTTTGAAAGTGTCGCCGCCAAGGGCGAGGGCTACGATCTGCGCTCCAAGGCATATGCCGAATAATGGCATATGCAGCTCGATCAGCGACTTTGCGGTTCTGATTACGTCTTTGACGCGTTTTGGGTCTCCCGGGCCATTTGAGAGCACTACGCCATCAGGTTTCAGTTTCGCAATTTGATCTGAAGATGTGGTCGGGGGAACCTGAATTACGGTTGCGCCTCTGTTAGTGAAGTTGCGTATTATGCTATTCTTGACTCCGCAATCGATCAATACTACTTGGCAATCTTCACGGCCGGGATAGCTCTTGGTTTCCTTCGTGCATACCTCGTCTACTAGGTCTCTCTGAGATGGGTCCTCCATTGATTGAGCTTCTCTTATCAGTTCCTTAAGGTTTGGTTCTTCTCCTTTAAAGTTGACTTCAAGTATACCGAGCATGACGCCTTGGGTACGTATCTTCTTCGTCAATGCTCTCGTGTCGACTCGTTTGATTCCCGGTATCCCATGCATCTCAAGGAACTTGTCCAGCGTCCATCTCGATGACCAATGACTCGGGGTTCTACAAACCTCTCGGACAATGTATCCTTCAATCTTAGGGCCACTTGACTCGAAATGGTTTGGGCTAACTCCATAGTTTCCGATTAAGGGATAGGTCTGCATCAATATCTGTCCGTTATAAGATGGATCCGTTATCGACTCTGTGTAGCCAACCATCCCTGTGTTGAAGACGACCTCGCCCTCGACTTTCTTCGCCGCACCGAATCCTAGACCGTGTACGATTGTGCCGTCCTCAAGAACTAGAACAGCCTCTTTCTCTATTCCTTCACGATCGCATTCGGAGTCTAACAGAGAACCCTTCTCTATGTCATGCCCTATCTTTCTATTAAGCTTTGTTCATCTATCTCTGACTTGGTCGTTGAGCTTTCGCAAATCTTTTCAATATGGTTCAAATCTATACAAAAGAGATAGAGGTCCTCTGGTTGGGCAAGATAAAGGTCGCGGTAGCTGGAGTCGGAAACTGCTGCTCTGCTCTCGTTCAAGGAGTTCAACACTATTCAGCGCCTAAGAATGAAAGAGGAGTAGGTATTCTAAACGTTGAAATTGGTGGATACAGAGTCTCAGATATCGAGTTCGTAGCCGCATTCGATGTGGATGCGCGGAAGGTTGGCCAAGATCTTGCGAAGGCTATATTCGCAGAACCCAACAATACCATCAGGTTCTGTGACGTCAGCGACTTCGGGGTTCCTGTTCAGAAAGCAGAGATTCTCGATGGGGTTGGCGAGTATGTCAAAGATAGAATAATGGTGTCGCCAGCAAGTTCTGCTGACATTTCTGAAGTTCTGAAGAACGCTGGCGCGGAGATTCTGATCAACTTCCTCCCTACGGGGGCGGTGAGAGCATCGAAATATTACGCGGTTGAAGCCATAGACGCTGGCTGCGGCTACGTAAACGCAACTCCGGCGAAGATCGCAAGCGTCAAAGCTTGGCAGAAAAGGTTCAGGGACGCCAAAGTTGCATTGGCAGGAGACGACGTGATGGACCAAATCGGTTCGACGATAATACATAAAGCTGTTCTGAAGACGCTTGTTGAACGGGCAATTCTAATCGACGAGAGCTATCAGCTCGATATTGGCGGAGGGACAGAATCACTCAATGCCATGGAGAGAACGAGGGCTGAGATAAAGAGAGCGACTAAGAAAGCGTCAGTTGGATCAGTTGTTCCTTACTCCTTTCCACTTCTGGCAGGGTCATCAGATTACGTCGAGTTCATGGAGAACGCTCGAACAAGCTACTTCTGGATCAGCGGCAGATACTTCGGAAGCGCGCCGTTCACTATGGATATTCGATTGAACACTATTGAGGGTCCTGCTTGTGCGGGTATTATGATGGACGTTATCAGAGCGATGAAAGTCGCTGTAGATAGAGGAATATCAGGGCCGCTCTTGAGCATATCTGCTTTCGCCTTCAAGATGTCTCCTAAAATGGTGCCTCTTGAAATTGCTCAAAGATGGTTCTATGAGTTTGTCTCTGGAAAGCGAGACAGGTGAATTTCCAGAGCTCACATCTTATGGCAGTGAGGGCCATGCGCAGTTTCAAGGAAATTATCGAAGCATACTCTCGAGAGAAAGAGACTAACATAATCTTGGCATTGGACCTTCTTTTACCCGGTGGGGAAGCTCAACTAAAAAAGAGTTTGGCTATCTTGGAATCTGTTCACGACAATATCTGCGCCGTCAAATTGAACAGGCAAATCGTTCTTCCTTTGGGCTTGTATTCAGGCGCAGACAAAATAGTGGCGCATGCACATAGATTGAATGTGCCTGCGATTATGGATGCGAAGATCAATGACGTAGGGCATACGAACACTGCCATAGCTACATGTTACTTCGACGCAGGATTTGATGCTGTGATAGCGAGCCCCTTCGTCGGATGGGAAGATGGCTTACAACCGGTTTTTGAACTGGCGAAAGCGAAATCAAAGGGCGTTCTTGTACTCTGCTATATGAGTCATAAAGGAGCTGCTGAGGGATATGGGCAGATGGTATTGGACTCGAAAACTGGAAAGCTGAAGGCCCAATACGAGGTCTTTGCGGATAGAGCTTTGACTTGGGGGGCGGACGGATTGATCGTGGGAGCAACCTATCCTGAGAAAATCTCAAAGATACATGAAATCGTCAGAGATGAAATCCCCATCTACTCACCTGGTGTCGGGGTGCAAGGAGGAGATGTTGAAGTCGCCATCAAGGTCGGTGCAAGGTATCTGATAATCGGAAGAAGCATCTATTCGGCTGATGACCCGAGAGAAGCCTCCCGGACATTTCGGGAGAGAGTTCGCAAACTCATGTTCAAATGCTAATGTTAAGAACTTCTTTATATTCAATCAGTCGTATCTTAGAGGAGGATGTAACGATGTCCGAAATTCGAGTTGCTATAGTCGGTGTTGGAAACTGCTCATCGGCAATTGTGCAAGGAGTCCATTTCTACCAGAGCGTCTATGGAGATCAGAATGTTCCCGGTCTCCTGCATATAGACTTTGGAGGTTACAAGCCCTCAGACATAAGGTTCGTTGCAGCTTTCGACATCGACGTAAGGAAGGTCGGAAAGGATCTCAGCGAAGCCATTTTTTCAGCTCCAAACAACACGAGGAAGTTTGCAGATGTTCCGAAGCTTAATGTGGAAGTCATGCGTGGGCCAATTATTGACAGTGTTGGCAAATATGTCAAATCCACGATCAAGGTGGATCGAGGCAAGAAGCCTATGAGTCTAGTCGAAATCCTAAAGCAAGTAGATGCGGACATTGTTCTAAACTATCTCCCGGTTGGAAGCGAAAGGGCTTCGAAATGGTACGCAGAACAAGCTCTCAAAGCAAAATGCGCACTGGTCAACTGCATTCCTGTCTTCATAGCATCAGATCCGGAATGGCAGGAGAAATTCCGAAAAGCAGGACTACCAGTGGCGGGCGATGACGTCATGAGTCAGATTGGCGCTACCGTGCTCCACAAGTCGCTAGTGAAGCTTCTTGTTGACAGAGGGGTTGTTGTAGATAGGAGTTATCAGCTCAACATCGGGGGAGATACGGACTTTTTGAATATGCTGGAAGAAAAGAGACTGAGGTCGAAAAGAATCAGCAAGACGAGTGCTGTTCAAGCTATGGTGCCTTATCAAATTCCGTTGAGGATCGGACCGAGCGATTTCGTAGACTTTCTTCTGAATAAGAAAATCTGTTACATTTGGGTGAAAGGAAGATACTTTGGAGACACGCCAGTTAGCATCGATGCGAAACTTGATATTTGGGACGCTCCGAATAGCGCGGGTGTAGTCATCGACGCGATTAGAGCGACGAAGATTGCGTTAGACAGAAAGATAGCAGGTCCGCTTATCAGCGTCTCTTCGTACGCTTTCAAGCACCCGCCTGTACAAGCTCCTTACGAGGTCGCAAAGCAGTGGGTCGAGGAGTTTATTGAAGGAAAGAGAGCGAACTAATCTCTAAGGAGCTTCTGTACGCCAAAGTTCTCGCTTCAATAGATCTCTAACAGCTGCCCTTATCACGGCGCTTCGACTTTGATACATGCCCGCTTTTACAAGCTCATCTAGGCCGTCCAAAAGTGCCTCAGGCAATTTTACCGTAACGAGCTTCATGGGTCGCCACCGTATTACAATTGAATTACTCATCATTCAGAAGAAGACAATAAGATTTTTCCTAAACATTTTTATTGTTCTGTCGTTTTTGATAGTGAACATCGGTGAGCCAGGTGGGCGGAGCAAAAAAGAAGAGTATGGCACAGATGGAGAAAGCGCAGACTCTTCAAGACAAGAAGTCTGAACCGACAAAGAAGTCAAAGGGAAAGCCTGTTGTGGAGAAGAAGTCAAGGGGAATGGATATACCGGATATGAATGATTCGAAATTTCTGACGGAACTCACGAAGATCGGCGCTGTGACGCCCTACGCTGTTGCATCGCAATTCAATCTCCGAATTAGCGTTGCCAAAGACCTGTTGGAAGAGCTGGAGAGAAGGAAGCTGATAAGGCCGATCGGAGGCAACTCTAGGGTAAGGATCTATCAAGTTGCCGCTGCTTAGATTCTTTCTACTCTCACTCTTGACCCTTGCTTCGCTTGCTTAAACAGTTCAAGGTTCTTCGTCACTTTTCCGAGCATGTTCACGGGGCTGTAAGGCTGAGATTTTCCATAGAAGATGCAGATGGCAGCGCCCATCGGCCAATAGGCGATGGCACCGGTGTCTACTGTGGCCCTAGGTTTCTCGCTTCCCACTTTCACTGGAGTCTCAAAGTAGATCTCCTCCTTCCAAACTGATAGTCGGCCATCTATGGGCATGCTCTTAATTAATGCTTCAATTGTTCTCGGCGCCAAGTATCTCACGAGCTCACCTTCAGCCTCTCCTATGTTCTCCAGTAGGAATCTGACTCGAACTCTAGAGAACTCACCGGACATTACCATCAACTCAAGACGTTTCCTTGCGTTTTGAATGAAATGTAGTTGTCAATTCTGTTTGATAAGCCTTAAAATTGAAGTAGTCAGTAAAGTCTTTGAACTGCGAAAAGCTGCTGAGAGAGTGATAGTTGAGTATTTGCTTCTGCTTTCGTTGATGTTCGCGATTGTTGGAGTGGAATCGACAAGCTTTGCATATTTAAGGTTCGGAACAGGCCTCTCTGTCCTCTTCTCTGGCAACGTTTTCGCTCGGATCGATTTCTTTGGCGCTATTTCACCTTGTTGTACTCGGAATAGTTATGTTGACGTTAGTGGCGGTGTTTGAGAACAAGCTCAATCTCGCTCGAGATGTCGATCCTTTGAAGGAGCCTGTCTCAAAGATAATCTTGGTGTCGGTAGTGACAAGCACATTTCCAGTTGCTACAGCATTTCCTCAAGCTTCTCCAACGGCGCATCGCTTTCAGTCGCGGTATGTACTCTGGTTTTGAAGCAAAACGTCTTGAAGATTGTCGTCGGTCTAATTCTTCTTCAATGCAACGGTTCGATTGTGATGATGCTCTTGGATATGTCGGCATCGCCAACGAGTATGGTATTCAATCTTGGAATCACAGGGCTAGAGTTCTTTCTACTAGATTATGCTTTTGAGATCCAACAGATGCACGGCACACTCAACTTTAGGAGACTGAAGTTGAGATCTCGAAGCGATAGGAGTCGTCGCCGGGATTGAGAGGCTTTTCTTGCGGCTCAAATCATAGGATTGCCGGTCGATCTTAGCAAGAATAATAAGGTTCGATTCGACGAGTTATACTTGCCCAGAAGGGGGTTCAATGAGAGCAGATGGAAAGGTCAAGGTTATTATTATGGGCGCGGCTGGCAGAGATTTCCATAACTTCAATGTCTACTTTAGAGACAACCCCACCTACGAGGTCGTTGCATTCACAGCATCTCAAATTCCTGGCATAGAGAAGCGAGCATATCCGCTAGAGCTTTCGGGAAATCGGTACCCTCGTGGGATCTCTATCTATCGTGAGGAAGAGCTTACGGAGCTTATTCGAAAGCACGATATTGACGAGGTTATCTTGGCTTACAGCGATCTTTCCTACCAGGAAGTAATGCATAAGGCGTCAATAGTGACAGCTAGCGGAGCAGATTTCAGGTTGATGGGCCCTAAGACGACGATGCTTCAAGCTAAATGTCCAGTGATCTCAATATGCGCGGTTAGGACTGGAGCTGGAAAGAGCACAGTTGCACGAAAGGTCTGTAGGGTATTGAAGGAGAGAGGCAAGAGAATAGTAGTCATTCGTCACCCGATGCCGTATGGAGAGCTGGCGAAGCAGATCTCTCAGAGGTTCGAATCGTATGAAGACCTTGACAAGCAGGAGTGCACTATAGAGGAAAGGGAGGAGTATGAGCCTCACATCGATGCTGGAAACGTGGTCTACGCGGGTGTTGACTATGAGAAGATCCTGAGAGAGGCGGAGAAAGAGGCTGACATAATCGTTTGGGATGGAGGAAACAATGACATTCCCTTCTATAGGCCAGACTTTCACATAGTCGTGGTGGATCCTCACAGAGCTGGACATGAGCTTACCTACTATCCTGGTGAAACGAATCTCAGAATGGCCGATGCCGCCCTTATAAACAAGGTTAACACAGCAAGTCCAGATAATGTTGAAAAGGCAACGAGAAATATTCGATCAGTGAACCCTAGGGCGTTGATAATTAGAGCATCGTCATCTATCGTCGTTGACGAACCGTCCAAACTAAGAGCGAAAAAGGTTCTTGTGGTCGAAGATGGACCAACGGTGACTCACGGCGGAATGGAGTTTAGCGTCGGGGCAATAGCCGCGAGAAGGTTTGGCGCGAAGGAAATAGTTGATCCTCGACCCTATGCAGTCGGCTCCATTAGGAGCACTTTCAGAGAATATCCGCACTTAGGAGCGGTGCTCCCCGCAATGGGCTATGGAAAGAGACAGATAAGAGAGCTTGAGGAAACGATAAACGCGATTCAATGCGATGCTGTGGTTCTCGGAACGCCTATCGACCTAAGAAGAATCATGCAGATTCGGAAGCCCGCAGTAAGGGTTGCGTATGAAATTCAGGAGATAGGGAAGCCGGATTTGGAAGAAGTCTTGAAGCCATTCCTTTAGCTTCACAATTCAGCTATACGATGACTTTCTTCACATTCTCAACGATGTAATCCAAGTCTTCAGGGGATATCTTGGGATGCACGGGCAAAGAGAACACCTGTCTTGCAGCCTTCTCAGTCTCCGGAAGTGTTCCTCGCTTGAATCCGAAACTATCACGGTATAGCGGAAGCAAGTGCACGGGCGTCTCATAGTAAATCGAAGCTTCAATGTTCTTGGCACGTAGCTTCTCAACGACCTTGTTTCGTTTACCTGCGTTCGCGCCTCTCAGTCTGACTGTGTAAAGGTACCATGAATGTTTGCCTCCTTCAGGTTCCCTAGGGAGAGCAAGCTTTCCTAGCATGCTCAATTTCTCGGTTAGCGATTCCGCGTTCTTTCTCCGCTTCTCAAGGAACAAGGGTAACTTCTTCAATTGAGCCAAACCGATTGATGCGGGTATCTCAGACATGCGGTAGTTATGCCCAAGTCTAGTTATCCAGTAAGGTCTTTCTTCGCCATGAGTCCTAATCATTCGCAATATCCTCGCATAGTCGTCATCGTTGGTGGTGATCATTCCTCCTTCACCGGTTGTAAGGTTCTTTCCGGCGTAAAAGCTGAAGCATGTCATGTTTCCAATGCTGCCTACGTTTCTTCCCTTATACACAGCGCCGTGCGCCTGGGCAGCATCTTCAACAACAACTAGGTCCCTGTGGTGAGCCAGGTCCATTATAGGATCCATGTCTGCAGGCATCCCATAAAGGTGAACAGGCACAATAGCTTTAGTTCTTCGCGTTATTACACTCTCTATACCGTCAGGTTTCATGCAATAGTTGTCCTTGTCGATGTCGACGAACACAGGCCTCGCTCCCACCAGTAAAACTGCTGAGGCAGTGGCTGCGAAAGTGAATGAAGGTACCAAGACATCATCTCCGGTTCTAACATCCGCAGCCAACAACGCTGCATGCAATGCTGCTGTTCCGCTAGCGAGAGCTATCGCATGCTTCGTTCCGACGAACTTTGCGAAGCTTCTCTCGAATTCAAGAACTTTTGGCCCCATCCCGCTCTTTTCAGTGAGGATTCCAGTCCTTATCACCTCAGCTGCTGCATCTATCTCTTCCTTGCCAAGAAATGGTTGATTGATTCTGATCAAATCTCGCAAATCTTCCTCATCGCCGTAGGTTCAATAACAATAGCTTCTTTTTAGCGCCCCGTAACTTTAAAAAGCATTTGCGGAAGTCAGTCGACAAAGGCTTAGCCTATATACTCCGGTTTAGACAGCAGTCAGATGGGACTGCGAATCTTCAGTTGAGTTTCTACGACATGATGCGTAAAGGTCCAATTAACATAATCAGAGATTCAATTTCTGTATGTGTTGATTCGAGAAAATATGCACCAATGATGCGCAACGATCGATTATCTTTTGAGCTTGCGTAATAATTCGCAACGTATCGGTTCACTAAGGTTGGTTTGAATCGTGAAGATAAATGTTGATTTCGCTGAAGCTTGAATATCGTCAGAGATTCTGGCGACAATCATATCGCAAGATTTATATTGGCTTCACTGATTTTCTTCGTTACTCGCTTGTTTGGGAGTTAGAAAAGATTGGCTGCAACTAAGCTGGCAAACGAGCCTGCACGTATTCTGAAGGAAGGAACAGCACGGGCAAGAGGAAGAGAGGCTCAGAACGCTAGTACTATCGCAGCAAGAATCAGGTCAAAACCGTCAAGAGTTGGCTGGGTTGTGAAGGGCATGGGAAAACATAATGTATGCGAAGCGCTTGTTGTAGAAGTGCAGGTGTTGAAGTCTTCGAGCGAGGCTACGGACACGATTCTTAGAACAGACGGTTTGACGGCGGCTTGGAATACGAAGGAAGAGAAAACACCGTAAAAGGGGCTGGAAGAAAGTGCGGAAGAAGGAACCGGAGAGCTCTAGAGACTTGCCTTCAGAGATGATCGGACCCAAGAAGCTTACGCGCTTTGAAAAGGCTAGGATAGTGGGAGCGAGATCTCTTCAAATCGCAATGGGGGCACCTATACTGATCGATATTCCGAGAGGATCGGAATCGCCAATCGATATCGCTCTTCTCGAGCTTGACCAACACGTACTTCCAATAAATATTAGAAGAACTCTACCTGACGGGACGAGCAGGAACATCCCCCTCAGACTTCTTCTCGAAGAAGAGAGGGGACGCTAGCTCATCTCAGAATCTGTTAGAACAGTTGATTGAATCCTCATGATGATGAATCTAGTTGCTGCGTGAGGAAGTTGAGTCTAACAGAGAAGAAGCAAGAAGTTGGATATATGCACTTGTTATTATGTCAGTTGTATCGCTAGTGATGATCACTCTTAGAATCTTAAGCATACCCGCGTTTGCGTTGGAATTCGAACTTTGTATGTTCTACCTGCCAACAACAGTCGTCGGAGCCGTTTGTTTCCACTTCAGAAGATCAGCGTAGCCTTCTTGCCAGCTCAGTCTCTCCAACGGGTGAAAAGCTTCGAAACCTTCTTCAACCAGCGTTGATACTGTCTTCTGGGAATCTGAAGCTCATTACGTACGCATCTGCTCCATCGAAATAGTAATGAGAAACTTTCCGAATGATGCTGAAGCCAAGCTTCTTATACAGGTTTATGGCTGACTCGTTCGTTACTCGTACCTCAAGGAAACACTCTTCCGCCTTATGCTTCGAGAGTGCTCTAAGTGTTTCTGTTACAAGAGCATTGCCCATACCTGCCCTCCTATACTCCGGGAGTACTGCTACCGAGACTATGTGCCCTTTCTTGACCAAGCTGAATCGCCTTGTCTCTGAAAGCCCATGTTCAAGTCTACACATAATGTACCCTACAACTTTTCCATTCACTTCAGCTACCAAGAAAGCGTCAGGACAGTTTCCGTAAATGTCGAGAAAGAACGTAGAATTATAGTTTTCAGGAAGGCATATTCTATTTATCTCGATTACTTGAGGAAGGTCATCGGGGATGAATTGTCTCAAAGCAAATCCTCGATGGTTCAATTCAGATCATTCCAACTTGATCTTTTGAATCTCTAAGGTATATGATGTTGTCGGAGAATTCTAGGTTGCAATAATCTTAAATGATTATGCGATATTCGTTAATCCTCATAATGGTTCGGAGAAAGTCCTGTTGCCAAATTGCCCGCCTTTGAACTTTGCATCCAACTTGTACATTCCAACATTTTCTGATCTTAGATCGCTAGTCTCGTCTCATTTCATCCTCCAAGATGCTTACATCGACGTACATGGAGTCCCCGCATTCGTCGTCTCTGTTGAGCCGCTCAAGCAGAAATTTCGACAATTATTGTGTGAGCTTTCCAAATTAAATCTCGTCGCTGCCGTTCGACGGAATAACAATCAACTGGTGATAAGGATTATCCCTAGACCCGTCGTGAAGCCTGCGAGGAGCAAGATAAACATTGGGCTGTTTGTCTTAACGGTTGCGACAATAACTGTTACTGGATATGAGATCTGGAGTTATAACAGACTTTGGAAGGAGATACTGTCGCCGAACGCCAATGCGTTCGTTCAAGCTGGCATATTCGCAGCCTGTATGCTTGGAATAATAGGTCTTCATGAATTCGGCCATAAAATTGCATGTCGTTTTCACGGCTTGGATGCTACGTTGCCCTACTTCATTCCGGGTCCGCCGCCATCTCTAGGAGGCCTCGGTACTTTTGGCGCCGTTATCTCACTCAGAGGGGTGCCGGTTGACAAGGATCAGCTCTTCGACATCGGCATCGCAGGGCCAGTTCTAGGCTTCCTCACCACGATCTTCGTGTTTATTCTAAGTATCGCCATGGGAGCGACGGTTTCTGAGACCCAAGCAGAGATGTTCCAGAAGATGGGTCTAATCAGTTTCGTCTCTTGGCCTTCTTCACCGCTCTTGCTGATTGTCTTGTCTGATCTGATCGGCAGTCTGGGAATAATGTCGATTCCACCTGGAAGTATGCTGATATTGGCTCAAGTGGAATTCGCAGCAGAGATTGGTGCTCTAATAACATTCCTCAATATTCTTCCTATTTGGCAGCTTGACGGAGGGCACATTTCAAGAGCTGTCTTCGGCGCAAACGGCCATCGAATCGCTACGATCGCCGGTATCGTAGTTCTCTTTGTGAGCGGGTACGGATTTTTCGCCGTATTCCTTCTGCTCTGGATGGTCGCAAATAGACAAGTTCTAAAAGGGGTTGAACCTCTGGACGATGTCTCGCCCTTAACGCTTTCAAGAAAACTGCTGTTTCTCGCGGTTTTGGGAATTCTGGTTCTTTGTTTTGCAACCCCGTTCACAGCACGTTTGTGAGAAGTCTCTATTGATTCAATTGAGTTTCCTACCGCGGGCGCAAATTCTCTACAGACAGGTCTTGACAGTATCCGGGTGTTCGGAGGTTTAAATGGGCAATGCGAGATTTTCTGATAGGCCTACTGGAATCAACTCTTGGCCGAGCACGAGTTCCCGTAAGCCATCTGTGTGAATCGATCCGTGAGAGCACCGACTTAATTCAAAGAAATATAGAGGCTTGCGAGAAGCGGGGTTTACTTAGGTGTGTCGATGACTGGATTGAGGTTGATTCAGAACAGCGACTGATACTCGCGATCGAAGCTTTGAAGGCTAACGCTGACGCTGGGAGAGTTTGCCGGGTGCTCGACTGGAGGGAGTTTGAGGAATTGACATCGAAAGCTCTTGAAGCGAATTGTTTCAGCGTAACGAAACATCTTATGTTCAAGCATAGTGGACGTAGATGCGAAATCGATGTTGTCGGGTCTAAAGAACCGCTCTTGATGTGTGCTGATTGCAAACACTGGAAGTCCGGTTTAGGGCCTGGGAGGATTCAGACTGCCGCAAGAAAACAATTCGAACGTATGCGCTATCTCGCAGAAGAAATGCCTAGGCAAGCAAGCCGATTAGGGATTACGGCATGGAATAGAGCGGTCATTCTGCCGACCGTTATCACCTTATCGGATACTACTCGTGGCTTGCACGAAGGGATCCCCATTGTTCCCATATTGAGACTACAGAGCTTCTTGAAGGAGCTCAATCCACTAGATCGTGAACTCGCAACGATAATCGTCAATCTCAAGTAACCACTCATAGAATGAATTATCGTCTCGATTTTCAAACTCCTATCTGCTTGAAACCAAAGCTAATTTGGAGTCCACTCCACTTAAGCTAATGCGAATTGCTTCGCCGGTGAGTTCCATGTCCTCACTCTTAAGAAAATCTTCCGTGAGGGTCTTCTTTGAGCCGGACAGTTTGGCGATAGTCGGAGCATCAGAGACTCCAGGGAAATTCGGGTATTTCCCACTCAAGAATCTATTGGACATGGGATTCAAAGGCAGAATCTACCCCGTCAATCCGAACCTTGACACAATCCAGGGCCTTAAGGCGTATCCCACAGTTGACGCCATCCCCCACGAAGTCGACTTATCTGTAATACTTGTCCCGGCTATTCATGTGCCCGAAATTATGAGAGACTGCGCCAAAAAACATGTCAAGGGCGTCGTGATCTGTTCATCTGGTTTTCGAGAGCTTGGAAGCGAGGGTGCTCGAAGGGAAAGGGAAATAGCTGGGATAGCGAGAGAATTCGGAATGCGGGTCGTTGGACCTAACACAACAGGAATCCTCAATACAGCGAACAACTTCACAACAACGTTCATTCCCATTCCTAAACCAAAAAGAGGTCCTGTAGCATTTATCGCGCAAACGGGCCTTTTTACAGCTGCGTCTCTCTAGTCTTGGTCTCGATGCCCCTATTCGACTTCGATATAAGTAGACTGATCTCTGAATTCAAATCAAAGTATCCTGAGAAACCCATCGCTGTTCACATTATTGGACTGAAAGAATCGGTGGATTCTCATACACGCAAACTGGAAGAGCTAGGGGTTCCAGTTTACCGATCGATCGAAAGAAGTATAGCAGCGCTCTCAGCGCTGTATAGATACGGACAAGTACAAGGGCGAAAGCCAATATCGCATCCAAGTTAAGACGGCTAGGCCTAACTTCGTTCTTATAAATGGCTGTAAAGAATGGAGTGCTTTGGGTATCTATGCCGGTCGTTTCAATGCTTCGTCTTTTAGCATTCTTCTGAGGATCTTTCCAACAGCTGTCTTCGGCATCTCTTTTCTAAACTCTACGTATTGCGGAGCCTTGTAACTCGCTATTCTTTCTTTGCAGAACTTTATCACTTCTTCTTGCGTTACTTTGCCTTCATACTCGTCTTTCAGCGATACAAACGCTTTCACAGTTTCCCCTCGATATGGATCTGGAATCCCTATGACCCCCGCTTCTTTCACTGCTGGATGTTCGTAAAGGACCTCCTCCACTTCTCTAGGCCATACCTTGAGTCCTGAAACGTTTATCATGTCTTTCTTTCGATCGACGATGTAGAAATACCCGTCTCTATCCATTCTCGAGATGTCGCCAGTATAAAACCAGCCGTCTCTCAAGGCTCGTTCAGTTTCTTCCCGTTTGTTCCAGTATCCCATCATTACTTGGGGGCCTCTAATCACCAATTCTCCGACCTGTTCGGAAGGCAGGTTCATTGCGCCTGTCTCTAGATCTACAATCTTGGATTCAGTATCCTGAATAGGTATGCCGATTGACCCCGGCCGATTCTTCTCTTTCTTGTCCAATGGGTTGATGTGCGTCACAGGACTTGTTTCGGTGAGTCCATATCCCTCAACGAGTCTACCGCCTGTTACCTCCTCAAATTTCTTCTGCACCTCTACTGGGAGTGGCGCGGCACCTGAGAAACAGCCTCGAATCGATCTTAAATCGTACTTTTCTAGGCCGAGATAGTTTAGGAGAGCGATATACATCGTCGGGACTCCGCAGAATACGGTTGGGTGATATTTGGCTATTGCTTCAAGAACGGTCTTGGCCTCGAATCTAGGAATCAGAACCATAGTTGTGCCCGTATATATTGAAGAGTTCATCGCTACGCTCATGCCATATATATGGAAGAACGGTAGAACAGATAGATGAATGTCCTTTCCTTCCATAATGGGCAACCAATAGGCTATTTGAACTGCGTTCACAACCATATTGAAGTGCGCTATCATCGCTCCCTTTGGGATTCCCATGGTTCCGCCTGTATACTGCAGGAGAGCGAGATCTCTCTTCGGGTCGATATCTATTTGGCTGGGGCTAGCAGGATATCTCGATAAGAGTTCTTTCACGTTAAGGATGCCTGGACATGGAGTCCTCTTCAATTTGCCTGATAGGCGCGCGAGCACTCCAAGAACAGGCGGAAAGTAATCCAAGAGGCTCGTGCTAATCACATTTCTCAATTTTGTTCTTTCTTTGACTGAACTGACAATAGGATAGAGGAGATCCAATGTCAAGATAGTTTCAGCACCAGAATCATTTAGTTGGTACTCAAGTTCTCTCTCTTTATAAAGGGGGCTACACGCTACCACGATTGCGCCAGCTTTCAAAGCACCGTAGTAACCAATTATGAATTGAGGGCAATTTGGCAGAAAGATGGCCACCCTGTCTCCTTTCTTAACTCCCAAGCCTTGAAGAGCGGTCGCAAACCTATCTGTTAGGTTATCCAGCTCCTTGTAACTTATTCTAGCCCCATAGAAGACGGTGGCTGAATTTTCAGGGAATTTCTGCGCTGCGTTTCTCAACATTTGAGGTAGGGAGATTTCAGGGTATCTGATTGTTTGCGGTACCCCTTCTGGCCAGAATCTCAACCAAGGTTTTTCCAATTAAAAACACCAATTTGGGTATCTACCTAACTATACGTATTTAATGCTATAGCCGGCCGAAGCTACGCTCAACGTCTGTCAAATGCTTAACGATATAAGTTCGTGACCTCGCATACTTGTGGGTGGACTGGAAAGAGAGGTGGTCTGTCGATGGAATTGATGGATGCTATAAAGACGAGAAGAAGCATCAGAGAATTCACCGGAGATAAGATACCCGATGAACATATCGAAATCATATTGGATGCTGCTAGATACGCTCCTTCTCCTGAGAATATGCAGATGTGGCGTTACTTGGTAATAAGGGAGGACCAAGGTATGAAGGACTTGATCGCGGATCTTTCGATGGAGACAGCAAGACAAGTATTCGGTTCCCAATCCTATGAGCTAACTCAAGGGAGGCTGTGGTATCTTCCTGACAAAGCACGGCCGACTGAGTTTGAGGACATGCGAGACGGTAGTCTTTTCATCTATCCGAAATACGCTGACACAGTGATAGTCGGGTGTGCTTCAGAGTCTTTCCATGATGCGCATCTGGTGTATCCAAACTACTTGTTCGGATCAGTTGTTGTTGCGATGGGTATGCTTCAAATGTGGCTCGTTGCGCACTCAATGGGATATGGTGTAGGATGGATGGCTCTTGCAATTTCTGATCCTCGACACAAAGAAATGATTTGCGAGAGGCTTGGGATCCCCAGAACTTGGGAACCGGTTGGCATCCTATGCATCGGTGTTCCTAAAGAAAAGCGAATGTTAGGGCCTTCCAGATTCCCTCTGGAGGGCATCGCTTACAGCGAGAGGTGGGGGAACCCATATAAGAGAATCGCTTTCAGAACGGAGGCGGCTAGGTAATATGAATCTGGAGCTAAGTGCTCAGGTTGTGGAAAAGCTAACCGAGATAGCGAAGGAATGCAATCTTCCTGTGGAGAGGGCGTGCGAGGTAATCCTTTCTGAGTTCGCTAGAGTTCGAGGTGGAAGAATCTACGTTGGAGTGTGGAAGGAAGGTGGGGGACTCGTGTTTGCGGTGCAGTGGCCGTTTCTGACAGGCTTCGTTAAGTTGAAGGATGAGGAGCTGACGGGAATGGGGGTGAAATGAAATGCCGGAATACAGGAAGGCGCCGAAAGGGGAATGGCTGGGATATCCAGTTCTTAGGTCTGAAGATATTAGGCATGAATCCTTCACTTTTGCAAGGTTTGTGGCGCAATCGCTTGTAGAGAATAGAAAAGGCAGAGTATACCTGCTAATGGACAGTGACTTGTACAAGCGCTTTTTGGACGCTGTACGAAAGAGGTTCGGAAGCATGTCAACCGCAGACGTTGAGAAGGCGGCTCTCGAAGCAGTAGGTACATGGATTGAAGGGGTGGAATCAAAGTGAGCGCGTCGTCGTCAAAACGTTTCTTTGAAGCCATAGCGATGAAGGCCAACAAGAGCAACGAAGGAATGCGTATCATGAGAGAATGGATCGGGCCCTACGATGGCAAAGTGATTCAATTCATTACCGACACTGAGAGATTCTATCTGGTTATCGCTGCAGGAAAGATGAAGGTTCGTGACGGGGAATACTCCAGCACCGATCTGACATTCAAAGGGTCTTCCAAACTTGTGTCCGATGTGTTTACGGGAAGGAGAAGGATTAGAGACGCTATGAAAAACTGGGACCTCGTCTTGATAGGTGCTGGTCATGAAGGATTCACTTTGGGAAGATTGGTAACTACAGTAATGACGGAGGCGTAATCAAGGGTGAAGATTGAGACAGTAGCGGTTATCGGATGCGGTGCGATGGGCTCAGGGATAGCGTATGTCTCTGCGTTAACAGGCTACGCCGTCCGTGTCGTCGAGCAAAACGAGGAACTGCTCCAGAACGGATTGAAGAGAGTTAGAGAGCATGTTATCGCTGGCGTTAATAAGGGGAAGTTGACGCCTAAGCAAGCGGAAGAGACTATGAAAAAGATTAAAGGAACGACGAGACTGAGTGAAGTGGTCGAGCAAGTTTATTTGGCTATAGAAGCCGTTTTCGAGGATATGGATGTCAAGAAGAAGCTTTTGGCTGAACTTGATAAGACTTGTCCAGCTCGCACGGTTCTTGCTTCCAATACCTCCTCATTGAGCATCTCAGAGATGGCGAGTGCGACCAAGCGGCCAGATAAGGTCATCGGTGTGCACTTCTTCAATCCAGTTCCAGCTATGAAGCTGGTCGAGATAGTGATGGGAACTAGCACTTCTGAGGAGACTCGGAGATTCGCTGAAGCGTTCGCAAAGAGTCTCGGGAAAGAAACTGTAACCGTAAAGGATTCCCCTGGATTCATAGTGAACCGCGTTCTCGGACCCATGCTGAACGAAGTAACGTACCTTTTGTACGATGGGAAAGCTACAGCGGAGGATATCGATAAAGCGATGATGCTTGGAATGAATCTTCCGATGGGACCGTTGCGGTTAGCTGATTACGTCGGCTTGGACATAGCATTAGCAACTGTCGAGACACTTCACAAGGCTTTAGGCGAGAAGTATAAACCCTGCCCCCTACTCGTTGAAATGGTCAAATCTGGAAACCTCGGCATGAAGACGGGAAAGGGCTTCTACGATTACCGCTGACTGCAACGATTAGAGGCTCGAACGGTTTTACATTTCAAACTTGAAGCAAAATCTTTTACGTACATTTTGAACTTGATAGATGCTTGGTGAAGATCTTGGAATTGAAGAACTTGAGGTATTCGAAGGAAGCAAGTTTTCTCTCGCCAGAAGAGAACATTGGGGTGATCAAACTAAATAGACCTCAGAGCTTGAATGCTTTCAATAGAGAAACGTTGATGGAGCTTGACAGCCTCCTCGAGGAGATTAGAAGAGATGATCAAATCAAAGTGGTGGTAATAACAGGGGAAGGGGAGAAAGCGTTCTCCTCCGGGCTTGATCTAAAAGAGACATCAACCCTAGACGAGGCATCCGCCAAATCTCTCATCGAACTGGGTCAGAGCATTTTTAGAAAGATCGAGAACTTTGAGAAGCCTGTAATCGCGGCGATCAATGGTTACGCTCTGGGAGGCGGCCTCGAGCTCGCTCTCGCTTGTGATATAAGGATCGCTTCAGAGAACGCTAAGATAGGTAGCCCAGAAGTGAAGGTAGGTTTGATCCCCGGGTGGGGTGGTACGCAGAGGCTTCCCAAAATTCTAGGGAAAGGGAGAGCCTCGGAGCTCATTCTAACCGGTGGAATGATCGATGCGAAAGAGGCGGAGAGAATAGGGCTTGTGAATAAAGTGGTTCCTCACGATGAACTTAGCACTACAGTGAGCTGGACCGCTGGAACGATCGCTTCCAACGCGCCGATAGCTGTCAAAGAGGCGAAGCGACTGGTCAAGGAATCGTTTGTAGTGGACATAACAGAAGGGAATAGGTTAGAGGCGGAAGCGATTGTGAAGTGCTTGAGAACTGAGGATCTAAAAGAGGGCGTGAAGGCGGTCTTCGAGAAGAGAAGCCCTCAATTCAAGGGAAGATGAGAGGGCTATACTCGGCAAGGTATTTCGAAGATTATTTGAAATGTGAGCTACAGCATGACAAAAGTAGGCATAGTTGGAGTTGGGCACGCGAGGTTTGGTAAGCGAAGTGATGCAACAATTAGAGAACTCGCTCACGAAGCGGTCGTGCCTGCTCTAGAAGATGCTGCAATAACCGTCAGAGATCTTGATGCATCCGTTATCGCCATTGCTGGCGAAGAATTCGCAGGTCAAGGAGCACCAGCAGCGGTTGTTCAAGACTACATCGGTTTAAGTGGAAAGCCAACCTTCAGGGTTGAAGCCGCCTGCGCGACGGGTAGCGCTGGAATAAGAACGGGCTGGTCTCTTATAAGATCAGAGTTGGCCGAGGTGGTTCTTGTCTTGGGCGCAGAGACGATGACGCATCTGAGCTCAGCTCGAGCTACTGAGCTGATGGCTCGTGCTGGAGATACGAAATGGGAGTATCCATTTGGCATAACGTTTCCCGGATTCTATGCATTGATGGCTACAGCGCATATGAATCAGTTCGGAACAACACGAGAACAACTTTCCATGGTATCAGTCAAGAATCATAAGTACGGAGCGATGAACCCGTACGCACATTTGCGGAAAGTGATCACTCTCGAGGAAGCTGTGAAGTCCGTGATAATCTCGTACCCGCTGAATCTCTACGATTGCTGCTTGATCTCAGATGGTGCTGCTGCTGTGATACTGGCTAACGAGGAGAGATCGAAGCAAATGAACGATACGCCGATCTGGATAGAGGGTTTGGGCGCAGCTTCAGACGCGATGCTCATCAGCGAGAGGCCTACTCTCACTGGATTAACAGGGAGCCGTTTGGCCGCTGAAGAAGCTTATGAAATGGCTGGAATAGCAGCGAAAGATGTGGATGTTGCAGAGGTTCACGACTGTTTCACGATAGCCGAAATCATGGCGTATGAAGATCTGGGCTTTTGCGAGAAAGGAGAGGGCGGCAGATTCATCGAAGAAGGTCAAAGCTACATAGGAGGCAGAACTCCGGTTAACATCGACGGAGGTTTGAAATCAAAAGGTCATCCCCTCGGTGCCACAGGAGTTTCAATGGCTGTTGAAATCACGAAGCAGCTTAGAGGTGAAGCAGGCAATAGGCAGGTGAGCGGAGCTGAGATCGGGCTGAGCCACAATGTAGGGGAGACTGGCCAGTTTGCGTTCGTCCACATATATGTGAGGTAGGAAGTTGAAGTTCGGATACACTTCATGGTTGCCACAAACCGAGCTGATAAACAGCTTTGTTGAGCAACTCAAAAACGGCAAGTTGATGGGAACCAAATGTAACAGATGCGGTGAGAGATACCTTCCACCTCGAGCTCATTGCAAATGCGGCGCAGCTGAAATGGAATGGTTTGAGGCGCCGCGTCAAGGCAAACTCCTCTCCTACACCATGGTCACCTTCGCGCCCGAAAGTATGTCAAAATACTCGCCATACGTCGTTGCTGTCGCTGAACTGGAGGGCGGACTGAGATTGTTAGCTCAGCTAACAGGAGTAGGTCCTTCAACTTTGAAGGTTGGTATGCCGATTCAAGTAGCCTCCCATCAGGTATCCGAAGACCGGATTGTGTATAAGTTCAAGCCAATTTGAGACTCGGGTGGAAGCCCCTACCCGTTTCCTCGACGGGGGGCATCTCATTTTCAAGATTCAATGGCAACTCGCGGACCAGTCAATGATTTCTATGGTTCGAGAAACGCAAGGTTAACTAGAATCTCCTGTAATTTATCTGGTTAAGGGCAATTGAGAAAACGGCTTCTAGTTACGCATGCGTAGAGGGAGAAAATGTTTCTCATTGAAAGCCGAATATTTCGTGGAGTTCTATTAGCTACATTGATCTTGCCAATGACCACAGAGCCCATCGGCATAGTATTCGGCCAGCGCATCGAATGGTCCGCGGCAATTTCAAGAATCTACTATCCAAACGAGGTTGTTCCAAATCAATCGTTCCCCGTAGTCATAACGGTAGCATACTGGTTTATCCGGCATCTACCTGCATCCACCTCGTTGCGAGTCAGCGTATTAGACGTTGAGGAAGACAGGCTCGTGACATCTTCTGAACAGGAGACTGTAAAAGGCGTAGGTTTGAAGAATTTCACAGTAAGTTTGACTTCGCTACCAAAAGAAAAGACCTGGCACTTGCGAGCGCAAGCTAGCTACGGCTCCTGGATTTCTGATGGCAATGTGACGCAGCTAAGTATGTCAAGAGACTTCTACGTAGTGATTGTTCATGTGATAAATCTAATCGTGATAGTTCTCGGAGTCCCTTCAGATCTTCCTGTCGGACTATACGTTAATGATCTCTCAAATGGCTCGTTGTCTACTGGGCAACCTCGAGACTTTCGATCCTACGCTGAAGAGATCACTGTCAGAGTCCCGCAGTATATCAACTATACATCCGGGACGAGATATCGTTGCGAATATTATTCTCGAAATGTCTCCAGTTCAGGGACTATCGCGTTCAAGTACATCACGCAGTATTTCTTGTCGGTTCGGTCAGCCTACGGCACGGCTCAAGGATCCGGATGGTACGATACTGGTTCAAGGGCGGAGATCTCGGTATCTCCGACGACTGTTTCTCTGATCGGTCTTGAATATCAGTTCGACGGCTGGTCAGGGGATGTTGCAGCCAGCACTCCTTCGGCAACTGTAGAAGTAGATGGTCCTAAGGTAATCGTCGCCACTTGGAAACTGAAGTATATTCCATTCTTCTTGATCCTACTGGCGGTCGGCATAATATGCTTCCTAGCTATCGGAATCATGCTTGCTATATTAATAGTTCACAAGAAGAGATGGACTCTCAAAGAATAGCATAGGTCCGCCTCTCAAAGTGATAATGCATCTGCTTACGCGAGGCTCCCTTGCGAATCAAAACGAACTCTGATTGAGTAAGATTGATTATCTCAACTGAATGAAGACATGTAGGGTGCTGAAGAGTGTCAATTGAGTTGGAAAAATATTTAGAGGATCCCTTATGGCCGGTGCTCGTTGAAGTTGTGCATACACTTACCATGTATAGATTTCACAAAAGGTACATTTCAAATGTGCTACTCAACGAGAATCCTGATATTAAGCCTAGCGAGCTGTGCACTAGACTAAAGATACCCTTCGGAGAAGCCGTCGTTACTCTTCATGAAATCAGAAGTGAGAGGAAGACGTCGACGGGGCCGTCAGCGAACAATAAGTAGTCTCAACCAAAGAAAGCTTATTGTAGTAAATCTACCATACATCCTTTGGCGTATTGATTTGAGAATAATATCTGCAGACTCTGGCGCTGCTATTCTCAGTGATACTTTCCAGCCGGAGACCGTTGTCGCATCCTCCAGCGTGCTTGTAGAAGCACCTTACAGGCTCGCTTCAACGTCACTCAGTAAGCCTATATTCTCACCGGCGAACAGCCAGAAGCTCATCCTTCTTGAATTGCGTTTGTGTAGAGATCTCCTAGCGGAGCAGCCTGCAACCGCCATTCATGTTGACATGAGTTTGGGCGGAATCAGTTTGGCTGATCTCACCTTGAATGAGCTTCAACAGATGTCGATATCTTCTAGAGCTAAAGAAAATATCAGAAGCATCCTTCCAGAGCTGCGGAGGATGTCTTCAGAAATCGAACGGAGCTTCGATGTAGAAGTATTAGCAGTAGGCAAAGACAGCATGCCCGTTAGAATTGCGGAGTTGACAGCAGGAGCAAACGCTCTAATCTATCTTGCGCGAAAAGTTTCAAGTGAAAGGAGGAGTCGCCTCCTTGGATTACCTTCTCACTGTAGCATAAGCCGTTCCCGGCACGGCGTATCCTTAAGGTCTCTTAACATCGCCGAACACGACGTATTCGGCTCCGCAAAGGACGAAGAGTCTGTAACGGAATCTGTGATATTGAATGAGTTCAACAACCCGTTGTTGAGAGGCTTCAGGGTGGTTAGAATAACCCCTAAGTGAATACGTAGGCGTCGGCCGGCCGTGATGCATCAAGGTGCAAGAGAGACATAGTGTTTGCGAGAACCGATATGAGTTCGAGACGTATGCTGGGAACGAATGGCATATTGAGAAGATGCTTGCAGGAGGTTTTCAAAACTGCGGGAAGGTACAAAATAGATGTTTTGAGCGTTGTGCTATATGGTTCCAGAGGCCGCGGGGATCAATCATTAGACAGTGACTACGACATCTTTGTGGTGTTAAGCGATCGCACTACGATGTTTCAATACGTTCAGTTCTCCGCGGAAGTCCGCATTGTGGTCCGTAAGCTTCCTAAAGTCAAGATATTCTCGTGTAGAGAGAGAGACTTCAAAGGAATGTTAAAGGGTAATCCGTTCTTGGGAGCCTTCTGCTACGTTATTACTGTAGATGGCAATCCGATCTTCGATCCGAAAGGCCGCTTTAGAGAGTTGAAGCAGCGGATGGAGCGTCTGTCTAAAGTTGAGAAGAAAAAATGTATGATTAGATGTCTTCAAATGAGCAAACAGATGGGCTCCGTTCATTGGATAGGCTTCTGGCGAAAGAAGATTTCGGAGGTGAAATGAACCCAATTCAGTCAGGGCGCCAATTGTGAAACTATCTCCACCTAACTCCTCTGGGCCAATTGCTTGACAGCTTCGACCGCTGTTTGAGTTGCATCAAGCGTCGCTGATATATCAGCGACCTGTCGGGCTCTTTTCTCGTAGATATCGGAATTCAACATTCTCTCAAAGGCTTTGAAAAGGTTTTCTTTATTCAATTCATTCTGCATAACGACTTCTGCCACTCTGAGTCGAACCGCTCTGTTGGCGTTGCCATACTGTTCGGTCTGATCGGGAATTGGAATTAAGACCAGAGGTTTGCTGTATGTCAAGGCTTTTGTTATGGTTCCATGTCCTGCCCTGCATACCAAAAGGTCGCATGCCTTAAGAAGTTCAAACTGGGTGAGATCATCTATCCAATCATAGACTGTAACAACGCCATATTTTTTCGGATAAGTTTCACTTGCAGGCTCCCCTTTTGAGAGAACCATTTGGTAATCTGAGTGCAAGTCACGCAACACTTCAAGTAGCCTGTTTGCCAAGTATCTCCTTTCGACTCTTGGGCCGCTTACTGCTGCATAAACCAGGTGGCGATTTGAATTGAACCCCAACTTCTTTCTGATCTCGTCTTTGCTAGGTAGCTGATCCGGCTTAACCTCTGTGATGGGCCCGATCAGTCTCACTCTGTTCTGATATTTCCTTGGGATCGCTAGGTTTCCAAGCGAGATCGTATAGGGCATCGGAAAGTCGGGAATTAGGATCAGGTCGCTTAGTGCCCAGACGCCTTCGAGTAGCGTTCTGACAAATATCCAGAAGACGTTTGCGATAAAGAAGAATAATCTGTCGAAGAGACTCATCTTGACACTGGTCGGTCTTCTAACTATTTCGACCTTGAATTGATTCAGTAGCAAGATCGTCGGGACACCGAGTAGCTTTGCTGCGACTATCGATGATGCTCGAGAGTCTGAAATGATAACGTCTGGTCTGAAGCTTGCGATGTTTCTAATCTCCTTCACAAGCTGTTTGAGAAATCGACGGACCCCCAGTGAGAATCCGCTGGAAGATGCGGTTTTCTTAAAGTCTACCGAGCCGTCGGGCCTCACTTTGAAACTTATTGGTATCGTTTCGACTGTTCGAAAGCCCTTTCTTTCGGCGTACTGGAGGCCATCCAAGTAGGTTGAGAAGACGATGGTGGCGCCTTTCTCTATCAGTCTCCGCGCTATAGGTTCGCATCTCGCTATATGGCCTAACCCCAAGCCCATTGGAGCCATGTAGACCTTCATCGGTCTTTTTTCACCGAGAGAGATTTCAACGCAACTTCTCCGTTAGGAGTTTTCTCTTCAAATATTATTGCTTGAAACTTGTGCACTTTTGTACCATTGATGAGCCAGCTGTCTGGAGAGAGTCCTGCCTTCATGCAGCAATTACTTAGAAATTCCTCCTCATTCCAATTCCACTCTGGCGCGACTTGAGGCAGAAGAAGTCCTTTGTACCAACCCCTTTCTATTATCAGTCCATCTCTTCCGATTTGGATTCGGCTCGGGTACTCGCGAGGATCCTCGACTTTGATGAGTTCTGGAGGCGTCAAGACGCTAACTTCGATGACGACTTCACTGTTCAATTCTTGCAACGAGACCGGTGGGAATCTCGGATCGTCTGTAGCTGCCTGTATTGCTGAGTCAACTGTCGCCTCTACAAGGGGTTCAACTGGAGACGGATACCCTATGCATCCTCGAAGCTCATGGTTTGAGGCCTTAACGTTATTGAGGGTGACGAAGACGCCGCACTTCTCTTGAAGTTTGTTAGGAGTGTCTACAGGAGGATCGATCTTTCTTCGGGTTTGGAGAAAAGTCTTTATGGCATGCCTAGCCAGCTTGACTAGGAATTCTCCATCTGCGAGACTTAATTCAAACTCCAATTTCTTCCACCGTCTTTTCGAATTTACTCTTGGCTGCTCAGTAGCTTGTTTGCGCGAGTTAGTACTTCGTCGATTTTCTTCCAGTGGCTGCCTTGCCAGTAGACTTTGCCGCAGTCCTGATTATTGCAAATCCAAAACTCGTTGTAAGCTTTAAACGTTGTCAATGCGATCTTGCCCTTAATCTCGCCCTTCGGAACTTTCTTAATTGAGAAGCCACAGGTTGGACACCTAGATATGCTTGTGTTGACTTCAAGCGGTAGATCGAATCGCTTAGCAACTTTGGCCAGTTTCTCAGCTTGATCTTTGCCGGTAACTAGGAAAGCGTCAACCCCCTTGGCGACAGCATTCCTATAGAGCGCTACATCACACGTAAGTAGGATTCTATGCTCGCTCGCAGCTCTCCTCAACAATTGGTCGTCAGGTACGTCGTTTAGATATTCTACGTCGCATCCAATCAATCTCATCCATCTAGCGAGGCGACCGATCATTCCGTCAGCCAAAAACTTCATTTTCCAACCACCTTCAGGAGAGATCCAGTTCCTTTCTCCGCGACGATTTCACCATCGTCCATTACCAATTTGCCGGCGACAAATGTTTTGACAGGCTTGCCTCGGCACCTGAACCCATCGAAGGGTGAGAGCTTTGCCTTCGAGTGGAACTTGGTCGAGTCTATCTTAAATTTGGCTCTCAGATCGATCAGGGTTAGGTCAGCAACTCCGCCTCGCCTCAGTCTGCCTTTCCCTCGCAAACCAAAGATTGCAGCAGGCTCCTCAGACATAGCTCTCACCAGTCTACTCAGGCGCAGTTGCCCCCTATTGACTCGCGTTAACAGCAACGGCAAAGCGGTCTCTAAGCCCGGTATGCCTGGAGAGACATCCCAAACGTCACCCACGGTTTTCTCCTTCTCTGCGTGAGGCGCGTGGTCCGTCGCGATCACATCTATTCTATCGTCAATGAAAGCATTCCATAACATTCTTGAATTTATTACGTCTCTAACTGGAGGAATGGTAATGGCGATTCCTTTGAGTCGCCTCAAGTAGTTTTCGTTCAAGAACATGTGGTGAGGGGAGACTTCGCATGTGAGCCTCAATCCCATTCTCCTCGCTTCTTCTATCGAATCAAGACTCTTGACCGCACTTAGATGACAGATATGGAGATGTGCTCTAGTAATTTTCGCCAGATCGATCATTCTATTCACAGCTAGCAGTTCGGCTTCTTTCGAGTGGGCTCTCAAGAAATCCTCTACGGTCGGCTTCTTTCCAGTTTTCAATTGCGTTCTATTTCTCTCTACCAACTCTCTATCTTCTGCATGAACCGTGACAGGTCTTCTCATGCCCTCGCATCTCAACAGCAGTTGCGTCATTAACACACTATCCTCTATAGCGATCCCTGGAGTCGGCTTGTACAGGTTCAACTTAAATGAGACAGCTCCCAGCCTTGCCAGTTCAGAGATCTCTTCGGGCCTGTCTGTCAGCCCCGCGTGAAATCCGACGTTCACAACAATCTTCTTCTCTGCGTGTTCATACTTCTCCTTGAGACGGATAGAAGAATCTGTAGCTGGGATCGTGTTAGGCATGTCGAGGACTGTTGTGAATCCGCCAGCAGCAGCAGCGCATGTTCCGGTGTAGAAGTCTTCTTTGTACGACAGTTGTAGATCTCTTAAGTGAACATGGGCGTCTATTAGTCCCGGTAGTGCTATGAGCCCTTTTACATCCATAATTCGATCCGCACGAGGCAGATTCGCTTCTTTGCCTATCTTGATTATCCTTCCGTTTTCTACATGTATTCCCCCTTCGAGAAGTTCTTCCCGGTAAGGGATTTTGACGTTGATGAGATTGATTGATGTGGTCAAAACGTGTTCACATGAGTTTCATCTTTCTTATCATTTTGAGGAGGTCTCTCTCAGTTATTATTCCTACTATATGTTTCTCTTCATCTAGAACCAGTAGGGCTCCTACTCCTCTTCTTGTCATCAATCTGGCTGCTTCTGCTGCGTCAAGGTCTGCAGCCACAGTCACCAAACCTCTTGTTCCTATGCGATTTACAAGCGTATCCAGAACCGGTTCTATCGCTCCTGACTTCAAATTCTTGTAGACCTCCCCAGTGCCGAAGAATCTGACGATATCTTTGACGGTTACTATGCCGATGAGCTTCTTATCTTCGACTATTGGGAGTCTCCTGAAGCCTTCTCTTATCATCTTTCTACTCGCAACCCTCAAGGTTGTATGAGTTGATACTGCGGCAACATCCTTCGACATTATCTCCTCTATCTTTTTTCCAGTGAGCTTTTTCGAGAAGAGGCGCAGGAGATCCCTCTCGGTCACAATTGCCCAAACTCTCTTCTTTCTATCTACCACTGGGACGCCTCCCACGCCTCTTTTCATCATTAGACTTGTGGCTTGACGAATCCTTCCCGTTGTCCTGATTGAAACAGCTTCCTTCGACATTATCATTTCCACTGGTGCGTATACGGCTGGGAAGAAGTTTCCATCGTATTTCCTCTCTATGATCTCATATTTCCTTCCCCCGCCAAGATAGTTGACTACATCTCTCGCTGCCACGATACCTTCGAGCTCTCTGGTTGCAGAGTTGATAACGGGGAGGCGTCTGAATCCCTCCTTCGTCATTATTCTAATGACATCGATTATTGGGGTCGAGGGAGCGACTGTGACAACAGGGCTTCTCGCTATTTCCATTATCTCTCCTTTCTGCGGCAATACCTTACGACCTTCAATCTCTCTTTTCTCTAAAACTCCCAGGGAATAAATCTTCATCGCTAGAGCGATTGGCTTCGATGCCGAACAAAATGTCTAGCTCTACTGGTTCTCTAATAGCTATTTTCCTTAGTAGACCTTGTTTTCCTCTTCTATATCCGCCACGCAATCCTCGCAAAGGAACACTCCGTCGCGTTCTATAAGATTTTCAGACCATGTGGCACATTTATCGCAGTGTCCAGCCAGTACGGTGCCTCTTCTTGAAGGCTCCAATCCAACTATCTGCGATTTCTCAGCTATGACATCTATCAACGTAGGCGTTATGTCAAGTATATCTTTGCTCGTTATGACGCCGACCAGTTTTGTTTCTTCCATGACAGCTAGTCTTCTAATCTTCAGCTTATTCATCGTCTTCGCCGCTTCAGATATATCCTTATTTGAGCTGATCGTTGCGAGCGGCTTGCTCATTATCGAGGCTGCTTTCACTTTGCTCGGGAGAAGGTTCTTTGCGGCGACCCTCTTGACTATGTCTCTCTCTGTAATCATTCCAACTGGTTTTCCTTTCCTGTTGACGACGATTACTCCGCCGATCTCGTATTTATCCATCTTTTTTGCAGCGTCTGATACCTTCTCTGTTTCTTTTACTGTTCTGACTGAGGTGGACATGATGTCTTTGACTTTGATCTCAGGCTTGATGCTACTGTCAGACATCGTTTGCTCACGCTATGTTGTCAATAAACGATTACTTTTAAGTGTTTATGGCTTGAAGCCTCGTCACCTTCGCCGTAGAATATCTCCTCTACCCGCTGGAATGAATCGTTGAACCTCGTTCAATTCTATTCGGCGTATCTCTTGCCCAAGTTTCTGGGGTGCTTTCACAGCAAGTTCGTAGAGTATCTGTTTCGAAAGTTTTGATGCAGGAGTTTTCCCTGGAACTATCTCCACGTATCTTGATGTTTGGGCTTTGACGGCTTCAGTCGGCCCTCCTATAAGTAGGATCTGTCCTTCTTTCTCTATCGCGCCTACGGCGAGCCTTAACTCAACTCCTCTAAGATAGTTCCTAGGCCCGTTCACCATGAACATGCCTTTTGCCAGGTATTCTCCTGATGGTGCACTACTGCTCAATTGTTCAGGTTTAACCCAGTACGCGTCTCCTGATCCGATTCCGCTCGACCAAGCTTTGCTCCTTGAGACCGCTGCTTCCGCTGCCTGCTTGATCGTTTCTTCTCCAAGTGTTCTTCCTTCGGTTTTTATGACTACGAACGGTGCTCCGTGAATGTCTGCGTGCAGCACTATATCATGCGGTTCTGTGTACCGTTTTATCAATTGTTCATTTGTTGTCGCGTCTCTTCCAGCGAGTGCTAGGTATCCTTCGGAAGATCTGAACCAGTAGAACTTTTCGTACCAAGCTCTGTCTGGCTTTCTGGTTAAAGTCGGAAGCTTTTCAATAGTCGTCTCAACTTCTTTCTCAAACGCTTTCAGCTTCTCATTCACTTCTTTTATCGATGTCTCCAATCCCCGTATTTTCCCTGCTGCTCGTTTTGCTCTCGTGTAGTACTCCGCCGCCCGGTCTTGAGCTCTCTGCTTTATTCCGATCGAGAACTGTATACCCTCGATCTGCATGATGAGTTCCTGAGTCTTTGAATCTATGGAGTAAAGATACGCTTCAGGCGTCCTGCCTTCGGCTGCTTCTCTCTTCGTCGATTCCTCTATCTCCTCCCATGCTTTTCCATCTCTCTCCCTTTGTGTTACACTCTCGAGCAGTTGTTGGATCTCGTTGAGGTGGATGTAGATGATGTCTCCTATCTTCCTGCTTCTTTCGACTACTTGTTCAAGTTCTTTCAATTGCTTCTCCTGCATTGCTAGGATTCGCTTCAATTCTTCCGTCTTCTTCGACAGCCTCTGCTTCGTCTCAGTCTTCTCGATCTCAGCTGCATACTCTGAGAAGTATCGGTCAGCTGCCTCATTGAATGATGGGTAGCATTTCACTTGATAGTTCTGGTATATTCTTAGGGGGATCGGAGTGATGTCGATCGGTTTCCCGTCCTTATCGAGGACTATGCACGGTTCAATTCTGCGTTGTGCTAATGAAGCGACTAAAGAGACCAACGAACTGTAGATTGCTTTCAACTGTGTTTGTGAGAGTTCATCTGTTCTAGTTTCTTTCGTTACACTCGCTCTGGCTAGGATCTCCTCAGCATACTGTCCCCCTATCGGAAGTATCCTGGTGAGAGCTTTGACGGTCTCAGTTGGCTCTATCTGCTCAAGTTTAGCGATGTCTTCAAATTTTGCTTTGAGTGGGTTTACGCCTGTTGAAGGTGCGTGTCTAAATCTCTCTCCTCTGATTATGTTCCTGTCTCGCATCTTCATGTATTTTGTGGAGTGGAGGATCTTATCCTCAGGATCTAGAAGGATGAGGTTTCCTCTCTTGAAGATCTCAGCGATCAGTTTGAAGTTTCCTTTACGTGTCTGAATTGTAAACGTGACTATTCGTTCGAATTCATATTGCCCTACCTCTATTATCTTCCCGTTCGACAGGTATTTTCT
>Ga0315280_10001478_pt1 | contig 40412 bp, 42 predicted proteins | sample YL17G06_40_MG_FD_203697 | JGI IMG/M metagenome (GOLD analysis project Ga0315280, IMG submission 203697) | Sediment microbial communities from Yellowstone Lake, YNP, Wyoming, USA - YL17G06_40 | ecosystem: Environmental > Aquatic > Freshwater > Lake > Sediment | place: USA: Wyoming | collected...
CACCTAGCCCCAACTTATGGAGGAAGAACCCCCCTCGCTCCAGAACCTGTAGACTTTTTGGTAATAGAAAATCCTCCCGATATATTTCAGTGCGGTCACGTCCACGTAGTAGACTACGAACTCTACCGAGGAACCCTGATAATCAACTCAGGTGCATGGCAGAGCCAGACAGAATACCAACGAAAGATGGGTCTAACCCCAAAGCCAGGAATCGCCCCCATCGTGGATTTACAAACGCTCCAAGTGTTTTCGATGGACTTTACCGCGTTGGGAGCATGAAAACAGAGGACGCGGGGAAACTCTAAGAAATCACTCCAGACAACTGGCGTGCCAAGATTCCTGCACATCTCACCGGTTCAGGTATCTTGCCCAACACTGCCAAACCCTTGACAATCCTACCTGCCTCTCTAGGTTCAATCCCCACAACCGCTATGTAAACAGGCTTTCCCTTGACAAGGATCCTGCGCAGAGGTCGAGCTGAGTTGATTATCTCCAACCTCCTTTGCCAATCAGAAAAGTGCTTCCTAAGAGCAGCCTTCACCTCTACGCTTCTAGGCCTCTTACTCACAGCAACGATGACTGGCACGCTCAGTTTTCGACTGATTTCTGGAAGATTCAGAAGATTAAAACCTGCCAAGCAAACAGAACCCGACACTATAAGATCGATTCGAAGGTGGTCCCTTCCCACCATATCAATCAATCGATCGGTAGCATCTAATCCATCCACTTGGACAGCTGAAAAAGAAACGCTCTCAATCCTAGATCCCGTCATAAGAACACCGACCAGGACCGTCCGTTGGATCCCGGTACCCCTCACTCCAGCTGAAAATTGACCGGCCTCCACGCCCAGAACATTTAGCTTCCTAAAGCGCGCTCTCGGACCCGACAAACTAGTTTTCATCCCGTTGAACGTGGTTCAACGGTCATAAAGAGGACCTAACCCAGCATTAGGATTTCTTGTAGTCAATAAGACATTTGGGAGTATAATCAACGATGTGCCCGATCCAGCTGTCCTCTGAATAAACGTCCCGAACCTTTGCGGAAGGGACCCCTAGGCTGACTTTTTTCGTACGACCGTACCTCCCCAAACTTACAACTCGGGCGTTAAGCAGCCCCATAACATCCAGCTCGTTAACAAGACCACTCACCCGACGCTGCGTCAAAGCATCCAGACTGAGCCTCTCACACAGCTCGCGATACACCATGTAAATATCGCCCGTGATCGACGCATCCACACCGACTCCTTTGAGTAAGTAGACGCTGCACATCACCAACTTGGGGTGTACGGGGAGGGTTCTAAGAACCTCAACCACTCGATCCTCTTCTATCTTCCTCTCAGCCGTTCGGACGTGCTCCTCTGAAACTGATTTGTTTCCCTCCCGCTCCGCAAGCTCCCCAGCCACCCTTAGCAGGTCCAGCGCCCGACGAGCATCTCCATGCTCAGCAGCGGCGAGGGCGCCGCATAGGTTCAGAGCCCCGTCTGAAACCGCGCCGTCAACAAACGAAATGTGCACACGCTCCAAGAGGATATCCCTCAGTTCCGGAGCCGAATACGGAGGAAAGACCACTTCCTCCTCACTCAAACTGGACAAAACCCTTGGATCCAACAGTTCTTTAAACCTCAGATCGTTGGAGATACCGATCAGCGAAACCCGGCTGAATCGCAGGCTCTCATTCACCCTGGTCAAATCATACAACAGCAAGTCACCCTGCGCCTTCACCAGAGCGTCAATCTCGTCTAGGATAACGATGAACATCAGTCGCTTGGCTTCAAGCGCCGCCTTAAACCTCTCAAAGATCTCTGCCAAAGCCAGACCTGTGAAAGGCACGTCAACCCCTACAGCTTGGCACAAAGTGAACAGGACGCGGTAGTCGGTCCCAGCCACTCGACAGTTAACATAGCAGGTTTCTAGAGGAGCCCCAACTTCCTTCCCCTTCCGCAAAAGACGGACAAGCACGTGACGAACACCCGCCGTCTTCCCCGTCCCTGTCTGACCGTAGATGAAGAGGTTGGAGCAACGGTGGGCCCTCAGCGTCGGTGCTAAAATCTCGCCCAACAAACCAATCTGATTCTCCCTGTGGGGAAGCTTCTCAGGGATGTAATCGTGTCTCAACGCATCACGATCCTTGAAGACCCTAGGACCAGTCAAGAAGCGATCGAAGACATTCTCAACGACATCGGTTTTCGTGGACAAGTCAAGGAACCCCCTCATCGATAGGATTGAGCGGTGTTTCCACTGGAACATAAAAGGAAGCTTCTACACTTTATTAGAGGTCAAACGACACAAAAGCCACCCGCACCCCTGAGTTTCCAATGGAAATAAATTAAGAAGGTTGTATGTGTTCTTTCGTAAGAAAGAAAGAAAACCCTGTTTGACTATAAAAGACTCGTACATAAAAAGAACCCTAACGATTTAATTTAACTGAAATCTCAACATTTTTCTAGAAAGCGAGCTGAAAGGAAGCCGGCCTGCTCTGAGATCTTGGAGTGGACAAAGAGGGGGCGGAGCACAGCAGAGACCTCTGGTTGTGAACATCTGTGAAGATTCCTGAAATCAAGCCATAAACCCAAGGGCTATTTCCAATTAGACCCCATAAAATGCCGATTTCCAGAAGAAGCGTTTTGACCCCCCTGTTTCCACTGGAAGTCCATGGAGAACAACGGCATTCACTTGTTCTTAAGATGGAGTTGTGTGAACGGGTGAACAGTCCGGGTTTGGAAAGTATGATTTTTATACGAAACCTCGCCGACTTCACAGCTAAATTGTTTTATGTGTGAAGCGTTAACCTGTCATCTTACGCCCGGTGACCTGTCGTGCCGACTCGCCGTGTTCGTGTCGAAGTCGATGATGGTCAGGGAGGTCGATTCACCGTGGTCTTCGAGGGCAGGGTCACTCGTGAGAAGGTTCTTCAGCTCCTGGACCTTGTCGAATTAATGGGTGGTCCAGGTAGTGAAGAACCAGAGCGGCGTGGGGTTGAGGAACTAACGATTTTCGAAAAGGTCCGATTAGCCGTAGAACGAAAGCTACCGGTTGGCTGGTTTGGATCTGAGGATGTCCGGAACGCCTACGAAACGTGTTTTGGGGAGGTAGTTGGGTTGAGCACGATCTCGACCTACCTTACAAGAATGTCTGCGCAAGGGGTTCTGGAGAGAGGAGGATCCGCGGCGCGGCGGCGTTACAGGCTGATCAGAGTACAGCCGCCGCAGACGGTTAGGCCTTAGCGTGAGTTTGAGGCTCCTGTTTCTCCGTTTCTTGAATGACTTTATGCGCCTTATCGTTGAGCGTGTATCTGTATGGCAACCTATGCGTTTCCCGGTTTACATATCCCAATTGGAAGAGTTTCTTCATGGTTCGAGCAGTGTGTTCCCTTGTTTTTTTAGTGAGCTTGCTTAGTTCAGTTGCTGACTTAGGACCCTGCGAGGCGAGGATCCGAAGGACTTCTCGTTCGGTCTCGGTTAACGATTCAAAAGTGCCTGCGATTTCGGTTGTCGGCGGAGTTCGGATCTCTCCTTCCGGCAGAATCCCCGTGTACTTCAAGTTGAGGTCTGATATCTGGCGTTGCATCTCTATCTGGGTCTTCTCAACAGCGCTTACTCGTCCTGAGATGTTTTCGAGATGTCCTGCAACCCGTTTAAGGCCGGTCCAGACGTCTTTCAGATTGGAAGTGACGTAGTTGAGTCGCCCTGAGTGCGCGTTGATCTGCTCGGCGAGCCTCTCACTCCTTGATTCTGCTCCCTCTAGCTTGTAGGCCGTCTCATCTATCTTCTTGTCTTGTTCCTGTTGGCGTTGGTTAAAGGTGAGAACTATATGTTTTACGACGCCACTCGCTTCGTTGTATTCCTTTGTCGCTCGGGCTATCTTTTTCAAGAAGTGGTATACAACCATTGGGGCAACCACCGAGGCTGCAGAAACCGCCACAGCCAGAATGATGCTTTCCTCGATCGTCATTATACCTTCCCCATTATACTGAAGTCAGGACTACGTCGATTTTCGTGATTATGCCGATCGGTTTGTCCCTCTCAGTGACAATTATAGCTGGGGCTCCTCTTGCCAGCAGGTGCATTATCTCAGTAAGTCCTGTCGAGGATCCTATGGTTGGAAATACCTCCTCCATTATCTCCTCGATCAGTTCATTGAATATCTTTTCTGGATTATCGCTGAGAAGTATTCTTCTCAGCAACGTCGTTTCCTGTATGCTTCCAACTATTTTTCCATTCTTAAGTACCGGCATTTGTGAGATGTTGAATTCTCGCATTAGGTCTACGGCCTCTCGCACGGGGGCAGAAACCTCGATTGAGATGACGGGCTTGTGCATTATCTCCTTCGCAACTTTCTGTTGTTTAGTTGTTGATATCGCTGTTAAGATTTTTTTGAGCGTTGAGAGTCGGGGGTCGACTGAACCGCCCTCAATCCGCGCGACAAGCGACTGACTAACTGCTGCTCTTTCAGCGAGTTCCTTCTGGGTTAGTCCGGCAGCTCTTCTAAGTTTTCGGACGTCTTCTGGTGTTGGTAGCGAAGCCTCTGCCAAATACAAATTCCCTGCGTTTGACCCAATTTGGTTAATAGAAATAACTCTTTTGGTCACTTTATAACGAGGTTCTGGCAATTTCCTAGGAAGAGTGTGCACTGTTAAATGAAGAGAGAAGCAGAAGTCTACGCGGCTGGCATAGTGCAAGGGGTAGGTTTTAGGCCCTTCGTCCACCGGATTGCAACAGATCACGGTCTGAAAGGATTTGTCTCAAACCTTGGAGATGTCGGGGTTCGGATATCAGTCGAGGGCGAAGAGGCGGAGATAAAGGGCTTCATCAAGGACCTTGAGACAAAGGCTCCGCCGATTGCCAGCGTTGAGAAGATTGAAGTGCGTTGGGGCTCCTATAAGAGTCGATTTCGCGACTTCGAGATCCTTGAAAGCAGCGTGGAGCGGATTATATCGGGCTCGATGCTGCCTTCCGACATTGCCATATGCGCCGACTGCAGAGACGATATTTTCAATCCCAAATCTCGGTGGTTTGACTACCCCTTCACGGTATGTTCAAATTGCGGACCGCGGTTCACGGCAACCTACGAGCTACCGTACGACCGGTCCAGGACGAACATGAGCACTTTCCCTCTTTGTGATGACTGCACAAGGGAGTACAAAAGCCAGACCGATCGCCGTTTTCACGCTCAGGGAATCTGCTGTAAAAAATGCGGTCCTAAGATGTCCCTCTTTGCATTGAACGGGGAGCAAGTCTTCGCGAGAGACCCGGTCGCTCAAGCAATGAAGCTTCTTGACGAAGGATTTGTTCTTGCTGTGAAGGGGCTTGGCGGGATGCACCTTGCTACAAAGACAACAGAAGACAAGCCGATTTATGAGCTTAGGAGAAGAAAGAGGAGACCCAACCAACCTTTGGCCCTGATGTCTCCTGATTTGGAGGCAATCAGAACGTTTGCCAAGATAAACGCCTTTGAGGAGACGTTGTTGGCCTCTTGGCGGCGACCCATCGTTATCCTTCACAAATCCTCAAGCTACCATCTTTCTGACCTGATCGCCCCTAAGCTCGACACGGTTGGTGTGATGCTACCGTACTCAGGAATTCATCTCCTCATGTTTAAACACACGTGCGAGCCAGCCCTAGTGATGACAAGTGCTAATCGATCCGGTGTTCCGATGGTCGTGGATAATGAGTCTGCATTTAGAGAACTCAAAGGCGTCGCTGACTTCCTCCTACTTCACAACCGGAAAATCGCGAATAGGTGCGACGATTCCGTAGTCAGGGTTCTGGACGGTAGTCCAATCTTCTTCAGGAGATCTCGTGGGTACGTCCCGACGCCCGTGCCGGTACCTGTCTCTGCTCCTGAAGATCTTACAGTAATCGCATACGGCGCAGAACTAAGGAACGCTGCTGCGATCTTGAAGGGTTCGAAATGCTATCTAACTCAATACGTTGGGGACTGTGATAATCTTGAGACGCTTGACTACCTAGAATCTGCCGTGGATCGTCTTGAAAAGTTTCTTGGCGTCACTAGTGATCAAGTTGTGATTGCATGTGACCTTCATCCAATATACCTCAGCTCACGGTTGGCTGAGGTGATATCACAAAGAAGATCATCGCCTCTCATCAGGGTCCAACATCATCACGCTCACATCACATCTCTGATGGCGGAAAACGGTGTGAAGGAGCCTATAGTTGGCATCGCTCTGGATGGAGTGGGATACGGTCCAGATGGAACCATCTGGGGTGGTGAGCTGCTTGATGTCTCGTATCAACACTTCAAGAGGGTGGCTTACCTTGAGCCGTTACCCATGCCTGGGAGCGACCTATGCACAAGAAATCCGGTCAGAATGCTCGTCGCTGGATTAACAAATCTATTGTCTGGCGATGCGATACGTGAATTGGTCCCGCCGCACATTCTCAAGCATTTAGGAGTTAATGATCTGCAACAGTTAGTCATTGCCAGTAGAAGTCCCGGAGTAATGCTGACCTCTAGCGCAGGAAGAGTCCTTGACGCTGTGGCCGCCGCTCTTGGAATATGCTACAAGAGAACGTATGAGGGTGAACCAGCCATATCCTTGGAGTCGGTCGCGGCGCGAGGAGATGCTTCAAATGTGAAAATCACCTTGAGAACCGTGAAAAGGAGCGGCCATTTGGTCCTTGAGACGAGTAGGCTGCTTTCTGATGTTCTTCAAAAGGCGAAAGAACATCGGAGGGAGGATGTCGCAGCAGCGACTCAACGAGCCTTGGCCTTTGGGCTCGCTGACATAGCGATTGAAGCATGTTATCGTCTCGGGAGACGAATTGTAGGTATCTCAGGGGGAGTAGCTGTAAATGTGGAGATGGTGAGGCAGATTCGAAGGCAAATTGAAGATCATGATCTAGTCCTCATCCAGCACAGAGCGGTACCTCCGGGCGACGGCGGAATATGCTTAGGTCAGAGTGTTGTGGCGCTCGCTCAGCGCTGTGATCTGTGATAATCACACTCGCGACGACAGGGATGATGTCTTGGACAATCTGTCCAAGCTCTCGAGTAATTCCTTTTCCAAGAAAGAAACAATTCTAAGGGCGACCTCATCCTTCGCGCCTGAGCTAGTGCTCTCCCAGGCCCCCTCATAAGCTCTGGCATAAGACTCCAAACGATTAGCTACTTCCATGTAAGGTTCAAGTCTGGGGGACCCTAGCACATTTAGATACCCTAGCAAAATTAAAGTAAAAGATGAGCGTATGACGTTCTTTCTAGCCTGCCTAAGTGTGCGATTAAAGGCACCACGACTAGTCTTTTTGCCATCAAGCCTCAAATCAGCCTTCTCTTCAAAAGTTAGGCGTTTTCCTGTCTGGAAATCGGCAGAGATATCTATCAAAAGGGTTTGGATCTGCCTCATCGTTAGCGTTGAGTTCTCTATTAACTTCCTCGCTAATGGATCATTCAATACTCGTCGAAGCCAGTCCTGGATGTCTGTAAACGAGCTCAAACTCAATTCTTGCCCCAGCTCCTTCTAGGATACAGTTTTGTATACAAAAACAGACGTAAAGACTTGTTGTTTTTCTATCTATTACAGAAGCCTAGGTGGCATACCTAAGATTGATCTTGTTTCTGATTACTTGGATAAGAATCGTCTGTGCTAATATTGCGTAGTTAGTATTGAACTTAGTACACCCCCGTTTATTCGTGGCATAGGTTTGTCATCTCTAGAACTCAGAAAGGGGCTCGTTAGTACCTGCTCTGACGGTGAATAGATTGCTGATCGGCCATTCGGACAAAGGTATTCACCAGCAATTTGGCATGAGAGATTCGACACACGCGCCGAATCTGTGATCTCACTGTGATATCAAGAATGCTATCATCACTGCAAGAACTCAGATATGGCTCTTCTCGAAAGTCGAAGGTATCGTCTTCCTCCGAGAAAGTACGTTGGAAGTTTGGATTACTGATGGTTGGGCTGTGTTATCGACTTCTAAAGGGCTAGATGCAAGTAGTTAGTATGGCTGTTGGATATACCCGAGCAAGGACGTGTCAAGAAGTAAGACTAGATCAACTACATAGGTAACTCTCTAACGATAGTCCTGTGATGAGACTTTGTTGAAGAAAACCCATTCAGTTGTCACTGGGTTCTAAAATAACTTTTCAGTCAAATGTTCTCATTAGAAAAGGGTTGGAATTAGCTTGGCGTTGAATTCGTGCCATTGATATCACATGCATCACACATGCATCACATCCTGTGTCATGGTGTGACCCCACATGTGATTCATATGACCTGCCTGGGTCACGAAATGCAGGTTCGGTGCTAAGGATAGGAATCCGTATATCCCTAGAGTGGACTAAGAATATATACTACTGATACAACCCCTTGAAGCGTGCTTTTGATAGGCTGCTTTTCTTATACAGTAGCTCTAACCGGATTCCTTGCCATTCACCGACTTCCTAGAGATTCATGTTTGTCAGCTTACCTACTATATACAAATCCCCTGTCAGGTCGACGGTATGGCCCAAGAGATTCTGTTTCTTTAGGTTTTGAAATACTTAAGTTAAATAAGGGAACACCTGAGTTAGACAAGGAATTTCAAGAGGGTATGGAATGGGTCGAAGACGGAGAAGAGTAGTTCGTTTTCCAAGAAAGAGACTACCTACGGTATTTCTCTGCCCCAAGTGTGGCAAAGAAGCTGTCCAAGTCACAATCGATAGGATGAATAAGTCTGCCCGGGTTGAGTGTGGATCCTGCCAGCTACGAGCGGAGGTGTCAGTTCCTCCAGCCTCAGCTCAGATAGATGCGTACTGCCGTTTCGTCGATAACTACTACTCCCAAGTGACACCGGGCCAAATTGAGGAGAAGAAGTGATGGGAAGAGTAGAAAGTCACCTCTTAGCCGAAATCAAAAAGCACGGTGCTATCCACCTCACTCTTATTGACCCTGATAAGGAGAATCCGCGGAGTGCATCAGAAAAGACTGAGCAATCAGAGAGAGGCGGAACAACGGCGGTTTTGGTTGGGGGGTCCACCGCGGCTTCTACGTCTCATGTAGATGAAATCGTCAGATCAATCAAAAAGCGATCGACTGTTCCGGTTATTCTATTCCCTAGCAATGTGACTGGAATAAGTAGATACGCAGATGCTATCTGGTTCATGTCGCTGCTTAACTCATCTAACCCATACTTCATAACCGGTGCGCAGGCGTTGGGCGCCCCATTAGTGAAGAAGTACAATATAGAACCAATTTCCATGGGATACCTCATCATTGGCGATGGAGGAACAGCAGCCTTCATAGGGCAGGCAAACCCCATACCGTACGATCACCCCGAGATCGCGGCGATATACGCCTTAGCAGCCCAGTACTTGGGAATACACTTCGTCTACCTGGAGGCCGGATCCGGGGTGAAGCGACCAGTGCCTTGTGAAATGATTAAGCTTGTCAGAAAGACCATAGCTATCCCTATGATAGTGGGCGGTGGTCTCCGGTCGAGTGAGAATGCTCGAAAGGTGGTAGAAGCCGGTGCTGATGTGATCGTGACGGGGACTGTTGTAGAAAACACTCTCCCAATTGAGTCAAAGATACGAGAGTTGGTTCAGGGCATCCGAGTTGCTCGTCGGAATTGGGTTCAGACCGGAGTTAAAGCCTATTGAAACTAAATATCCTGGCCTAGTCAGAAGGGCGCCTCTTCTTGAAGAGACTTTCACCTAGTGCGTTTTTAATCCAGAGATGATCTAGACTATCGGGGGTAAACGTTCTGAAGCTTGCTGCCAGTGATGAATACGAGCAGTATTTTCTCAGGATTGAGCACGAGCTGCAAACTCTGTACAACATAGCCCGGCAGGCAAGATCAAAGGGCCTGGACCCAGTGCTGGAACCCGAATCGCACATAGCCAAGTCCTTGGCGGAGTCGGTTGAGGGGCTCGTGGGTCCTCCAGGAATCGCCAAAAGGATCGAGGAGTTGAGTGGAAAGATCAACCGCGAGGAGATAGCTCTAAAGATATCCGAGGAAATCGTCTACGCTGAAGGTAGGGCTGATGAGCGACATGCTGCTGAACAAGCCATCAGAACGGCTCTCGCTCTACTCACAGGCGGAATCACGGCCGCCCCACTCCAGGGCATCTCTCGAGTCGAAATTAAGTCGAACTCAGACCGAACTAGATATCTTGCCATATACTTTGCCGGACCTATCCGATCGGCTGGCGGAACCGAGCAGGCTCTAACCCTTGTGGTCGGGGATTTTGTACGTCGAATGCTCGGTCTCGAACGCTACAAACCTACAGACGACGAGATACATCGCTTTATTGAGGAGATCCGAATCTATGAGCGTGAGGTATCGCGCTTCCAGTATCATGTTCCCGACGAAACGCTAGAATATACTCTCAGGAATCTTCCAGTAGAGGTCACAGGCACTCAAACGGATCCGGTGGAGGTTTCCTCGTTCAGAAATCTGCCCCGAGTCGAAACGAATCAGGTGAGAGGAGGAGCCCTCCGGGTCGTTAATGATGGGGTAGTTGGCAGGTCACAGAAAATTTTGAAGATCGTCGAAGAGTTCGGTTTGCCCGGATGGGATTGGCTTAAGCGAGCGGGCGCAACACGCGAGGAGTCGCCTGAGGAACCGGTTGCATCGACATTCATGGATGATGTAGTCGCCGGTCGCCCTGTTTTCTCATTCCCGTCGAGGAGTGGAGGTTTCAGGCTGAGATATGGTCGATCTAGGAATACAGGTTTAGCGACGGCAGGTGTTCATCCAGCCACGATGTCCATTCTACAAAACTTTCTGGCAATAGGCACTCAGATGAGGATTGAGTTGCCTGGAAAAGCATGCATAGTCATGCCCGTAGACACGGTCGAGCCTCCGGTCGTGAGGCTTGATGATGGGTCGTTTGTCATCGTACCCTCTTTCAAAGACGCCGAGAAGTTGAAGGATAAGGTGGAAGATATCCGCTTCTTGGGCGATCTTCTCATATCATTCGGTGAGTTCCTCGAGAACAACAAACCAACGGTACCCTCAGGATTTACCGAGGAGTGGTGGGTTCAAGAGCTAAGAAACAGCACGACAAACGGGCTCGTTGGATTTGCTGATAAGATCCCTGAGGTCACGGGTATTCCGGAAGGGCGTCTCAAAGAACTCTTCGGAACACCACTTACAATTAAGCCAACCGCTAAGGAGGCGATCCTTCTTTCAAAGACGCTTGATATTCCATTACATCCAAGGTACACGTACTTTTGGAAGGAGGCCAGCAGTGAAGAGATCTCCGATCTTAGGCGTTCACTTCTCCGATCAAAAAGGGTTGAGAGAGGTGAGTTCATCGAGGAGATTCGGCTTTCTCTAGATTCTAAAGTCAAGTCAATTCTAGAGAAGCTATGCGTTCCCCACAGGGTGGTGAACGGTGAGATAGTGATAGCTGATGATGCTCCTGCGCTGTGGGTTTCGCTCGGATTGAACTCTCCGGAGACAAAGATTCGATCCCAGAGGAGTTCTCTCGAGATCATAAACGACCTAGCCGATATTAAGATCCTCGACAAGGTGGGCACATATGTAGGGGCTAGAATGGGAAGACCCGAGAAGGCAAGGATGCGGCTCATGGAGCCTCCTGTTCATGTCCTCTTTCCTGTAGGATTGGTCGGAGGATCGCACAGGAACATAGTTGAGGCCTCAAAGCATGGATTGGTGGAGGTAGAGGTCGCAAGGAGGGTCTGTCCCAAGTGTGGCACGCCATCATTCAGGGTCAGATGTCAACGCTGTGATCTTGAAACAGTGCCAGAAAAGACCTGCCCAAAATGTCGCCGAACCTTGGGAAAGGAAGTCGCGTGTCCCGCATGTAAGCTCCCAGGCGAATATTTTGAGAGAAAATTCATCAGTATCAAAGGGCTTCTTGATGATGCATGTGCCCTAGCTGGGAGGCCGTGCCCGGAACTTATTAAGGGGGTCATCGGGTTGGTGAGTGAGTCAAAGATCCCTGAGCACATTGTCAAGGGCGTGCTGAGGGAGAAGTTCGGGCTGTACGTCTTCAAGGATGGGACAATTAGATTCGATGCGACGAATGCTCCGTTGACACATTTCAAACCATCGGAGATAGGCACACCTATTGAGAAACTCCGTGAGTTTGGCTACACCCACGATCAATATGGAAAACCACTACAGGACCCAGATCAGATATGTGAATTGAGAGTTCAGGACATAGTTGCCCCTAGGAGGTGCATAAGCTACCTAGCAAAGGTTGCAAGTTTCATCGATGAACTTCTTCAAAGGGTTTACGGTCTTCCTCCATACTACGGAGTAAAGAACGAAGTGGATCTGCTCGGACACTTAGTCATCGGTCTTGCTCCACACACCTCGGCAGGGATTATTGGTCGCATTATTGGCACAACGAATGCACATGTGTGTTTCGCGCATCCGTTCTGGCATGCCGCGAAGAGAAGAGACTGTGACGGTGATGAGGACGCCGTAATGCTCGTTCTGGATGTCCTCCTAAACTTTTCGAAGGCGTATCTCCCAGCCCAGATCGGAGGCATGATGGACGCGCCTTTACTCATAACCTCTGTCGTAAATCCCTTCGAAGTTGACGAGCAAGTCCACAACATGGATGTAGCGGGAGTATATCCCGTGGAATTCTACGAGAAAGTGGTTAAGTCGACCGATTTCAAGGCCGCCAGCAACCTGATAGACATTATCCTTCACAGGCTAGGGACGCCAGCACAGTTTCAGGGCTACTCGTATACGCATACCACAGAAGATATCAACGGGGGAAATCACGAGAGCTCTTACAAGAAGTTAGGGGCCATGACCAACAAGGTTCAGGCCCAGCTTATGCTCGCAAAGAAGATCCGTGCGGTTGACTCTAGAGAAGTTGCGAGGAGGGTTCTTACGACGCATTTTGTCCGGGACATAGCCGGAAACCTGAAGGCTTTTACGGCGCAGAGGTTCCGCTGCAAGAAGTGCAACACGAAGTACAGACGAATCCCCTTGGTTGGAAGTTGCCCTAGGTGCGGCGGCGAGATTGTTCTCACAGTGTATCGAAGAGGTATCGAAAAGTACCTGAGAATTGCAATGGATCTAACCCAGAAGTACGATCTTCAGGACTTCTATCAACAGCGACTGGAGCTGGCTGAGGAGGAAATAAACTCACTCTTCAGAGGGGAAAGGGCGAAGCAGGTGAAGCTGGGCGAGTTCATGTGATCTTAAGCTCGCCTAAATTACTAAAATCGACGGGGTTGGATGAGCATGCAGATAGATGAGTTTGAGGACATGATCCGGCGGATATACTGGCACAGAGACTCCCGCAGGAATGTGGAGCAGAATTACATCCACTTGGTCGAGGAGGTGGGTGAACTGGGAAGCGCTATCATGAAGGGCGATCGAGCCTCAATAGAAGACGAACTGGCAGACTCCTTCGCTTGGCTTGTAACAGTCGCTGTTGTCTTGAAAGTCGATTTAGACGGAGTCGCAACGAGACGCTACAATAATTCCTGCCCAAAATGTCAAAGTCTTCCTTGTAAATGTACAAGTTTATGATTAGTTTGATGCTCTTGTACCGATTATGGATGTAGCGCGTAAGGTTTTCTTTGGAAGGTAGAGCATGCACATTTAAGAAGTAGCTAAGGATTGAGTATCGATAGGGTGTCACTGACGAGTTCAGTGTCGTTTCGTGACTTCACCAAGATGGATGTGCGTGTTGTCAAAGTGGTAAAGGCTGAAAGGATTCTTGGAGCGACCAAGATACTGAAATTGACAGTCGATATTGGCGGCGATAACCTTAGGACTATGGTTACAGGCGGCGCTGAATTCTACCAACCCGAGTACTTTGAGGGCAAGAAGTTTGTCGCCCTAGTGAACTTGGAGTCTAAGAGGATTTCTGGGGTGGATTCTCAGGGAATGCTTTTGGCCGCCGATCTCAACGGCAAACCTATTTGGTTGGTTGTTGATGGAGAGGCGCCAGTGGGTACCAAAATTAGATAGTCAAGGCATAGTCTAGAGCGTTGTTGGCTCCTCTCGATTGAGTGGAAGGTGGTGAATTGAGCAAGAAGGATAAGAAGGATCGTGAGGGTGCTCCTATGCCCGCCGCCTCGGCTGGGCTTCTCCGCTTCTACGAGGAGGAAACCCCGTCGGGGGTCAAGTTTCGTCCGGAGGTCGTCATTGTTCTGGCGGTAGGGCTTGTGTTGGCGGTCGTGTTTGCAAACCTCTGGTTCTCTGGAACTGTGCCCTTCGGATAATCATAAAAATTCCTTAAGTTGTCGTTGACCGATTGTGGTGATTGGTCGGGCTCTTATTCTCAGCTTCCTCCATATGAAATCGGCTAGCGTGTCTTGGAAGCCGTAGATGGTGTAAACCTGCTTTGGCCTTGCATGTTTGACGTGACTCATCAACTGCAGGAAATCAGCGTGGCTGCTCAGCGGGAATGCCATGTCGACCGATCTAGGCGTATACCGCACAGCCCATCCAGTCACAATGGCGTGCACGGTTCTCCTCAACTTTCCAAATCCTGTGCTGGATGGAGTTACACAGACGCATCCACCGCTCTTGACAGCTCTTTCTCCTTCGTCGGTTTTGGCATCTAAATAGTCAAGTTCTAGACTGTTACTCCTATAGGTTTCGCTGATTTGTGATATGACCGGATGAGAGACAACAGTCACTCGCGTGAAGAGGTTGAAGAGGCGGATGATCTCTTGGGCCTTACCTGCCGAGTATACATGAAAAACTGGAGTTCTGCCCATTCGTATTTGGCTAACAGCCCACTTTACTATGTCCACATACGTGTCTTCCCTTCTTGGAAAGACGTAAGCCGGGTGACCATACGTCGCCTCAATGATTAGAGTGTCGCACTGTGTTACCTCGGCGGCACTGGTTGTCAAAGTGTTGACGCAGTTAATGTCTCCGGTGTACACCATGCTCCCTGATGGGGTCCAAGCTTGGAATTGAGCTGACCCCAAAATATGTCCGGCGTTGTGGGTAGATATCTCCACTCCGTCAACTTGGATCGTTTCGTTTATCCGGACAGGTACAAAATCCTCGACGTTGGCTCCTCCCCGCTTGCGGAATATCTCTAGAGTTTGTGGGGTTGCGTACTTCCTCGACTTTAGAAGAAATCCAGCTATGTGGTCATTGTGTGCGTGGGTTATGAAAACTTGGTTGTGAGGCCTTCCTAGGCTCTGAGGATCGAATACTAGGATAGTTCTTCCAGACTCGATGATGACTCCGTCAGACAGCCCGACTTTGATCTCTGTCGTATCCGTCTCGTCCTAAAGACCCCTACTTGCTGTGGGGCACTTCTATCCTAAGTACGGAGTTCAGGTGTATGAAGATCTCGCTCTTGTCTTCTCTGCCAATTATCTGCGGCACTGGGTTTGCGATAGTAGCTCGAAGGACAACGGCGTCGGCGTCGGAGAGCCAGATTCCAGGTGGTTCTTTAGACAGGGCGGTTAGGGCACCCTCAAAACCGAAGTCTTTGTCCAAGACCACAAGCAATTTCTTCCCGAGTGTGCTCTCTAGTTTGTCGAAAATACTGGAGCTAACACCTGCGGACATACTTCATCGGGCAAAGATCTATCCGTGTTATTGATAAAGATTCTTATTTCCTAATCTTCCCCACTGACTCGCCATCAGCTAAGAAAGTTTGAGGCTGAGTCAAACCCATCAGACAATCTATAAGATGTGCCCAGTTATCGAGTTAAACAAAGCAACCGCCTTAACAGTGAGCTTTAGATGCTGAGGGACGAGGTTTCGGCTCTTGACGAGGCTACAAAGCACTACGGGTCTCTATTTACAATCCCAAAGTATTCGTCAGCTCTTCTGCTCCTCCTATCAGTAACTATCTTTGGAGGGCTTGTTTCCTTCTGGCTGTTCACACCAACCATGACGGGGGTCTACCAAGGTCTTATCTTTGGCTTCTCAGTGATGGCGCTTCCCTCGATCGTAAATGACTTTGTGATCCGGAGAGCAATCATTTATGGAGATAAGCTGTTCATTCTACGTCGCTGTGCCGTTACTACGCTGTCCGGCTGTCTCGTATGGATCATAATCTTCATTGTCGGCGCGATCTTGAGCCGCGTATTCGGGCAGACTTCTTTGTTGACACTCTCGTACTTTTATGGGGGTTGCATAGCATTATCGGTTCGCTACCTCATTTTCCGAGCGTTGTCATCTCTGAGCACTTTTAGGGTTGTGTGTACTGCAGCGTCGCAACCAGCCATATGTCTACTCATCTCTTGTGTTCAACTACACCCAACGACTCAACTTTTGCTCTCAACAGCCCTTGCTGGAACCTTCTTGCTAGCCTTAACACATCTCTTCATCAGTTCTATAGATGAGTTCGGAAAGCGGAATATAGGAATTGGCGCTATCCAACTTTTCCGCGCTTTCGTTCTCGACTGGGCGGAGAGCCTCCCACAGTCCCTTGAGAAGCACTTTGAGAAGATGGGCCGCCAAGAAGATATCTCTTTGACAGCACTCGCCTTCAGGGGCGAAGGGATTCCCCGTGCCCATCTCACCGTTCCAGTACTCCATCCAGGCCCATTTCGGGATGTCGGCAGTAGCGAGCTTCCATTCTTGGTCCAGAAAGCTCTAGAAAACAAGTTCAATGTAGTGGCTGCAGTTCCGCATGGCACGTCTGGACATGAATTCGACCTGACCTCTCAAGAGCAGAGCAAGAGGGTTGTGGACGAGATACTGAACTTATTTGATCTTCAACACTTTTCTCCGAGAACAACGAGGCTTATTAGAACCGAAAATAGTCTAGCTAAGGCAACCTGCCAGATGTTTGATAGTTGCGCCTTCGTGACCATCACTTGCGCGCCTAGGGGAATAGAGGACATCCCAAGGGAGGTTGGGCTTCAAATAGTTTCCGATGGGGTTGCAATGGGAGCAGGAACTGTCGTGGTGGTGGATGCCCACAACAGCATCACATCGACCACTCAACTCCCGCTATTCACCGAAGTTGATGCCCTTTCTGTAAGAGAAGCCGCTGTGGAGGCGATCTCCAAGGCTCTACGAGAGCCGTACAAAGACTTTACCATCGGCGTTTCGAAAGTCGTGCCCCCCGAGTTTGACCTGAAGCAGGGTATGGGACCCGGAGGAATAGTGTCGTTAGTAGTGGGGGTTGGCGGGCAGACGGTGGCGTACGTAACTATTGACGGGAACAACATGATCACGAATCTACGCGACAGGATTCTAGAATCACTACGCAAGAGTGGGATAGACGATGGTGAGGTGTTGACTACAGACACTCACATGGTTAATGGTGTGACTTTGACTAGGCGAGGTTACCGTCCGATCGGTGAGGCGATGGACGAGAAGAGGTTGATAAGCTATATAGACAGATCCGTGGCTCAGGCGCGGAGTAATATGAAACAAGGTGAGGTGGCGTTCAAGGCAGGTGTGGCTCGAGGGGTCATGATCATCGGTGGGGGCATCGTTAAGCTAAGCCTTCTCGTGGATTCGGCGATGAAGTACACGAAGCGGCTTGCAGTTGTTATTGTAACGGTCGGCATCACGGTTTCTCTCCTCCTCTTCAGATTGTTTGTTTAGAAGTGTTTTCAAGCAATATTTGAGACTCTTTCTTACCCGCTGATGCGAAGTTTCTAGGTCAGCTGAGATTTCTTTGGAAATTCTTCGATCTACCTCTTTCGAATCTTTTAGGTTGAAGTTTCGCTCAAGGCTTATGATCTACTTTGATTTTCCCTAACTTTCCTAGGTTGAGTTCGATCGATCCTTGAAGTGTATCCTTAACGTAAGCGTTCTGGATCGTGACGATATCGTTTGTGAACAGTTTACCTACGATGTCAGCATGCTCTCCCCATAGGACGAGTGTTATGGTTCCGGTTTCATCCTCGATTTGAATGGAAGACACTCTTCCCATCTCGCCCGAAGGGCGTTTGAACTCCTTTGTGGGAGTCACGTGTACAACTCTCGCCTGGACGTTCACATTTTTGGAGGTGGTTCTTAACTCGGAGATATTGGAGAGCCTTAAGGCACTAGGTTCACCGCTCTCCCTCTTCTCTGCTGAGACAATCACTTGGCTCCTCTTGCCAACGTGAAGTTCTAGGCTGTTCTGGATGTTACGTCGAGTTCTGGCATTCATCACCTCGATTCGATCGCCGCGCTTCACGTTATCGAGGCTCTCGGTCATCTCGTTCCAAAAAACCGTCCAAATCTCACCTGTCTCGTCTGTAAGCTTCACCCTCGCCACGCGACCAACATCCTCTTCACGCTGGAACGTTGAGGTTGGAGTGATGTCATCCACCAAGCCATTAACATTCACGCCGCTCTGTTCGTCTCGCAACTCACTAATCTTCTTGAAGTAGTCTTTTAGACGCGGGAAATCCTCAGTCTTCACACTTGGAGAGAGAATGACTTGTCCCTTATTTCCCACGTTGATCTCGGGCTTGCCATCTAGTCCCTCTCTGACGTAACCGTGTGCGACTCTTATGACCTGATTCCTCGCCAACCTCCCCTGATTTATGAGATCAGCCCTCTCGTCCCATAGTACTACACTGATCGTGCCCGTCTTGTCAGCAAGTATGAGTCTGCCAACCTGACCCTCCGCACCATTCGTTCGAGTAAACCTCTGGACCGGGTAGATCATCAGAACCCTCCCCGTGACTGAGATATCTCTCGTGCCCGGTACCAGGTCATCAAGCCGAATTTCAGTCTCCAAGCGCTCAGCATCTGAGAGGCTGACACCCAGTTCAGCCGCAACAACGTAAGCCGCCCCCTCATCTGTGAGCAACTCATCCACCTCTGCCTTTCTCTCCTTTATCAGACCCAAAACAACCTCCCGCGTCAATCCTGGCTTGGCAGATAGAATCCTCTCAATCAGTCGATCCAAATTCATCATGAGCGTCACGATAGAATTTCCTCAGATTGCTATAAGGACTGCGCGAGTGTGGAAGAGTTAAAATCGAGATTGTCACAAATTCATGATTCGTGAGTTAGAATATGTCGAAAAAGTATCTGTCTAAGGACAAGCTTGCTGGGAAGCAGGTTATTGACACTGAAGGCATGATCGTGGGGACGGTGAGAGATATAGTCTTCGACCTAGAGGCTAAAGAGATGGCCCTTACGATTGGAACTGTGGCTGGGTCTGAGGTTACTATCTCACAGTCGGATGTGAAGGGTGTGGGAGATGTCGTGTTGTTGGCGACGAGGGTAGAAATACCCAAGCCTGCGGAGCCAGTAGCACTCGTCCCCCCTCAGCCTATTGCGCCTCCGCCACCTTCAACGGTTGGGGAAGGCATCTGCCCGAGTTGCGGGTTTAAGAACGAGCCCTACGCCAAGTTCTGCGTTAAATGCGGCGGGAAGCTGAGGTAGAGTTTTTTAGGATCTCACCTCTTTTGCGGGGTTGTTCAACCAGAGGCAGTTGAGTTGACTATATCACTCAATGATCTCTTCCGCGCCAAGTTAGTCCCCCGCCCAGAGCCAGTAATGTTAGAGGCAAAATCCACGGCCCTGATGGTTGTCGACATGCAGAACGACTTCGTGCGAAGTTATGGCAGGCTTTACGTTGGGAAACTAGCCGCGAATTCGATTCCCGCAATCGCAAGCCTCCTGCAGAAGGCTAGGGAGAAGGCTGTCCTCATCGTTTACACCCAAGACTGGCACCCTCAAGACGACCTCGAGTTCAAGGTTTGGGGTGAACACTGTCTAGCTGGCTCGGAGGGCGCGGAGATCGTCGAAGAGTTAGCTCCCAAGGAAGGCGACATCGAGATAAAGAAAACGACGTACGACCCATGGTTCAAGACCGACCTCGAAAAGATTCTAGTGAAAAGGAGAGTTCAAAGCTTGGTGGTAACTGGCACAGTCTCAAACATCTGCGTACTTCATACGGCGGCGGGCGGGGTTATTAGAGGATTCAACATCGTCTTACCATTAGACTGCGTCTCCCCCTTAGAGGCCTATCGAGAAATAGACCAAGCGTTGGCTGCTAGGCAGATATCCTCCGTCTATCTTGGAAGAGTCACAACTTCCGATAGAATAGAGTTCATCTAGTCCCAGAACAGGGAAGTGGGCGATGGGACGAAAACTGTGGTGGTGCTCACCGGCGAGCTTCTGAAGAAGGCGGAGGATCTGCTCGACCAGGGTGTTCACCCCACGATAATCTGCTCAGGTTACCTCAAAGCCCGCGAGGAGGTCAGCAGGATGCTCCAGGGTCTGGCTGTCGGGGTTGAGCTGAATAACCATGCGCTGCTTAGGAAGATCGCTCTGACTTCGATGAGCAGCAAGACGATCACAGCCAAGGAGCATTTTGCGGAGATCGCGATCGACGCGGTGAAGCAGATCGCGGAGAAGCGGGGGGACAGGATGCTCGCGGACGTCGACAACGTTCAGGTGACGAAGAAGGCTGGAAAGAGGCTGTTCGAAACCTAGCTCATCAAAGGCGTGATCGTCGGCAAGGAGGTGACTCACGCGGGCATACCCAAGCGAGCTGAAAACGCTAGGATAACTCTGCTTGCGTCTCCTCTCGAGATAGAGAAGACGGAGATCAGCGCTGAGATCAGGGTGAAGAGCCCTGACATGATGAAGGCGTTCCTGAGCGAGGAGCAGACGATCTTCAAGAGGATGGTTGAGAGCCTGAAGAAGGCGGGCGCTAGCGTGGTGTTCTGCCAGAAGGGCATAGACGATGTCGTGGCGTTCCTCCTAGCCGAGGGGGACATCCTCGCCGTGAAGCAGGTCAAAGAGTCGGACATGTAGAAGCTCAGCCGCGCGACTGGCGGCAGCATACTAACCGCCCTCGACGACCTCAAGAGAAGCCTCATGAGAAGGCTGGAGGGCGGTGGATGGGCGCGAATCTGGCTGATGGGAAGATGGTGGACATAATGAGCAGGGAAGTGATCGAGTCGCTGAGCGTCAAGGAGCAAGCCATCAGAGCAGGAACCGAAGCAGCGTGCATGATCCTCCGAATCGACGATGTGATAGCCTCAGCGAAGCCCTCATTCGAGGCGCCCAAGGGGCGCATGCCCGGTGCGGGTGGATACCCAGGCGCGGGCGGATACTAGTCCACCTCTCTCCTTTTCCCGCGGCTCAAGTCGTGGCTTTTCAGGTCTGATTTGTCTGGCAGATGCTAGACTGCGCCTCCCAGTTTCAGCTTCTCGATCTGCCCCTCGGTCATCTTCAGGAGCTCCGCTAGCACCTCAGTTGTGTGTTCCCCGAGTCTGGGCGCTGGACTCCATAGACCTGTGCCTGGCATCTTGATGAGGCATCCGACGACCTTCATTATTCCAACTCCCGGCTGATCGATCTCCACAATCATCTCCCTCGCCCGCGCTATGTGAGAATCTTCCACGATATCCTTCACCGTGTAGACGGGCGCGGCTGGGATCTTGCTTGCTAGGAGGAGGGAAACCGTCTCGTGGATGGTCCTCTCTGTGGTCCATTCCGTCACAACTGCCTTCAGCGACTCGTGTTCCCGGACGCGCTTCGCGTTGGTTTCGTACCTCGGGTTTCGGCTGAGCTTCTACATGCCTGTGGCTTCGCAGAACCTCTGCAAAATCTCGTCGTTTCCAACACCGCCTGCCTCCCACCCCTCCCCTTCCAAGGTAAACGAGCATAAACGCACGCAGGACGGCAGCGTGTCTGAGAGGAGGCACGAGGAGAGAGAACTAGGACAACAGCCACGGGGAGGCCAACCTCGGATGGAAACCGTGCAGATAACTCACGGACCCATAAGAAGAAGACTTCTAACGCCCGTGACAGTGACCATACCCGTAGCCCAGAGTCAAGCAGAGGTAAACCTGCAGCGCTACATCATCCGGTCCCTCTCCGCGGAGATGTCTAGCCTCATTCTCTTCGCCCTCCAAAGCTCCGCCGTAGTGGAGCTGGCCAAGTACCTGATCCGCTACACCTCAGGTAGCCCATATACACTCGAGCTGTACGTCAGAGACCTACACCGATTCTGCAAGTGGGTTGGAAAGACACCTGACCAACTCGTTTCCGAGTGCAAGGATCTCGATAGAAACCCAGACCCCAAGGTCCTATCTAGGCATGCACGTCTCCTAGAAGACTTCATAGGCTACCTCCAAGCAGACGGGTTAGCTCCTAAAACTGTTGATAGCCACGTTAAGGCGGTGAAAGCCACATACAGGGCGAATGGGCTGCGACTCGACATACCCTATAGATTTTCCTCACGCCGAGCCTGCCCTGACCGTGCGCCGACACCCGAGGAGCTACAGCGCCTAATCGACGTAGCGGACATCCGGAGCAAGGTCATCATCTCGTGTCTGGCCCTCGGCGGGTTCAGGGAGGGAACCCTTTGCAGGCTACGCTACTACCATGTCAAGGAAGACTTAGAACGCGGTATCGTACCGGTCCATGTCCATGTCGAGGCCGAGATCACCAAGGGCAAGTACCACGACTATGACACCTTCGTCGGGAGGGAGGCCATGGACTACATCAAGGACTACCTAGAGCTGCGAAGACGTGGAAGTCTGCGCGACCACATCCCATCAGAGACGTTAACGGACGACTCCCCCCTCGTGAGGGATGATAGAAGTCAGAAACCGAGGCTCATAGGTCTAAGCCAAATGTATAGCAAGGTTCACGAGCTATACTGGAAAGCTGGGTTACTCAAGAGCAAGAGAGGCAGGCTCTACACCCTGAGACCCCACAGCATAAGGAAGTTCTTCAGAACCCAGCTCGTCGCCTTAGGTGTGGACCGAGACTACATCGAGTACATGATGGGTCACAATATCAGCACCTACCACGACCTGCAGATGAAGGGCATAGAGTTCCTCAGAAATGTCTACGCCGTCTCAGGTCTATCAATAAGGCCAAAGACCAAGCTCAGCAAGATCGAGGCTCTCAAGGAGATAATTCGCGCATGGGGTTTGAACCCTGAGCAGATCCTGACCAAGGAGGCCCTCTCAATGTTCGACATCATCCACACTATACCCGAGCAGCGCGAAAATGAGCAAAGCGTTTCCCCAAGCCAAGCCCTCAGAGAGATGATGAGAAAGGAGCTTCTCAACAACCACGGCGATAGCAAGGAAAAAGTCCTTTCTGAAGGCGATCATACGATGGAGAGACACACTCTCAAGCGCCTCAAGTAACGATCGACTGGGGCTTAGGAAGGTGTCACAACTACAGCGAGCCAAAGGGGCTGGCTCCTCCTCCCTCTTTTTGAAATAGATCATCTTTTCCTTCCTCCGAGGTTCGTGAAAAGTTTCAATTTTACTTCTAGTCCCAAAAGGCCCTAGTCCGTACGTAGTCCCTCTCAGCCCTCAGTATGTCAAGAATGAATTCCTGATCTGACCTATGAAGACGCTTGAGCAATCTGATAGCTGTGGTGGGTCCAACTCCCCTCGCGGCGAGTGCGAGGATGGCCCTCCTGCCGTGCGTCTGGACGATGCTCGCGTTCTTCCAGCCATCCAGCCAAACCTTCTCCTCATCTTTTGTCAGCTTCTGATGGGTCATCTTCTTACGGACAACCTTGACAAGTTCAGCGTCTGACGGATATGTCGCGGCGATGAGGGTGGAACGACATTTAGGGCATCGGATCTCCTCTCCTATTCTCCTCACGGTTCTCAATCCATCCCAATCTCCTCTGAATACGCAGACCAGCCTCACCTGCTCCGACTCTAATCTCTCCTTGACGGTTTCTACGAGTTCAATAATGGGTACTGTCGGTCTGAGAATGTCCTGTGGCACTATCTTATCAAGTATAGGAAGGGCGAATGGGGAGTAAGCTCCTGGCTTTGAAGACACGGCCACATCGATCTTTCCACTCTCGATTTCGTTCAGAACCTCTCTTGCGCCTTCAACATCGAGTTTCTCAACCCGAAGCTCCCTCAAGGTCTCCCAGTAGATCGGCGTATCTTTCAAGGAGATTGTGAGGGTTCTTCCCCAACCCGACTGGTACTCAGTGTCACGCTCAACGGCACCAAACCTTCTCGCCACATGCCAGAGCCTCCAAGAAAATAGGGTGGTGTCGCTGAGAACTGCGGTGAGGATCGAGTCCAAATCTCCCCCCCTCAGTTTCAGCAGTTCTCTTTTGAGTTCTTCTGGGGAGATGTGGATCGGCGCGATCAGCACTATGCGGTATGAGTCTGATTGGGTCGCCACGTTCACACCAAGTCTGGCACTGAGGAGGGCTGCGAGAACTCTGCTTAGGGTCTGATTTACAAGATCGCCAAAACAAGCATGGATAACAGCGTAGTTCTCGAACGCCTCTATAACAATTCTGTTGTTCGTCGGTATCGGGAAGCCCTCGTCAATCTGCCTCTTCACGAAGTTAACTGCCTTTAAAGCAGCCTCTTTGTTCGTTGGGTATCCTCCGAGCGCGTTAGAAGGATCATCTTTCCTCAGTATGATGTTGGATATCTGTGCTCGGAGTTTGCCAACTTCCTGTGCCACTTTGAGGGGTACTGGTATGATCTCGCCCTCCCAGCTGGGGATCGCAGCAAAGCTCTGGGATACTGGTTCCACTTGGACCAGATTCTCTGCTTCATCCACGCTGAGGATCTTCCAAGTCTGACCGTGCATTATGAACTCGACGCCAGCCTTTCCGTTTCTGGCAACAAACTCTTGGTCTAAGGACCCGATCTTACGTCTCCTAACGAAATCCAGCACATCATAGCGTCTTACGTCAGGGATCATTGAGAGGTTTGTGTAGTAGTAGTGGAATGTGTTTGGACTACGTTTCTGGAGTTTTTCCCCGCTGACCCAGATTATGTGCTGCTTGTGCAACTGTTTCACGACCGCAATGAATTCAGCCTGAGTTAGGTTCCGAAATGGCCAAGCTTTGTGAACGATCTGATAGGCATCAGCCACCCCGATCTGACCATAGTCCAGTGTGAGCCCAGCGATCTGGTGTGCGAGTACGTCTAGAGCGTTCTCATGCAACGTTGGAAGTTCCAGTTTACCCTCTAACACGAATCTTGAGATCACCATGGACTCGAGTATATCGTCAGGCCACGATCCAATTATGCAACCTCGTGCCGTTGCGCCGACTAGGTGTCCGCTTCTCCCAACCCTCTGAACAAGTCTTGTCACCTGTCTGGGGGACATGTACTGAACGACGAAGTCTATGGACCCGACATCGATCCCGAGTTCTAAGGATGATGTGCAAACGACAGCTTTGAGGCGTCCACCCTTGAGATCCTCCTCCGTCTCCATCCTAACTTCCTTTGAGAGAGAGCCATGGTGGACACCGATCCTAAAGTCGGGCTTCAGCACCAACATCCTTGAAGCTAGGGCTTCAGCGTGCTCACGAGTATTGGTAAAGATCAACGTGGAATGATGTCCCTGAACCAGTTCGAATAGCCTTCGGATTCGACTGATGCTGCCCGCAGGAATGCCGACCTCGCGGGCCTCTTTCTCATCCTCATCCGACGTTGTCGGACTCTCTACATCAACATCGAGGCTCTTGGACTCAACTGCCTTTATAACAACGGTCTCCTTTTCGACTCCTCCCAAGAACCTCGCGATCATTTCTGGGTAGCCTATCGTGGCGGAGAGCCCGACCCTTTGGAAGTCAACTATCGTTAGCCTCTGAAGCCTCTCCAGACCAACCGACAGCTGTGCTCCTCTCTCATCAGTGGCCATCTCGTGGATCTCATCGATTACAACCCAACGGACGCTCTGGAGGTGTTGCCGCATAGTCCTCCCCGGGAGGATGGCTTGGAGGGTTTCGGGTGTTGTTATGAGCATGTCTGGGGGCATCCGAGCTTGGGTTCTTCTTGTGCCGGGAGGCGTGTCACCGTGCCTGACTTGAACGTTGATGCCTATTCTCTTACCAACTTCGGTTATCCTTCTAAGTACATCTCTGTTTAATGCCCGTAGGGGGGTTATATACAAGATAGAGATGCCTCGAACTTGCTTCGCGTCCATCCTCCTTCTCATCAGCAACTCGAAGATCGGGAAGATCGCCGCCTCGGTCTTGCCTGTCCCGGTCGGGGCTATCATCAGCACGTTCTTTCCTTCGATGATTGGCGGGATTGTCGCCCTCTGAATCTCGGTGAATGCGGTCCAACCCAGTCTCTTAACCTCATCGAGCAGGGGCTTTGAGAGCATCCAAGTCACATCCTCATCGGAAGACGTGATGCTGCTTGAATCAGGCAGATCTCCACTAGCATCTGTCTCATGTTTCTGAGGGGGTGCTGTTCCCACGTTTATCAAGGGATCAGTCAAATCTGCCCAAAGCTCCATTACACGCGCCGAGCAACAGTAATGGTAACTGTAGTACAAACTAGTTGGAAGCTTTCTCCTTGCCGTACCCTATGTACAGAAACGCTATAGCGAGGGAGATCAGGGTGAGTATGAAAGTAATATCGGCTATGAGATCAATGGTTGACATCACGGCCACAACCATCTTCTAGCACACAAGTGTAACTTAAGCACTCACTCAAAACAGAGCTGGATCACTATCATTCTTGTGATTTGTTCGTCGTCAGTGACCATTTACCCTCCTCACACCTAAATCGCCTCTTAGGGTCGGTGCTGAGTACTATCGCTAGATGTCTCGTAGCCACATTCACGTTGCGCCTCGCCGCCTCCTCTCTGAGCTGACTTATTGTTGCGCTCTCGCTTGATGACAAGACGCTCAACATCACATCTCTGAGCCTTCTCACGTCATCAGGCATCAGAACTCGCTTAACGCGAACTTTCTTCCATTCCCTCATCAGGGGCTCGTATAACTCGTCTGATTCCTCGAAGGTCTCATACCTTTCAAGCGCCTCGGCAATTCTCTGGGCGATCAGGTGGTAACAGAGGTGCACTTCGCCGTCCAAAACCCTGAAGTAGTAATCATCGCAACTGCAGAAGTTTACTGTAGGAATAATCTGGTAGTCCCGCTCCCTTCCGACAACGATCCAAACTATGCCCCGGTTCGGTCTGAAAATGTACTTTTTAACCCTTATCTCGTTAACTGCTTGGAGAGCTCTCTCAAACCGCTTTCCAAAGACTGCCGTCAGCTCGTCGATCTGACGGCTTGAGATCTGCTTGGTGGTTCCTGCCTCCTCGGAAACACGCTTGAGAAGCTTTAGCTCCGATGTCCTTGGTTTCAATGATTTATGCGCCATCCCACTCTCCGAACTCGATTTTAGGAGGAAGACGTAAAACAGTTTCCAGTGCCAATGTCTTGATTCGCCCCCTGCTTCCAGGACCAGCACTGGCAATCACGAATGAGAGGATACTCGTAGTTGCAGACCTACACTTAGGATACGAGTACTCTCTCGCCGACAAGGGAATACATCTACCATCCCAGACCACTAAGATCCAGAATAGGCTACTCCAAATCATTGATGAGTACAGTCCAAGAAGCCTGATCATACTGGGCGATGTCAAGCAGGCGATCCCTCGAATCAGCCTCGAGGAGTGGAAAGATGTCCCCGAATTCTTCGAGGCTATTGCGTCCACTGTTGGAGATATTCAGGTAATCCTTGGTAACCATGACGGAGACTTGGAGCCCCTGACGCCGCCATCAATCAAAATCCTGCCAGCTAGCGGGGTCGTGGTTGGTAGGAAGCTGCGGATTGGGCTCTTCCATGGTCACGCTTGGCCCTCCCCAAAGGTTCTGTCTTCCGATATAATGGTCATGGGGCACATTCATCCAGTTGTGAGGTTCCGTGACAAGATCGGACTTAGATCTGTGCGACAAGCTTGGGTTAGGGTTCCCTTGGATGGAATGAAGCTTAGAGAGGCGCACCTGAAATACATAAGGTCCAGAAGCTTGAAGGAGCGGCTTGAGGCGTTAGAAAACTTGCCATTAGACAAGAATAAGAACCCAAAGCTGATCATCATGCCCGCGTTCAACGACATACTAGGAGGGTTGCCTGTAAATCGTCTGGAAACCAATCTCATGGGCCCAATTCTTCGTTCCGGGAGCTTGAATCTGAAATCTGCAGAGGTTTACCTCCTAGACGGCACCTTTCTGGGCAAAAATCGGGATGTTTACGATCTAGACTCCCTCCCCCAGCCGAAGGAGTCACATGAATGACCCCTCACTCTAGAGAAAGAGTCATTACGAGCGCGTCGCCATCAGCCTCGTAGTAGTCTCTGATTATGTGGGTAACCACGAACCCGAGTCGTCTGTACATCCTCTGCGCTATGACATTATTCTTCTCGACCTCAAGCCTGATGCGAGAGACCCCAATTCCCTTAAGCTCCTCGATAAGTCGTCCCATTAGGGCCTCCCCGATGCCTCTTCCTCTCATATCAGAGGACACCGCCACTGAGATTACATGGCCATTTCCAGGTGTCTCCACCTCAGCTATGGCGTACCCCACCACTCTGTCACCCACCTCAGCCACGAAGAAGGCTTGTCGATTTTTATCAAACAATGAGTCGATGAGGTAAGGGGGATACGGGTGTCTAAAAGAGCCTTGCTCAACTCTATATATCCCGGGTAGATCCTTCTGCATTACCCTACGCACAAGAAGACTTACCATGATCGTCAACCATTATCCGCAGATGGATTTCTTGTAAGAGATTCGATAGTCATTCCCATCTTGATCAACCGCTCAAGGGGAAGTCTGTAACCCCAAGAGGGCAGTCGCTCAAGTTCGTCTGGCCTGATGAAACGCCAAGACTGCCTTCTACCCTTGAATTTAACCGCCAACATCGGTTGACATCCAAACCGCTGGGCGAAAGCGAGTAGTTGCTCAACCGACCGAACAGAGACGTACAGTATATGATTTCGCGTCGTCTTAACCTCAATCGCAAGTTGCAACCCAAGTCTGTCGCTCCCGGCTAATATGTCCGGTCGCGGCATTCGTGTCGCACCGCCAGAGGCAGGTGCTCTCAACGCCGCAAATCCATGCCTCCAGAGGAGTCGGACGAGGCTCCTCTCGTCATCAGTACCTCTCATCACATACCCTCGACGTAATATTTTTTGATTCCAAAGCTGAACCTTAAGCGTTCCTCCAAAGTACGATGGCTAGTTAGCCTATTAGGCTTCTGAAGTAGACATGTGAGCCATCAGCTTATAGTGGGCAGCGCAGAATGGTTAGTGACACGTGTGGATGCTACTGCGTCGGCCATCGGTGAGCGTCGTGAAGATTCTTCACAGAGATCTCAAGAGGGGGACGGTGAAGGTACTGCCCGAGAGCTTGGACGACCTTTGGCATCTCTTCAATCTGGTCTCCCGGGGGGACAGGGTCTTGGCGAAGACAACCCGAGATATTAGGGTGACTGAGGGTGGTCAGCCGGCGGAGGGGCGAAGAGTTCCAATGTTCTTGGGCGTACAGGTGGAGAAGGTCAACTTCCAGAGGGAAACCAACCGGCTGAGGGTGACTGGCGTCGTGTTCGAGGCTCCCGAGAAGTATGGTATACAGGGCGCCTATCACACGATTAACGTCTTGATCGACCGACCCGTAACCATCCAAAAAGAGGAGTGGCTCAATCACGAGCTTGAGAGACTGAGACTAGCCTCCGAGGAGAAGGCACCCCCAATAATCGTCGCGGCAATCGACGACAGGGAGTGCTCAATCGCGCTGCTACGTCACTCAGGCTTTGACATCAAAGCGGAGATGAGAGCAAGGCTACCCGGGAAGGTCGACTTGGAGAGGCGGGAGGAGGCAAAAGCTAGCTTCTTCAGGTCCTGTACCGACTTCCTTCGCAGGATCTGGGCTGAGAACCAAACAATGATCGCTATCGTGGGTCCGGGCTACATGAAGGAGGAGTTCGCGAAGCACCTGATGCAGAAGGTGCCTGAGCTATCCAAGAGTGTTACGTCCGTCGCTTCAACTAGCAGCGGTGGTGTGGCTGGGCTGTATGAAGCTCTCCGTTCCGGAGTTTTGGCGAACGTTACGAAGAAAATCCGAGCGATCGAGGAGACAAGGACTGTGGAAGAGGTCTTCTCAAGGCTCGGCATGGGAAGCGGTAACGTCTCATACGGGCTTGAGGATGTGGTCAAAGCAGCAGAGTATGGTGCGGTCGACGTTGTCCTGGTCTCCGACTCAACACTAGGTGCTGCCTCTGATGAGGAAAGAAGGAGGATCGAGAATCTGATGAAGGAGATTGAGCGGAAGAAGGGGAGGATTATGATTATTAGCACCTCCCATGAGGCCGGGGAGAAGCTCTTCTCATTGGGTGGCGTGGCTGCGCTCCTCAGATTCCAGATCAAGTGAAGTCAAACATCCGCTGAAGGTCGCCAACCGAGCCTACCCATCAATCGTTCTGAGTCGCCTGCGCATCGCCGGGTTGCTGTTTGCCATCCTTCGGAAAACCGCCTCAAAGCCCTCGGTCGTAGTCAACTCTCTGCTCACAAACACCCCAGTTCTACCCACGGCGTCACGTCTCATCAGGGCGCGAACCCTATCTCTAATCACGTCGACTCCAATGCCTAGGATGCTTGCCACTACCTCCTCATGTCCGATGATACTACTCTCAACATGCCCCCTACGTGTTGGCTCGACCAGCATGAGCCGCTTGTCAACGCCTGGGACGCGTTTTTCAAACCTCAAGTCTTGGAGCGTAAGCTCACCGCCGAACTTGTAAAAGTCCCTTTCAACCCTCCTCAGCTTTATGAGTGGAAAAGAGATCGATCTTGTGTCTCCGACCTCTATGTACGCCTTAACCACATATGAGGGCGTAGCTTGCACAATCCAGCGGCGACTTATGTTTAGGCCAGCCCTCTCCAGCACCAGCTCAACTATGGCTGACATGGGAGGATTTGGAATAAACACATCTATGTCACTCGTCGGCGACACGTCTCCCCGGGCAATGCTTCCGTGGACGATGCAGCTAAGATTGGCTCTCTGCAGTGGCTCCATCAACTGGGCTGTCTCACAGCGTAGTGAGTGGAGTAGGCTCCAGTGGCTTTCACTGTAGAGTACCTCAATCCACTCATGTCTAAGCACGGGCTTCTTGGCCATCGAGTCACCAAGGGGGAGGGTGCCTAAACGGCAGCTTCCAAACTTGCTGTAACCCCACATCCTCTTTATTAACGACCCGTTGGCACCATTACTCGAAACCTGAGACATGCGAGGCGGGGCTACTTAATCCGGTGAGCGTTGTTGGACACCCCAATCTGCATTAGGTGCAATAAACCGGCCGTGTATCATCGTCGCGTCTCTGGGGAGAGGCTTTGTGCAGGATGCTTTCTTGACTCGATTGAAGATCAAGTTCGAGGCAACATCACCAAGTATAGCATGCTCAGGCCCAATGACAGGATCGCCGTTGCCGTTTCAGGGGGCAAGGATAGTGTCTCACTCCTCCATATGCTGTACCGAATCGAGAAATGCTTTCCCAAGTCGGAACTAGTCGCTATAACGGTGGACGAGGGTATAAGCGGCTACAGGGAGGAGGCCGTGGGGATAGCTCAGGAGAACTGTCGTAAGCTTGGGGTGAGGCAAATCATCGTCTCGTTCGACGAACTGTACGGGCAAGATCTGGACGGAATCGTCAAGAGGTCTGGGGCGGGAGGCGGGTTCACACCCTGCGCATACTGTGGAGTGCTCCGGAGAAAGGCTCTAAACATTGTTGCGCGGGCGGCTGGAGCCACCAAGTTAGCGACAGCTCACAATCTAGACGACGAGGTTCAGACAATGTTTTTAAATGTTCTTCACGGGGATCCTTGGAGAATCGCACGGGTTGAACCCGTATTGCTCTCTGAGCATTCCAAGCTGGTGCCGAGGGTGAAGCCACTTTTTTCTATCCCCGAGATTGAGACAGCGTTGTACGCCTACTTGACGGAGATTAGGTTCCAATCGGTCTCCTGCCCCTATGTCTCCGAGTCTTTGAGAAACGATGTTCGAATGGTTCTAAACGGGCTTGAGGAAAAGTACCCGGGGATGAAGTTGACCGTTCTTCGCTCCTTCGAGAAGATTAGACCAGCACTCAAGGAGCGGACGGAGAAGGTTCCGCTGAGAGAGTGTGAAATATGCGGAGAACCCACGGTCGGGTCTGTGTGCCGACCATGCAAAAGCCTGGTCGATCTAGGTGTGGTAAAGCCGAAGCAACAAGATTAAAGCGGGTCTAGGTGTACCTTTCAGGTGGCGGCGGGTAGGGCTGGGGGGTCAGCCGTCCCCTGTAACCTGAAACCGGCTACACGCAGGAGCCAGCAACCCAAGGGGAGGTGTCTCGGAACAGCCGTAGGACTCTGCCTTACGAGCGTGAAACTTTGTCCTGGGGGATCGACGGAGGAGGAATTTCTTCCGTAGGGAGGAAGTCACCTCCATCATCCATCGAACCGGGTGAGGGTCGGGAGACAGCAACCCTAAGATGGGACGCTTGATGCTCTCAGGGAGCAGAGTGGAATTCGTCTGGTGGAGCACCGTGGCTGGGAAGGACACCAACCCAAGGGGGCCGTCGCCGAAGGGGTCTGCGCTAGAGACAATTTGATGCGAGTCCATCAGAACTTCTCAATCAAGAAAAATGTCAATTGTTGATGTGCAGCGAAGCTAAGAGATTATGCCTAGTTAGATTTGATTGGCAGTGAATCGAGCTTTGGTGGCGCCGGGGCAGGGATTCGAACCCTGGCGGCCCAAAGGGCCACAGACTTAGCAGGCTTGGGCTTCCGAAGCGGAACCTGCTCCCTACCAGGATACCCAGAGGCCTCTGTTCGAAGACGCCTCTGCTAGGAGACCCCGGCGTTCGCATCAAACAGGGAATCTCACTTGCTAAAAATCTTTCTTGTGTGCTGGTTACCTCGCAGATCACTTAACAAGACTTAGTTCAACTGTACTCTCGCCATGTATACGAGCACTTCGTGCATCTGAAGAACTGTGTTGTCGACTCGTCTGACCCCCGGGTCTGAGCGAGCCACCAATAAGCCTCCATGTTGTTGCACTTCGGACATTCCACTTTCACTTTTGGGAGTGTGCGGAGCTCTGCCTCTTTTTTTCCTATGACCGCTATCTGTTCTTGTGGGCTGTGCTCAATTACTTTTGGAAGGGTGGCGACTGGCGATGTCGGGAATTTCTCGAAGCCACAACCGGAGCAGTGAAGTACTACTGTTTCCTCTTTTCTTGATGGCAACAGTCTCATGCCGCAGCTCGGACAAAACTCGATTTTAACACACCAGCTCCATATTTCGGGGCTTTATGTTCCATTTATCCAGACTCTTAAGGTTTTCTTCACCGTCTTTAGTACGCCTCAAGTGTTGAATAGTGGAAATATTACCGAGTAAGTAGGCGATTAAAAACCTTCTATTAATTATAGAAATCTGTTTGTTCAATGATGCTAAAACCGTTCGAACAGCTCTCATTAGAAGATAGAAACATCATCTGAACAGCCTTGCATTCGCTGGTCTACGCAAGCTTCGTCAAGCATACAGCTATCAAGTCCGCTGCTCGTAGCGCCTCCGGCATGGCACCAGCAGTAGAACTTACTTCTATAACCTTGAGGGTATCGTCTTGGCTAATCCCCATCGTCGAGATCTGTTTCACTATCTTGCCCTTTTCCATTCCTTTCGCGAGCGTGATCACCGGCAAACCGGTCATTTTGAACAGCATTTCTTGGTTTAGGAGATCATGATCCTTAAGGGTTAGCCTCTCTGTCACAATGACTCTCAACTGTTTGTGGTGAGGCGAATTGGTTATCATCGCTGCGATCTTCTCTGTCGCATTTCTCCCATCGACCGGAATCCTCGTCCATATAACCCCGTCAAGCCAAAGTCTTCCTCTGTAGACCACTCCGACGATGACGAGCCCGTCGGGATTCTTTGGATCAGGTACGCAACGGGAGAGACCGAGGACCCTTATCTCGGTTTTTATGGAGCGGAACCTGACCTCTCCTGACATCTCATGCGACCCTGATCTTATTCAAAGCGGTCCTTATCAGTTTTGAAAAGCCCTCGGTCGGATCCTCCTCATCCTTCAGGATCTCCGTGCTCTCGTCTAGGGAGATAAATCCTCCTAACCAAGAGTATGCTATGAGAGCCTCAACTGCGTCTGCTTGGCTATGTTTGTCCATCCTTCTTGGGAGAGAGCCTCTCAGGTTCGATCTCTTCAATGCCTCAGCTAAGATCTCTGTTTTGACTCTGGAGGAGGTCATCCTCCCAGTTCTGAGGGATAGGGCAAGCGAATGCACAAAGTTAACATATGCATCACCTAGCTTCGCTAGGTTCTTGTCCGTTAAAACCTCGTTTAGGGCGCCGTATCTGAGCGCGAGGATCTGTCTTTCCTCAGCGGTCATCTTTTTGTGTCTCGGGCCTCTCCTTGCCTTTTGGTGGCTTCCTCAAACGCCGCTAGGAACTCCTTCATCTCGTCCCCTAGCTTGCTCGCGGCTTTGATAAGGGCCTCCTCAGGCTTCCTTTTTCCTTTGGTTTGTACATGGATTATTGGTTGGGAAACCAAGGGGTGGGGCAGGTCATATCCAGCGAACTGCACGTACTCGTCTTCAAGTAGCGCTTTTTGGAGGGCGTTGCAAAACGAGTGCCTCTCTCCTGAGACCTCCAATCTCAACTCATTCTTTTCTCTCTTCAGCAAACGAATCTTCAAACTTCTCTCCCTCTATATCATGATCTGAATTGTTTTTGGACATTAAGCCGTCTATATCTGAGCGGATGATTTTCCGTAGTCGGCGGCGATCTTGCGCTCCTCTCTACTTCCGCATGAGTGGCATGTGAGCCCCCTATCACTCAGCTCCAAGACGCGGCCACAATGTGAGCAGAAAGCTTGAACCGCGCCAAGCTGTTCGTCCTCCGTAGACAGGTGAAAGGTCCGGTTCTTCGTGCTGACCACCTGTGCCCTAACATAGTCTCCGGGTTTGAAGGCGCGGTGCATGGACCTAACATAGTTCAAGCTCACGTTTGATATGTGAATTGCCCCTGAAAACGAGCTTGCGTTAGCCTCGTTTCCGATCTTCAAGATCCTGATTGAGGCAGTCTTCTCCTGAACTTGGGTCACTTGGCCTAGGATAACGTCCCCAATCCCAGGTACCGACGGCTGGTGCGTTCTCAGCTCCACCGAAGCGACCTTATTCTTCTTATCCAGAATAGCGTAGCCTGTTGCCATGGAGAATATCTTTCCGTTTTCAACGTAGGTTCCTATACCTGCAATGAACTCCTCGATTACTCCCAGCCTGTCGCCTGGAACTACGAAACGCTCATCTCTTTCTGGCAACTGCGTCATCTCCTCGTCATACGATAAAGATCCACATCTGTGACGTGTCTCCTATCACGGTGAAATTGGAAGGTAGGAGGTATGCTAAGCTTCATCGTGAACATGTGGGTGATGTCTCCTCCAAACATGTTGACTAGTCTGCCCAGAAATCTCCTGTTTCCGGGACCAGCCTTGTGCAGAGAGTAAATAACTCGACCGATCTCTAAAGCTTTCTGAACGAACACACGGTCGGCGCCCCTGCTCTTAACCCCAAAAGGTGGGTTCTGCAACACTGTGTCGCAGTGGTCGTTGATCAGGCTTATATCCGATACAACCCAGGTGACGGTCTTCTCAACGCCTACCAGTGCGGCGTTCCGTCTCGCCGAATCTATGGCTCGACCGTCTACATCTACTCCTACAACCTCCCTTGCCCCGAGGATGGCGGCGCTGATGGCAAGCCGACCGGTTCCACACCCGAGGTCGAACACCCTCTTCCCGACTATATCCTCGAACGTGTACGCTGCGAGGTAAACCATTTCCGCTGCGATGTCTGGTGGGATTGTATACTGCTCCAGTATGACGCTTGGGGATGGGTGTGGTTCGAGTTGCGTCAGAGCGGACTCCAGGTCCCGTCTTCGGATTGTTATCTCTCTAGCTTCGCTCAACTCTTCTGCAGCCTCATGACTCTGGAGCCGATCCGTTTTCGCCTTATCGAAAACTTCGGAGCCTTATAAGCCCTGCGGGATACGACCTAGATATGGTAATCCCTTCCAATATAGTCCTCCCACGACCTTCTGCCGAGCATGACCTCAGCCTCATCCGTTGTCAGGATTACTTGCCTGAACCCCGAGGCGTCGTCAATGGCGATTCTGGGGCAAGCCGTGTTGACTAGAGCGTCAAGCTTGTAGAGAGGAGAGATGTTGCTTGGCGTGATCTCACGGGAGCAAAGGATGACGGCATCTTTTCCACGCTTCTCTATCTCCCTCTTGATCTCCAATGCTCTCTTCAAGTTCAGTTGACCTGGCTTCAGGCCAATGATGACCCCAATTCTCGTGGCCTCCTTTGCTTTGCATATGGCTGCCCACCTTTGTTTCAGGATTCTCCTAACCAGACTGTCGGTTCTTCTTGCCTTGTTGAGGTAAGGGTCCGCTATGATTACGGGTTTTCTCGTCGAAAGCGCCAGTCCTACGGGATGGAAGTCGCCTCCTCCTATGAATAGAAAGCCATCAACCTTGGCGGCAACGACCTTCGCCGTGCTGAAGTCGCAACCCAAGACTTGCCCATTATGCCTAGCTCGACTGCCAGCCTTACCAACAAGAACATCTTTGCCACTTTCTTCCAAGATTCTCCTAGCCTCGGTCAGCTGATGAGTATGCTGGGCTGTCGTGGCTAGACCAACTCGCCGAAAGTTCCTGATCATAGGTAGAGCCTTCTGCACAGCCTCGCTTATGTCGAGGTCTGATCTCGCCTCAATGTAGACCACTGGGACCTCGGTTTTGGGCTGAAACTCCGAGTGACCATAGTGAACTATCAGGTCGGCGTAAAGCTGCCTAGCCTCATCTAAAGCGAGATCACAGGCTCCATAACAGGGGTCAGTGGAGAGAATTGCAAGCGCGCTCGTCCTGTTCTCGATAAGACCGACCAGTTTCAAACCATGCTCTTTCAACCCCTCGGGAAGCTGAAGGAGAACTCTTTTAGCTCTCCTCTCTTTGATCGTGTCAATCAACCACCGTTCCTGCAGATCATAGGTGCAGGATGCAACTTTTGCTGAATTACGTTTCATATGTCAATCTTCCCCAAAGCCTGCTCCAGATCCAAAAAACGAACTCCACTTCTCATAGATCTTGTATCCCATTTTGTGCCGTGATTCTTCGATCTTCCCTAGTGGCTTCAAGCGTTTAAAATTCTTCAAGAAGGATCAACAAACCGCGACGATTTTTTGGGGTCTGGAAACGGGGGCTGAGCGAAAGTCGGGTTGGAACGTTTAAATTAGGGTATAGTCGTTCACATATGGCGAAAGCGGCACCGCTGCGAGGAAAATCAAATGGGTAAACATTTCGAACATATGTCCTACTCTCGGAGGAAGTACATCCGTGGAATCCCTCAGTCCAAGATCACGAAGTTCACGATGGGTAACACCTCGGCAAGCTATGCTTACCGAGCTTCTCTCCTCTCCCTGGAGGACAAACCTGTGAATCACCGATCGCTAGAAGCGACGAGGGTGGCGGTTAACAAGGTTCTGACGGACAAACTAGGTGAGAACGGCTACAGCATGAGAATCCTGCCATACCCCCATGAGATAACAAGAGAGCATAAGTTCATGGGATTCGCTGGCGCCGACCGTCTGTCTGAGGGGATGAGGGCGGCTTTCGGAAAGCCAACGGACAGAGCGGCGAGGGTCACCAAGAACCAGCCGGTTGTCGTTGTTGAGGTCAACGAGAACGGCGTTGATGTAGCGAAGAACGCGTTGAACCAGGGTCTCAGTAAGCTGCCAATGAGCGGCAGAATAATCGTTGAGAGGTTAGAGCGCAGAGAGAGTGAAGTCGACGCTCGAGTTTGAGACGGCGCTCGATTTGTCAGTAGTAACTTCTTGTCCCATACCCCCTCAGCTAATTCTCGTTTAAGTCGGTTAAGCTCGTTCAACTTTATTGGAGCAACGGCTACCTCTTTTTATCGTGAGTAACGCCTTGTGATAGACGCCCATAAGGACGGTTGCCTCACGCTTGGATATGAAGGCCCGTCCGATCAGGTTTCTGAAGGCACGCACTCCTATCCTCCTCCTGTATTCGGGGAAGCCCATCTCGTCTAAAAAATCGCTAAAGTATCGGATCAGCCTATTCTTGTCCTCTGTCGCAGCCTCCAAGGTGTAGGCGGATCTAACACCGACCTGATTCTTATGTATCTCGTATAGGATTATGGCCACAGCGACGGCTAGATTCAAGGCTTGGTAGGACAAATCTGTGGGGATGGTCACCACTAGGTCGCAACCTCCAAGTTCTTGGTTAGACAAACCTGTGCTCTCTCTGCCGAATAGCAACGCTATTTCTCCATCGATCTTCTGGATCTTCTTCGCGAACTCCTGCGGTGTAATTGCTATTCTTGCGACGTTTGCCGGCCTCTTAGCCATTATAGAGGTTGTGCCCACGACGTAGTTCGTTCCCCTCAAGGCTTCATCCAGTGCGTTCGTTACCGTCATCCCTTCCAACACGTCACCAGCATGCGCGGCTAAGGATCTAGCTTCGTCTCCTACGACGGTCTTTGGGCTTACGGCCCATAGCTTTCTGAACCCGAAATTCTTCATCGCCCTCGCAACCGAGCCTATGTTGCCCTGATGCTCCGGCTCGATTAGGATCACCCGAATGTCCAAGGTTCTTCCTCAAACTCCTCTATGGCACTCGTTATCTCTTTTTAGGATCTTTTTGATAACAATATGCTGAGAGTCGCATTGGTTACGAACTTGCCCGAGGAAGCCAAGGCTAAGTGGGCGCATGTCGTGGCGGCACGAACGCCCGGGGAGAAGCTACGGGCGATGCGTGAGTTCGTTTCACTTTGCCCCAAGCACAAAGGCACGGAAAGGCTCTTGGCTCACGTGAAGAGGCAGATGGCCATCCTCAGGAGGGAGTCGAACGAGGGAGCAAAGCGCCAGAAGAGTGGCGGACCCAAGCTTTTCGTGGAGAAGGAGGGGGCGGCGCAGATCGTTATGATCGGGCCAACAAAAACGGGACGGAGTAGTCTGCTGGCCTCTCTAACGAACGCGGAGCCCCTCATAGCCAGCTACGAGTTCGCCACGATGGAACCCGAGGTTGGAATGCTAAACTACGAAGATATTCAATTTCAGTTGGTCGAGGCCCCAGCGCTAGTGCCCGGGGCAGCTGAGGGTGTGGGGTGGGGGGCTCAGACGTTGGGGCTCGCTCGCAATTCGGACGGTTTGATGATAGTGGTGGACCTGTCCACCGACGCGAGCGGGCAACTGGAAATGGTTATCAACGAATTGGATAGCGGGCACATTCTGGTTTTGAAGCCACGAGGCAGGGTTGAGATTGACCGTCAAGGTTTCATTTCTGGGATTCAGGTCGTAGGTAGTGGACGGCTCATCAACTGTACGGCAGACGATATCAGACGGTTGCTCACGAGCTATAGGACCAACGCCGCCTTGGTGAAGATTAGTGGTGAGGTGACGCTCGAGGACGTGGAGAACGCCTTATTCGAAGATACGTCCTACAAACCGGCGATAGTTGTAGCGAACAAGGCGGACGCTTCTGAGGTTGAAATGCAAGTTGGGAGCCTGCGAAATCTCATAGCTGGTAGGCTTGAAGTCTTTCCCGTTTCGTGCTTGACGGGCTATGGAATCAGCGAGTTGAGAGAGGGCATCTTCAGAATGCTTGACATCCTACGAGTTTACACCAAGGAACCGGGTGAGGAAGCACCTTCACCGCAACCCATAATCATGAGAAAAGGGGATACAGTCGTCGATGCCGCCAAACAAATTCACAGTCGCTTGTACAAGGGCTTCCTGTACGCCAAGATCTGGGGATCCAACGCAAAGTATCCTGGAGAAAGAGTGGGTGCCAATCGTGCTTTGAGTGACGGCGACATCCTTGAGATCCATGCCAAACAGAGTGGTGGTGTCGGACAGCGTCGGTTCCACACTAAACTTTAACAACTAGGATGTACACCTCGGCGAGAAGATTTATGGAATCTCAACAAGACCCTGTTCTGTTATTACTGGCTAAACCTGTGCAGGAAGCCGTTCGGAAGTTGGGTCTCATATCTCTCACAGAGACCCAAGTCAAGGCTATTCCGTCAATCCTCAAGGGCAGGGACGTCCTGCTAGTCGCGCCGACGGGAAGTGGTAAAACCGAAGCTGTGCTCTTGCCCCTCCTAAGCAACCTCTTGGATCTGCGAGGTGAGCCTGGTGTACTCATCATCTACATCACGCCACTGCGCGCCCTTAACCGTGACCTCCTGAAGAGGTTCATATTCTGGGAAAAGGAACTCGGAGTTAGGGTTGCGGTACGCCATGGTGACACATCGTCCTCGGAGAGGAGAAGGCAATCCCTGAAGCCTCCAAGCTTTCTGTTAACGACCCCCGAGACCCTTCAGGCGATTCTGCCCGGAGAGAGAATGAGACGTCACCTCAAGTCGGTCAGGTGTGTGGTGGTTGACGAGATTCATGAACTGGCGCAGGACAAGAGAGGAGTACAGCTGACTGTGGCTCTTGAGCGACTGAGAGAGGTGACCGGTCGAGATTTTCAGAGAATAGGAATCTCGGCAACTATTGGAGATGCGCAAAGGATCGCGCTTTTTCTAGGTGGCGCAGATCGGGAGGTTGAAGTAGTCCAGGTTCAGATCCCCAAGAGCTTCGAGTACTCCATCGATTGGCCCATTCCCACCGAGGAGGATGGGGAGCTGGCGCAGACCCTCTACACGACCCCGGAAGCCACAGCCCGAATCACCAGGATCGGAGACCTTGTGAAGTCATATGGTCC
>Ga0315280_10001479_pt1 | contig 40376 bp, 42 predicted proteins | sample YL17G06_40_MG_FD_203697 | JGI IMG/M metagenome (GOLD analysis project Ga0315280, IMG submission 203697) | Sediment microbial communities from Yellowstone Lake, YNP, Wyoming, USA - YL17G06_40 | ecosystem: Environmental > Aquatic > Freshwater > Lake > Sediment | place: USA: Wyoming | collected...
ACCTCTGTACGGGCGAGGCGGCGCCTCGCCCCTACGTTTGCCCCCCACGCGGGGGCGTGGATTGAAACAAAAGCAGTCAACAGTCGACAGTCGAAGGTCGAAGTTCGCCCCCCGCGCGGGGGCGAATCCCCGCCTCACTTCTCAAGAAGAGGTGAATGTTGCGCGCCCGCCCCGGCGCGATGTACCCACACGTCTCCGCCCAGGGGCGTACACGGTACGCCCCTACACCCTCTTGATATCCGTGCGCACGCGGTCGACGTACTTCCCCGTCCCCACCTCAATCCGCACAACCTCGCCGGGCTTGATGAAGTGAGGAACCATCACTTCCATGCCGTTCTCCAGCGTGGCGTACTTGTAAGTGTTGTCCTGCTGCTGGTGGACGGGCTGTGCCGTCGTCTCCACTTTTACCTCGACAATCGGCGGGAAGACGATGCTCACCGGCTGGCCCTCGTGGAACTCCACGGGGATGCGCATTTCAGGCTTGAGGAATTTCTCCGCTGCCCCAATCGATTCCAGCGGGATGGAAACTTGCTCAAAGGTCGTGGGACTCATGAAAGTCGCCGAGTCGGAGTCGCTGTAGAGAAACTCCATCTCCTGCTTCTGGAGCTGGGTGTCTTCCAGGCGCTCCTCCGGCCGGAAGCGCACCTCTTTGATTGTCCCCTTGAGCACGTGCTGGAGCTTGGAGTGCACGCTTCCCGGCATCTTCCCCTGCCCCACGTGAAAGTTGGATTCAATAACCTTGAAAAGGTCATCTCCGATCCTCAGAATCATGCCGGCGCGAAGTTGGGATGCCATAATCATTGGAACCTCACCTGACAACAGAAGTCCCAAGTCAGTGGGTCAATCGATCACCAATATACCATGCAAGGCAACGATTGTAGGTCAGTGGAAGGGAGAATTGCTTAAGGAAATCACGAATTGGGACGTCAGGGCGCGGCCAGAGCCGTACCGTCAACGGCTTGCCCGATAACTCCCTGAAAGCCCTCGGCCACCTCGTCGCGACGGCCAACGGCTTTCAACCAGGAGACCTGGCGGGCCTTGTCGCCACGCGCCGCGGCAGCTCCCTTCGCCTTCTTCCTTTGCAGCCCCCATGGCTCTTCAGTCAGGCCAGACGCAGCCACGCCACGCCGCAGCAGCCCGCCACGATTTGCGCCTCATGGTTCACCAAAATTCGCCGATAGGAAAGACAAGGAAGGAAGAAGCCATGGCCGAGTCTGACCTGCTTCGAAACGAGGAAGAACCCGAAGAGTCAGTTGCTGGCCAAGTGTTGCACTGGGCCAGATGCCATCCGGGAGTCCTGGTTTTCGGCTCCCTGGCCGTGGCGGCGCTGCTTGCCGGAGGTTCGCAAGGCAAACCGCAAACCGCGCGGCCACGAGAGCCAGAAACTGAAGCTGAACTTGTTGACGGCGAGACTCCTCTTTTCATCTAATACAAACGCGCTAAGTTATGTTACGACAGGGTTCTTGTAGCGCCGCCATCCTGGCGGCCAAGGCCGGCTGGAAGCCGGCGCTACGAAGGAGGCTGTCACTTTAGTTTGTGCGTTTGTATTAGCAGCATAGGCGCGCGTCACTTTACTCCCGCCAACCCTCGCGTGCCCCGCAAACGTTGTCCGTCCCCTGTCTACCTGGCCGGTCGCGCGAGGAAATACCACACACCGCCCAAGGCCACCGCCGCCAGGGTGGCCAGTGAATTCGTCCAGGCGGAGCGGGGCAGGCTGAGCATGGCCAGCAGCAGCAAGATCCATGCCAGCGCGGCTACACTGAGTGCCCTGGGCCGGGGTTGGCTGATTTTGGATTTGGAATTTTGGATTTTCGATTTTGAACTTTCGACTTCCGGGTTTTGATTCCCCGCGCCACGCGCACTCGCCGGGATCCAGATTTCTGAGTTGCCGCGCCCCAACCGCGAACCGCCAGCCGCGAATCCCGGTCCCCACAGTGTGGCCCCCACCACAACGGCGTAAGTAAGGTAGCCCGCCAGGGTTGCGATTCCCGTGATGACCACCTCCACTTTAGCCCAGAAGGTGAAGACGATGGCAATCAGCGTCACCGCCCAGATGGCGTTGGCGGGCACTTGACGCGGGCTCACGCGGGAAAGCCAGCCGGAGGCGGGCAATTGAGCGTCTCGCGCCATCGCCCAGACCATGCGGGTGAGCGTGGTGAGGTTCGCCAGCGCGGAGGCGAAAATGGAGATGAACACCAACAACATCGTAAAGTGAGTCATAGTTGACGAGAAGTAACAACTGATGATGGAGAGTAACGGCGTGGGCTGGTTCTGCACGGCGTCGAGGGCGGGAATGGCCAGCGTGAAGCCCACCAGCACCAGGAAGCCAAGGACCACGGAGAAGACTTCTGAGAGCACAATCGCGCCTGGCACGCGCTCCTGGGGCTGGTGCGTTTCCTCCGCCACGTTGGCGGCGCCTTCGAAACCCGTGAGCGTCCAGGCGCTCATCAGGGAGGAGAAGGCAAAGGCGCTGAGATATCCAAGACCCATGGGCTGACCCGGATGGGTGAAGAGGAATCCTACGGGATGCGTCTTGCGGGCAATCGCCACGACCAGCAGGAGCAAGCCCACCAGAACCGTTCCCAAAATCTCCGCCACCACGGAGACGTCGTTCACCAGGCTGGCCAGGAGGATGCCGAAATGATTGATGAGCGCAATGGTCACCAGGACGGCGATGGTCACCAGCACGACGTTGCGGTTCACGGACGCCAGGCCCAGATAGGGCACGAGGTACGTTGCCAGCGCGTAACAGACGCCGGGCATCCCGGTGATGAATTGCACGATCATCAGCCAACCGGCCCACCACGCCAGCTTCTGCCCTGCGAGTTCGCGCGTCCATTGGTAGGCGTAACCGGAGAGCGGGATTTCTCTGGCCAGCCGCGCGAAGACCAGCGCCACCAGGAATTGGCCGGCGCCCACAATCAGCCAGGTCCAAATGAACGCCGGGCCGGCGGTCCGCAGCCCGTCGCCGTAGTTGGCAAACAGGCCGGTGGTGACGGAAATAATGGAGAAGCTGAGGGCGAAGCTCGAGAAATATCCCAGCGTCCGCTTCAGCTCCTGCCGGTAGCCGAAGCGCTCCAGGATTTGTTCGTCACGCGAGGGCTTGGTTTCCATGAGGCCCTGGCATCCAGACTTCTCGCGCGGGTCGAATGAGCCGGTTCTCCCCCCCGCTAAACAGCGCACCTCTTCCCCGCCGGTTTAACCCGCAACGTCAGGATTCCGATCTTCTCAGCTTACCGATGTGGGGGCGGAATCTGCACAATGACGCGGCACTTCGCATGGCGCGCTACGTACTGGATGGTGGAGCCCAGCAGGACTGAGCTCAGGGTGTGGGGCCGGTGGTACCCCATGATGAGCAGCTCAACTCCTTGCTCCTGCAATTCGCCCGCGATGGCTTCACCGGCCTGCCTCGCCCGAAGGAGCTGGGTGGTAATCTTTCTGGAGAAGCCCTCCGCCACACTCTTGGCGCGAGCCAGGATCTCTTTGCCGGGATGATCCAGCACTTCATCCTCGGCCTCGATGGGCGTGGCCATGGGTACTTCGACCACGTGAAGGGCGATAAGCTGGGCATCCATGCCCTGGGACAACTGACAGGCTAACTTCACCAAACTTTCAACGGACTCCGCATCACGCAGGGCCGCCATCACCTTGGGATTTGCCACCCTACCCTCCGCCCGGGAAAGAATCGCGCGGAAGCATATTAGCTCCCTTGCTGATTTGCAAGCCACCGCGCAGGCCGGTGGTGTCCTAATTTCGCAAGTGTCACCCGGCTCGCCGGCGCTGTCATTCTGAGGAGCCGCAGGCGACGAAGAATCTGCTGTTGAGCCAAAAGCAGATCCTTCGCTACGCTCAGGATGACAGTCGCACCGACATCACAGCCTCGGAGCGGCACGTTGGAATTAGGACACTACCCGCAGGCCGTGTCGGACGCGCCAGCGCGCCGGTCCGCCGACCTGCCCTATAATGCCGGCAGAACATGAGGGGGAACAAGCAAGGGCTTGCCCGGGAGGGACGAATGGGAAGGAGGAGGTCGGAGATTCGCATCGGGATCTCCTCGTGCCTTCTGGGGCAGAAGGTGCGCTTTGACGGCGGCCACAAGCGCGACGCCTTCATCGCCGACCGCCTCGGCCGTTTCGTAACCTTTGTTCCCGTCTGTCCGGAAGTCGAAATCGGGCTCGGCACGCCTCGCGAAACCTTGCGCCTCGTCCGCCGAGGGGGTGAAACTCGGCTCGTCACGACTCACACCGGCATCGACCACACGGAGAAAATGCTCCGCTACGCCGCGCGCAAAGTGCGCGACCTCGCAGCGCGCGACCTCTCGGGTTTCGTCCTGAAGAAAGATTCCCCAAGCTGTGGCTTGCAGCGAGTGAAAGTATATAAACCCCGCGGCATACCTTCCAGCTCCGGACGCGGTATGTTCGCCGCGAGGCTCCTGGCGCGCTTTCCACTCCTGCCGGTCGAGGAAGAGGGGCGGCTCCAGACCCCGCGCCTCCGCGAGAATTTCCTCGAGCGTGTCTTCGCCTACCGCCGTCTCCGCAATTTCTTCTCGAGACCCTGGACGGTTGGCGACCTCCTCCGCTTTCACACCACCGAGAAGCCCCTGATTCTCGCCCACGATCCTGCCGCTTGCGCAAAGCTCGCCCAGCTCGTGGCGCGCGCCAGGAGCGCCAAACGCAAAGAACTCGCCGAGCAATATCAGCCGATATATATGGCGGCGCTCCGCTTCCGCACGGCGGGGCCGGCCACGCGCCGCCCCACGAAGGCCCTCCTGCGGCTGGCCGGACAGTTCAAGGGGTTGCTGGGGAGCTAGAGAGAAACGCGAGCCGGCCGGGGTGATTCGCGACTATCGCCGCGGACGCCTGGCGCTGTGCCCTAAGGCAAGTTGAGGGCGCACACCTCGGCGGTCTGCACCAGCCTCACGCCGGCTTCCAGCATTTCCTCCAACGCCTTGCGCCCGCCTTCCTCGGTGATGGGCTTGATGGCATCCGTGACCAGATCCACCGGCCAGCCGCGCTCCCGCAGGGCAAGGGCGGTGGCGCGCACGCAATACTCCGTCGCAACTCCAAACATTACGCAGCGGCGGCGACCGAGCGACTTCAAGATGGCGTCAAAATTGGGGTTTGCCGAAGCGTTGTATGTGGGCTTTTCGATAATGGTCTGCCCGGACCAGCAGGCCGGAGGCAGGAAGGCTCCGGGGCGACTGGGCACCACGGTGGCATCAGGAAGCTGCGTTTCCGGGATGCGCCGCTGGCCCGGCGTGCCGACGACGCAATGCGCAGGCCACCGGGCGAACTCCGGGTCGTCCGGAGCGTGCGCATCCGCCGAAGAAAGCACGGGGATGTCGTGCTGGCGCGCCCAGGACATGAGCTTCGCCAGATTGGGGATGATCTCGATGGCGCCCGGGACGTAAAGCTTTCCGGTCGGCAGCATGAAATCCACCTGGGTATCGACATCCACGAACACGCAAGGCTCGTGCATGGTCGTGCTCCTCAACTTGTTCGCGTAGGGTGCGAGGTTGCCGCCGCGCCGAGATGCCGCGCCCGGACCTCCTCGAGCAGGCGCTCCAGCGCCGGGCTTTTCTCCACGGGATAGGTGGGCGCACCCCGCAGCGCCTTATGACAGTCGGGCAAGCGCTGGAGGTTGGCGAGCGCTCTGGCGCGAATCTGCGCGAGCGGAAGCGGCGAAGCAAGCAGGCGGCCGCCCTTCATCGCCGGCTTGAGCAAAGGAGTGGCGTCAGGGTAATCCTCGTCCGCGCGCGCGATGAGGTCGTGGCGGTACAGCCCCCCGGAAGAATAGCGAAAGACCTGCTTGCGGCCGGGGTGGTAAACTTTTCGCTCGCTGAGCTTGGTCTGGAATACCACACGGCCCTGGCGCTGCGTCTCCACCAGCTTGTAGACCACATTGAGCGCGGGGACGTCGCGGGAAGTGGCGAGGTCCGTGCCCACACCGAAAAGGTCGATGGGGGCGCCCCGCGCGACCAATTCCTCAATCTTGAATTCGTTCAAGTCACCGCTAGCCACAATTTTCGCCTCGGGGAGGCCACGCCGGTCCAGAATCTCCCGCACGCGGCGACTCTTCTCCAGCAGGTCGCCGCTGTCCAGCCGCACGCCGGGAATCTTTCGCCCCAGCGTCGCGGCGGTTTCCGCTCCGGCCAGGGGGTCGTAGGTATCAATCAGCAGGATGGCCGAATCGGGAAAAGTTTCGAGCAGGGCTTCGAAGCTTTCGCGCTCCGTGGGAAAAACCTGCGTCCAGGAGTGTGCCGCCGTCCCCGCCAGGGGAATGCCATAACGCAGACCAGCCAGCACATTGGAGGTCGCCACGCATCCGCCCACGTAAGCGGCCCGCCCGGCGCGCACGCCTGCCTCGGGGCCGTGCGCGCGTCGCGTCCCGAACTCCAGGACCCCTCTGCCCTGCGCCGCATGAACCACCCGCGCGGCCTTGGAAGCGATCAGCGTTTCAAAGTTGATGACGGAGAGCAGAAAGGTCTCAACAATTTGCGCCTCGAGGACCGGCCCGCTCACCTGAAGGATCGGCTCCTCGGCAAAGACCAGCGTCCCCTCCTCGAGGGCCTGAACGTCGCCCGTAAAACGGAAACCACGGAGGTATTCGAAGAAGGAATCTGAAACGGTCCGGAAGGCCGGTTGAGCGCGGAGGAAGCTCACATCCTCCTCCGTGAAGTGGAGGTTTTGCAGGTATTCGAGCGCCGCGTCAATCCCGGCAGCCACCAGGAAAGAACGCTCGGGCGGCAGGTGGCGCACGAAGAGCTGGAAAGTGGCGCGGCATTCCACGCGGTGTTCAAAATAGGCTGCCGCCATGGTGAGCTCGTAGAGATCCACCAGCAAGCCGCGCCCTGAGTTTGCTTCAGCCATTGTCGTCCCTGCGGACGTTCCTGATCCGGGAGAGCGAGGTCCTGGCCTTGCCGGGAACGCCCTGCCCATCCGCCGGATGGCGGGAGCCCGCCCCCGCATGGTGGGCTGAAAAGAAGCCGCGGCGGACGCCCCTCCCCGAAAATCAGTATGTCTTTGGGGTGGAGGAGAGTCAAGGAGGGACTGGTGCTTGGTTGGGAAAGTCTGCGTACTTATGTGCGAATCCGAAGGGCGGGTTCCGTAGCGCGGGACGCCCTCACCCCCAGCCCCTCTCCCGCCGCGGCGAGAGAGGGTGGTCCCGTCGCGCGGGATGCCACGTACCGAGGCCGCTTTAAGATAAAATCTCCCGGTGTACCGTACGGTACGGGGCGGTGCCTCGGCACGAGCATTTCTATGGCCTGAATCACCTTCACTACCTGACGACTAATACAAACGCACAAACTGAAGTGACAGCCTCCTTCGTAGCGCTGGCTTCTAGCCGGCCTTGGCCGCCAGGATGGCGGCGCTACAAGAACCCTGTGGTAACATAACTTAGTGCGTTTGTATTAGTTGCCCGTTTTTTTCCGCTTATCCCTGATCCCCCGTCCCTGTTCCTCTTCTAGTCCCTGACCCCCGACACCCAACACCCAACACCTGACACCTAACACTTGCTCTTACTGCTTCCAGCCGCTTCCGAGGTCGCAGACCCGCCGCGGCTTCTTTTCAGCCCGCCCACCATCAAGATCGTCGGACCTTCGGCCGAGCGCGGGCGACCGATCAGCCAAGCGGATCCCGCTCTGCGGGACCGCCGGCAATGCAGCGCTACTCTTGGACACACGAACATTCGGCTGACGTAGAGACGTTCCGCTGGAACGTCTCTTCTGGAGACGCCCCAGCGGGGCGTCTCTACATGCACGCGGGTGCCGCAGACATGGCGTGGTTTGCCAAGTCTGCGATCGACGGAGCGCATTGTATCTGCAAAACGCCAGCTTCGCCGCGCCACCGGTAGCGCCGGCATCTTGCCGGCATCTCCTCTTCGAGCCGCCGGGACGGCGGCGCTACGGCCATCCGCAGACGCGTAGCACGGGCATCCTGCCCGTGAAGATGTGCTGCCCGGAAACACGGCCGAGCCGGCCGTGCTACGAACACCCGTAGATGGCATCAACCGATGCCTGCGCCACCCGCGCGTGGTATCATCTGGCGCGCTGTGCAGGACTTGACTCATTTCATTTGGAGACGCTGAAAATGGAAATCGGAAAAAGACTCCGCCAGTTGCGGGATGCAAGACATTTCTCCCAGGGGGAAATCGAGAAGCGGACTGGTCTATTGCGCTGCTACATCTCGCGCGTGGAATGCGGCCACACCATCCCGTCGCTCGAAACCCTGCAGAAAATGGCCAAGGCCTTCGATCTGGAATTTTATCAACTCTTTTACTCGGGGAGCGGCAAACCCATAGCTCCTGAGGTTCCAGGTCAGGATTCTCTCGCACGAGACGAAAGGAAGCTTGTGGAGATGTTCAGACAGATGTCCGCGTCGGATAAAGAGCTGGTGTTGGGACTTGCTCGACACGCAACGCGAAGCCAGCGCCGAAGAGACTAATCGGAGGTCGCGCGGACATGGCGCGGTTTGCCCTGTCTGCGTTCAACAGAGCGCACTGTACCTGCAAAACGCCAGCCTCGCCGCGTCTCGCGCGTAGCACGGGCCTCCCGGCCGTGAAGTATGTAGCGGCGATTTCATATCGCCACGGGGCATCGGCTGCCAAGGCCCACGGCCAAGATGGCCTTGCTACAACAAGCCGAACACTTCCGGGCATCAAAAACGACGATGTCTGCGCCAGCCGCGGTCCCAAGCTAATCAAGGCGTCTTAGCTTTCCTATTTCTGTTTTGAGCCAGGCGCGAGACTCCGCCGCGCTAAGGAATCTCGTTCACACGCCTGAATGAAATTCTGAACAGTATCTATCATCAGGAAAAGTTTCAGCGAGTTGGACTCCGTCGCATAGTGAGGGATTTCGCCGTGAAGAATTCCGTGTCTATTCAGAGACGTTCGTGGAATCTGTGAGCCAAATTGGAAGGATTCGAAGACAAATTCATTAATGATTCGATGGAAGGCGCTGCTCCACAGGCTTGGCTCTTTCCGCCTGTAAGTCTCGGTGAACTGTCTTACTCGGATGGGTCCTGCGCGCTTCCCGTGCAAATTGTTGCCCTGCTTACTCCTGCGGACGGAGCCCCGTGTCAGTCCATCGAATAAGCTCAGAAGGCTTGGAATTGTGAGGGTATATCTTTGCTGTTTGTGCGCCCAGAGACAGTCAAGAACTATGTCCTTTCGCTTTGCCATGTAATCATTGGCGAGCCAGGTTTGGACCTTGGTATCCAGTAAGGCGTAATTGTTCCCCGAAAACAACTTGCAAAAGTAAGCGTCTATCTCCCCACGGCTATCTTTTTGCGCCAGACGCAGGATGTCTCGCTGTATGGGCCCTGTTATATCGCGCTCAAGAACCCACCATCCCTCTTTTGCCAAAACCGTTGCCAATTCCCTTTCGTCCCGTAGCAGGATATCCGCCCCTTCCTTATGACCACCTTGGACGAGAAGCATTTCGAAGTACTCCTTAAACCGGTATTTCGGCTCAAGCGGGAGCGAATCATAGGCCTCCATGGCTTTGAATGCGAAATCGAAAAAGTTTCGCGCGCCCCTTCCTATCCACTCAAAGAGGCTGAAAGCGGTGGGCTTCGAAGGAGAATGAGGGGGTGTCATATCAAACCTTTTGTACGAGGCGTTGAAGTGCCTCTTTCTAATTCTATGACACGCTCAACGTCGTAGGCGGCCGCTGGCTGTCCTCCGGCTAAAACAATCCCTCCTGCTGGCTCTTGGTCTTGCGCTCCGCTTTGGCGAAGGTTTCCACGCGGTGGGCGGGGTATTCGAGTTTCTTGCCCGCCAGCAGTTCGGCGATGGTGAGGATTTGCAGGCGGGGATAGCGGCCCGGAAACTCTTTCGACTCGTAGAAACCCGTGGCCGCAGCTTCGGTGAGCATGGGTTTGGTCGGCTCGCGCAAGGTGATGAGCGCGCCGATGGCCGCCTTCTCCCGCTCGATCACGCCTTTCAAGTCGCGCACGTGGTTCACGCCGACGTAACCGGTCTTCACCTGCACGATCACCTGCTTGGCCTGGCCGCTCTTGTCGTCGAAGAAGTTGATGTAGCCGTCGATGCCGGTGTCCGCGCCCTTCTTGTGGTCCTTGGCGGGCCGCGCGCGTAGCACGGGCGTCTCGCCCGTGAAACGAGCCCACGGCCAAGATGGCCGTGCTACCACCGCCCACCACTCGAACTGGTGCGGGTTGATCTCCTTCAGCGCCTCCGCCCCTTGCACGTCCGTCGGCGCACCGATGATTTCGTAAGCGCTGAGGTCGCTGGGATGGTAATCGGGCAGTCGGCGCTGCACGAGTTTGATGGCCAGATACGTGATGTCACGCCCATCCAGCGGCGCCTCAGCGGCTTTGCGCCGCCAATGGCCGTGGCACTCCATCCCGAAGATTCGCAGAGATCAGGAAACGATCTCACCACGCGTGGCCATCTTAGCGAGTACAGGAAGTCGCAGTTCGTAGCCCGCCAACTTGACGGACTTCTGCGTCGACTCCCAACCTCGAGCGAGCTCTTTCCTGTCAGGACGCGATTTCGCTAGTTCATGCAGGGCCTTAAGTCCAGAGCACGTTTCGAGGTTTCCTCTGAACCACTTCTCCGTAACTACTGGAACCTCAGACTCAGCAACAAATCCTGACGGCTCAAAACCCCTGCTTACCACTAGCCCTTCTAAGTGCGTGTAGCCGTGAGGTGGAGTGTCTGGCATGAGTCGCATCGCATAGGTCTGGTCAACAAGGCTCGATTTGACCTCTTGGACCTGTTTCATCCCATCTGAGAGTTGGCGATCACACTCCCTCGTCTCGTTTACGGTATCAGGCTCAATGAGCCATTTGTGCTGAATGACAAGCAAGCATCCATCACGCGGATCGAAAGCTAGTAGGTCGGCATCTGTTACCACTTTTCCATTCTTAATTATGCTCACATTCTTCCTCGCTGCGATCCCCTTGACGCCGAGAAGAGACAATAAGCTTGGTAGAGCTATGTTTTCTTTGGAGCTTGAAAACGCCTGATACTCCTTCGTGGTTGCGGGATGCTTCGCCAAAAGTTTAAGAAAGTTTCGCTCGAACCGACCGCCTTGAACGAAGACGTGGGGAATAATCACCTCTTTTTCATTGGCGAGAATAAGTGGTTGGCATATTGGGTCTAGATGTGCGATTGACCCGTCATACGTAAAAAGGGATGAAATGCACGCAACTTCTCCTGGTTCCAGCTCGCTGATTCCAGCGATGAGTCGGTTCAGTTCGGAAATCTGCATCCTCAAACTGAGAGAAGAGACAGCACCCCCTCTGATGTCTCTTACGATTGGGCTTACATGGAGGTAGAAGTGTGAAGCAGAAAGCACAGACAGAGCCGCGTGGTACTGTCTGTAGCTCCGATACGGGATTCCTCGAAATGTCTGGGATTCCTCCAAATACGCCGTATGGATCGTAAGGCTCGCATCTTTTGCCCAACGCAGAGCAGGCATGAATTCATCGTCGATTTCGATTTTGACTCTGTCTGTTCCATCCTTCATAGACTTCTTGACAGTAAGGTCGCGCAGGTTGAAATAGGTTTTTCCCAACTCTTCGACCGGTAGTCGTTTTAGAGCGTCTTGATCCTCGTATAGCTCATATGCTCGCTTCTCCGTCTCAGCAACCGCCGCCTCATCTGAGGAGAATGCAAAAGTTATGCGTGGGTCACGTTGCGCGACAAAAGCAGTGAAGCTTCCTTGATGGTAGTACGTGAAACCAATTACTGCTGCGTCGTATGCATCCGCGTAGGTCGACAGCTCAATGCCCTGTTTATATTGGGCCTCATCTACTCTCGGGGGGATAGGAGCATTCGTGCGTTTGCAGGCCTCAAAAATCCAAGGGATCGCGTAGCGAAGCGCGTCCTGTCCAAATCGGACTCCCCACCAAAACCACTCTTCAAACGACAGGCCCGCAAGGCCACTAATCCGCGCACGATCATCTGTCACCGCAATCACCGCAAGTAGAGCGCTTGGTCTATCTGCCTCAAATATTGGCAGGTTCCTCCATCCAGAATCAACTCTCGATTCTGCTTCGGCAACAAAGTCTTTTACATTCCTTTTGGCCATTGGTCGATATAGCCGAACCAGAGTGTCGCGCAGGTAGTAGGTTATCACCTGCCGTCTCGCATGTCTCAACAGCGGGTAGATTCTTTCTTAGTTTTCAACTGCAAGTGACGCCCTGGGGAGAAAGGCGGGCGAAGAGCTTGGTACCGGCGTAGGTCTGGTGTTTGAATATCCCGAATATGGTGTGGAGGAGCTTGCGCATAAAGGCGAGCAGCCCCTGCGTCAGGTCGGCGAGCTGGCGCGGGCCGCTGGTGACAATGTCTTTGTAAACCGCCTCCGATTCCAAGCCCCACTCTTGCCAACCACCCCTGTTTCCCCTCCTTAGTAAGGAGGGGAGTTTTCTCCGATTCCCCTCCTCTTCGAGGAGGGGACTAAGGGGTGGTCGCCAATCTGTTCCTTGAACAAGACATTGTAAGTGGCGCTGGAGTTGAACGGCGGGTCGAGGTAGATGAGGTCAACACTCGCGTCCTGCACATAGTCTCGGAGGATTTTGAGGTTGTCGCCGAAATAGAGTTTGTTTTGGGCGTCCATGATGCTGTAGCGGCGGTCTATGACCGCCGGTTGTTCCTCAGGTAAAAGCCGCCGCTCATAGAGCGGCGCTACAGTCTTAGCGAGAGCATAACACAGGCAGGCCGCGTGGGCAGAGATGGCTTCTTGGTGCCTGCGACCTGGGAAGCGGCCGGAAGTGGAATCTTTTGGAAGCAGTAGACAGTCAACAGTCGACAGTTAACAGTTGAACGTGGGTAGCAGCGGCACCGCCCTCGTGCCGTGGGCTATTATTGTTTTCGCATGAAAGAACCCACGGCAAGAAGAACTCTTGCCGTGGCTAGCTGCTTCGATGAGAAGGACAGCGGGAGGTGAGGGAGCCGGCGCAGGGTGCTTAGAGGGCATTCAGGCGAAGGTACGGGGCGGGTCAGTGTTTCCCCATCGCACGGTTGATGGCACCGAGCAGGGCGTCAGGAGCGGCGGCCCGCGCCAGGGATAAGCTTCCGCGACGCGCGACCTGCCGGATGACGATAATCGGTCCATCGCCAGGGCTGGGCCTACTGCCCCACCCGCTGGCGAAGGATCACTGTTTTGTCCCAGCTCCCTGAGCCCAGCCAGCGACCATCAGGACTCCAGGCAATGGCCAGTACCGAATCGCCATGTCCCGTAAGGTTAAGGAGTTGGCGTCCCGTGGCGGCCTCCCAAAGCTTCACCGTCTTATCCGCGCTGGCCGTGGCCAACATGTTCCCGTCGGGGCTAAAGACCACGGCCCGGATGGTGTCGGCGTGACCGGACATGGTGCGGACTCTCACCCCCGTGGCCACCTCCCACAGCCGCACGGTGCGGTCGCGGCCAGCGGAGGCCAGATACCGGCCATTCGGACTGAAGGCCACGGCCCAAATCAGGTCCGTGTGATCGGCCAGGGTGCGGGCCTGCCGGCCACTGGGAACTTCCCAGAGCTTCACCGTCTTGTCCCCGCCTCCCGAGGCCAGCCAGCGGCCATCCGGACTGAAGGCCACACTCTGCACTCGGTCGGTGTCCGCCGCAATGGTGAGCAGGCAACGCGCGGTTGCCACGTCCCACAAGCGAACCGTTTTGTCCTCGCCCGCGGAGGCCAACAGCTTGCCATCCGGGCTGAAGGAAACAGCCCGGACGGATTCAGTGTGGCCGGCGAGGATACTCCGCCGGTCGCCCGTGGCAACATCCCACAGCCGGATCGTCTTGTCGGCGCTGCCCGTGGCCAGCGAGCGGCCGTCAGGGCTGAAGGCAACCGCAAAGAGCCAGTCGTCATGTCCGGCGAAGGTCTGCAGCTCGCGCCCACTCGCCACGTCCCACAATTTCGCCGTCTTATCGCCACTCCCCGTGGCCAGCAGACTACCATCCGGACTGAAGGCGATGGCCGGCACGGGCTTGGTGTGGGTGGTGAGAACACGGACCTTTGGGTACTGAGGGACCTGGCGGATAACTGTCGGGGCTGGCGCGGGCGGAGGGGATGCCGGAGGCGCTCCGGTGGTGGTCGCCGGCTTGGTTTCCGAAGGCCCCAGTGGCTTCACGGCTTCCAGGTTTGCGGCGGCAGTCACGCTTTGTCCTGCCGTTAACTGAACACTCTGCTCGTAATCGCGATAGCCCTCGAGTGAGATCCGAACCCGATACTGCCCCGTTTTGAGAGTGGAGAGTTTGAACCGCCCGAGCGTACTCGTCGTTCCTACCGGCTCGTCGTCAATGTAGACGCGCGCGCCGCCCGGCAGAACCTCCACGAGCAACACGGGAGGAGAGGGAGGCGGCGTTTCGGGTGGCGGTGGCGCGGGCGCCGAGGGCGCAGAACCCTTCGACGCCAATTGCTGTAAGGTCTTGAGCAACGCCTCGGAGGCGCCCGCCTCGCGCAACGGCGTTTCAGTTTCCGGCGTTACATCAAAGGCAATGCCGTATTGGCGCGCCAATTCCTCGATTTCGGTTGAGGGCATCCCACTCTTCAGGAGCGAGACGACCTCGCTCTTCTCAAGAGGAGCGCCTCCCTGTTGCCCGCGCGCGAGTGGCGGCAGAATCGCGATCCACAAGGCAAAGATTGCCACGAGCGCGGTTAGTGCGATGAGAAACGCCGGGACCGGGTGGGGACATTTTTTCTTGGAAAGTTGCTGGCTCATGAGTCTATCAATAGACCTTGCGGATTGCGCCGTCAAGCGGAAGCTGGGAGGGGGAGTTTCTTGGCAAGCGAGGGGCCCAGGAAGTCCATGGCCGGGGCTGGGCAAGTCCCTACTGGAGGACGCGCTCTTCTGCGGCCTTGGCCTTCCTTGCCTCATCAATCTTCTGACGGAGCGTGGGATTGGACGGGTCCTCGTTCAGGCCCTTCTGGTACTCATCGATGGCGGCGCTGTACTCACCGCGCCGGAGATACATATCGCCCAGCGCCAGCGCGGAAGAGACCTTTTGCTGGTCCACCCCACGCTTGGCCGGCGTGGGCTCGCCGGGGGCAGCCACATCAAGGCGAGGATTGGACCGTTGGGTTGGTTGCGCGCCGCCGGGCGCGCGCGTTCCCCGCGGGGAGCCTGACGCCGAACCCGCAGCGTTGCTCCGCGACGCGGCGGGGGAAGCTTCCGGCTGCGCCGCAGGCTGCGTGGGACCTTTTGTTTGACCTGCAGGGGAAGTCGTAGAACCCGACGTAGTGCCCTGCGCGGCGGGCGAAGTCGTGCCGGTCGGTAGGGGGCTTGTGATCTGAGGTTCGGTGGTTGGTACCGAGGGTCGATGGAGGAAATACCAACCTCCTCCGCCGATCACGATCACCAGAACCGCGATTCCAGCTAAGAGTCCCCACTGGGATGACTTGCCCGCAGGCGGCGCAATCACCGCAGGAGGCTGTGGAGCCCTCCCCCGCTCAATCACCACTCGAGGCTTCGCCGGTTCCGGCTTGGCAGCGACTCCCGCTGCGCCGGAACTGGGCGGGGCAGCGGCGGCCTGCGCGGCGCGCACCTCCTCGGGCAACACCACTGTAGTCGGCCTCAGAACACGCGTGGCGCCCAGGGGCGCGGTCTCCTGCTGGGCGCGGTCAATTTCTTCAATCAAAGCCTTGGCGCTGGCGGGACGAAGCTTCGGATCCTTCTCCAGGAGCCTCATCACGAGCCTGGCGATCCCCTCCGGGATGGGCAGTTCCGGGTGCAGCTCCCGTATGGGCGCCGGTGGCTTTTGCACGTGTGCCAGCAGCATCTCCATGGTGGTGTCCGCCTTGAAGGGCAGGTCGCCAGTCAGCATCTGGTACATGACGACGCCGAGCGAATAGAGGTCGGACCGCCCATCCAGCTCATCCCCGCGCTTCCCCATCGCCTGTTCCGGAGACATGTACTGCGGCGTGCCAATCACCACGCCGGTGCCCGTCATGGTCATGCCCGAGGATTCGCTCCCCAGGCGGGCTTCCTTCACCTTGGCGATGCCGAAGTCGAGCACCTTGGCTTGCTCGCCCTCCGGGGTCTGGATCAGGGCGATGTTTTCCGGCTTGATGTCGCGGTGGATCATTCCCAGCCGGTGAGCCGCCTCCAGCGCGCGCGCGACTTGCCGGATGATGTCACAGACACGCGGCATCGGCAGGGGGCCGGCTTCCTGGATCAACTTCTTGAGGCTCTGGCCCTCAATGAACTCCATGACGATGAAGGGCCGGCCGTCCTCTGCCTCGTCGATATCGTCCACGCGCACCGCATTGGGGTGTTGAAGCTTTCGCGTGATGACCGCCTCGTGTTTGAAGCGCTTGACGAAGAGCTCGTCACTCAGCAGCTCGGGAGAAATCACCTTGAGGGCGCGCAGCTCGTCAAAGGCCAGGTGCAGCGCTTTGTAAACCGCGCCCATGCCACCTTGCCCCACCTTGCAGAGGATGCGGTACTTGCCTCGGATCACCGAACCATCGGCCCAGGCGCTCACTTCAATCAGCGGCGTGCCATCCTGGGGGCAAACGGCGAAGTTGTTGGGATAACTATTTTGGCAGGCCGGGCAGCTTTTCATGTGAGTCTGAGACTACCCTTCTTCGCGGGAAGTATACCACAGAGGTTCGGCGAGAGAATCAAGGCGGAAACGCCTCGGCGAGGCGTTGGAAGGCTCCGATGACGATGATAAGGAATTATCCAGCGCGGCTGCGAAGGAGTGAAAAACCCGCCCTTGCGTCGTGACTTGAAAGAACTTTGCGTAACCGGCTATGCGCCGGGCGAGGCAAGCCGCAGCAACCCACGCGTAGAGCATGCAATCCAGGCTGGGTATTGGCGGCCGCGGCACTCACGCTGCGCTCCCTGCCTCCGCAAGGCGGCCCGAGGCGGCACCTGATTCTCCTGTCCGATCTTCCTGCCGATGCCACCACTCGCGAAGGGTGGCGCAACGGTTCTCCGCATCCAGCGAGATCACGAAGATACCGTCAAGCTTGACTCGGACTTTGGAGGCGACTCGAACCAACGACGCCCACCAGCGAGCGATCCCTGTTTCCTGAGTGACCGCCAGGACTTCGAAGCCGAAACTGATTTCCTCCTGGGACTGCGAAACGTGGAACCAGTATTCCAGAATGGCTTGCCGACCGCGCAGCGGCGCTACAAATGGTGTTTCCTGGTAAGTGGCCCCCTCAGCAAAAAGGTTCGCGGCGGCTTTGGGGTCGCGTGTTGTCCAGGCCCGCCCGTAAGCCTCGAGCCATGACTGAAAAGTCTCGTGGTCCATGATCTCATTCCGCCCCTTGCGCGTCGGCCTTCCGCAGCCGGCACGACGACTTAATCCCGTAGTATATATTCGTAATCCCCCTGTCCCAAACGTCTGGCCTGCACACAAGGCCTGTGGTATAAGTGGCACGTTGGCAAGAAGAGCTCAGGGCCTTCGTCAATCAGAACCGAGTCAGAGGGCGCGAAGGAACGCGCCCTGGTCGTTGTGTAAGTGATGCTGCGAAGCAAAGCAGAGGGCACACCCGGATTTTCATCGATCTGAATCTTAAGGAGGGGAATTTGCGAAGAACTCTCGTGAGTTGTCTACTGGCCACAATGGTGGTGGTGTTGTCTGGGAGTAGCACCGGCGCGGAGGAAAAGACGACAACAGTGAAAGGATACGTGCTCGACTCAGCCTGCGCGTTCATCCGGAACGTCACCAAACCGCGCGGTGAAGGTTGCGCGCTCAAATGCGCGAAGGCGGGCTCGCCCCTGGTGATCTTGACTGACGAGGGAACCCTTTACTGGCCGATCTCCGACACGATGCCGGCCACCGGCCAGAACGAGCGCCTGATGAAATTTGCGGGGCAGAAGGTAATCGCCAGCGGGAAAGCCTACGAGCGTGGCGGGTCACACGCTCTGGTCATTGAGAAAATCGTGGTCGCGCCTGTCGGCCGGTGAATCTCACAGGAGCGGCGGTCAGAGAGCGCCGTCAGCCCGCGCGCTCGGCCTACTCGTTTTCAGCGCGCGCCATGGGAATGGGTGCGCGATACTCCCAGTCTGCCGTGAGCGCGGTTTTGTACCGGAACAGTTTGCAGTGCTTGCAGAGCTGCGCCATGAAGCAAGGGCTTTCCTGGTCCCGCCAGGCGTGTTGGCAAAGGCCGGCGAGGGGTTTTGCTTCATACGGAGCCAGAAAATCATTCCCCATGCTGGGAACAGTCTACCCCCTCCCGGGAGTGCCTGTCCAGGCCGATCGACCCCCGCCTGGTCGAGGCAAAAGGAAGCTTGTCGGACTTTCGTCCCTGCGCAGTCGGGACATGCCTGAAACAAAACACCGCCAATCGGCTGAGCGCAGGGGGGTTCACTTTTTGTTGTTTCCCGAACTTATGATATTCACAAAGAGTCGAATCGCCCCGGGCACACCCGCGGGCACCTGCCGGAAGAACGCGTATCCGGTGCAAATGTAAATCCCTTTGCCAAAGCGGGCGCGCAGCAAGCCGCCCGCAAGCGCGGGCTCGCCGGGATCGTGTGACGACAGGAGCGGCTCGAAACGCTTGTCCCACTGGCTCATAAAGTAAAGCCCTCGCTCCTGAATCCAACCGTCGAAATCGCGCGCGCTAATCTCGTTGGGATAGTGAAAAACGGAGTCCTGGGGGGCAAGGACCTCCACCGGCGCCTCTTCAACCGAGACACGCGCAGTGCTGGCCGTTGCCGGATAAGGCGTGTAGTGACCCGCGTTGAATGCCGCCGTGTCCTGGTTGTACTGCACCACAAGTGTTCCGCCGCCGGCAACGTAATCGAGCAGTCGCCGGTTGTTTTCGTGCATGTCGCGACGCACGTCGTAGGCGCGGATGCCGAGAATAATCGTATCGAAGCGGCTCAGGTTGCCGCCTTCGAGCTCCGCCGGGCCCACCGCCTCCACGTCCATACCAAGCTGCTGGAGCACGGAGGCGATGCTGTCGCCTGCGCCCATGATGTAGCCGACTTTGAGCTTTGCCGGCAACTTCACCTGTACCGCGTTCACGCGTTGCGTCGCAGGTTGGTAATAATAAAACGTGCCGAGGTCATGGCGTGTCACAACATCGTAGCCCTCCGCGTATGGTTTCCCGTTGTAGTCCGCCACCGCCCTGATTTCGTAACTCCCCTCCCGGAGGCTGCCGGGCAGAACCTGGAATTTGAAGCTGCTGTATTCCCCATCGCGCGCAAAGGAAACAGGCTGTGCATCAGGGACGGCGCGCCATCCGGCAGGGACCTCCAGGCGGAGCTTCGCACTCACAGGCCCGGTCACGTTGTTGCGCACCGCCACGGCGACCTCGGCAGGTTTCTCCTGGCTCGTTGCCATGACTCGTAAGGAGGGCTTGACTTCCACCGAAAGCGGAGGTCCAACCACCAACGGCCGTTCCTCCTGGCCATAAAGCGGATCGATGTACTTCACCTCTGCGGTGGAATGGATCTCGCCCGTTGCTCCTCCCAGCGAGTAACTGGCGTGAGCCTGTACTGGGCGCGGAGGCAGAGGCATGCCGAGATCCTGAGGCTCGTCGATCGTGTAAACGGCCTCCTGCGTGTCATGACGGCGCCAATAAGGGCGGGTGTAGGCAGCGTCCGTCGGAATGATCACCTGAAACTGCTCGCTGGCTTCATCGTCCGGCCCCAAGGGCTTCAGATCCTGTTTGAGTGCCTCGGCTCGCCAGCCCGCGGGCAGATCAACGGCAATTTCCTTTGGCGTCACCGTCTGCCGGCTGCGATTGTAAAGCCTGGCGGTGAGCGTAAAAGTTTCGCCCGGAACGGCCATCAGGAGCGTCCGTTCCAACTGCGGGAAACCGGCCGGCGCATTCACTTCGCTGCTCGGCGCGTCCACAGCGACTTCCAGGACAATGCCGAGGGCAAGATTTGCGGCGGTCTCAAACTGCTGATGCTTGCTCCGAAGATGGACCGACAGGTCAGCCTTGGCCGCTGGCGAGAGCGATGAATTCCCAACGCGCGTGATGAGGTCGTTCAGGATATTAAGTCCAGCGAGCAAGGGAGCTGCGGGGCGCGAAGGATCCGGCGGCGCGAAGGCAGCCGCGGCGTCATCGACCTTTCCTTCGAGCTCCCTCAGGGCGGCCCGGAGAAATGGGACTTTCCCTTCTTCCTCGCCCAATCGATCCGCGAGACCCGGCAGCGTCGTGTCGATGCCATCGAAAAAACTCTGCTCGTGCTCGCCCTTACTTCCCTTCGTGGGGACCAGTGATTCAACCAGTTTGTAATACGAGAAGGAATGGCCCGGCGGCAGGCGATACCCACCCGACCCTTGCGATAGCTGATGCCCCAGACCCTCCAGCGCGAATTGCGCGTAAGACATGCCGAGCGCCGGATCATACGCGCCGGTATCAAGCCGGAGCGTGTAGTCTTCGTTGGGCCGCACATTGTCCGTGTAAAGCTTCTTCACCTGCCAGGGCGCCAGCCCTTCCTTGAGCTGTTCTGGAAAGCTCTGGGGATCCGCTGCCGCGCGGAAGGCTTCCGGCGTGAGGATGCCGGCTACCTGATGATTGCCGTGGCCGTCGCGCCACGCGCCCTGAAAGCGCGCCACCACGACATCGGGTCGGAACACGCGGATGGCGCGCACCATATCAGCAAGCGCGATATCGTGTCCCTGCCACTTCTGGAAACTCTCCGCAACGTCCTTCGAAAATCCGAAGTCCACCACGCGGGTGAAGCGTTGCGCGACGCCGTAATACTGGTCGGCGGTCAAAAGCTCCAGTGTGCGGAGAACCCCCAGCTCGTCAAACAACTCGCTTCCCGTCTTGTTCTGTCCTCCTTCGCCTCGGTTGAGGGTCAGGAGCAGGACGCTCGCGCCGGCGCCCCGCGCTTCGAGCGCCAGCATCCCCCCGTCCTCGTCGTCCGGGTGCGCGGTCGTGTGCATCAACCGGGCGGTGGTGCGCAGCTTACGGAGCATCTGCTCCAGACCCGCAGTGCCGGTGTCCTGAGCCAGGGGACGGCTCTCGGCTGGCGATTTGCGGATGGCCACAAACGAGAGCAAACCAAGAGAGGCGATAAAGGCGAGAGAGCAGACAAGATGAGTTCGGCGCACGAGCAAAGACATGGGCAATCCTCAATCCCGCGGGAATATGCGGTCGCGGCCACCTCGCGGGTGTTCCCACCAGTGCCTGGTTCGGGTCAATCTGAACAGCCCCTTGTATCACATCACAGGTAAGAAAGGGATTGAAGCCGAGTTTTCAGATTGAGAACCCAGGCCGGAAGCTTAGGTCAAGCTGCCTGGCCTGGACCTGGAAGGCAACATCATAAGGCGAGCGAGGGGTTGCTTGCCGGCGGGCTCAGGTGGGTGACAACAGAAGTCATTTCCTGTTCATTGCGTACCAGGTCCTTCAGGGTTGTCCTGCTCAAGACCTGGTCGACGGCGTGTTGCACCGCGCTCCAGAGCGAACGCACGGAGCAATCCACTGAATGCGTGCAGACTTTCACCTGTCCAGTGTGACTGCTGCAAAAGGCCGGCTCATATAATCGCCCACCCAGCGCGGCAAGGGCCTCGCCCACCACAATTTGCTGGGCAGGACGCGCCAGCGTATAACCTCCCGCCTGGCCGCGCGCGCTGGTGACGAAACCCCCGCGGCGCAGAATCCGCATCAGTTTCGCAACGTAATGGCCGGAGATGCCTTCCGCCTGGCTGATTTCGGGGATCGTAAGGCTCACGGCCTCCCCTTGGCGCGCCATGCGCAGCAGGCAGCGTAGCCCGTATTCTTCCTGAGCACTGAGTTTCATGTTCGAACCTCAGAGTCCACAGTTAATAGTTCACAGTTGAAAGTCAAAACCAAAGTCTAAGGCGGCAAGCACGTTCTGCACTTTCGACTATTGACTATCGACTGTCGACTGTCTTTATCAAAACATGCCAAGCCGTAGCCTGGCCGCTTCGCTCATCCTGCTGGGATCCCAGGGCGGTTCAAAAACCACATCCACTCTCACGCTCTTTACACCAGGAATAACGCTTGCCTTGTCCTCCACTTCCCCGGGAAGCGTCCCCGCGGCTGGACAGCCCGGCGCCGTGAGGGTCATCCTGATGTAAACCTCACCCGAGGGCTCCACCTTAACTTCGTAGATCAGCCCGAGTTCGTAGATATTCACGGGAATCTCGGGGTCATAGCAGGTGCGGATGGCTTCCACGACCTTGTCGTGTATGGCAATTTGCTCCAAGCCGTTCAGCCTACCATTGTCCGCCATATTCTTCGCTCACTCTGTTGAGGCGACTTCCCCACTTTCATTCAGCGCGCTCCGCAAGGTGTGCCACACCAGAGTCGCGCACTTCACGCGCGCGGGGTACTCGGAGACACCGGAGAAAACGGCCAGCTTCCCCAGTTGAGGGTCTTTCCCGTTTTTCGGTTCTTTTCCGGTAACCAGACCATGGAATTTTTCAAAGAGGGCCTCCGCTTCCGCCCGCGTCTTGCCCTTCAAGGTCTCCGTCAGGAGCGAGGCGGAGGCGGTGGAGATGGCGCACCCAGATCCCTGGAAGCTCAGGTCGCGGATTCGGTCACCCTCCATCTTCACATAGATCGTTACCTTGTCGCCGCAGAGCGGGTTGTACCCATCGGCATGACAACTAGCCCCTTCCATCTTGCGGAAATTACGCGGCTTCTTATTATGATCCAGGATAACCTCTTGATAGAGCCCGTGCAGGTCGGACATCAGCTCATGAACTCCTTGACACGTTGGATTCCCGCCGCGAGCGCGTCGATATCCTGCTTGGTGTTGTAAAAGGCCAGCGAGGCCCGCACCGTGGCCGGCACGCCGAAGCGCTCCACCAGCGGCTGGGCGCAATGGTGGCCGGTGCGGACCGCGATCCCCTCCTGATCCAGGATGGTGCCCACATCGTGAGGATGCACCCCATCAATGACAAAGGAGATGACGCTGGCTTTTTCTCTGGCGTTGCCGATAATCCGCACTCCCGGGATCTGAGAAACCGCCGCCGTCGCGTAAGCCAACAGCAGATGCTCGTAGCGGGCCACATTCTCCAAACCAATCTCGTTCAAGTAATCGATGGCGGCGCCCAGGCCAATGGTCCCGCCGATATTGGGCGTGCCCGCCTCGAACTTGTAAGGAATGGTGTTGTAAAGGGTCTTTTCAAAGGAGACGGAACTGATCATGTCGCCTCCTCCCATGTAGGGAGGCATGGCTTCGAGCAGGCGGGCCTTCCCATAAAGCACTCCAATGCCCGTGGGGGCACAGAGCTTGTGGCCGGAGAAGGCATAGAAATCGCAATCGAGTTCCTGCACGTCAACCTGCAGGTGAGGAGCAGCCTGAGCTCCATCGATGAGCACCGGCACATTCCAGCGATGCGCCATCGCAATCATCTGCCGCACCGGGTTGATAGTCCCCAGCACGTTCGAAACATGGACGACCGAAACGAACTTGCTCCGCGGGTTCAGCAACTTCTGGAACTCCTCGAGCGCGATCTCCCCGTCGTCGTTGACGGGAACCACGCGCAGCACGGCGCCTTTCTCCTGGCACAGCATCTGCCAGGGAACGATGTTGGAGTGGTGTTCCATGCCGGTGATGATAATCTCGTCGCCGGCCTGAAGGTTCTTCCTGCCGTAAGTGTTCACCACCAGGTTGATGGCCTCGGTTGTCCCCCGCACGAAGACGATCTCGCGGGGATCGGCAGCGTGGAGGAAGCGCTGCAGCTTGTCCCGGACGCCTTCGTAGGCTTTCGTGGACCGCTCGCTGAGCAGGTGAACGCCGCGATGCACGTTCGAGCAGTCGGTGGTATAGAACTTGCGCAACGCCTGGATGACGGCCTTGGGCTTCTGGGTGGTGGCCGCGTTATCGAGATACACGAGCGGCTTTCCATGAACCTTCTGTTTCAGGATCGGGAAGTCTTCCCGGATCTTCCGGACGTCGAACGTGGAGCGCGAGCGTTCCCGCGCCGGCTGATTCATCACCGCGTGAGTGGTCGCCATCACATCCCCTCGGCTTTCTGGCCTCTGGCCAAGTGCCCAAACAGTTCATCCCGGAGCAAGGCCCGCAAGGGTTCAAACTTGATCTTGTCGATGATGTCGTTGGCAAAGGCGTAGGTCAGCAGGCTGCGGGCCTCCTCCTTCCCGATACCGCGAGAGCGGAGGTAAAAGACGGCCTCCGGATCGATCTGCCCAATGGTTGCCCCGTGCGTGCACTTGACGTCGTCGGCGTAGATTTCGAGCTGCGGCTTGGTGTCGATCGCAGCGTCCTCGGAAAGCAGCAGGTTCTTGTTGGTCTGTCTGGAATCCGTCTTCTGCGCGTCCTTGCGCACGATAATCTTGCCGTTGAAGACTCCGCGCGACTTCCCGTCGAGAACCCCCTTGTAAAGTTCGCGACTGGCGCAGTGTGGCTTGGCGTGGTCGATCGTGGTGTGGTTGTCCACATGCTGCTGGCCGGAGGTGATATAAAGGCCGTTGAGGTAACTCTCCGCGCCCTCGCCACCCAACAGCGCGCACACCTCCTCACGGTCGAGGGCGGCCCCGAACGTCAGGGTGTGTGTGGAGGCGCGGCAACTGCGGTCCTGCTGAAGCTGGAGGGTGGCGATGTGAAAGGACCGCCGGCTTTCCTGCTGCAACTTGTGATACTCGATGACAGCGTTTTCTCCTCCCACCACCTCGGTCACCGCGTTGGTGAAATACACTTCCTCGCCCAGCCCCACGTACCCCTCAATGATGGAGACCTGACTTTCGCGGCCAACGAGGATCAGATTGCGGGGGTGAGAAACCGTGGGCTGGTCACTTCCCACAGAAACGAACAGCAGATAGATCGGCTTTTCGAGGACCACACCTTTCGGGACCTCGATGAACGCGCCGTCCTCCATAAAGGCCGTATTGAGGGCGACAAAAGCATGATCCCTGTACGCGGCATAGCGGGCGAGGTGGTTCTCCAGGGTGGCGTCGCCGCTCTTCAAGGCTTCCGCGAGGCTGCTCACTTTCACGCCTCGCGGCAAAGTCCCGAGTTCCGAAAGCTCCGGGCAGTAACGGCCATTGACGAAGGCGAGCTGGCGGCACTCCAGCTCCGCCCAGGGCGAGCCCTTGACTTTCTCGACTAGCGATTTCGCGGGCTCAAATCGTGCCGGCTCAAAGGGGATGCCGGCAATCGGCGCCACGCTGGTGTATTTCCACTCCTCATGGTGAGTGGTGGGAAACCCCAGGTCGGCAAAGCTTGCGATGGCCTCCTGGCGAATCCGCTCGAGCCACACGCGCCCGCTTCCGGCCAGATGCTTCTCAAGCCGCGAGAAACTCGTGAGGTAGAGCCCTTCGCTTTCTTTGACGGCGATCATTGATGCGAGGTTCCTTTTTGGATGTTTAGCGAAGGCCCGCTTCCACCGGCTCTTCCAGCCAGCCGTAGCCTTTTGCCTCGAGTTCCAGCGCCAACTCCTTGCCGCCCGACTTCACCATGCGCCCGTCGGACAGGACATGCACGAAGTCCGGGACGATGTAGTTCAGCAGCCGCTGATAATGGGTGACCACAATAATGGCGCGCTCCGGGCTTCGGAGCGCGTTGACACCGTTGGCCACAATCCGCAAGGCGTCGATGTCCAGCCCCGAGTCGGTCTCATCGAGGATGGCGAGCCTCGGCTCCAGCACCGCCATTTGGAAAATCTCATTGCGCTTCTTCTCGCCACCCGAGAACCCTTCATTCACCGGACGGTTCATGAGGGACTCGTCCATCTCCAGCAGCGTCATCTTTTCCCGGACCAGCGCCAGGAAATCGATGGCGTCGAGTTCTTCCAGGCCGCGCTGCTTGCGGATGGCGTTAAAGGCCGCTCGGAGAAAATAGGTGTTGCTCACGCCGGGGATTTCCACCGGATATTGGAACGCGAGAAAAACGCCCGCGCGGGCGCGCTCCTCAGGAGACATCGCAAGCAGGTTCCGGCCTTCGTAAATCACCTCGCCCTCGGTGACCGCATAGACATCGCGCCCAGCGAGGACTTGCGCCAGAGTGCTCTTCCCCGAGCCATTCGGCCCCATAATGGCATGCACCACACCGGCGTTCACCTTGAGGTCAATGCCCCGCAGGATTTCGTTATTGCCGACTTTCGCGCGCAGGTTCTTTATCGAAAGCATCTGATCTCCTGAAACGAACTCGGTAATTCAGAGTTCTGAATCTGAATTCTAAAAGTGCAGACAGCGCATAGTGCAGTCCACACTAACTCTAAGAATCTCGTTATCCAACACTGCCTTCCAAACTCACGCTCAGCAACTTTTGCGCTTCCACGGCGAACTCCATGGGGAGCTCGCGGAAGACCTGCTTGCAGAAGCCGTTGACAATCATGGAAATCGCGTCCTCAGTGGAGAGCCCGCGCTGGCGGCAATAGAAGATCTGGTCTTCGCCGATCTTGGAGGTGGAAGCCTCGTGCTCCACCTGCGCTGTCGAGTTCTTCACTTCCAGATAGGGGAAGGTGTGCGCTCCACACTTGTCCCCCAGCAGCAGGGAGTCACACTGGGAATAATTCCTCGCCCTGGTGGCCCCCTTCAGGATCTTCACCATGCCGCGATAGCTGTTCTGACCGAAGCCGGCGGAAATACCCTTGGAAACAATCGTGCTCCGAGTGTTCTTGCCGATGTGAATCATCTTGGTGCCCGTATCCGCCTGCTGATAGTTATTGGTCAGGGCCACGGAATAGAACTCTCCAACGGAGTTGTCACCCTGGAGGATGCAACTGGGATACTTCCAGGTGATGGCCGAGCCGGTCTCCACCTGGGTCCAGGAAATCCTGGAGTTGACGCCCAGACACTTGCCCCGCTTGGTGACGAAGTTGTAAATGCCACCCTTCCCGTTCTTGTCCCCCGGGTACCAGTTCTGGACGGTCGCATATTTGATCTGGGCGTTGTCGAGGGCCACCAGCTCCACCACCGCGGCGTGCAACTGGTTTTCGTCGCGCACGGGCGCCGTGCAGCCTTCCAGGTAGCTCACGTAAGCGCCTTCCTCCGCGATGATAAGCGTGCGCTCGAACTGGCCGGTGTCCTTGGCGTTGATACGGAAATAGGTGGAGAGTTCCATCGGGCACCGCACGCCTTTCGGTACGTAGCAGAAAGATCCGTCGCTGAAGACGGCGGAATTCAGCGTCGCGAAAAAGTTGTCCGTGTAAGGAACCACCGAGCCTAAATACTTCTGAACGAGGTCGGGATGCTCCCGCACCGCTTCCGAGAAGGAACAGAAGATAATTCCCTTTTCCGCCAGCTTTTCCTTGAAGGTCGTGGCGACTGAAACACTGTCAAACACGGCGTCCACGGCCACGCCGGCCAGCAGCTCACGTTCCTTGAGGGGAATACCCAGCTTGTCGTATGTCTTCAGAAGTTCTGGATCGATTTCCTCAACGCTCCCCGGCTTAGACTTCTTCTGCTTGGGGGCAGCGTAATACCGGAGGGCTTGATAATCGATAGGAGGGTAATGAACATTGGCCCAGGTCGGCTCTTTCATGGTCAGCCAGTGCCGGTAGGCCTTCAGGCGCCATTCCAGCATAAACTCGGGCTCATGCTTCTTGGCTGAGATGAGACGGATGATGTCTTCGTTTAACCCGGGAGGCACGGAGTCAACTTCGATCTCCGTCACAAAGCCATATTTGTACTCGCGATTGGCAAGAGTCTCGATGTTGTCGACTGGGGTGGTCATCGACGCTTCTCCCTCCAAATTCCCAGAACGAGAGCTGTGGTACTTCTAGCCAAACCGAAGGGCATGATAGTTTCTGCTTGGGAGCCCACAACTGAGATTTTAGGGAATCTATACAGATTTGTCAAGATTAAAATAGAAGGTCCGGTCAAGATTCTGCGCGCCTGAGGAATTATTTTCATAAGTCCCGGGTTGCTTGCTAACATGTTGAAACTACGATGGTTGCCGACGCAACGATGAGTACGGCAAGAGCGTCGTATAGCAGCCCGGGTCGGTGAACCTTGACAGTCGCCAAATATTCGAGGGCCAGATCTAAGGCAGACGGTTGATACGTACCTTCCTGTAGTAAGTGCGTTTTGATGATGGCGGGCTGTTAGTAGCTGGTAGCGCTACCGGGAATCGAACCCGGGTTTTCAGATTGAGAATCTGACGTCCTAACCCCTAGACGATAGCGCCATCGAGGCCACTTAACTTATGTAGCATCCGTTTCTTAGAATTGTCAAGTTTCGAAAACATCTCGGCACCCCTTGCGGGGTGCAGCGCAGCGTGAGTCAGCCGGGGCTGCTACGGCGCGGATCAATACCTGGTGATCGAGGAAAAATTGAAGTCGCGAACCTTCATGGCCGGTACCACCATTTCAAACGATTCTTCTCCGGCCGTTCGCTGGGGCGGGCTCATCATCTCGACCTGGCCGAGCATTTCAATGAGGCTCTGGTTGAAGCGAAAGTTGCGGACGCCGTGCCGCACTTCCCCGCCTTCAATCCAGAAGGTGCCATCGCGCGTCATGCCGGTCAGGATCTTCCGGTAAGGATCCACCTCGCGGATATACCACAGGCGGGTCACCAGCAGGCCCTGCGAGGTCGAACGGACCATCTCCTCGAGGCTCGACCGGTTTCCTTCCATGACGATATTCATGGGGGCTTCCCCGTATTCATTGGGGAGGGGGAAACCGTGGCCGGTGGGCTCCGCGCCGGCCTTGTGAGCGGACTGCCGCGCGTAGACCAGATTCTTCACCACACCCTTCTCCACCAGGGTGACGCGCTGGCGCGGCATCCCTTCGCCGTCAAACGGCGCGCCGGCCTGCAAAGGATGGAAGACATCATCGCGGAGGTGGATATTCTCTCCGAAGACCTTCTGCCCCACCCGCCCGGTGAAACAGCTCCGCTTCTCATGAATGGCCAGGCCACCAAAATCCAGGACGAGGAACCCTAGCAGGTCCAGGACCGCCGCCGGCTCCAGGATGACCGTGTACTTCCCGGGGGGTATCTCACGAGGCTCACGACTCTCCAGGGCCTTGCGTGCCGCGCGCTCGGCAAGCTGCTCGGGCTCGATTTCGGCCCGGTTAGGCGAGGTTTTCTTCGCCCAGCCCGAGCTCGACTCGCCCAGCATGGTCACGGAGAATTCCGACAGGGTCTCTTCATGGAAAGCGCCGAGGCCGCGGGAGTTAAAGAGGGCCGAGGCCGTCGCGCTGCTGGAAAAGACTCCCGCCGCGGTCAGGTGATCGGTTTCCGCGCGCGCGATCACCGCCTGAACGGTTTTGGCTCGGGCCGGCGGGGTCAGTTCCGCCGTCTCCGCGTAAAAGCGCTCCACCGCCTGGTACATCTGCGCAGCGGGCATCGGCAAGAGGTCCGGGTCAGGCGGCTGCCAGCGGGCCAGCGCCAGCGCTCCTTCGCACAACTGGCGGACGGAATCCTCGTCAAACTTGTTGGTGCTGGCGCGCGCCATGCGTCCGTCCACCACGGCCCGCACGGAGAGCACGGAACTCTCTTCCGCCACGTTCTGGTGGATGGTGTTGTTGGCAAAGCGCGTGAGCGCATAGGCCGTCGAACTGATGATCGCCTCCGTCTCCTCCGCCGTGGAGTACTTCAGGACCTTCGAGAAAATTTGCTCGGCTTTTTGACAAGAAAGGATCATTTTAGAATTGATTCATTGAGCCATTTTGCCATTGAGCGATTTGGTGATTGAGTGCTTGGAATGATGACGGCCTGCCACCTGCGCCAATCCTCCTGACCCCTCCGCTTGGTCTTCCAATGACTCAATGAAAAAATCACTCAATGGCTCAATTTCCGTAGGCGACTCCAACCTGCACTTTGCGGAAGCGCGCCGGTGCGGCCCCGTGACCAGTCCCCATGGTCTGCATGGGCTGGCCTTTGCCGCAGTTCGGCGTGCCCCACAGCGTCCAGTACTCAGGGCCGCAAATCGCGTCGCAGGAGTTCCAGAAATCCGTGGTGATGCCGCCGTAGCTCGGGTTCTTCAGCATCCGGGTCTTTTTTCCGCCCTTGATCTCCCAGCCAATCTCTGTTCCAAACTGGAAGTTGTGCCGGCGGTCGTCAATGGACCAGCTTCGGTTGGTCTCCATGTAAATCCCATCGTCGGTATCGGCGATCAGGTCTTCTAGTTTCCAGGCGCCCGGCAGAAGGCTGACGTTGGTCATGCGGATGAGCGGAATGCGGTTCCAGCTCTCCGCGCGCATGGCGCCATTCGACCGGGTGTCGCCCACCGCCGCGGCGGTTTCACGCGAGGTGAGATAACCCACAAAGAGGCCGTCCTTGATGATGGGCGTGGCGTGCGCGGGCACGCCCTCGTCATCGTAAGCAAAGGTGCCCAGGCCCGGCCCGTGGGCGGGGGTGGCGTCCGCCACCACGTTCACGATGTCGGACGCGTACTTCAGTTTCCGCAACTTTTCCAGGGTCAGGAAACTCATGCCGGCAAAATTGGCCTCAGTCCCCAGCACCCGGTCGAGTTCAATGGGATGCCCGATCGACTCATGAATCTGCAACCCGAGCTGGGAACTCCCCAGGATGATGTCCTTCACGCCTGCCGGGCACTGCTCGCACCGGTGGAGCGCCACGGCCTCCTCCGCAATACGTGGAGCGTTGCCGAGCAGGTCCAACTCCTCGACGAGTTCATAACCCTTGGTCTGGTACTGACCGCCAAAGGAATTGGCATAAGAGCGCTTCTGAATCTCGTTGTCGCAGAAGGAGGTGGCCACGAATCCCGCGCCGGTTTGAGTTTTCACCTGATAGATTTCGGTTCCCAGGCTGGAGAGGAACAACTGCTCGAGGCGCCGGAAATCCATGAGAGCTTCGGCGAGTGTCACCCCCTTGACCTTGCGCAATTCCCCATCCACCTTGAGCAGAAGGTCAAGACAGGACGAAACGGGAACGGTGAAGGGATCGATCTGGCAGCGGCCCGCCCAACGGTCCGCGATCTTTTCTTCCGGGGCCAGACGGACGTCCTGCTTTTTGGCGAGCGCGCTGGAGCGGCCAATCTCCACGGCCAGCGCCGCGGCCTTGTCCACGCTGGCGCGCGTCAGGTCATCGGTGGAAGCAAAGCCCCAGGCGCCGTCCGCGATGGCGCGAATACCCAGCCCACAGGACTGCGATTCCCGCACCTGCGCGCACTGGCCGTTCTTCGTGGAAAGGTAGCGCTGCCGGATGTCCACCACCCGCACGTCAACGTAAGTCGCCCCACGGGCCAGTGCTGTGTCCAGCGCGCGCTGCGCAAAATCTTTCATCCCTGCTTCAAGCTCAAGAGAAATTAGTGATTGGCGATTGAACCATGGAGAGATTGAGTGATCGGGTGATTGAGAGATTGGAACTATCGACCAGTGGTTCTCCTCAATGGCTCAATGACTCAATGAATCAATCCCTCAATCCGCCTACGTGCCCTCCGACCAGGAGGTGAGGTATTCCTCCTGCTCCGGGGTGAGCTTATCGATGGTTACGCCCAGCGATTGAAGTTTCAGCCGCGCCACGCTCTGATCGATATCCCGCGGGACCGGGTACACTTTCGGTTCGAGGTTCTTGGCGTTCTTCACCAGGTACTCCACCGAAAGCGCCTGGTTAGCAAAGCTCATGTCCATCACCACGGCGGGATGACCCTCGGCGGCCGCCAGGTTGATAAGTCGGCCTTCGCCGAGGAGAAAGATCTTGCGGCCGTCCCGCAGGGTATACTCGTCCACGAAGTCGCGCGTCTGGCGTTTCCCCAGCGCCATCTTTTCGAGCGCCGGGATATCGATTTCCACATTGAAGTGGCCGGAGTTGCAAACCACCGCGCCATCCTTCATCAGCTTGAAGTGCTCACTCGTCACCACCGCCTTGTCCCCGGTGACGGTAATGAAGACATCGCCGATCTTGGCGGCCTCGGCCATGGGCATGACGCGGAAGCCGTCCATGACGGCTTCGATGGCGCGGGTGGGATTGACTTCCGTCACCAGAACGTCCGCGCCCAGGCCCTTGGCGCGCATCGTCACGCCGCGCCCGCACCAACCGTAGCCCGCCACCACCACCCGCAGGCCCGCAAACAAGAGGTTTGTGGCGCGCATGATGCCGTCCACGGTCGACTGGCCGGTCCCGTAACGGTTATCGAACAGATGTTTGGTATCGGCATCGTTGACCGAGATGATGGGATACTTGAGGACGCCCTCCTTCCCCATGCTGCGCAGCCGGATGACGCCCGTGGTGGTTTCCTCGGTGCCTCCCACGATCTGGGGGATCAGGTCCTGGCGCTTGGTGAGGATGGTGGTGACCAGGTCGGCGCCATCATCCATGGTGATCTGGGGGCGATGGTCGAGGGCCGAGATGATGTGGGAATAATACGAGTCCTTGTCCTCGCCTTTGATGGCGAAGGTGGGGATGTGATGGTCCTGCACGAGCGAGGCCGCCACGTCATCCTGCGTGCTCAAAGGGTTGGAAGCACAGACCACCACCTCCGCCCCGCCATCCCGTAGGGTGATGGCCAGGTTGGCGGTTTCCGAGGTCACGTGGAGGCAGGCGGAAATCCGCACGCCGGCGAGTGGGCGCTCCTGGAGGAAGCGCTTGCGGATGAGCTGGAGGACAGGCATCCACTGGTTGGCCCACTCGATCCGGGTCTTCCCCTTCGCGGCCAGATTCAAGTCCTTGATGTCGCCAGCAACCGGCTTGGTGGTCGCCATTAAACTCCCACCTCCTTTTTCAGTGCCGCCGCCTTGTCAGTTTTCTCCCAGGTGAACTCGGGCTCCGGGCGGCCGAAGTGGCCGTAAGCCGCAGTCTTCCTGTAAATCGGACGCAGCAGATCGAGCGACTCGATGATGCCCTGCGGAGTCAGCTTGAAATGCTTGCGAACCAGTTCCACCAGCCGGACGTTGTCCACCTTGCCGGTCCCAAAAGTTCGGACCATCACGGACACCGGGTCAACAACACCGATGGCATAAGCCAGTTGCACTTCGGCGCGTGGGGCGAGTCCCGCCGCCACCAGGTTCTTGGCGATGTACCGGGCCATGTACGTTGCCGAACGATCCACCTTGGTGGGATCTTTCCCCGAGAAGCATCCTCCGCCGTGGCGCGCCATGCCTCCGTAGGTGTCCACGATGATCTTGCGTCCCGTCAGGCCGGAGTCGCCCACCGGCCCACCGGTCACGAAGCGTCCCGTAGGATTGATGTGGTACTTGGTGTTCTTATCCAGCATGTGGCCGGGAATCACCGGCTTGATGACGCACTGCATGACGCCTTCATGAAGCGTCTCGGTGGAGACCGTCGGGGTGTGTTGAGTGGAAACCACGACCGCCTCCACGCGCAGCGGTTTCGAGCCGTTGTACTCCACCGTGACCTGGGATTTGCCATCGGGACGAATGAAATCGAGGATCTTCTTGTGGCGGACCTCGGCTAGGCGGAGGCAGAGTTTGTGGGCCATCATGATGGGAAAGGGCATCAGCTCGTCGGTTTCATCACAAGCGTAACCAAACATCAGCCCCTGGTCGCCCGCGCCGCCGGCGTCAACGCCCTGGGCAATGTCGCGGGCCTGCTGCGTCAGGTTAACCGTTACGTGGCAGGAATCCGCGGTGAAACCACAATCCGGGTCCGTGTAGCCAATCCGTCGTACTGTTTCCTTGACGAGCTTTTCAATGTCGGGCTTCGCCGACGTGGTGATTTCGCCGACGACATAGACGTCTTGGTCCTTCACCATTGACTCGCAGGCCACGCGGCCGCGCGGGTCGGCGCCCAGGACGGCATCCAGCACAGCATCGGAAATCTGGTCGCAGATTTTATCGGGGTGACCCTCCGTGACGGATTCCGAGGAAAACAGATAATTCTCTTCTGGCTCGGGCACGTCGAGCCTCCTTCCTGTAGGCTGGAAACTGGAGATGCAAGACAAAGGGGAAACGTTAACACGCCGCCAAGAAAACTGTCAACGATTTCAGGGGGTTTGCGCGCATTCTGGCACCGATTGGCGCGCTTCGAGGCCCGAATGGCATCCACACGTGTTCAGGCCATGAGCCGCCGAGCGTACGTGATGAGAAGAGCCCACGGTGAGAGAAGCACTGACCGTGGCTACCCTACCCGCTGGCTGCGCCGATTTTATCCCTTTAATGTTTCGAGCGGAAGGAAGCGTCTGGAGAAGCTGGATTACATGCACAACAGCCCGCGAAGCGATGGAGGGCGGAGAGAATGCGCATAGCTGTCGGCTTGTCCAGACGGGGAACATCGGCCGCGCCCGGTTCGGTCCAGACGATCCGCTTCACGCCGGTTCCTTGTAGTTGTGGATTTCTTCCTGCGTGATACCGAGTTCGGCCAGCACCTGCTCGTGCGGGATGCCCTTGTTGTGCTTCCGCCACTCGCGGGCTTCATCGACTGCCTTTTCCTCTTCCGCCGTGAGCGGTTCGTCGTCGATAGGGGCGTGGGCGATGGCGCGGGAGACAGGATCGAGCATGGCCTCCAGCAAGCCGACCACCGCAGCCACTTGGGCGGGCGGCAAGCGCTCAATTAATTCATGGGCGTGCTCTTTGGGGTCGGTTGAGGACATGCTCTTCCCTCAGCTTCACTCCACCCGGAGCGGAGGAAGCTGTCAATCGCGGTCAGCCGTAGCGGCGCTCGGCGCCTGCCCCGGTCCTGCCGGGGAGCGCCGAAATGTTTGAAAACCTAAGTCCGGCGGTCACAGGCCGCCGTTACAAGGCGAAAGTGACCCGCTACCGTTTTATTACGCCCACGACGCTTCTGTTCGACCTAGAGGCGGCGGAACCTGTCCCGATTTATCGGGACGAATGAAGTGAGGAACCAACGACCCTAGCCCTCTCCCTCGGGGAGAGGGTGTCCCGATTTATCGGGACGGGTGAGGGGTCAGTTGCCGACTGACCACTGACGCCTGCCTCCTGAGACCTCGTCACTCGTCACTTGTCACTGCTTTCGAGTCGTGTGTGGAGGAAACCCTGGAAATCCCCGACATTCCTAATTCAATCGCGACTCCCTTCGGGAAATCGCAGACTCGCACAAAACGCGAATCTGCGCCAGCCCGCGAATCTCTTGGCTCATGCTGATTCGCTCAGCACTCCGCCTTCCATACTCCTAGTTTTGAGACAGCCTCTACTCGAGTCTGCGCGTCTCGACGCGGCCGCCCCAGGTCTCGCACACGTGTGGCTGGCTGAGAGCGGTAGCTCTGCGATTTCTAGAGGAGGCTAAAATCGGCGAGCCTTCATCGCTCGTAGACCTCGCTTCGGTGGCGGATTCGCGTGACCTCCACCAGAAGTTTTTGGTCGTCGATGGTGTACACCACACGGTAATCGCCCACGCGGGCCCGCCACTGGCCTTTGTACCCTTTGAGCTTTTTGCAGCCTGGCGGACGGGGATTCTCGGCAAGTGCCATAATCTTGCGGTCTATCCGGGCAAACAGCGCATCATCGAGCGCATCCAGTTCTTTCCCGGCAGATGGCTTTATTTCGAGAGAGTATCTAGCCACGCTGATGATTGCCCTTCAATCGGCTGGCCCGGTATTCCTCGTAGGGAATGCCCTTTTCCTTGCGGCGCGACTCGGACACGAGGACATCCCAGAAATCCTCCCAGAGCGCCCCGTGCTTTCTCAGGTCGATCTGGACGGCGACCTTGCGCCCTTTAACGTCGGTTACAAACTGAATTCCGGTCATGGCTTCATTCTCCTTCCCAAGCGCTCCAGAGGCACCCTACCCCGGCCAGGTCCTACCGTCAAGCCCAACCACGTATGATGACGTCCTTTTATCATACTGCAGAAAAGACCGAGAGCGGAGTGTCTCCGATGTTTCAGGACGACTTCGGGGCTGGCTGGCACAAAGCTTCTCGGGTCCGCGCGTCTCGACGCGGCCGCCCCGGGCCTCGTCCGCATAATTGGGGGCGGAATAACGCAATCGTCAAACGGGGAAGATCGCCCCGATCCATCGGGACGCCAGCCAGCGAAGTCCGCTGCTCCTAACGCCCGTCGCAGGGAAGATGCAGGTCTGCGCTGCTTGCTTGGTTCGCACCCGGGGGGCCGCGAGGCTGCGGTAGCACGGGCTTCCAGCCCGTGGTCGTGGGCTGGAAGGCCATGGAACACCCCTCTGCGCCAGCCTGCCGGTTACCGTTCACGGCGAATCGCGCGAGCGAGACCCGTCGAGCGATTCGAAAGAGGCAGGTAGCGCAGGGCCTGGACTTCGAGCCCTGCGCTACGTGCTGGAAACTGAGGTCAAGGAAGGAAGGATGTGGATCGGCACTCACGCTGAGTACGACAGGATTGCCGGCTAATCCGCGCTTGACACCTAGGTCTCTCACTTCTACGATGGGAAGCGCATGGAAGTCGATTTGACCCCAGACCTCGAAGCCAAACTGACCCGCCTTGCCGCCGAGCAGGGCCGCGACACGAAAACACTCGTGCGGGAAGCGGTAGAGCGTTTCGTGAGCTACGACGAATGGTTTATCCGGGAAGTGGAGAAGGGTTTAGCCGCCGCCGACCGGGGCGAGTTCATCAAACACGAGGAAATCGGCAAGCTCATTGATCGCCGGTATCCCGGCTAATGCGCATTCGCTGGACAGAGCCCGCTGCCCGCGACCTCACACACATTTGTGACTACATCGAGGAACATGAGGGCCCGGCAACGGCTCGGCGTGTGGCACTCACAATCTACCAAGGCGTAGGTTCCCTCGCGCAGTTTCTGCACCGCGGCCGTCCGGGCCGCAAGCTGAACACCCGCGAACTGGTATTTCCGGGCCTGCCCCTTTTGGCTGTCTACCGCATCCGCGAGGATGTCATTGAAATCAACCGCATTCTGCATGGCGCACAGATCTGGCCTTAGGAGCAGGCGCGGACCTGCATTGTAGGTCTGCAGATTCTCAAAGAAATGGAATAACCGCAGGGCTTGGACTTCGAGCCCTGCGCTACGTGCTTCCCTGTGGTGTGTGGAGAAAGCCCCGGAAATCCCCGACATTCCTAATTCAGTCGTGACTGCCTTCGGGAAACCGCAGACTCGCACAAAACGCGAATCTGCGCCAGCCCGCCATGCTGAGTGGAGCGCGGCATTTACGAGATTCGCTCCAGCCACCAGGAGCGAAGACAGCCGGGCCCTCGGGTGTCGCCGTCGAACTGAACCCAGTACTGCGAATCCGGCTCGTAGGCGCGCACTGTCCCTGGCTTGTCCCTGTAGTCGCCGGGCGCCTTTTCGTTCGCTCGCACGCGGTCGCCGGGCCGGAATTTCGACCCGCCGCGTGGCCGGCCGCCGGATTGCGCGTTCCGCCGCGCAATCCGCGCCTTGCGTGCGCTGGTTACACTGCCGCCGCGCTGACCCAGGACGGCGGCAGCATTGTGAATCTGGCTCTGTTTGTTCATTTCGTTCGCCTCCGTCTTACATCTCTACTTATATACCAAGCGCTTGGGATTGTCAATGGGAAATACACTGCGGCTGGCGCAGTCATGCGCCGTTGCAACGGGTAGATTCTCTCTTGAATTGCAAGGGAAATTTTTGGGTTAGAGGAGCGTGCGCCTAACGCCGGAGCTCAATCGCGCTGCTTTAGCGGCGTCGGCTGGAGCGACGAGTTGGACCTCAGGCTTATCCGGTCCGTCGACCCGACCTTCTTGTTTAGAGCCAAGAGCGTGCCGATCTGGACCGAATGGAGGTTGGTCTTCGATGGTTTTCGATTTTTCACGGCCTCCCGTGCAACAGCCCCAGGCCCATTAAAGATTTCCGAGAACGACCCGTCCGAGTGCACTTGGATACCAAGGTAGTAATTCGGGACGTGATCGGCTGGAAAGGTGAGGGAATTCTGCATTGTTGCCTTGATCTGCACCAGCCGACCGTCCGGGGTTTCGGCGTCGTGGTGCTTCTGGAGATCCGCGAAAAGGGAAAGGTTATAGGCCTCCTCCGCAAGGATCTCACCGATGTCTCCAACCAGCCGACCGTCCAACGTAAACTTCTTCTTCGGAAAAGCTTTGCGCAAGCGCTGGACTATCGCCAGCATTTCCATCACTGCGTCCGCAATGGAGATCGTGTCATTCATTCTGGGACCTAACGCCAGCACTCAGCGGTCGGGGTGCGAGCAACGCGAGCGCCGGGTCCACTGAATTGTGAGGTTACGTGTCTCAGACCTCGTGAGCTTGGGCGTCGAGTTCATACAGCGCGTTGTCGTACCCGACTTCCACGATCTGCTGCAGGTACACGGGTAAAAAGGCGTCGATTGAGCCATGCGCCTCGTACTGTTGAACATGCCGAAACTCATGGGAAAGCAAGCGCTCAGTTACGTGCCCGCGAACGATAAAGACCGAGTAGCCGAGCGTGAGGCCTGCCATATGCGGCCCCAGAAGACCGGTCTGCAGAGCGGCTGCCCGTAGCGTGGGCTCGTCCGGAAGCGGAAGGCTATCGACGACAGCGACGCGGATCAACTCGGGCCGCTGCACTCCGACGCGGCGCGCAATCTCTGACCAAGCCGCGGTTAGTGCGGCGCCTGTAGCCGCAGCTTCCCGGGCGCGCGCCTCGGCCCAGGCGATCGCGCCGGGAAGCAACCGCGGGAGAGCAGCACGGAGATCAATCGGCATGTTCATCTCGACCCCTAACTCTCATTTAGGCTGACCCACGTAAGCCCCTTTCCGGTCGGCCTAACGCGAAATCGCCGCCGCGAGTTCAGCCCCGTCAGGGGCGGCATCCTATGGCCCAGCGCGCGAGTCAAAATCGGAAAAGCCCACGGTCAGGCCAGCACTGACCGTAGCCCTCTCAAGAAAATGCGCCAGGGCCAGGGGGCCTCATCGTGCAGCCAAACTAACCAACGCTCGCCAAGGCAAGGATCTTCTTCTTCACGGCCGGGGGAAAGTCCACAAACACGAAGTGACTCTCGTGATAGAGGTAATCCTCGCCGCTCTCATCGACGATCCGCACCAAGTCATCTTTGGCCGCCCTCGGATCAGGAAGAATCCGATAGACCTTGCCGGGGATGAGTGAGGCTTGGTAGTCGGTGTTGTCTATACAAAGAGCGAACGGTTTCGTCTGTGTTTTCATTATTCGTCCAAGTAACGCTTGATTTTCACGTCCCTTTTGCCGATCCCGTGTGCCTCGTACCAGTGTAACTCCACCGCGCGCAGAGCACCATTCGGAAGCCGAACAGTCGCAGTCCCTTTCATCTTTCGCCATCGAGCATGACCATACGCCTTACGGAGGTGCGATCGAACCCGGATACCTGGACCCGCGGCCATGACTTCCACGTTTGTTATTGAGCCGACAGGTTCAAACTTCATTGCCCTCCACAGCGAAAGACTTTAGGGCGCGGGCCGCCCAACCACCCAGCGTTCAGGCCCGGCCCGCATCATCCTCCGCCTTTCGACTGAGAGCTCCTTGCGCAGCCGGTCGAGGGGGCTGTGCACGCCGCGACCGCCACGGCTCAACATGTGCGTGAGGACCATCGGCGTCCTGAACTCCTTGTGCCTCAGCAACTCCTGGTCATGAAAGCTCGCGACTGAGCTGGGCTTCATGAGCATACCCAGTTTGGCGCCATTGTAGCATCATTTGTGTCGTGCCTGAGAAGTACAGAGCTGAATAGCGTCCCGCCGCCTGGCGCAGATTCACGCTTTGCGCGAGTCTGCGATTCTGCCCTGGCATGATGGCTGCGGAGAGGCGTTATACTCCTCTGCCACATGTACAGGGCGCGGGCTAGGAGAGACCGTTTGTTGTTTGCTCTGTAACAGGACTATACTTCTCGAACGCAACACCTGACGCTTCCCATCATCGTTGAGAGCGACCAAGACGGCTATTTCGTCACCTGCCCCGCGCTCCAGGGCTGTTACAGCCAAGGGGAGACCTACGAAGAGGCGATGACGAACATCAAGGACGCCATTCGGTTGCACGTGGAAGATCGCTTGGCTGACGGCGAAGAAATTCCCCCACCGGTATCCGTGAGCCTCTCCACCGTCGAAATTGCCGTCTGACGCCGAAGTTGCCACGCGTCACAGCCCGCGAGATTGCCGCCGTATGGGAGAGAATTTGATTGTCGCTGACCCGGCAGAGCGGCAGCCACCGGATTCACAAGAATGCCGCAGGTAAAAGGGCCACGGTGCCGTTTCACGCCTTGGAAGGTCCTGAAGAGCATTTTGCGTGACGCTGAGCTGAGTCCCGAAGAGCTGGAAAAGCTGCTGTTTATCGCCGGCGGGCGCAGGTCCTGGCGTGTGAGTTCCCGAGTTTGCAGGTTCCCGAAGGGAGCCTGCCTTCGGTCCGGGCCATCGTTTAAGTGCCCCGTTGATTACTCCTCGCGAGGCCCTGCTGAAAACCCTCGACGCAATCCCCGCGGAAGCGATCTCTCATTAAGACTGGCACTCTCCGATAAATGCTGCTGGTGATGAGCGGCTGGCTCCCCGCCCTTCGGGAGAGGCGCCTTCGGCAAATCGCAGACTCGCACAAGACACGAATCTGCAGCCCGCCGCGCCGGGCGGTTCTTCCATCCGGTCGAATAGCCGCAACGTTGCAAAGCGAACGTTGCGCTTGTATCTTGGTTTTTTGGTGTTCTTCTTCGTAATTGACTCTTTTGGCCGGGAGGAGAAGTGCCGCTGCCTTGCTCGGGGGGGAGAGCAAGGCAGCGGCCAAAAATCGCCTCGGCGGT
>Ga0315280_10001480_pt1 | contig 40326 bp, 37 predicted proteins | sample YL17G06_40_MG_FD_203697 | JGI IMG/M metagenome (GOLD analysis project Ga0315280, IMG submission 203697) | Sediment microbial communities from Yellowstone Lake, YNP, Wyoming, USA - YL17G06_40 | ecosystem: Environmental > Aquatic > Freshwater > Lake > Sediment | place: USA: Wyoming | collected...
GGCGTTGCCCCCTGGCTATTTTCGCCTCCCCTTTCAGGGGAGCGTGGGAAGAAAGACGGGCTATCCTGTCGGGGAAACCGACAAATGTGCGGAACGGCACCTCTTCTGGAATTTGGACATGCACCCTCTTCTGTCGGGTCCATCTCACGAAAGCGTGAGATGGGCCAGTTGTAGGGACGGTACATGCAGCGCCCAGCGAGCAATGGCCTGCGTTCCCTGCCCAAGTTGGGTTGGGTTCGAAGGCGGGCGCAGCGTGCTGCGCCCCTACGGTGAGGTTCCAGTACAATCGCCGTTTCGCGAAATCGTGGGACGCACCATCTTCTGTCCTGGTATCTCTACTTGTTCCCAACAAGGGCATTGAGGAGATCGGCGATTTTCTGAAGAGTCTCGGGTTTCGGCATCGGAAGTTTCAAGTATTCCGCACCCGTCTCTTTGTCCTGAGCGACAAACGAAGAGACGATGGCGGACGCGGGCGATGTATCGAGTTCGTCTTTTTCGGGGCGTAGGGCCTGTCCGAGTTTTTCCAGGAAAGAAAGGCCGGCGGTAAGAGCATCCGTCCACGCCCTGTGGGCAGAAATGCCCTCCGCAACGCGTTCTTCTCTTTCTTCCGCCTCTTCCGCGACGCGTTCGTCGCTGGCCGCAACATCGCGTGGTATAGAAGGTTCTGGAGAAGGTTCGGCCTGTGTCGGCATCGCCTCGGGAATTGAATCTGTAACCTTTTCCACAGATTCCATAAACCGCTTCAGTCGGGTTCCGCCGAGGAATACTTCGTCCTGGCCGCCATCGAGAACACCGGCGAACAAGGACTTTTTGAAAGACAGAACCGAAAGCATGCCGTGTTCGATCGTTCCCTGGGAAACGAAGTTTACAACGCGCACCGGCCGGTGTTGGCCCAGGCGATGGACTCGCCCGATGCGTTGTTCGAGAACGGCGGGATTCCAGGGTTGGTCCATGTTGACCACAACCGAGGCGTTTTGAAGGTTCAATCCCACGCCACCGGCGTCGGTCGAAAGGAACAGTCGGCGATCAGGCATCGGCCTGCGCGAGCCGCAAACAGAGCGCCCTTGCGCTGATAGGGATACAGCGGAGCCTTCAGCAGTTTCTCAAAAGCGCGACCGTCGGCGTCCTGTGAGAACGCTTCGTCAATGAGTTCGCGGCGCTTGACCTCGTCGCGGACCTGGGCCACAAATCCAATGGCGTCTTCGTAGCAGCGCAACTCATGTCCGTCTTGTCCGGCCTCTCGCAGAAACGCGTCGAATTGCGAATAGGCTTGCGGCCGGAGAATGCCGTTCTCGTCAAAATACCGAGCGGTGAGGTCCAACACCCTTTGCGGGCAGCCTATCCCCGGCGCGAAAATCACCTCGCGCTTCAGGCCATAGCGAAGATAGACTTCCGAATAAGCGGGATGGAAACCGCCTGCGAAAGCCGTTCTAGCCCCGCGGGTGCGTTTGAGTTTGACCAGCGTGAACTCGATGTGTTTGCAGGTGCCCAGAGTGTTGACGGCAAAATCGGGACACGAACAGAAGTTGTCGCCGGGTCTCTCGCCGCGGATGGCGACGCGATACGTCCTGTTTGTGTTCGGATTTGTGACGAGGAATTCCGAGAAGATCCGTTCGCTCCCGATATTCTTCAGCCGAAAGTTCTGTTCGGGGCCAAACTCTCTGCGTAAGGCAATCTGCCACTCTTCGAGCGACATTTCGGAAGGCTTATGAGTGCGGGGCGTGTTCTTTTTCGCCGATCCCGCTGGCCGTCTGAAGGGCCGCCCCTTCGTTGCGAACGGTTTGGCGCCGGTGATGAATTGCACCGTTTCACCGAAATCCTGTTTCGTCTTGGTTTTGTTGTGAGAGCCCATCGCGCATACTCCTTCTTGTCAGAGAAAAACGCCGTGTGTTTGAAAGGAAAGTCGAACGACAGATTTGCTTTTTTGCAAGAAATTCTTGGGGGAAATGGAATGAAACTCCGGCGTTGCCGGCGAACGGGTGGCGCCGATTGTCTGTCGTCTTCGCAAGCGCACAGCTTTCACCACAGCTTTCGACAGAAATCACTTTACGGAAGAGAGCTCTTCAAGTAGCAGTGAGCAGGTGCGAAGGGGGACCATCGGATCGGTTCCTTAAGGCTTCAATGGAACTGAGATGTTTGGCTCCGGCTGTGACGGATTGGGCGAAGGTAGCGGAGAAGGATAATGGCCATACAATACACCAACCGACAGGGTGATGTATATTATCTCCATGAAGGAAAGAGCAAAACAGGCAAGTCCCAGCATTATTTTTCCAAGAGTTCCGATGGCATCTTGGCCAACGTTATCCCCGAGGGATTTGAAATCTACGAGAGCCCCGAGGCACGAGTCTTCCTCAGAAGAATCCCTCCCAGAATCGTAACGGATGACGAGATTGCCATCGTCAAGGATGGTGTTCAGCAGTATGCGAATTTGAAGTTTTTCATCGTGGATGTAAAGAAGAACGCGATTGAGGTTTTCCTGCCCGACCAAGGCCTCGATCTCGCGGAAGAATTCTGTCGCCAGTTAGGCCCTCTCGCTTTTGGAAGAGAAACTGCGATAAAAGATTTCTTAATCGACCATGCCCACTATTCGCCCATGATGCGGTTCGTACTGAGGGACGAAAAGAATCGGACATTTGCCGTTGAACGATGGTGCTTCCGGGGGTGGGTGGATGGCTGGATTCAATTGGAGACTTCCGAGAATTTGTCTTTCCTTGTGAAGAAATACGGTGTTCATTTGGGCAAGGAATCCTTTTTCGACTTGATGCCGTGAGGCGCTGACGGCTCGCCGGGCGCGGCCATCGCGCAGGAACAATGAAGGTTCTTTTCGTCACGCTGTTCGATGAGTACGCCCTTGGCGTGCGCTATCTTTCGGCTGTCTTGCGCCGCGCCGGTCACGAGACGACGCTGGTCCATGTCCGTCGTCTCGAGGACATCAATCGTTTTCCCGAGCAGACCGGCGAAGGCGATTACTTTTTCCCGCCCGCTTGCGTCTCGGCACGCGAAATTGAACTGTTCCAGGAAACCATCGCGCGATTGCAGCCCGACATTATTGGCTTTTCGCTGACCTCGAATTTCGTCGCGCTCGCCGAACACCTGACCCGTCTGGTGCGGCCGCTCGGCACAAAGATCGTCTGGGGCGGCATTGACATGCTCGCCGATCCCGAGCGCGCCTTGCGGTCGGCCGACATCATCTGTCGCGGCGAGGGCGAGGAACCGATGCTCGAGCTCGTCGAGGCGCTCGAGCGCGGGACCGACTGGCGCGGCATTGCAAATCTGTGGGTGCGCGATGGCAACCATGTCCTTCGCAACGATCCGCGACCTCCCTGTCCCGACCTCGACCAGCTTCCCTACCCCGACCATGATCTGTCGCATGCCTATTGCATTTATGACAACAAAGTCGTGATGGGACACTATCCCGAGGGAAGCCAGTTAAATTACTACTATGTGATCCTCACGGCGCGCGGTTGTCCCTATCATTGCACCTACTGTTGCAGTCCTGCCATCAAGGCTTACTACGAAGGCCACAAGTATTATCGCCGGCGACGGGTCGAAACGGTCATCGAAGAGCTCAAGCAGCAAAAGAAGGCACGCGGCAAGTCGCTCAATTTCATCGGCATTCACGACGATGTGTTCACAATCAACCCGTCGTGGATAGCCGAATTTGCTGCCGCCTACAAGCGCGAGGTCGGCCTGCGGTTCTGGTGTTACACCTATCCGACTGTAACGCGCCGCGACATGATGGAACAACTTAGAGACGCTGGGTTGGACTATGTCATCATCGGCCTGCAATCGGGCAGTCAGCGCACCCTCAACGAGGTTTTCCGCCGCGAGACACCCCGCGAGGCGATCCTCGAAGCCATGACCATTCTCACGGACCTCGGCATCAAAGTCATCATTGACCTGATCGGCAGCAACCCGTTCGAGACCGAAGCCGACCGCTGCGAAACGCTCGACCTGCTCCTGTCGTTGCCCCGCCCCTTTGCCATTCACACGGTCAACCCGCTGACGCTTTACAAGGGGAGCGAGATTCTCGAAATGGCGCGGCGGCGGCCCGAAATCTGGGCCGAACTGCAGGAATACAACAATGACTACCTGGCCAAACCCAAGCCGACCTATGAGTTCTGGAATGCCATTCACGAACTGTGCCAGTATGATTGCTTGACCCGCAAAGACCTTGAGACCTTTGCGCGCGACGAATCGCTTCGCAGCCATCCCGACCATCTGGAACTACTCGTTCGAATTCTCAAACCGCTTTACTATTTCGATTCCAATGTTTCGGTCGTTAAAGATCGCTATATTCGCGAGCTTCAGGATCGCATTTATGCACTGGAGCACCCTTCGCTTCGACAGTTCGCTTCGCTTGCCCTGTGCCGCCTGAAACACTTGTGAGTGTTGAATGTTGAGTACCGAATGAGGCACGATACAATCTGGAACCTCAAACGCGGAACTCGAAACTGGCGGAATATAGAGAATAAGAGGTGTGAGCGATGGACCGGTTTGGCTCGAAGTCAAGATCGGCAGCCTTGGTCTTTCGGGTGGGGCTTGTCGTGGTCGCAGCTCAAATGACCTTTGGGACTCATGCCATGGCGGCGACGCCGGCAACGGTGACGGTCGCGCCGTTCACCTCGAAGCCGGTCAACTTGGTTCAGAATGGGAGCTTCGAACTGGGTGACAAATGTCCCACGGGATGGATGATTCGGTTTCCGCGCAAAGACATCTACGACCTGGTTGACATTTACAGGCTCGACGGCCTGACGCTCTTCTGGGACACGACCCACAGCACGTCCGGCAAGTGCATCCAGATGGACACCGACGTTAACCAGAAGGAAGTCCACCGGCGCATGTTCGAGTTGATCGCCAATCCCGACGCGCCCCCTTGGCCCAAGACTCCAACTCGTCCCCCGAAATATGACACTGCCGCCGGCCTTGAAGGTGCCAGTCTCTGGAGCGAACCGATCCCCGCCGAAAAGGGCAAACTTTATCGCATGTCGGTGGATGCCGCCGGGCAAATGGAAGGTATGTTTTTCCCGAAAATGTTTGTGCGCGGCTTTGGCATGGCAAAAGACGCGAAAGGCCAGATGATCAAACGCAAGCTCTACGATACCTATTTGGCCTGCCGCGTTTCAGGCAAGGAACGCTGGTCCCACTTCACGCAAACGTTTTGCCCGACCGACAAGACCCCCGATGTGACGGAAATCCGCGTCATGCTGTTCAGCTATTGGCCGCCGGGAATCTATTACTGGGACAACGTGGAGATTACGGAAGCGCCCGAGGCCGAAGCCGCCGCCGTCCGCGCCGCCAAGGCCAAAGAACAGCCGCCGAAACCGACGCCCAGCCCCACACCCCGGGTGCGCAAGCCCGGCGAATCCTTCACGGTCAAGGAAGAGGAGCCGATGACGCTGCCGGAGAAGTAGGCGAGAAGTTGGAAAACGAAAGCACCAGGGAGGAAAACCGGCTTCACAGCTGCCGACATGATTGCCAGTCATCTGAGCTTCCGATGAAAAATTTTGACGTGACGAAGTGCGAAAAGGACTTGGCATCCACCCCCGACAGTCATATATAGTAACAGCTGGGGCGATAAGAGGGAATTTTGCGAAAAAATGAGTCCGAATCCAAAAGAGCAACGCGACAGAGCCGCGGGTGCCAAAACACCCAACACAATGGGTGATTTTGTTCGCAACCTTGTGGAAACGGTGCGCCGCTCCTTTCTTAAGCCCGGTCCCGTCACATTCGAGGGCACGGTCTTTATTGTGCTGGCTTTTCTCATCGGCCTGGCGGCAACCAACACCGGCACCAATTTGCTTTACCTGATTTTCTCCCTGATGATGGCCTTTCTGATCGTCTCCGGCCTTCTTTCATCGCGCACAGTCAAGCGACTATCCGTTGAACGCAGCCAGCCGAAACATATTGTAGCGGGCCAACCCGCGGAAATCCGGATCACCCTGCGCAACGGCAAACGTCTTTTCGGCTCCTATGGTCTGCAAGTCAGCGACATGTTGCAGGACGGAACGGTGGCCGGCTATTGCTATTTTCTCCGCGTTCCGGCCAAAAGCGAGGTGTCCGTCAGCTATCGGTGCGTCTTTCACCGACGGGGACTATATCGCTTCGCCAACGTGGTGGTGACGACGACCTATCCGTTCGGACTAGTCCGCCGGTCGGTCGTTATCCCAGCCGAGCGCGAGGTTTTGGTCTATCCACAGGTTTTGCCTTGGGAGCGGTTGGGAATTCCGACTCCGCCCGACTTAGGGGAACGCGAGTCGCGGCGCAAAGGGCCCGGCATCAGTCTCTATGGTATTCGCGAACAGGAACCCAGCGAAGGTTCGCGCTGGGTCCACTGGAAGAAAACAGCCCAACTGGACCGTTTGATGCGACGCGAGTTTGAAGCCGAAGAAAAAAAGAACGTCTGCCTGGTGCTCGACAATGCCATTGCGCCGCTCGACGATCCAAAGACACTCGAGGCATTCGAGCGCGTCGTTGTCCTCGTCGCCTCCGTTGCCCACCACCTCCTGGTCCTGGACTACCAGGTCGAATTGGTAACGCGCAGTGGCTGCGTGCGTTACAATTCCGGTCCCCATCAGCGCTATCGCATCCTGCGGGCCTTGGCCCTGCTCGAACCGCTGCTCTTCTCTGCCGACACGAAACTGCTCCGTGGCGGCACCGGCGGCGATACGGCAACACTCGTTTTCCGCTGTGAAGGACAGGGTCCGGTTGGCATCTATCCAGATGGAGCACAGGTCTATACCGACGCCGGTTTGGTGGGAGTGGCTGGATGAAGGTTGAGGGATGAATACGATACACCCAGCACAGGCCGATGGACGCCAATCGAAAGGAGGCCTCGCTCTTTCCTTTCATCCTTCGCCCTTTATCCTTCAGGCCAGAGGCGACAGTGCGATGAACCTGGATCGCAGCCTCAAACTGACCGCATCGGCATTGGCCATGTGGGGCTTCACGTCTCTGGTGACAACGGGACAACTTTCTCTCATTGGCGTGCTCGTCGTCTATGTCGCCTATGCCATTGTGCTCTTCCGAGGCGACCTCTACCAGAGAATCAGCAGCACGACCTGGACAGTGGCCAATGTCATCGTTCTTGTGGGGGGAGCCGCTTGGGGCCATTACGATCTGGGCAATGCGCTCGTCTATGGGACCGCCTATCTGCAAATCCAGAAATTGGTCCGTTACAGAAGTCCACGCGATCACCTATGGCTGTTCCTCCTGAGTTTCTTCCAGGTGGTTCTCTCGGCGGCGATTTCCGTCGAGCTGGGCTTTCTCATCATGATGTTGGGCTTCTTGGGGTTGGTCGTTCTCGCCTTGGCTCTCTTGACGCTGGAGCGTGGCCGCCTGCAAGTGGAACGGTGCACGTCCCAGGCCAAGGGAGTGGGCCAACCGATCGCGTTGCCGGCGGTCCCGCCGGCGCATTTCCGAGCCGGTCCCGCCGCAGGTATCGGGGCCGACTTTCTGCCGCGCGACTACATGGGCCGAATGGCAGCCGTTTCCTTGGTCGTGGTCTTCTGTTCGGTGTTCTTCTTCGTGTCTATCCCACGTCTGGCGGTGCGCAAGTTCTTTGTGCGACTGCGGCCCTTCGAAACCGAGAATATTGCAGGATTCTCCGACCAGGTCGTGCTCGGAAGGATCAACGACATTTCCACCAACCGAGCCGTAGCAATGCGTGTGTGGGTGAAGCCGCAACACGGCGGCGGGGGAGGCGTGCCGTCGGCTTTGCGCTTGCGAGGCGTGGCGCTCGATTCCTTCGACGGCAACAAGTGGCTGCTCAGTCGTCTGGAACGCGACCAGAGAAAACCTGTGAGACCAGCGTGGTCGCAAGAAACGTCCTCCCCGCTATTTGCAGGCGAATCCACACGCCAGGTTCGAATTGAGGTCGAACAAGACCTTCATCAAGTAAGGTGGGTTTTTGGCCCTCCTTTCATCACCGAACTGGATTTCGAATACCCCACCGATTTGTTCTTCTACCGCGGAATTCATTCCTTCCAGATTGATGGATTGCCATTGAATCCGATTCGCTACCGTGCGACGGCCTATTTGGAACCGTCCATGGCTATCATCAATGCGCGGGTAAGCTCGCTCCCGCCGGCAGACCCGAAAAAGGAAGGGACAAAAAGCAAAGACTCCCGCCAAACCTGGACCTTGTCCGACAAAGATCGAGAGTTCTACCTGCAATTGCCTTACGTTCTGCCTGAACGGGGGCGTATGCAGGCGTTGGCCAATCAGGTGACGGAAGGGGCACGAACACCGCTCGAGCGCATCAGCCGACTCAACCGTTTCTTCCACGAACAGTTTCGCTACTCACTTACGCCCGAAGGAACGGACCGCGCTTACCATCTCACCAGCTTCCTTTTCACCCAGCGCGAGGGCCATTGTGAAACCTTCGCCGCGGCCATGGCGGTACTTTGCCGCCTGGTCGGGATACCCTCGCGGGTTGTCAATGGCTTCTACACCACAGACTTCAACCGCTATGAAAAGTTCTTCTATGTCCGCCAGAACTATGCTCATACCTGGGTCGAGGTTTGGTTGGACGGCTACGGATGGATGACAGTGGACCCGACGCCGCCGGCCGCGCTGGCAGCCGACGACGAATTCGCCCTCTTGGGGATCATCCGAGACTATTGGGATTCGTGGACCGTGCGCTGGCGCCACTACGTGGTGGACTACAGCCTGACGGATCAATTGCGGTTCCTGGTGCGCGTTCGGGAACTCCTCGCTCGGCCCTCACTGGGCGCCTTGCCAAGACATCCCATTCCGCTGCGTTATGCCCTCCGGAATTGGGTAATCCAGCTCCAGTCTCGCAATCAGAAGAACGGCTATGCATTCCACAAGGTTTCGTTGGCGGGATTGGTTCTGGCATGGGTTTTCTATCGTCATCATCAACGACGAAATGGCCACCGGCCGGGAAGACGTCAACACGGAACCTTCTGTCCCGTTCCTTTCTATGCCGAGTTGCTTTTGGCGCTGGTGCGCGAGGGCTGGCGGCGTCGGCCCGACCAAACGCCAGCCGAATTCGCGAGGGTTGTCAGCGACGTCCGCCCCGATCTTGCCGATTTTCCTGCCCTCACGGACATATACTATCGCGTGCGCTTTTGGGGAACCGCCCTGCGACCTGACGAACACGTCCGCGCACAGGTCCTGCTAGCTCATCTCAACAGGCCGCATGGAGAAAAGGATGAACGATGAATGCTGAAGGATGAATGAAGGCAAACCCGCAGCAAAACCGAACGCTGCTTTCCTTATGTCATTCATCGCTCACCATTCCGCATTCCGCACGCACTCGCTTTGGCGGGGGCCACAAAGCAAGCGGCGCCGGCAGGGATGACCGGCGCCGCTCACCGCATGGGAAGGTAGCGGGGCAGATATATGGGAGGGAAGGTCTAGGGTTTAGCTTCTTTGCCGGGTTTTATGTGCTCACGGAAATTGTCACGCCACTCCCGGCCATGCGTGCGCAACACATCTTGAGCGCCGACTAATTCCTCGGCCGTGGCCTTGCCATCACCGTCGCGGTCAATCCGCCGAAAAACGGCGACATCCACGCCCATTTCGACCGCCGTGAGCTTACCATCCCCGTCCCGATCGTGTTGTTTAATGAAATCCGCCGGATTGCCACGCAGCAGATCGCCGCCCACGACGCGATCCGGACCCTCCATCATCATGCCGCGCCCTTCCAGGCGGCGCCCCTCGAACGCCTTCTCGATCTCCGTCGCTTCCACCACACCGTCGGCATTCAGGTCCCAGCGCTGCCATACCGCCTCCGGCATTCCCTGGAGTTCCTCCTTGGTCAGCTTGCCGTCGCCATTGCGATCGAACTGATCGAGGATTCGATCGGCCATCTGGATTCCCGACGGGGGACCAAACTGTCGCCCACGTGCCGTTTCAAACCAGGCCGTCAGTTCCTTGAAATCCACCAGCCCATCCTTGTTCGAATCGGTATCCTCGAACCGCACACCAGGCAGGCGAAACTCGTTTTGCGAAAGCATCTTGTCGCCGTCCTGGTCGAGTCGGGCAATCATCTCTTCGGCGCGCCTCTGAGGATGATCCACGGGCAAGGGCGGCAACAGTTTCAGCTCGTCGGCATCGAGCTGGCCGTCGGCGTTGCGGTCTGCCTTCCGGAAAGTCTCCTTGGCCGTCCCAAATTCTTCTTCCGAGAGTCTCTTATCGCCGTCCTTGTCCAATTCGGCCAATAATGCCGTGGCACGACGGGCCGGATCCTGTAGGAGGGTTGCCCTCGTCAGCGTCAGCTTCATCAAGTCCTCGCTTTCGAGCGCGCCGCTCTTGTTCAGATCGAGTTCCGCCATGGCTTTCGGCGGCAGCAAACACTCCTCCGCCGTGATCTTGCCGTCGTTGTTCTGATCATACAGGCGCAAGAGATGGCGAGAGCGCGTCGGCGGCATCACCCACAGGCTGCTGAGATCACGACTCATCTCCTCGCGATCAATCTTGCCGTCGCCGTTCGCGTCAATGCGGTCGAAAACCTCGCGCATTCCCGCCTCATATTCCTCGCGCGACAAGACGCCATTGCCGTCGCTGTCGAATAGCTCGATGCTGCGCGTCAGGAAATTCGGACTAGCACCCAACCCGCCGGGAGCACCACGAGACGCCATCGTCTCGTCCCGGAAGCCGGCCCCCGTGCCCATCCGCGCACGCCAATCGTCGCCTGGTGGGCGCACACCACCGCCCGGCCGCGTTGGCTCCTGCGCCCATGGCAAGCTCCCACAGACAAGCAAAACAAGCCCAACTATCAGGCCCATTCTCTGTTCAAAGAACCTCATTTCCAGCCCTCCTATCCCAAGGACTTCCCTCCTCCCCGCTTTAGTTTTCTGGCAACCGGCGTGCCTTACTTTCCCACAACGGGCAAGCAGGCGATTCTGTTAGATAAGCTTTTGATTTTCAACGAAGTGGCTGATTTTGGAAAATAGGAAAACCAGGATGTGAGGACTAAATAATTGTCCGCTACTGATCCATATACCGGTTTCTGCACACAGAGCAAAAGCCAGAAACTGGAAACCTCAAACTCGAAACCCGAAACTGCCAGCTCGAAACTTCTCTTCTAAACGAGAACGACTCGGCTCCGGCCGGCGGGGAGTAGATCGCCAAATGCTGCGGTGTCGTGGACGAGATCACCACGCGCCGAGCACCCCCCGGCGCTCGGCATTGTTGGACAAATCCGCCCGAATAGCAGCAATCCACGGCCACAAGGACATCGCAGCCCGTTCGCGACTGAAGCGCATCGAGGTGAGCGTCAAGATCGCGCGCCCGGATATCCTGTGTGGGATTGAGACGAAAATACCATTCGCCCATCTGCGAGTTGCAGGTGTCATGGTCTATGACATATAGGTTCTTCGCGCAGCGTGGGCAAGAACTTTCGTTTCGAAACGAAACCGTCGGGTCCTGGACCGGTGAGCTTCCCGTAGAGGTGAACCAGCCTGGTGGGTCGTATCTACACGGGGCGCAGCTTGCCGCCCAGCCAGGCGGCGAGCAACGTTCGGGCGCGCCCTTCGGCAGCGCGACGGCCTTTTCGGCGAATCACGGCCAAAAGGTTCTCGTCGAGCAACCGTTCCAGGAATCGGACACCCTCTCGCGGCCGAACGTCCATCGAGAGAATCTCGTGGCGCAACCGGGCAAGCAGCTCAACATAATCCCCATAGGCGCGGTCGAACTGCTTCTCCAAGGCCGTCCGAAGACGCTTGGAATAGGCCGGACAAGCACCCTCGGTCGAAATCGCCACGAGCAATCTCCCGCGCCTCACGACCGAAGGCACGATGAAGTCACACAGGTTGGGGTGATCAACAACGTTCACCAAGATGTGGCGCCGCCGGGCCTCATCGGCGATCCGGCGATTCAGCTTTGCGTCGTCGGTCGCCACAAAAACCAACCGCATTCTTTTGAGGTCCGCCATCCGATAGCGACGCTGCCGGAGTGTTATGCGCCCCTTTCGCGCAAGGCGCTTGACGGGCGCGGATGGCTCAGGAGCGACGACCGTGATGTTCGCATGGTGGGCCAGCAAGGTTCGAACCTTCCGCAATCCAACCGCGCCTCCGCCAACCACAAGGCAAGGAAGTTTGGCGACTTCGAGGCAAATTGGATAATATCGAGGCACAGGGAAACCCAAAAATAGTTTTGAGTGCTAAGTTGCGAGTATTAAGTCAGCACCATCTGAAACTCATGATTCAACACCTATTCAGTTTTGTGTATTTTGTTGACATGTAAGGGCGCAGTCCGCCGAACGGCGGATGCTCCCCTACGGCGTGCGCAATGCGACAACAACCTGTCAACTCATTCCACGAAGCTCAATAAAACCGCGCTCACAGTTCGGGAAAAATGTAGGAGCGAATCGTGCCGGTTTTGGGATCATAGTTCCACCGCATGCCGGCCACATCTTGTCGCGCCAACTGTTCCCGCGCTCCAGGCTGCATCTCCGGCAATTCCTCAAGAACCGTCGGATAGCGTCCCGTTGTCTTTGCGTAACCCTCGATCCGGCGGCGGATGGCCAGCAGATGGCCCTCCACGTTCTTGCGCAGGGTTTGTCGCTCGACGACCTCCGGTCGTTTCTGCAAGGGAATGACCGTATCATCCAGAAGCAAATACGGCTCGCCACGCAGGTCGCGGGGAACACGATTGCTTTCGATGATGCAGCCTCGGCGGTTCTTGGCTCCCATGATTACGTCCACAGCTTCGTTGATCGGGATGCCGGCGTTCTCTGCCGCATCAAGAAGTTGGACCAGCCGTGGACCATCCACCTGGCGCACGCTGCCAATCAGGTTCTCCTCTTCGAGTTGTTCGAGGCGGGCGGGATAGTCCTCGTGGCGCCCGAAGTAGCGGTCCATGGCCGCCTCGATAATCGAGAAATGCCATTGGTTGACAATGTTGTTGATCTGCATGCGAGCGATCTCGAGGACATACTTTTGATGATTCATCGCGGCCTCGAGTTCGTCGCGGACCCAGCGCTCGAGGGCGATCTCATAATTGCCCCTCTTGAGGGCGATATAGTTTTCGGTCCGTTTCACATAGTCGGGACAATTGCGCGACCTCAAGGCCAGGCGGACATAATAGCGGGCCAGTTTGTAGTTCTTGAGATTGTTCAGGCAGATGAAAATGGCCTCGTAGGGCAAAATATAGGTTTGCTTGTAGTTTCGCACAATTCCGCGATCGAGCAAGCGCAACGCCGCCACCTGATCGCCCCCCTCGTCGCCAAGGACAAAATTGCCGAACCTGTACGCTTCCACAAAGTGAGGATCGAACTCGGTGATGACCCAAAAGAAGTTCTCGATGGCGCGCAATTCGAGCGGATTATCACGGACATGCTGAAGTTTCGCACCGAAGGCCTGAATGACGCGAAGCCAAAGCACGGACGTGGCCATTTCCTCGTAACCCACCGAAAGAAGTTCGGCCAGCTGGGGCAATTCTTCTTCGGCTGGATCGCTGTCCGCGCGATCGCGGTCAACGATCTGGGGTAGAGCAAGCGTGTCGCGATAGGGACGGGCATATTGAAGGTCGCTGATTTGGTGCTCCTGGAGCCAATAGACCCCCACGCCTGCAACAGCGAACCAAACGACAACTACGAAAATCCAAAACGTTCGGCGCACCATGACGACCGGACATCCTACTTGAAGTTCCGCCGGCGGAAAATCAAAACAGCCAGCGACAATATCAAGGCAGAATAGACCACAGCGTAAGCGATTGCATAGTAGTCCACCACGACGGGCGGATCGGATAGTGCTCGGTAGGAAGTGTCGCTGTAAAAAATCTTCAGGTTCGGCGCGATGTGGGCTGCAAACTGTGCCCCACGATACTTCATGAGCGCTGCCGTTGAGGTCAGGCCCTTGCGTTCGAGATACCAGGTATAGCGGATAATGTCCTCGTTGCCGCGGCCAATGATAAAGGTGAAAACCGTCAAAATCGCGCTCAGCGTCGGCGTCGAAAACGACGAGTAAAGAATGGCAAATGCTGTGATGATCGCCAACTCCAGACAGGTCATCAGGATAACGATCTGAAGATTGGCGGTCACTTGATCCGGGAAAAAGCAGAGCGTCTTGATTGTCCCTCCAGCGGATCGCACCATCGCTGCGGCGAGATAGCCCAGGTGCTGAAGCGTGCCCGGCGTTTGCCCTCGCGGATAGGAGGCATAGATTTTGGCCAGCGCTTCGTCGCTGGTGAACGTCTGATAATAGAGCGAGAAGTAGAAAAAGATCGTCATGATGAGGACGTTGACATAGATGGTCAGGAGAAGGCCGAAATACTTGCCGAGTATGAATTGCCAGCGGTCTATGGGCTTGGAAATGATCGTGTAGATGGTCTTCTTGTCCAACTCGTTATAAACCAGGCCGATGCCCACGAAAACCGCAATCAGAAGGCCGAAGACGTTGATGCACCCCAGACCGAGGCTTCGGATGATTTTCTCCTGGGCCGAGATCGTCAGTTCGCGCGCGACACCCGAAAAGAGCAGCAGGACCACGGCGAAAATCAGAAGAATATACAGGATGCGGTTTCGCACCGCTTCCTTGAACGTGTTGAACGCAATCGCCCAGACCTTAGACATTGGCCCCGCCTCGAACCTGAGCGATGAAGTATTCTTCGAGCGTTTCGCGATGAGGGTTGAAACTGACCAGCGCCGCTCCTAGTTCGTTGAGTCGAGAAAGGATCTCTCGCGCGTCACTTTCCTGGCGGACAATCATCATCGCCTCGTCTTTCTGCACAAGCAAGCGATCCACGCGCGAGCGCCATTGCTCCAAAACCGCCGCCGGGACGCCTCGCGCCACAATCTCGTAGTCCTTGATCCGCGCCGAAAGAAGATCGGTAAGCTTGCCCAGATTCTTCAGCTCGCCGCCGTAGAGAATCGCCACCCGGTCGCAAACCATCTCGGCGTCCGAAAGAATGTGGGACGAGAAGAAGACCGTCTTGCCCTCCTCGCGAAGCTGCAAAATCAGATCGCGGATTTCCTTGCGACCCAACGGATCGAGACCCGATTGCGGTTCGTCGAGGATGACGATTTCCGGATCGTTCAAAAGCGCTTGGGCAAGACCGATGCGCTGGAGCATCCCTTTCGAGTAGCCTTTGAGCGGCAAGCTGGCGGCATCGCGCAGACCAACCCGCTCCAACAACGCATCGGCCCGCCGCTCGCGCTCTCGGCGCGCAATGCCATACAACTGGCCGTAGTATTTCAGGAACTCGCGTCCCGTCAGATAGTCATAGAAATAAGGATTTTCGGGTAGGAATCCCAACCGCGCTTTGGCCCACTTGTCGCCCAGCGGGCGGCCAAGAATTCGGGCCTTGCCACGCGTCGGGAAGATGATTCCCATCAGGATTTTGAGCGTTGTCGTCTTGCCGGCGCCGTTGGGACCAAGCAGACCGAAGATTTCCCCTTTCTCAACGGAAAGGGTGAGATCCTTGAGCGCAACCCGTTGCCGGCGTTTGCGGCCGAGTCGAAGTTTCAACCGCCCATGCTCGACGTCGAGGAAATCGAGCGTGTAGATCTTCGTCAGCCCAAACGTCTCAACAACTGCCGCCATCGTTTCGGCCCGTTCGTTACGGAATGCTGCCGGGGCATCCGAATGCGCAGCCGGTCCTTACAATAGCCCCTTTCAACTTGCGGTCAGAAAACTGGGAGACAAAGGGAAATGTGTCAACAGAAAAGCCACCGCATGACCCGGATCGAACTTGACCCTTGTTGGAACCGTAACTATCCCTCGGATTCGGAGGGAAATCACCGAATCGCTAATTGTTCCGTGAGGCATGGCGGATGGCCATCTGGGCGCGATTCAAAGATGGGGTCGAGGTCGAGGATAGCATTTTCCGCACCCTCGCCACGGCGGCACCCGGCGGCCTTCTGGACGTTTTCGCATCCGACCAACACAATTCCTATCTCCAGATGGTCGGGTCATTTCTCGAGCACATCGGCGAGACGCGCCAGGCGACCGATGACGATGTCTCCGAGGCGTGCCGACGATTTGCGCGCGCATTGGGTGGGCGGTCCACGGCCTGTCTGTTTAACCATCTGGCATTCCGCAGCCCTGGGTTTCGCGACCTTCTTGGACCCAACGTCCTTCTGATTGGCCGTCTCGAACACACCAATACCATTCCAACAGATGGCGGACGTGGGCAATTGTCGCGACTTGCGATCGAGCCTGAACTGTGCGCCGACCAGGTGGATGCTTTCAAGACGCTCTGCAATCTCGATCCCGACCATCGCGAAAGCTGGGAACGAAATCTCGAGTGGGTACACGGAGTTTTCCGCCGCTGCTGGAAGCTGGGCAAACCGCTCTTCAGTGAGACGCTGATTTTCCAGCGACCGGGTGAATCGCGAGTCGAGATGGCCCGTCGTCTGCCCGAGGCCCTTGTCAAAATGGCCGAGGCGTTCGGCCCTTACAGCCACTTTTACAAGACACAGGTGCCTTTGCTCTGGGTCAAGCAGGATGGTAAGGTGATCCAGACGAGCGACCCGCACGAAGTGCGCGAGGTGGGCGAGGCGATGGCGGCGGTCGTCAAGCGGCCGATGCTTCTGTTGAGCGCGGCGGTGGATTTCGAACAATACGCCGCGCAGTATGCCCTGGTCGCCGACCTGTTCACCGGACCGATGTGTGGCCGCGCCTATTTCAAGGAAGCGTTCACCGATCCCGCCACGCGCGACTGGGATACACTCGAGCAGTCCTTTGCCCGCATCGCCTTGCCGCGCATCGAGCAAATCAAGAAGTTGGCCGCGGTTGTCAGCCCTGCGTGGTGGGAGCAATTCCACTGGATGTCCAATGAAGCCAAGCAGGCCATCTCTCCGGAAGCAAAACCACCGCGCGTCAGAGTTCAAGCCGATTTTGGCTACTAACAGGCGGTCCTTTCTTTGGGAAGTCCCAGCCGACTCGCTAGCGGTTCCGGGTTTTCTCAAGGATCTTTCGCGCGTCCCGCAATAAGGCAAACCAAACTCTTCGCCAAGGATCGAATTGTTTCCAAGTCTCTGGTTGACGCCCGAGTACTTCTTCCGGGAAGATCGGTTTATGCACATCCTCACGTATTCTCGCAGTTAAATTTCCTCGAAGGCGAACCCGCATGAATTGAAAAAAATGGATTAGATGGAAACGAAGGATTTTCAGAGAATCTGAAAAGGAGATGAAGAAAGATGAAAACCAACAAGGGAGAAGAGCACATGAGCTACAAGAAAGGTTTTACCCTGATTGAACTGCTGATCGTTGTGGCCATCATCGCGATTCTGGCGATGATCGCAGTACCCAACTTTCTCGAGGCGCAAACGCGGGCGAAGGTGGTAAGGGTTAAGGCGGATTTTCGTAATCTGCTCGTTGCAATGAACGCTTATCACGTGGACTACAATTCCTATCCACCCGACTGGCGGCCGGGTGGGGCCGGTAGCGGCGGGTGGTGGTTGGATTTCATCCCCCTAACAGCGCTGACTACACCCGTGGCTTACATCGCGTCGGTACCCACCAATCCTTTCTTCGATGTCCGAGCGTCCCAGGCGGCCCAGCCCGTCCCGGGAGAGACTGGCAGAGGCAATTACGGCTATTGGGGGTGGAATCTGCACCCGGCAATTCTACCGATCTGGTGGCATGTCGCGTCATGCGGTCCTGACCTCGTGGCCAGTGGTGCTGGTGGCAAAGCCGGTTATGACATTATTGGCCGAACAGCGACACATATCAACACGCTCTATGATCCAACAAATGGCACAGTCTCCAGCGGCGACTTGCTCCTGACCGACCGCGGCATGGCTTATTGACTATCCATGGACTTCCGAAAGCGAAAAAGAAGGGAGGTGAATGAAAATGAGCACGAGATTCAGGAAGGGGTTTACCCTGATCGAGTTACTGATCGTGGTGGCTATTATCGCCATCCTGGCAGCGATTGCGGTGCCTAACTTCCTGGAGGCGCAAACGCGGGCCAAGGTTTCGCGATCCAAAAACGACCTACGCAGTTTGGCCATGGCCATCGAGGCCTATCGGGTGGACGACAATGAGTATCCCATCTTGCCTTTGCCTGCCGCAACGCGATTTAAAATCCCTGATGCACATGGATGGCCCCGACAGTATGGTCTGTGGTTCATCCTGACAACACCGGTCTCATACATCACGAGCATTCCACACGATGCGTTCTTTCGGCTGTTTAGCCAACAATGGGGCATCTGGCAGGACTACTACCGCGTCTGGAACTTGGCAAACCACACCAATTCCAGTCTATTGGGCAGCACCCCTTGGGGTTATCCCAGCACGGTGACTCTGGCGAAGAATGGCGGTATTATCCTGATGGCCAGCGTGGGGCCGGATCGCGTCGAGGATGCCGCGGACGGGTCGGCGGCCGGTTCGGGGATTGGAATACGCGGTCTGATTCCGTATGACCCGATCAATGGCACCGTGAGTTGGGGCGACATTTACTACGTGTTGCCGGGAGTGGGCTTTGATATTTGGCCCAAGATCTGGTAATAATCGGGCTAAAGGCGCTCAATTGGAATCAATCCCAGACGAGCGCGTCTTTTTTTCGGAAATGGGTTGGCGACTGAGGGCAAACTGAATCCCTACGATCCCACGAACGGGACCGTCAGCAACGGCGATATTGTGCGCTTTGGCCCATAAGCAAGAACCGACCTTTGACTCTATACTATAGGCCAAGAACGTCAGAAGCCATCTTGAAACGGCTGGACAGACTCTTTTCGTTCAAGTCCGTAGTCCAAGGTCTATCGTCTAAAGTCCCTTCAGTATTCCTGCGGTAAATCTTTGAGCTCCGCGAGTGAGAAGACAGGCCCGTCCTTGCAGACATATTTGGGCCCGATGTTGCAGCGGCCACAGATGCCGATCCCGCACTTCATGCGCATTTCGAGCGAGAGAAGAATCTGCTCGGGGGAGAATCCCAGATCGGCCAAAACGGGTAGGGTGTATTTGAGCATGATCGGTGGACCGCAAACCAAGGCAACCGCGTTGTCCGACGCGGGCGCGACCTCTTGGGTCACGGCCGGCACAAAACCCACTCGTCCCGCCCATTCGCCTTCGGCGGCATCCACGGTGATGGCCACCTCGACATCGCCACGCTTCCGCCACTCCTCCAATTCTTCCTTGTAGAGAAGCAGTCCGGGCCGCCGCGCTCCATAGATGACGGTCAGCCGCCCGAAGCGACCTCGATTCTCGGGCGCCATTGCATAGACGGCGAGGGATCGCAGAGTCGTGAAAGCGAACCCACCACCGATGATGACGAGGTTGTGACCTTCGAGACGCTCGATGGGAAAGCCATTGCCGAGCGGGCCGCGAACGCCGAGCAGATCGCCCACGCGCAGATTGTGAATCGCCGTCGTCACGATTCCGGCGCGATTGATCGTGAACGCCAGCGCCTCGCCTTCGGTCGGCGAGGAGGCCATCCCGATGGGAACCTCACCTTTTCCGGCCAGTGAAATCTCGGCAAATTGGCCCGGACGATAGCGAAATCGCCCAGCATCTTCGCCATTGAAGAACCGCAGCACAAATGTCTTGAGACTGCGATCGTCGGTTTCGATCCGGATCGTCTCGATCCTTGTTTGAAGCGGTAAATAGGGATTCGTCACGAGATTCCCTCGATTTCAATTCCGTAAAGTGGGGGCGCATCCGCCGTTCGGCGGGCTGCGCTCCTACAACAGGCAGCGCTAGGTTCGTTCAGGACAGGACGCAGCCAGGATTCGCAGCCATTGACGAATGTCGTTTGCCGCCGGGCAAGCCCGGATGCAGCGCCCGCAACCGACACAGGCCATCGCGCCAAAGTGTTCGGGAAAATAGGCAAACTTGTGCATCAGGCGTTGGCGAACGCGCTGCGATTTCTCGGCGCGGGGATTGTGACCCGACGCATGAAGTGTAAAAAGCGGAAACATGCAGGAGTCATAGTTGCGGACGCGCCGCCCTATTTGATCGAGCACCTCGTCCTGGATGTCGAAGCAATGGCAGGTCGGACAGAGAAACGAGCACGCCGCGCACGCGATGCATCGCTCGCCGATCTTCTGCCAACAAGAATCGCCGAAGACCTCTTCGGCCCGAGGACCGATCTGGTCAAGACCGGGAACCACGGTCATCGCCGCGGCCAATTGGGCTGCCGCGCGGTCGGCCCTCTCGACCGTTTCGGGTTGCGCTTCGGGCAAAGGCAACCCTGCCAGCAACTCCTCGCCGCGCTTGCTGACGACGTCCACGAGAAAGACCTCGCCCACATCGAAAAGGAAGAGATCGGCACCCGTCCGATCAGCCGGACCGCCACCAACCGATGTGCAAAAGCACGTCGGCGCGAACGCGGCGCACGCCAGACCAACGACTGCTGTTGCCCCGCGCCGGTTCGCATAGTAAGGATCAGGAAAATCGCCGCCAAGGAAAACGCGATCCAGAAGCGTAAAGCTTCGTGCCTCGCAGGGCCGAACGGCGAAAAGAACCATTGGCCGCGACTCGGTGGCCGCTTCCGTGACACGTCGCTCGGGTGCGGCCTTGAGATCGAACCGAAGCAGCGCCTCGCTGGGCCGGAAGAGAAAACGCTTCGCCGGCAACCTCGTGTTCCGATAGCCAAGTTCAATCTCGTCCGCCGATGAGACTGGCTCGAATTCCACCGTGTCATGCCTGACGGGTGCGACAACCAATCGCTCGCCGGCCCATCGCCGAATGAGGTCGCCCAGTCTTTCTTTTGCGAGAATCCCGCGCCGCATCTGCTACTCCAGTCCCAAGAATCCGCAATCCAAAATCCAAAATCGAAAATCCAGAATTCTACACGGTCGTAAGGAAATCCTCCGGGTCGGTGGTGCTGAATGTGGCGAGCGGCGGCTTTTCGTTCGGGTCGGCGCCCGAGATATGGCCGAACCGCTCGCGTACCTCGCGTTCCAGCCGCTTGAACAGACAGCGCACGTCAACACCGACCGGACACGCATCCACACATGCACCGCAATCCACGCAACGTCCCGCCAAATGCAGTGCCCGCATCAGAAGGAACATCTCGTTGTCGCTCGGGTTGGGCGACGTGCCGATCCAGCGTGGGTTGGACTGATCGGCGCAGCATTCGCGGCAGTAGCAAAGCGGGCAAACGTTGCGACAGGCGTAACACCGTATGCACTTGGCCGCCTCGGCCTCGAAACGCCGCCAACGCTTGGTGCGATCACTCTGGGGCAATTCGTCAATTGCCCCTACGGCCACAGGTGACCGCGCCGTCCCGTCGAGCAACAAGTCATAATACGTCGGCGTTGGCGCGGCACACTCGCGGCAAGCATTTCGCAACATCTCCTCGACCGGCGCCTCGACCATCCTGCCGCCAGCGACAACAATGATCTTCTCGCCAACGATGCGCGCCGCCTCGATTTCGCTGCCACCCGCCAACCGCTCGACTTTGGCGCGATCTATCATGCCCCTACAAGGGATGCCCACAATGGCCAGGTTCTCGCGGACAAGCCGGCGCTCCTTCAACATGTTCACAATCGCCCGGCTGTCGCAGCCTTTGGCAAGTATCGCAATCCGTCGTGGGTTGCCGTGCAGAAACACCGCAAGGTTGAGGCTACAGAAGTGGTCCCACGTCAGGCTGTCCACCTCGTTTGCGTTTCTCACAAAGCAAGGAGCATTGCGCAGAGGAACGGGGCCGGTCTCGTATCCCAAAACCAGTTCCACGCGCCCTTCAGCGAGTAGGCGGCGCGCAGTGTCTCTTATCTGCGAGACCAACGGATTCATTCACTAGTTCCTTCACGGGCCAGTTCGTCAATTGTCGTCGCGTTCAATCGTTTGACGAATTGGCGCGCCGGCCCCAATGAGCGCACCTTCTCAGTGACTTCGCGGATGAGTTCGGCAAATCGCCCGCCTTCAGCCGCCGAAATCCACGAGAAATGGACTCGATCGGTTTCGAAGCCCGCCTCGTCGAGAAGCGCCTTGAGCAAGGCGAAACGGCGGCGCGCTACCAGGTTGCCCGACAGATAGTGGCAATCACCCGGATGGCAGCCCGAAACCAACACACCATCGGCCCCTCGCTGAAGGGCCGAGAGAATGAACAGCGGGCCCACACGCGCCGAACACGGCACACGAATAACGCGCACGTTCGGTGGGTATTGCAGGCGACTGACTCCCGCCAGATCGGCCCCGGCGTAACTGCACCAATTGCACAGGAAGGCGAGAATCTTCGGCTGCCACTCAACCGGATTTTCGATTTGGGATTTTGGATTTTGGACTTCAGTCATCGTTCATCATTCATCGTTCATCATTCTGTTTCAGCGAAGGCTTCGATCATGGACAGAATCTGCGAATCGTTCGAGCCGCGCACGGCGACCGCGTTGGATCGGCACGAGGCGGCACACGCCCCGCATCCCTTGCACAGCGCCTCGTTGACCACGGCCGAGGCTTTCGTCGCGTCAATCGAGATCGCGCCAAACGCACAAAGCGTCTCGCATTGCCCGCAGCCCATGCACCGACTCGAAAGAACCGTGGCCACCGTCGCGGGAGCCTCGATTTGATCGCGGGCGAGAATCGTCATGGCGCGGCCTGCGGCGGCGCGCGCCTGGGCGATTGTGGCGCGAATCGGCTTCGGACCGTGTGCCAGACCGGCGACGAACACACCCTCGGTGGCGAAATCAACAGGACGCAGCTTGACGTGCGCTTCGAGGAAAAAGTGGTCTTCGTTCAGCGGCACCTTGAACAACTGAGCAACCGCTTCGCCGTCGGCGGGAGGGTCAATCCGCGCACTCAGTACCACGCGGTCGGGCTTGAGAGCGACGATGCGGCCGAGAACCGGATCGCGTATCTCGATGCGCAACTGCCCGTTTTCCTGCACCACGCGCGGTTTCTCTGCCTCGTCGTATCGCACAAAGACGACACCTTGCTCACGCGCCCGGCGGTAAGCGCTTTCGTAGAAACCATAGGTGCGCATATCGCGGTAGAGAATGAAAACCTTGGCGTCCGGGTTGAGTTGCTTTGCCCGCAGTGCGTTATTGACCGCCGCCGTGCAGCAAACGCGGCTGCAATAGAGATGGTCGGCTTCGCGCGAACCAACGCACTGGATCATGACGATGCAGTTGGGCAGCCCAGGCATCTTGCCTGTGTTCATCTTGCTTGCGCGCGCTTCTTGGTCGTCGAGGTCGGCCTCGAATTCGAGCTGCGTCACGACGCGCGGATCGCTCCCATAGAGATACTCGGTCGGGCGCGATTCAACGCCGCCGATGGCAATGATGACGACGCCATGTTCGATGTAGGATGGCTTGGTAGCCTGTCCCGCGGGCTCTGCCGCCGGCCGCAGCGCCGTCTTGTAATTGCCGACAAATCCTTCGACCGACTGGATTTCAGTTTGCGTGAAGACGTGGACGCGTTCGTGGTTGGCAACTCTTTCTTCGAGGTCGGCCAGCAGTTCGAGCGGCTGGATTCCTTCAGCGGTTGGACCGAGCCGGCGCAAATTGCCGCCCAGGCGCGCCTCCTTCTCGACGAGAAAGGCATCAAAACCGGCGTCCGCAATGGCCAGAGCCGCGGTCGTGCCTGCCAGCCCGCCGCCGACGATCAGGGCTTTTTTCAAGACAGGAAACATCTGCGCCTCGAGCGGCTGAGCCAATCGGGCGCGGGCGACCGCCATTCGCACGAGGTCCTTCGCCTTTTGCGTAGCGGCGCGTGGGTCGGCGACATGAACCCATGAGCACTGGTCGCGGATATTGGCCATCTCAACGAGGTGGCGGTTGAGTCCGCCCTGGCGCGCTGACTCCTGGAAAAGCGGCTCATGGGTGCGCGGCGAGCAGGAAACAACGACGAGGCGATTGAGCCCGTGCTCGGCGATGAGATGGCGAATTCGTTCCTGGGAATCCTGCGAGCACGTGTAAAGATTCGTCTCGGCGTAAACGACGTCGCGAAGCTGCGAGGCATAGCCAGCGACCTCGGCCACGTCCACGACGCCGGCGATATTGATGCCGCAATGGCAAACAAAGACGCCAATGCGCGGCTCGATCCCACAAACGTCTTGTTCGGGAGGATAAGTTCTCGCCTCCACGCAATGGCCGCGCGCCTCCGCGAGGAGGACCGCCGCACAACTCGCTGCTCCGCTCGCTTCCATCACGGATTCGGGAATGTCTTTTGGCCCGCCGAAGGTGCCACACGTGAAAATGCCGGGGCGACTTGTGCTCAAGGGGCTGGTCGGTTCGGTGGCAGCGAAACCGTGTTCGTCGAGGGCCACCCCGGCAGCCCGTGCCAGTTCGCTGGCGCCGCGTGCGGGTTCGAGGCCGACCGAAAGCACAACGAGATCAAACTCTTCGCGTTGGGGATGATCGGTCACAGGCAAGACGCCTGTCCTACCGTCACTGGTCGTGGCATGTCCGCCTCCGGCGGATTGCCCATGATTCGTCACAGGCAAGAGGCCTGTGCTGCCATCGGTGACGTATTCCAGCAGGAGATTGCCGGTTTCGGGGACCTCGACAACTTCAGCCACAGCCGAACGAATAAAGCGAATTCCCGCCCGTTGTGCGCGATCGTAATACTTGTCGAAGTCCTTGCCAAACGTTCGCATGTCCATATAGAAAATCGTCGCCTCGATCTCCGGGTCGTGTTCGCGGGCGACGGTCGCTTGCTTGACGGCATACGTGCAGCAAACCGACGAGCAATACTCGTGGCCGCGGTGGGTCATATTGCGCGAGCCGACGCATTGGATGAAGGCAATCCGCCGCGGCGGCGCATGGTCCGATGGCCGGCGCAAGTGGCCGAGCGTCGGCCCTGACGCCGAAAGCATGCGCTCAAACTGCAACCCCGTGAGAACGTTCGCATGATGGCCGAAGCCAAACTCGCCCTTGATTTTGGCGTCGAACGCATCATAGCCGGGGGCCAGAATGATCGCGCCGACCTCGACGTCGAAACGCTCCTCGCGCTGGTGGTGATCAATCGCGTTGCGCTTGCAGGCGCGCACGCACTCCATGCACTCGCAGCAAAGGCCGCAATTCAGGCACCGCGCCGCTTCATGTTGCGCCATCTCTTCGGTGTAGCCGCTGTGCGGAAGGGCGACGCGCTCGCCCGGCGTGAGGCCCGCGTCCGCCAGTCTCGCCTCGAATTGCGCGCGATCCTCTTCGCTCCATTGCGGGCGTTTCGGTCCTGCCTCCCCGGCCTGAAGCTTTGGCTCGGGCAGCGTCTCGCCGCTCAGGTAGCGTCCGATCGCCTCGGCGGCTCGTTGACCCGCGGCAATTGCCTCGACAAGCGTGCCGGCCCCCACGACGACGTCGCCGCCGGCGAAAACCCCCTCACGACTGGTTTGAAGGGTTTCGGGGTCAACCTCGATCGAAGCCCACCGCGAAACACGCAACGGACTCTCGTCTGCAAAACCCGTATCCGGCCACTGGCCGATGGCGGCAAGGACCGTGTCAAACGGCAGAATGTGTTCGGAGCCTTCGATCGGGACGGGAGCGCGCCGGCCGCTCGAATCCCTTTTGTCGGAGAGCTTCATGCGAACGCACTCGATTCCAGTCGCACGCCCGTTGTTTCCAATGACTCGCGTCGGCTGCGTGAGGAATCGAATCCAAACGCCCTCGCACATGGCGTCGGCGACTTCGAGCGCGTCGGCGGGCATTTCGTGGCGCGTGCGCCGGTACACTATGGTCACCTCCTCGGCTCCTAACCGCTTGGCCACGCGCGCAACATCCACCGCCGCGTTGCCGCCGCCGATGACAGCCACGCGCCGGCCGACCGTTACCTTCTCGCCGAGATTGTAACGCTGGATGAAATCCAACCCGATCTGGACACCTTCGAGGTTCTCGCCCTCGACCCCGAGCCGGCTGCCCTTGTAAGCACCGATAGCAATGAAGACGGCGCGGTAGCCCTCGCGGAATAGCCCATCGAGCGAGACATTGTGACCTAGCCTCATCCCGGTTCGGATTTCGACGCTCAGCGCGCGGATGGCGGCGACGTCGGCGTCAATCACATGGCGCGGCAAGCGAAACCCCGGAATACCCAGGCGCAACATGCCGCCAACCACGTCTGACGCTTCGAAGACCGTTACACTATGGCCCTGGCGCGCCAGCTGGTTGGCCGCCGCCAGCCCAGCCGGCCCGGCACCGATGATCGCCACGCGCTTCTGGGTGGCACGAGCGTCTTGCCCGTGAATGGTCGAGGCGGGTTGCTCCGGCGCCGCGCCCATCTCGGCCGCCTTGTCCACCGCAAACCGCTTGAGGGCGCGAATGGCAATTGGATCGTCGAACCGCCCGCGCTCGCACGCCGCTTCGCAGGGGTGATGGCAGACATAGCCACAGACCGCCGAGAACGGGTTGGTCTCGCGGATCAGGTTTATCGCCTCGCGATACTTGCCCGCTCGAATGAGTGCGATGTACCCCTGGGCGTTTTGCCCAACGGGGCAGGCCATCTGGCAGGGCGGCCGCTTCTGCTTCTCGACGGTCACGACGTTGGGGACCGCCTGCGCGTAAGGGCGATCAATTGCCTTGTGTCCCCCGAGGCGGCAGTCGAGGTATCGGGCCACCTGGACGGGGCACGCGGTAATGCAATCGCCGCAGCCGTTGCATTCGTTTTCGAGGACGAATCGCGGTCGGCGGCGAAGCCCAACCGTGAAGTGTCCCGCCTCGCCGCTGACCGACTCGATCTCGGTCAATGTGAAGAGATCAATGTTGATGTCGCGCGCGCACTGGACCATCTTGGGCGACAGAATGCACATCGCGCAATCGTTGGTGGGAAAGGTCTTGTCGAGCTGGCTCATCGCCCCGCCGATCGAAGGTCCTCTTTCGATCAGATAGACAAAGAAGCCCGACTCCGCCAGGTCGAGCGACGCCTGAATGCCGGCGACACCTCCACCGACAACCAGGACCGATCCGATCTTTTTGTCTGAACACACCTCCGATGACACGACCTATTTCACCTCGTTCTGGGCCTCGATCGGCTCCTCGAAGGAAGAAAAGAATGACGGCGGCGTGAGAGAGACAACAAGTCGCGCCGACACGTCGCCAATGTTTTCGACCTTGTGAGGAACAGTCCCGTCCCAATGAAAGCTGTCGTCCGCTTCGACCACAAAACGTTCGTTGCCGTAGAATGCTTCGAGCTTGCCGGTCAGAACATAGTGACACTCTTCGCCCTTGTGGCTGTGGCAGGCGGCATCGGCTTGGTCCGGTTGGCGAACGGGAATGTCGAGGAGGAACATCTCAATCTCGCCGCCGGGTCGTGCGGAAACGAATTCGACGGTTCGACCATCGCTGCCGAAGATCGTCCGAGTGCGCTGCTCGGGTTTGACAACTCGCGGCACGCTATCGTCAGAAAGAAAGAAAAACGTAAGCGGCATACGCAGGGTCGCAGCGATTTTCTCAAGTGAGGCCAGCGAAGGGGATGTATTGCCGTTTTCGACATTGGAAAGGAAGCTTTTCGAGAGACCCGTTTCCATTGCCAACTCGTTTATTGTCAGTTCTCTGGACAGCCGAACCGCTTTGATTTTCGGGCCGATGGCGATCATTAGGGATTTCGTGAAACAAATCACAGATATTCGTGAATCAAATCACAAGTATTCTCCTACAGAACAATTTTCGCTATGTCAATACTTTTTTTCTTGACTTGTGCAAGTGGTGGGCGATATATTATTTGTGAAATTTTTATCAAAGGCGAGCTGTCATCGTTTTTGGGATCGTAAACAAGGAGGCAGCCCGGGGTGGCTACTCAACCGCTCGCTCAAATCATTGCTGGCGACAACCGGCAAAGCGCCGCGATTGATCATGGATTTGCTCTCAAGGTCGCCTCTCGTGCAGGCGGTCGCCAGATGTTGCGTTGCTTTGCCTGCGGCACGTGCACGGCCGGCTGTCCTGTCGCCGAAATTGACGAGCGTTACAGTCCGCGCCGAATCATCCGAATGGTTCTGATGGGTTTCAAGGACGAGGTCCTGCACTCGCCGTTCATCTGGCTTTGCGCGGGATGCTATACGTGTCAGGAACGCTGTCCGCAGGGTGTTCACGTGGCCGAGGTCATGCGAACTCTGCGCAACATGGCTGTCGAAGAAGGAATTGTCCACCCCGCGTTCAAGGCCCAGGCCGAGTTGATTCGACGAATGGGTCGCATCTACGAGATCGAGGACTTCGACAACAAGAAGCGCACCCGGGCGGGGTTGCCCGAGCTGCGCAAAACTCTGGAAGATATCAAGACGTTGTTCGAAAGGCAGAAAGTGAATGAACGACTCGGATAACGGAGGCAAGCGTCGCTACGCACTCTATCTGGGCTGCACGATTCCCGCGCGCGTTCAACAATATGAAATTGCCTCGCGCAAAGTCGCCAAAGCACTCGGCCTGGAGTTCGTTGACCTTAGCGACTTCGCCTGTTGTGGCTATCCAATTGCCTCGCTCGACGCGCGAGCGGCCCGTGTCTTGGCCGCGCGCAACCTGGCGCTGGCCGAGAAGGCTGGCTGTGACATCTGTGCGCTGTGCACCGCCTGCACGGGTTCGCTGACCGAGGCGGCCCACGAACTGGCGAACGATCCGGCACTGCTCGAAAGTATCAACGCCGATCTGGCGGCGGTGGGCTTGCGCTATACGGGTGGCATAAAAGTGCGCCATCTTGTTCGTGTGTTGTGGGAAGAGATCGGTCGCCAGGAAATCGAGGCGGCCGTCGTCCGCCGTCTCAACGATGTAATTCTCGCCCCTCACTACGGTTGCCACTATCTCAAACCGTCCGAGGCACACGGGGATTTCGAAAACTGTGAAGCGCCCCACACGCTCGACGATCTGATCCGATGGACGGGAGCGCGTCCGCTCGATTATCCGCGCAAGCTGAAGTGCTGCGGAGGCGGCGTGCTCGCAACGGATGAGAAGCTGGCCCTGGGGATCAGCCGACAGAAACTGCGCGACATCTCGCAGCGCGGCGCCGATGCCATCGCGCTGATTTGCCCCTTCTGCAACATCATGTATGACACCAACCAGAAAAAAATCGAAACCACATTCGGCCTCGACCTCCAGGTGCCGGTTCTTTTCCTCCCACAGGTTCTGGGACTGGCGATGGGATTCGAGCCGCGCGAATTGGCCACCCAGATGAACCGGGTTCAGCCCAAAAGATTGCTTGAGAAAATCAGCCTCAAATAAGCGGCTTTCGCTTTCATTTCGGACAGATGCGATTCAACCGCAGATTTCACAGCGTGCCCCTTGGCCGCCACCAAAACAACAAGGAGCTTTTCAGAACCACAGATTGCACCGATTCCGCAGATTAGAACCAAAAGCAGAAACACGTATCTTCACCACGAAAGACAGCGGGAAAGGGATCTGCACTTGGTTGAAGCGAAAGAACTCCCAGAACATGGCTGGCAAAAATCCTGCTGAGAAAGCAACATCCTACGAGTTTGTAGTTCCGATGAGAGGAAAAATCTGTGGAATCTGCGGAATCTGTGGTTCTTATCTTTCTCAGAAACCCACCGTGGGAAGCGAGGTAATCTGCAATGTTGGGTGACGCCGCTCGGTCGAGACTCCGCGAGATCGTAGGCGCTCCTCATTTTCTCGATTCCCTCGAAGACCGCATTTCCTACTCCTATGACGCCACGCTCTATGAGGCGTTGCCCGATGCGATCGTCTATCCCGGATCGGTCGAGGAAGTCGCCGCCGTCGTTCGCCTGGCCAACGAGGAACGATTCGCCGTGACACCGCGCGGCGCCGGCACGGGCCTTTCGGGCGGCTCGATTCCCATTGCCGGCGGCCTTGTAATGGTCCTCACGCGCCTCAACCGGATCGTCGCCATCAGCACCGACGATCTCTATGCTGTCGTTGAACCCGGAGTGATCACGGCCGACTTGGCAGCGGCCGTTGCGCGTCGTGGCCTGCTCTATCCACCCGACCCCGCGAGCCAGACCGTCTCGACAATCGGAGGCAATGTCGCAGAAAATGCGGGCGGCTTGCGCGGACTTAAGTATGGTGTCACCAGGCACTACATTCTCGGTCTCGAAGTCGTAACACCTAAAGGCGAGATTCTTCACACCGGCTCCGCGACCGTCAAATGCGTCACCGGTTATGATCTTACGCAGCTGATGGTCGGGTCGGAAGGCACTCTTGGCGTTGTCACCCGGATTTGGTGCAAGCTGGTTCCCATGCCCGAACACAAGGAATCCATGCTGGCGATCTTCGACCACATGGACGATGCGGCGCGGACTGTTGCGGCGATCATTCGTTCAGGCGTCATTCCAGCAACACTCGAATTCCTCGACCGCGTCACGATCAACGCTGTCGAGGATTTCAAAAAGATCGGCTTGCCACGCCAGGCCGAAGCAATCCTGCTCATCGAAACCGACGGCCAACGCTCGGCGGCCCAGGCCGAAGCCGACAAGGTCGTCGCGATCTGTCGGGAAAACCACGCGGGGTCGGTTCAGAAGGCCGCCGACGAGACCGAGCGGGCGCAGCTTTGGCTGGCAAGACGGAGCGCGCTTTCGTCGCTGGCGCGTGTCCGACCAACGACAATCCTCGAAGATGCCACCGTCCCGCGAAGCCGCGTGCCCGACATGGTGCGCGGCGTGCGCGAGATTGCTGAGCGCCATCGCATCCTGATCGGCAATTTCGGCCACGCCGGCGACGGGAATTTGCACCCAACGGTTCTCACTGATATTCGCGACAAAGAGGAATATGCACGCGCCGAAAAGGCGATTGAAGAGATTTTCGACCTGGCCCTTTCGCTCGGCGGCACACTCAGCGGCGAACACGGCATTGGAATGGCAAAAGCGCCCTTCTTGAAACGCGAGACGGGCGCGGTCGGAATCAAAACCATGCGCTCGATCAAGCGCGCTCTCGACCCAAACAACATCCTCAACCCAGGCAAGATGATGTTGGACGAAGCATGAAGTGCGAAAAGCGAAGAACGAAGGAAAACAAATGAAGAAAAACGGTAAACAGGGAAAGGAAATTGGTTATGGCTGATTCGTCCTTTGTCCTTCGCCCTTCGTCCTTCAACGAGATTTACCGCTGCATGAAATGCGGCAATTGCCGCGAGGTGTGTCCGGTTTTCCTCGAAACGGGCCATGAGGCGATGGTCGCGCGCGGTCGTGTGCAACTACTTAAAGCCGTGCTCGAAGACCGCCTCGACCTGAGCGACGGTCTTCGCGACCGCGTCTATGCCTGCCTCAACTGCAATGCCTGCTACGTGGCGTGTCCCTGCGGAATTGAGGTGGACCAACTGATTCTCGCCTCACGCATCGCGATGGTGCGCGCGGGCAAGCCGCTCCCCGACAGCCAGCGAGTGCTTCGCGAACGTATCGTCGGTGAGCAGAATCCCTATGGCCAAAAGCAAAGTGAACGCGGCGCCTGGTTACCCGAAAAGTATCGCAAACCGCGCCCGTCGCCGGTCGTTTTTCACGCCGGCTGCGCCATTTCCTATGCGAACAATCGCGTGGGCAAGATGGCCATTGCCATTCTGGAATCGGCGAGCGCCGATTTCATGATGATGGGCGATGAGGAACAGTGCTGCGGCGATCCGATTTTGAGAATGGGGGATGTGGACAGCGCCGAAGCGCAGCGCCGCCGCAACATTGAAGAGTATCGAAAGTATGGCGTCGAAACGATTGTGACCGCGTGCGCCGGCTGCCTGAAGATGTTCAAGAGCTATTACACCGAGCAAGCCGGCCTTCAGCCTTCACCCTTCAGCACTCGGGACTCAGAACTCAGAACTCAGGACTCAGCACCCAGCGCTCAGGACTTCCGTGTCATCCACACATTGGAGTGGTTCGCCGAGCTGATCGGCCAGGGACGGCTGAAACCGCAAAAGCCGCTTGCCAAACGCGTTGCGTATTTCGACGGCTGCGACATTGGACGGCACAGCGGCGTCTATGAAGCGCCGCGCCAGGTATTGCGTTCAATCCCGGGAGTCGAGTTGATCGAGTTTCCCGCTCACCACGAAACGTCGCGCTGTTGCGGCGGGCCGCTGATGGCAAGCGATCCCGAAATGGCTGCCAGCATCGCCTCCAAGCGCATCCGCGAGGTGCTCGACGCCAGCGCCGAAATGATCGCCGTCGCCTGCCCCACCTGCATGGTCAACCTCAGAGACGGCGCCAACCGCCTGGGCGCGAAAATGGAAATCCAGGACGTGACAGCGCTGCTGTACCGCGTGCTGAAATAGGTCCAAGCTAATGCTCTTTTGATTTGTATAGCGAGAACGGCGGCTTCAACACGGCCTTCGCAAATCCTTCCCTCATTTCGCGTTCGCGGTAGTCAGGAACAACGTCGAAGCGGACGGCGCAGTGCTTCCTCAAATAGTCTTTTGCGGCAGCCAAATCCTTTGCGCGTCCATGGTCAACAAGGGCGACTTTGATTGTCCCACTGCTTTTGTTTCCCTGAAGTTGGTTTGTGTAGATTCTTTGTGATAGGTTACCTGCGAGACCAACATAGATAACTTCCTCGCTGCGCTGCGAGAAATCTGAAATGAAGTAGATGCCGCCCTCAGAAGGAATCGCAGACGGTGCAAGCGAGTCGAAGCGAATCGCGTTGCGACTCAGAACATCATCAAGCCATTTTGTCAGATCGAATACTCTCTGATAGTCTATCATTGTCAGTCATCCCCTAGGTGACGAGTTTCCCCTGACCTCAGCAAAGAGGAAGCTCCGGGCGCTGCTTTCAGAATTCGACAAATTCTTCTGGATGATGTGTCAAGTCCAGATTCTCTTGCTCGGCCATCAGCCCAATCCCCCACTATTGCATCGCCAATGCACTGAAGAGAATCTCAATGCGGACGCCGTTTTCGTCATTTCCAATCTCATTGATAACCATCGCGTGGGTGGATATCCGTCGGCCTTCCACTTCCGCCTCCAGAAGCGCCGTTTCGGTTGTTTCTTTGACCTCTCCACCGATTGCACTTCGAAACGGCTTTCTGATTTTTGAGGCTGTCAACAGCGCCGCAACCTCGGGAACGACGTATGTATTCCGAGCGCCAGGATCAAACAATGTCCAACACGCTCGTCCGTTGACTTTAATCATTTGACGGATTCCACCCATTCTCTACCCCTCTCTATGCTCATGAAGCCTAACGGCAGGTGCGTCAGCAGCGCGGTATGGCGCGTGGCACCATTCCACGTTGGCCCATATGCGCGTGTTAGCTGCCGGTTGCCTTCAACACAGGCCTCGAAGGCAACGACACGAGGCGGTGGCCGCATGTTTTTTCTTTGTGCCTCAGGTCCTCGCAAATGGCGTGCAGATCGAACTTGAACTTCTGCGCGTGTGCCTTTCGAGCCTTCCTGACTTCTTCGACAATGGGGTCTTTCATTTGTCAGTCTCCCAACAGTTCGTCTGGCGAACAGATCACCGGGCATTGATAGCCGTGCTGTTCAACAACCATTCTGATGTCGTTTTCCATCTGCGCATTATGGATGTGCGCTAGATTCCAAGTGAGCAGATAGTCCATGCCGTTGCGCGCCGCCAATGCGATGTGAAGGGCATCCTCGGCATGTTGTCTAGGTAGTGGACCCTCCTTGACCAATCGCCATGCCAATTCCTCCACCGCGTCGTCAATTCTGAGCACAGGGAGCTTTGAAACCGCTGCCAGGCGCTCCCTGGACGCTTGGGGATCGCCCTGTTCCGCTTCCTGAAGAACGAGGGCCGATATGTAGCATTCGAATTCGGCCTGAATACGGGCCCAGTGTTCGCGTGTGATCTGCTGGCGAGCGGCAACAACCAGATCGCGGGAAGAACGAGCCGCGTAGTAGCTGACGACTGTCGTCTCAATGTACACTCTAGGCTTCATGATTCGCAACTGTACAGGCACTCCTACCCTGAAGCAAGTAGGAAAGCAGATTCAAGCTTGGAACCAACGTCGGCGCTGAGCGGGGTGGCGATTTGCAGCAAAGACGTTCGCAACACCCCTAAACCCTCGAATACGCACAGACCTAAGCATCAAGCCGGCGCAAGGTTGGCTCATACGTTGGGACAGCATTTGCCTTGAGCAGCGACGGGTGCCACGGGATTATCCTTACAGAACCTCGTGAAAACATCCCAGTGTTCGTAACGCGCTATGCAAGCGTTCACAATGCACGCCACGAGAAGGGCCAAACAGATCCCCAGAACCAAACAAGTATCAAGAAAATGTGCACCGTTGATGTGATTCAAGCTCGTCTGCCTCCAAGCCGTATACAAGCCCAATGCAGCACCTATGAGCAAAGCAAACGCCGAGTTTAGCGACATGTACACCATGTTAAGACGACGTGACGCAAAGGCGACCAGTTGCTCGCCGGCTCCAGTGTGAAAGCGGTAATGGAGCTCCGCCTTTATCTCGCGTCTCCGCGGCTTCTTGTTGGCATTTTGGTTGTTCACCAGAAAGGCCTGCTGCTCAATGCCCATTGTGAGAAGCCAGCGCATGGCGAAAACCGCAAATGACGCGCACAAGGCCCCCCCAGCGTAAGTCGTGACAAGCAGGCCGACAAGCGCCGCGACCAAGGCCGGAAGGTCCTTGTCAACTACAGACCAAAAAGAGGACGGAACATCACCTCCGGCGCAGAGCCATGTTGCAATGAACATGAGGACCAACACAGCCCCTGGAACCAAGAATCTCTGCTCTTTGTACGACTCCATCGTTTCACCTCCGAGTTTGATTCGCCGCGGAGATCTCGGGCTCCCTGTCTTCACTGTTTGCCTCACTGCCGCTTCCACCGATTAGTAGATCGTCGCTCAGTGACAGGATGTGAGACTCCGTGGCTTGCATGGCCTTTACCATATAGGAGACAGCGATTCCAGCGGGGACGAAAGCATGAAAAAGTGGAAAAGCCCGTCGAATCTTCGTGGTAAAGGGTGCGATAATGGTGTGGGGACTCACCGCATTGGCGCGATCAATTTGCAGGACAACGACAGGTCGCACTCCTGCCTGTTCGGTGCCCACGACCGGATTGAGATCACACAAGACCACATCTCCCCGGCGGACCGTCACCATTGGATTTCCCCACGCTCTAAGCGATTCTCATAGTCTTCCAAATTGGGCAAGTAGTCGGAGAGATCGGCTTCGGCAATTCCCAGGGTTTCTGCGAAATGCGTCCACAACTGCCAGCGGTCGCTATCTCGCCTCATCAAGAGGAAGTCCACGAAATCACTCACCTCCTGGGCGAGGGGTTCCGGCAATTGTTGTATCTTAGCGATCGTTAGATCACGAACTGTCATCGCCATCTCCTCTCTCTGTATTTGCTCTTCCCCATCTCTTGCACGAACAGGCTACTCATTTCCAAGGAAAAGATCAGTCTCATCACAGCGGAAACTCCGGTCGGTCGGGAGAAGCGGGATTCGGGACGAGTTTCTTTTCGGAGGGAGAAACGTGCCAGTCCATCGCTTCCAGTGGAATCGCGCCAAGCAAAGGTTCGGAGCCATGCGGCAACTCGATACCGACTCATGCCCTCTCCGCCAGCGATTTGAGCAGGCGGGCTCGTAATCCGATCACAGTCAGTCCAACGAGTTCTTTTCGGTTTTCGTCATAGCGCACGACCATACCTTCGCCAATGTCCACGCCGACCGCCGGCCGGGGTTGTCCAATGGAGAGATAGAGCACGTCTGCGTCTTCGTCGTAATCCCAGGTGATTTCTTGCGGTTTTTCGAGAATCTTCAGCGTTTCCATAGGGCGACCCTCCAAGGTGATGATGCTAATCCTGTGGGCGGGGTGCTGCCAGTGTTTTTTCTGGATTGTGGCTATTCAGCCGTACCACCTTCAAAGGGAGGCAGCGATTGTCAGCGCAATGAAGTCTGTCCAACAAAGTCCTGAATTTGTCCGGTGCTCGACAGCGGCGGCGATGACGCTCGGGCTGAAGCCGGGGCGCTTCTGGCGAAACGCCCGACTGCATTGTATCAATCTCTTGCTCACATACGAAGACGGCTGTGCGGGCGCGTGTGCGTATTGCGGACTGAGTCGCATGCGCGACGGTGAGAGCAATCACGGGCAGGATGCCCGTGCCACCCGAGGCCACAGGCAAGAGGCCTATACCACCGAAAGAAGTCACAGGCAAGAGGCCTGTGCTACCGACGGTTTGGAGTGCAGCCTTCAGGCTGAGAAAACAAACACGCTGAAGCGTCAACTCCAAACAAAGTGCGGGACGTTTATTCGAGTCCAGTGGCCGACTTACCCCCTGCACGAGATTCTCGACCGACTGCCTCGATGCCGCGATGCCCGTCGTGTTTGTATTTCGATGATTACGCATCGCTGCGCGCTCGAAGATCTCCCGGCTGTGGTCAGAGCAATCCGGCGGGAAAGCTCGATTCCCATCTCGGCCCTCATCACACCGACCCTGGTAGATGCCGGAGGATTGGAGCGGCTGCGCGCGGCGGGCGTGGATAAGATCGGCATTGCGATTGATGCGGCCACGCCTCAACTTTTCGACCGCCTGCGCGGGGCTTCAGCGGGCGGTCCCCATCGCTGGGAGACCTATTGGGAGCGGTTCGGCGAGGCAGCCGAGGCCTTCGGCAAGGGCAACGTCGGCAGCCACTTCATCGTGGGCCTGGGAGAGACTGAGCGCGATCTCGTCGCCGCATTCCAGGCCGTTCACGACCTGGGTGGCGTCAATCACTTGTTCTCGTTCTTTCCCGAACCCGGCTCGCCAATGGATGATCGGATGCCCCCACCGATGGATACATACCGGCGCGTTCAACTGGCCGCCCACCTGATTGATTCAGGTATGGTCTCGGCCGAAGAGTTCGCCTTTGACACAAACGACGGGCGCATTCGTTCTTTCGGGATAACGGACAGCCAACTCGACCGCATCATCGCCCATGGCGAGGGCTTTCGAACTCGCGGCTGCACAGGTCCCGACGGCCAGGTCGCCTGCAATCGTCCCTTTGCCAATTCGTGGCCTGGACCGGGGTTGCGCAACTATCCTTTTGCGCCCGAACCGGAAGACATCGAGCGAATCCGTCTTCAGTTGGCTGGGCGATGGTCGGAAGAGCAGCCGCGCGAGCGTCGTCGGCGCCCGGACGCGATTCGCAAATCTCCTGTTCAGCGGCGCGAGATCGTTTTCTTTGCCCCGAGCATCAAACACTACGACACCGACGAATTCACGAACTCCAGGCAACCGATTTTCGTCCCTGTTTCCGTAACGGGCCAAGAATGCAATCTTCGGTGCTTGCATTGCGGCGGTTGCTTGCTCAAGGGGGCGTATCCTGCCGGAACGCCGGAAGCGCTTTGGGAGCTGGCCGTTCGACTCAAGAAGCGCGGACTTCGCGGAATGCTGCTCACCGGCGGGTGCGATAATGACGGGATCGTTCCGTTGGCACCGTTTTGTCCTACCATTGCTCGTCTGAAATCGGAGCTCGGCCTACAGGCCACAGTCCACTCGAAATTGATCAATCGCCCTCTGGCCGATGCGCTTCGCCAAAGTCACGCCGACGCCATCTTGCTCGATGTGGTCGGTTCGCTCGAGATGCTCCAGCGCGTCTATCGGCTGGCGGACAAGACGCTCGACGATATTCGGCGTGGCCTCGATCTTCTGGAGGAGAGAAATCTTCCGGCCTCGCCGCATGTGGTTCTCAGCAATCTGGCAGGCGCAGAGGGTGAAGGCGAACGAGCACTCGGCCTGTTAGAAGGCCGACGGCTTCACTCGCTGGTCATCGTTTTGCTGATGCCGCTGCCTGGCTGCGATGTCGGGCCGACGGTTGATTGGGATTTGGCAAACCTTCGCCGGCTGTTCGAGAAAGCACGCGCGATGTTCCCGGCGACACCGCTTCTGCTTGGATGTGCCCGACCGGTTGGACGACTTCAAAAGCAAATAGACGCATTGGCAGTCGAGACCGGCTTCGATGGCATCGCCTATCCGTCGGAAGGAACAGCCGCACAGGCGCGCCAACTCGGCCGATCAATTCGTTTCTCCGAGTTCTGTTGTTCCTTGATGCTCTGATCGTCGTTTGCTAACGATCCGTTCGTCGTGGCACGGGCGCCCTGCCCGTGATCGTAATTCAGATGGTAGGACAGGCTTCCAGCCTGTGAACAACCATGGGCATCCGCCTGGGGCGGACATGCCACAAGGGGCACTGACAATGGCGACAATCCAAGGCTACGAGTTTCCCGACGAACTCTACTATCACCCGGATCATTCGTGGGTCAGGATCGAACCGGACAGCATGGCCACAATCGGCATGGGCGACTTTTTCCAGAAAGAAGCAGGCGACATTGTCTATGTGGACCTCCCCTTCGAGGGCGACCAGATTGTGGCGGGCGAGGTCTGCGGCAAATTGCAGTCGTCGAAATGGATCGGCAAAATGATCGCCCCGCTCAGCGGCGAGATCGTTGCCGTCAACGAACAACTCGAAAGCGACAGCACGCTGATCAACCAATCGCCCTATGGCGATGGATGGATCATCCGTGTTCGGCCTTCGGATTGGGAGGGAGATCGGGCGAAATTGATGCACGGCGTTGAAGCAATCACTCCATGGTTGGACAGGGAGATCGCCCGCGCCGAAGCGGAGAAGAAGAAGTAAGAGGCAAGAGGCTAGAGACAGGAAGCGGGCCGGTCCCCTCATCCTTGAGGGCAAGAGCATAAGTGCCAGCACGAGAGCTCAGTGTGTGGACGCAGCAGGACAAATCTGGCGATTGCTAGATACTGGTGTTCGTACGGCGGCGGAGAATATGGCGCTGGACCAGGCGCTGTTGACAACATGCGCCCGAGGACAGTCGTCGAACACCCTGCGTTTTCTTCAGTTCTCGCCGCCTACTGCGCTTGTCGGCTATCATCAGGACGTCGCGCAGGAAATCCGTCTCGCCTATTGCCGCGAGGCCGGAATTGACGTGAATCGTCGCCTGACGGGCGGGGGCGCGATCTACTTCGACGAAAGCCAGCTGGGTTGGGAACTGATCGCTGCGCCGGAGGATTGTTCACAGGCTGGAAGCCTGTGCGACCGAACCGGCAATACACCATTCTCTCTGGAATTCCACCGCCGCATCTGTGGTGCGATAATCGAGGCGTTGCACGAGTTTGGCCTCGATGCGGCTTTCCGGCCGCGCAACGACATCGAGATCGCCGGGCGAAAGATCTCGGGCACGGGCGGTGTTGAAGAAGGCAATGCGTTTCTCTTTCAGGGAACCCTTTTGCTCGATTTCGACGTGGCTTCGATGATTCGCGCTCTTCGCATTCCGACCGAAAAGCTGAAACAATCGTCGCTCGATTCGGCTGCTGACCGCGTGACGTGGCTTCGGCGCGAACTGGGGAGGCTGCCGCCGCTCGATTCAATCAAACAGGCCATTGCGCGTGGATTCGAGAAAACATTTGGCGTTCGGTTGGAGCCCGGCAATCTGACGGCCGAGGAGCAAGAACTTTTCCAGCGGCTGCGCCCGGAGTTTCAAAGTCCCTCCTGGATCGAGCGAACGTCTCGCGTGGCCTCGAACATCGCCATTTTTCGCGGCCTTCATCGCAACGAAGGGGCTGTGATTCGAGCGTCGGTCCAGCTGGATACCGCGCGCCGCCGACTCCGATCCGTTCTGATCACGGGCGACTTTTTCATCTCGCCCCCGCGAGCGATTTTGGATATCGAAGCCCGACTCAAAGACCACCGGCTCGACAAGGCGACGATTCGTCGCTCGCTCGCCGATTTCTGGCGAGAAAACAGTATTCGCGCCTTCGGATTCGGACCCGACGACATTGCCGCGGCAGTTCTTGCGGCGCTCGACAAGCGCGAGTGGCTCGAATTGGGATTCTCAGCTGCCGAGGCCGACCACCTCTTTACGACCAATGGAACCGCGCGCGCGATCCTCGCTCGTCCCGTCTCGCTTCTCCTTCTGCCCTATTGCGCAAAGCAGCCCGAATGTCGGTATCGGCACGAAGAAGGCTGTTCGCTTTGCGGCGGTTGCTCAGTTGGCGAGGCATTTGCCATGGGCGAGCGGTTCGGATTGCAACCGGTGACGATCCTGAGTTTCGAGCACCTGTTGTCCGCGCTGTCGGCGGCTCGCTGCGATGGCGTGGAGGGATACGTCGGCTGCTGCTGCGAGGCTTTCTTTCAGAAGCACTACGAAGATTTTCGCGCCTCCCAATTGCCCGGCATCCTCATCGCCATCTGCGATTCCACCTGCTATGACCTCGACCAGGCTCAACGGGCTTATCACGGGGAGTTCGAACAGCAAACGCGCCTCGACCTGCCGTTGGTTGAAAAAGTGCTGGCAGCAATGAGGAATGTGGCACGGGCATCCTGCCCGTGATTGCGCTTCAACCGGTAGCGTAGGCTTCCAGCCTGTAACGAATCGGTAGCGTAGGCTTCCAGCCACAAGCGTTTAATGGTTTTGTGGGGCTTGAGAATTGACAAACATGGCTTTGCGCCTGTGAACAGGCCACTTGAGCATGAGGGTCTGTCTCAGATCCTGATGAGCCGGGCTTCGGCATGCGCCGGGTTTGCACCCGGCTTCAGCCGGGGTGCAAGGCAACCATTTTCCCTCCGAAGAGCCGGCTTGAGCCGGGCTTTGGCCAAAGGCCGGCTGATGGCTGAAGGGCAGAGGAGAAGCCCGCCAG
>Ga0315280_10001482_pt1 | contig 40293 bp, 25 predicted proteins | sample YL17G06_40_MG_FD_203697 | JGI IMG/M metagenome (GOLD analysis project Ga0315280, IMG submission 203697) | Sediment microbial communities from Yellowstone Lake, YNP, Wyoming, USA - YL17G06_40 | ecosystem: Environmental > Aquatic > Freshwater > Lake > Sediment | place: USA: Wyoming | collected...
GGTGGAATTTTTGATTGTGTGTTAGCTGTTACGGCGAAAGAAAACAATGTAGAAATGATTTATACGGAGAACATTGACGACTTCAAGACCTATAGCTTTCTCAAAGTCTCAAACCCGCTGGTTTGAAGCTGCGAGCGCGCGCTTGATTTATTTAAGCTAATGCTTTAGTTACACTTTGGTGATAGCATGACTGAGAAGTATTACAGCAATCGGTTTGTGGGTCTTTGGTTGAACATGACGATTTCTATGTAACATTTTGTTAATTGTTCTAGAGCTTTGTTCTGGTAGGGTTTAAATTTAACGCTTCCAAGTTTTTATTAATGAAGGGAAAGGGAGAAGGAAAAGGACTATGAGTTATCCACGGCTGTTAGTGCTGATTGCCGCTTTGAATGAAGAAGAGGGCATAGGGTGCACTCTAGAGGAGCTTAGCAAGGTCTTAGGCGACCCCGTATTTCTAGTTGTGGATGGAAAAAGCGCTGACAGAACCGTGGAAATTGCAAAGGATTTCGGAGCTACGATTCTGGTTCAGAAGGGCAAAGGAAAAGGAAACGCTATCAGACAGGCTATCATGAGGGTGAAAAATGATTTTGAGTATGCAATCCTTACTGATGCAGATTTCACTTATCCTGCAGAATACTTACCAGATATGATCAAGATTCTGGAAGCGAATTCCGGTGTAGGTATGGTGTGTGGAAACAGATTTAATTCGGACTTTCATTTGAAGAATATGCATAATGTTTTCTATGCTGGAAACAGGTTTTTGGCTTTCACTCATAACATGCTAAATGGAGTAGATTTGCGCGATCCTTTAACGGGGTTAAGGGTTGTCCGTTGGGAAATCTTGAAGGATTGGCACCCCAGGTCTAAGAGTTTTGACGTTGAGGTTGAGTTGAATCATCAGGTTGAAAGAAAAGGTTTTCAAATTGAGGAAATCCCAATTCATTATAGACAGAGGCTTGGAGAGAAGAAGCTTAAGGTTAAGCATGGATTCACGATTCTGAAGAGGATTTTGTCGGAAACTTTTAGAAGAGCATAAAAGGATTTTGGCTATCAGACTGCGTGGATTCTGGAGTGTTTTGATGTTTAGATGAGAGTTTTTTTTGTAGTTCTTGCCCGAGATTCTTCTGGCGTGCGTAGAAAGGCAAGAGAATTAGATAGTCTGGGATATCCCTACTTAATAGTTTGTGGAGAAAAAGTTAACAATTCAAGTGTCGTTTATAGAGAGCCTAAAGGGAAGTATGATGCTGTAAATTTTGGGTTGAAGTTTGTTCCATCTGATACTGATGTGGTTGCGTTTAATGATGTTGACGCAGAAATTCACAATTTTGAAAAGGCTCTCGGTCTCCTCCAAGATGAAAGCGTTTCCTTAGTTTTTGTCAAAGTTCATGTTGGATATGGTCCGCAACTGAAGTTTTATTCTTTCTTGGACCCTATTAGGAAGAGAATTCCGATTGCAGCGAGTGGCGAGCTGATGCTGATAAGGTATGAACTTTTGAGGAGTATACTGCCTTTAAAAGGATGCAAGGCTGAAGACAGCTACATCTTGTTTAAGATTTTAGAAAAAGGCGGAAAGGCGGCTTTTTGCGAAGAATGTTATGTCACGACTAAGCGAACAGCACATGCAGAGGAAGAAGAAGCTTACAAGCGGAGAACCGTCGGAGGAATTTATCAGGCTCTATCGATGAGTAGGCCGCCATTTATGGTGAGGCTTTTCTACGTGCTCTTACCACTTGCGTCTCCACTTTTGCTCATTTTGGGCAAGAAGGGTTACTATTGGACTAAGGGAATTCTTTCAGGTTATGTTGACTATGCTAGAGGCGACCGAAGCGCTTCTTGGCGACAAACTTATGCCTAAGTAAGGTTTGCAGAGTGAATCTCTTGTGTGAGACCCCAACAGAGCCTTTCATGAGACTTTTTGGATTAGAAAAGGAAATGCCATAAATACATCCATAGGTTTCAGTTTGAAATCGTATAAGCTTGGGATTCAATGTGAAAGCATTTGCCGAGGTAAATGGTTCAGTTGCAGAAGGGTATAATAATGGCGAAACTTAAGGTCGGCATAGTTGGCGGCGGTCATATAGTAGCGTACAGGCACTTACCAGTCTTCCAGAAAATTGGACACGTAAAAGTTGTGGCGATCTGTGACAAGAATGAGTCAATCGGGAAAAGTGTTGCTAGGCGTTTTGGCATAGATCGTTATTATAATGACCTTTCGGCAATGTTGAGGGATGAACTTGACGTTGTTGATATATGCACTCCAATTCAGACACATGCTCAACTAGCAATTGAAGCTATGGAGTTTGGGCGCCATGTGCTGGTTGAGAAACCTCTAGCAATGAGCGTTGAAGACGTTGATAGGATGTACAAAGTTGCCGACGAGAAACACGTAAAACTCTGCGCTGTGCACCAGAATATCTTCAATCCGATAGTTAGAAAGGCAAAACGCCTAGTGGACGAAGGTGCAGTTGGCGATCTGGTAAGTGTTGACGTAGGCACGTTTGTTACGAGAGATTACCAGCTCTGTCTAGACAAGAATCACTGGTGCCACAAGCTTCCCGGCGGAATCTTCTTTGAGACTATTCCGCATCCTGTGTATCTGCTGCAATTGTTTCTTGGGAAAATTGAGCCAACTTGCGTTGCAGCTGAGAAGCTTCATTTTTCCTGGATGAAAGCCGATGAAATAAAAGTTCTAATCAAAGCAGAAAAGGCCGTGGGTTCTTTAATGGCTTCTTGCAATTTTCCTTACCACGGCGACACGCTAAATGTTGTTGGCACAAAATTAGGGTTGCAAGTTGATTTATGGGCAAGAAGCATGATCAAATATGGCCGAAGAACAGAAAATCCTTACTCTATAGGTAAAAGTAATCTTGGAATCGCGCGCCAGTCTTTTGGGTTAATTGGAACAACTGTTAAGAACGCTTTCACAATTGCCACTGGAGGAGTCAAAGTCAGTGCTCATTACGGGTTTATTCAGCATTTTTTGGAAAGCATAATGAATGACACGGAACCTCCGGTGAGCCGAGATGAAGCAAGAGAAACCGTAAGGGTGGTTGCGGAAATCTGTAATGCCGTAGACGGGATTTCCAGATCAGCATAGCCGCATGGAGATTATAATGCCTAATCTTGCTAGAATATCCTACTACCTCTTTGGGGCAATTAGAAGACTCAACTGGAGTAGGGACAGACTTGAAAAATATGAGAACAAAAAGCTGAAAAAAGTTGTGAAGTGCGCTTTTGAAAATGTTCGCTTCTATCACGATTTGTTTAAGGCTTCCAGAGTCTATCCAGGAGACATTAGAACTATACATGACCTTAGCAAACTGCCAATTGTTAGAAAGAAGGAAATGAGGCAGCGCGAAAGAGACGATTTGATCTCGAAAGATTTCGAAGGCGAAAAACTTCAAAGTCTGACAACTGGAGGCTCAACCGGCGAGCCGTTCTCGGTTTACATTTGTGGAAAAGAGAATGACTGGCGAAAAGCGATCTACCTCAGAGCCAATGTTACTTGTGGACAAAAACCTCGAGATCGATGGGTTGCAATCGATGTCGCTGAACGGGCAATTGAAACCTCCTTTCTTAATAGCCTTTTTGGAGTTTTCATCCGACAAGTCATCCCAGTCACGTGGGATAGACAATCACAACTTCAAGCAATCACAAAGCTGGATCCAGACATCTTGGATGGTTTCTCAGGTGTGATGTGGCTACTAGCTAAAGAAGCAGAATTGAAAAATATAGAGGCAATTCACCCAAGGATAATTTTCGGCACTGGAGACCTAGCTGACAAAGTTTCTAGGAATTACTTAGAGAAAGTTTTCAATGCGCCGTACTATGATCAATTTGGCTGCACTGAGGTTGATAGAACCGCATGGCAGTGCCATGAACGCTTTGGTTATCACATCGATGAGGACTCTGTCATCATGCAGTTTGTCGATGAAAATGGGGAAGAAGTGGCGTCCGGCGAAAGAGGCGAAATTGTTTACACCAGTCTGTTCAATTATGCCATGCCTCTCATTCGATACGGCACAATGGACATCGGAGTACCAGTAGACGAGGAATGTCCATGTGGAAGGAAATTGCCTTTAATGAAAGTCGTTGAAGGACGCAGCAACTCTTTTCTAGTATTCCCAGATAATCATGTTGTGTCGCCAATGAGTTTTATCGAGACTTTGAAGGCTTTTACGCTTGCTGAAGAAATTGACCAATATCGTGTTATTCAGAAAACTAAAAATCTGATTGAAATCTGCGTGAAGAAGACAAGAGAAAATGTTGATGAAGAGAAAATTAGGAGTCGGTTGTTGGCTAACATCTCAGAAGGTTTGCCAAAAGTTGAGAAAATCGATTTGTCGGATGTGACTTTTGAGGTGAAATTTGTTGACGAGTTTCCTCTATCTGGAAGGGGAAAATTAAACGTGGTCGTTTCTTACGTTCCAGCGTTTAACACGCACTAACGCAAGAAGTGGTTGAATGAACATTTTACAAGTTTGCCCAGTGCCATTCGGAACACCGGAAGGTGGTATTGCAGAATACGTAAACAACGTTTCAGAATTCTTGGCTATGAAGCACAACGTCACCGTCTATGGGACTAATCCTGGACAAACTTTTCCAAGAAAGGAATGTATTGACGGAGTGAGAGTTGAAAGGTTCCAACACTATTGTCTGGATGGAGCCTATAGCTTTTCTATAGAGTTGCCATTGAGACTGCGCAAAAGCAAGTTTGATGTGATTCACGGGCATGGATACCACAGTTTTCCATTACATTTTTGTCCTCTGGCAAAGGGCAAATTTATCGCTTCAACTCATTTTCATGGGCACGGTCACACTATTTTTCGCGATTCAATATTAAGGCTGCTTAAGCCCTTTGGGAAAAGGACACTTCTCAAGGCAGACAAAATTGTTGCGGTATCTGATTACGAAAGATCCCTTCTTGAGAAATCGTTCAAGTTTATTTCAAGCAAGATTGTTGTCATTCCTAACGGATTAAACTTGAGCGAGTTTTCTGATCTTAAAAGAAACAAACGTAACTTCAAATCGATGCTCTATGTTGGAACGTTACAAATCTATAAAGGACCCCAATATCTCGTTGAAGTTCTTCCAAAACTAGGCGATGATGTCATCCTTGAAATCGTCGGAAAAGGGCCTCTAAGAGAAATTCTGGAAATGCGTGCGAAAGAGCTAAAAGTTTGTGACAGAGTCAGATTCTATCAGGATTTGCCACGTAATGAGCTCTTGCAGAAATACGCCGATGCCGACTTGTTTGTACTGCTATCTAGATACGAAGCTTATTCAATTGTCGTTGCCGAAGCGTTAGCTGCTGGAAAACACTGTATATTGACTAGGACTTCTGCCCTTGCCGAGTGGATAGACGAAGAAGACTGTTTTGGTGTGAATTTTCCTGTTGATGTTAACGAATTTGCGAGGCTTGCAAAAAAGGTTTTTGACCTTGGTCCGAATAAGAATAAGGGGAAGAAATGGATTGGGAAAAAAATCTTGGATTGGAAAGATGTCGCAGATAGGCTTGAAAGCGTCTATCTGAGCTAACATATGAAAAGTGAGGAGAACCTGACGCATAGTCAATTACTTGTGGGCGACTTATCAATTATACCCTATCGAGGGGTGCTAAATTTAAGTTCTGAAATAAGGGTTGAAGTGCATTTCGTTGATGAGATTCCAGTTGATAAAAGTGGAAAACTTATGAAAGTTATTTCTAAAAGATAATGGGTCGCTCCCTTGGTATGGTATGGAGAGAGAAGCTATGAAAAAGTGGGTTAGAAACAATATTCTCGACTGGAATGATGTTTCCCACTTGTTGGAGAAGATTTTCGAGCAATAACGTTGTTCTAGTTTTTGGGGTTGCTGCAATTGAATATTTTGTTTATGAGCGAATTGTTTTATCCGCATGGTGGAGGTGCTGAACTCGCTACCTACCTTCATGCCAAGCTTTTGAGTGAAAGAGGATTTAGAATAGTAGTAGTTACGAATAGATTTGACGGAGAACCAAGTATCTCAAAGAGCGAGAATATGACAATTCATCGACTAGCCTTATTTCAGAGCAGTGAAAGTATGAAATATTCGACACTATTAAGGATGGATGTTTTGCTCTCAAGTGTTATTAGAAGATTGATTTCATGGGCTGATGTAGTTTATATTCCAAGATTTTGGTTCTCTGCCATTCTTTTGGCAAAAGCTTACAAAAAAAATGTGGTCACACATCTTCATGATTACATTCCAATCTGTCCCTTAGCTAATCTTTTTGACGTGTCAAAAAATGTTGCTTGCAACAAAAAAGGATCCGTTTGTTCGCAAAAGTGTATTTACGTTTATGAAAGGACAAGTAATAGAAATCTTCTTGGAGCTATGGAATCTACACTACTTAATTCAACGTTTGGCTGGTTTTATAGTAGGATAATTAGCTTGAGCGACGCAGTAGTTTGCGTGTCAAAAGCTCAAAAGCATTTAATATTAAAAAACCACGCCATTTTGCCTTCTAAGGTCTATGTAATATACAATCCACTGCCTGAGATCACGGAAACAGGTTTGGAGATGCAAGGTGATGATTTTGGATACTTTGGCGGACCTAGCTACATGAAAGGTTTTCACGTTTTATGTAAGGCTGCTGCTTTTGTGAAGAGCATCAAGCCAGTGACAATTCACGCCACAAAGTTTTCAAACCCAAGTAAGTGGAGTGAATTGCCAAATCATCTAGGTATTTTAACATATGGAAAGCTGGGCCATGAAGAGTATAGGACTCTGTACAAGCAGATCAGGGCCGTAATCATTCCTTCGGTGTGGGCAGAGCCTCTGCCTTATGTTGTTTCCGAAGCAATTATGAGCGGTAGAATTGTTATTGCATCACGTGTAGGAGGGATACCGGAGCAAGTAGTAGGATGCGAGGGGACGTTTTTGTTTGAGCCAGGAGACTATAAGGCGCTTGCTAAAGATATTCTGTACGTTAGGAGTTTGAGCAAAGAGAAGACTGTCGAATTGGGAGTAAAGAATAGAGAATTCATAGTAAAGAAATTCAATAATGAGAAAATAGTCGGCGAGTTCACAGACTTGTTGAAAAAAGTTATTGAATGATACACTAGGAGATGAGAACAAACGTGCACGTCAAAAATGCCATTTCGGAAAATGAGGGCAACAGTCCATATAGTACGCATCTGATATCCTTCTTTCGCAAACATAGAATGTTGTGAGAAATGGAGGAGCAGAATTAAGTCTATGGCTAACATTAAAGTAGCATTGGTTGGTTGCGGTGCAGTGTCAAATAGCCATCTTACTGCTTGGCAGCACATTCCTCACGCTAAAATTTTGGCAGTTTGCGATACCAACAGCAAATTGGCCGCGAGAACCTCTAAGGAATGGAAAATCCCAAGGAGCTTCACTTCTGTATTGGAGATGAGTGATTTCAAGGAAGTCACTTTATGGGACATTTGTACACCAATAAATACTCATAAGGACTTGGCGAATCAAGCCATGCAGTCGGGATTTGATGTCTTGATTGAAAAGCCAATGACAATCACCTCAAAAGATGCAAAGGAGATAGTAGAATGCCAAAAACTTACACACAGGAGAGCAGGAGTGATGCATAATTGGCTTTTCGAACCTCCAGTTATCAAAGCGGCGAACATGGTCAGGCAAGGGAAGATTGGCGACATAATAGGCGTGCAAATAAGCGTTCTTCATACGAAAGATGATCCGATGACTGCCAACAGCAATCATTGGAGTCATCAGCTTCCTGGAGGGCGTCTCTCCGAAATGCTGATTCACCCAATATACTTACTCCGGTTTTTTCTGGGAGAAATTCAAGTCAAGAGCGTTGAAGTCTCTAAAGTGGGAGAGTATCCTTGGATGAAGCACGACGAATTTTTTGCAACTTTCAAGACAGAAAAAGAATTGGCAGGGACTTATATCTCCTTCAATGCTCCTCGAAATGCAATCTACATCGACCTTTTTGGTCAGAGAGGTGTAATCAGACTTGATATAGTAACTGCTACGCTGAACCTGCTTCCTAGACTTGCGATGAACAGACTCAATAAAGCCTTAGATGCAACTAGACAATCGATGCAGCTTTTGAGCTCAACTTTCAGGAACGCTCTAACAGTATTATCGAACCGATGGTTTGACGGACACGAGACGTGTATACGTTTGTTTGCTGAAAGTCTGGTGAAAGAGAAAGAACCACCAGTAACAGTTCAAGAAGGATACGAGGTTGTCAAAGTTCTTGAGGACTTGTACACACGGATCGAATCGTTATAGAGTCTAATACCTCTACGCACGCTTAAAAATTACGGTCTCGGTCATGAACATGAACTTTGGCTCATACGCATGTATAATAACCGTCATCGGCCCTGTAGGAGTGGGCAAGTCGACACAGATGAGACTAATGAGAAACTATCTTCGATCAAAGAAGATAAGAGTGTCCTCTACGTTCATTAAGAGTAGTCATGCTCTCACCTACATTATAGAGAAGCCTCTGATGCTGTTCGGTGTATATGAAGCAGCTCCATCTGAAGAAGGCATTATTAGGATTTACCTTCGTCGAGACGTCTTTGCAAGGCTGTTGCCTTTATGGTGTTTGCTGGATGCTCTCAGTATTGCCACCAAGTTCTTCTTTTCAGTTTATATACCATTCAAATTAGGCTTCACCGTTCTCATAGAGGAAGGACTAACAATGACATTGCTAACTTATGGCGTGATTTTCCCTCATTTACTAAAGGCCAATCCGCGAGTACCGCCACTATTGCTGAATTTGCTCAGTTGGATAAGAAAACAGAATCATGTCAACGTTGTTCTTGACGCCACTGATGATGAGCTTGTCCGAAGAAGGAAAAGCAGAAGCTATAGACAGAATGAACTAATGGAATATGTGACTATGCAAAAAAAATGGATAGAGCGTCTAGATTCTAGAGACACAATTTTCATAGACACCAACGGAGAATCCATTATAAGAACTCACAAGAAGGTTCTTATGGAGTTAGAGAAATTGAGGACTGGTTGATGCTGGTGGGATCCGCAATAGATGAGCAGGTCTCACGGCCACTGAGAATTCGATAGGTGAAGAGTGTGTACTCGTCGATCATTGAAGATCTGCTAGTTCCTTTCTATGACATTGTTAGACAGACCTCTAGATCCAAGTGTAGAAGGGTTCTCGAAAAGACCCAGTATCTTTCCAGACAGGAAATCGATTGTCTACAAACCTATAACCTGCGTCTCTTGATAGAACATGCATACAAAAGCGTCCCCTATTATCACAACGTATTCAAAGAACGTGGATTGAAACCTCACGATATAAAAACGATTCTAGATTTAGAGAAGTTGCCAGTTCTGACAAAAGCCACAATCAGACAGAATTTTGTGGACTTGATATCTAGAGAGGTCTCAAGAAACGAATTAATATCATATTCAACTGGCGGTACAGGTTCTCCTCTACGGTTTTACATCACTAAGGAAAAGATAAGCTGGGAGGTTGCTGCCGAATATAGAGCGTATGCTTGGGCGGGATATAGGCTGGGCGATAGGTGCTTTATGTTCTGGGGCGCCCGTAGAGATCTAAACCTTCCAAAATTCTCGTTTACTTACTACGCGAGAGAATTTGCTGGACTGTTACAGAGAACCATGGTTGTTGACCCCTTCGTACTCTCTGAGGAGGCCTTGAGCGGATTTGCAGCAGCACTAAGGAAATTCAAGCCACAAGTAATCAGGGGTTATGCCATGCCAGTTTACATGACCGCAAAGTTTTTAGTTGAAAAGGGCATTGATGACGTTCGACCAAGAACTGTTATCACAAGCGCCGAAATGCTGTTTGATCCTATGCGAAAGACAATTCAGGAGGCTTTCGGTTGCCCCGTTTTTGACCACTATGGATCGAGAGAAATCGGTGCAATCGCATCCGAATGTGAGCTGCATTCAGGTCATCACATCTCGGCAGAAAATGTCGTCGTTGAGTTTGCTGAAAATGGTAAATCTGTAGAGCCTGGACAGAGTGGTGTATTGTTGCTCACAGGGTTGCGGAACTATGCGATGCCACTTATCAGGTATGAAATTGGTGACGTAGGCGAACCATCAGATGAAACATGTAGATGCGGTCGTGGACTACCACTTATGAAGACGATAAAGGGATACGAATCGCAGTTTTTGGGTGTACGGGACAAGAGCTCTGGGAGGATTATTCCAATCAGTTCGCACATTGACTTTTTCATAGATCTTCTCAAGTCGCCACCGCCCAACTACAGGATTATTCAAGAGAGCCTTAGCCACGTAGTCATCAAAATTGTGGCAAAAGGAAAAAACTACTCCGACGAAGATGTAGATTTGTTAGTTAGAGAATTGAGAGATTGTTTGGGAAATGATGTCGAGATAGAAGTGCAGTTTGTGGATACTCTGCCTCCTTTACCAAGTGGGAAAAGATCGCCAGTCATATCAAAAGTAAACCCTTTTCAAGACGAGTTTTCAAAATAATACTCTGCTGCAAAAAATACCTGTTGAATTTGAAATGGCATTTCTCGCATATTACAAGATTTAGTGTGATTGATTTGCACTTGAAAGAGACAGCGCACTGAAAGATCATGATGGTTATGACACGTGTTAGAGCTTCAAATACCGCCCTCGCTTATACAGCTAATTGTAAGGAGGGTTACAGTTCAGGAACCTATTTCACGAATTCTGGTGGCTTTACTCTTGATTTGCGTCCGCCTTAAAATTTGTTAGTGGTTGTTGTGCTTTGATGCCACATAACCTTGTTATTGGGGGCTGCTCATTCAGCGATGTCTGTGAAAAGATCGTAGGCATGAACAAATCTGTCTTGCACTCTCACTTTTGGAGGTCACGTCGGCATGACTCTGAAATCTTTCTTTACGTTCAAGGTAATCACTTTATTAAAGTAGAAAGCGAACAGTATCTGATCGTGGTCTTGGGGCACCTTTCTAACAAAGCCGGCGATGTTGGAGAAGTTGCGCTTAGAAAGATTGAGCATGATCTACATCACAATCCCCATCTTCTAGTTGGTGAATTTGAAGGAGCTTTTTCTTTAATCGTGGTTGACAAATCTGCTGGTAAGATAGGGATCTATAGAAACATTTGTGGTATACCAAACATCTTTTACAGGAGAACAAAGCGACTGACGCTTTTTTCAGATAGTCTCAGCTACCTTGCATGGATTGTCTCCACTGTACTCAATGAGAAGCTGCTTCTTAATGATTCTCAATTGCCGTATTATTTTCTCTACACTAGATGCTTTGATAGTACTTTGTTCAGCGGGATTCGCAGCTTGATGCCCGGGGAACAGGTTTGTTTTGATAAAGGCACCGAGTTTCATTTGCAGAGAATGCGTATCGGTGACATTGCGGGATCCCATTCAAATGATTGCAAGGAAGCTTTGGAACACGTAATGAAGAAAATAATGGCAGAATATGTCGCAACTTATCCAGACATTGTCAATATCTTCTCAGGAGGAGTAGACAGCTCATATATCCAAGCTCATCTATCGCAACTTGTCGATCGTACGATTCGAACCTTTAGTATAGCAGTAGTCCACCCATCTCGAGCCTGGCAGGCTGAATATAATTACGCACTTTCAGGGAGCGATTTTTTTAAGTCGGATCACACGTTTGTAAGAATTACTCCTCCAGAGTATCCTGATTTGCTTCTTAACACTATTTCTGAACTGGCGCTACCTCCAACTACTCAAGGACCTTCAGCCATCAAATTGTGGAAAGCAGTGAAGAAAAGTTCATCCACAGCCTTAATGGGAGTCGCTGCCGACACCCTCTTTGGTATGACACAAGAATTAGAATATACTGACCGTGCCATGTTGTTCGAAAAACTGATTCCGTTCAAACGCTTTCGCGAGATTCTACCAAATGTTGGCTCATCGTTGCCTCTTAGCACTGAATGGCAAGAAAAACTTGCAAGATTTCTCAAGCCTAGCATGCGCGCCCTTAGGCTCGATCTGCACGACACTATGTCGCCAATGCATCCTTTTAATATGACGGAACCAGTGCTCCTTGAAGCGACGAGCAAGTTATTCGGATATCATGAAGTTGCAAAAATGATTCATAAACGACAAGCTCAAATGAACTATTACAATATTCATGGCTCTCTCAAGGAATGCTTGCATGCTCTTCTTTTGCTTAATGTAGGAATGCTAGACGCAGAGGAATTCTATGGGTTAGCTTCTTATGTTGGAGTGCGCGTAGTTTTTCCATTTCTAGATTCAAGAATGATTAAGACTGTTCTATCAATGGGAGATTCAAGATTCTCTTTTGGATCTAGCAAGAAAGTCATTAAATCCGCTCTCAGACGATATTTACCGAAGGAACTTGTCTATAGGAAAAAAACAGGATGGGGATTCCCCGTTTCTGATTGGATGAGCCGTGGAGGTGCTTTGTATCCTCTCTTGCAGGAAGCGAGGGCTGGTGCGTTTACGAGACCCAAAAATGGCATGGATACGAGACCGGATGCTCTTGATTGGTTTCTGTTATGTTTCAACCTTTGGCACAGACTGTTTCTTGATAAGCAACGAGAACTGCTTGTTTCTCGACAGAAGGGATTTTCGATTTGAAAAAAGCCCAGGAGAAATGCACGTTTCAGTTTTATAGGGCTCTAGCATTTGTCTAAGCAAAGTCCTAGAACAAGAAAGGCGAGAGCTTCTACGGGCTTCAGCATCAAATCCTTTGGTCTGGGTGAATATTTTGCAGTCGATGCCTTCGTCTTAGCGCGCGTGCTAAGACTAATATTTCAAGATGGAAAGCTGATTGCTGGCTTTGGTTTTTGAGGTGTCTAATACGTTCTTCGCGTCATATGTTCGCTTAACTTGTTGAAGAAATCTCTTGAAAAACCCAGATTAAGACCGTGAATGATCTGGTCTGCAATGCCTTTTCTAGTCTTATTTTCTCGAGCCATCTCCAATAGGCACCGTGCTATCGTAGCAGGATGATATTTATGAGGCATTTCTAGATCCTTCTTTATCACCCTAGTAGTTTCAAACTCTTCTACACCTACCTTGGCCATTATCTGCTGGAGCTTGTAGGGCAGACTCTTATACGCAACCTTGTAGAGCAGTGCTGTTATTGCTGTGTGAATCATTGTTGCCGACTTGAGATGTGTTTCCTCTGCTAATTTGACGAAACGATCAACGCTCAACTGCTCAAGGTAATAAACATATGTATAGTATTCGGAGAGAGTGTAGATATTCTCCTTTATTATGGAATGAGCGATTATTGAAACGAGATCTGCTTCACATGCCAGTGTTCTTACGTACTCTCCGCTTGGTAATTTCGTGTCAATGACTTGAGTTGCTAGTTTGACCTTATCGATATAGGGCACATAACTCACAGCAACCTCATTGTAAAGATCTACGCCTATTTTCACTTTTGGATCCAAGAAAGTTGTCGACATAGGGCCGCGAGCAAGTTTCTTGTAGCCAGCCTCTATAGCCGTTTTAAGCGATTTTTCATAATCAAAAATACTGCCAAAAATCAACACGTCGATATCAACGGTCGTAGATACATAGGGCCTTAGCGTTTTGAAAACAGCATGTTCAACGCCTGCGTTGAATAATGCCTGCGAAATCCTTGCGACTGCCTCAAACGTTTCTGCGTATCGCGTGATTTGTCGGTCATAGATTCTACCAAGATCATGGAAGAATTCTGTTGGTTTAGCCGCATTCAGATATAACAATGAAAGCCTGTTCTTCGTCGAATACTTCAAGAGCTCTAGAGCGTTACTAACGTTTGAGCTGCGATGGCTTGAAGACAGATAGGGGGAACCAATAAACTTTAGGAGTTCGATGGTTAAGCTCATATGCTTTCTCCGATGATTTTGTGATTGATTTAGGTATTGGCATCTAATAATGTATTACTATGTTACGCGCCTTTTTAAGCGAAGCAGTATGGTACTGATCAAAGGTGCGCTTCAGAACATTCGGATGTGGTTAAGGAACTTGGAGAAGAAAAAAGGATATAGCTTGTTCTTTGACAAAGAAGCGGAAAAATACGATTCGCTAAGAGGTTTTTATGAAATAGGTTATGGCGGTATGAGAGAAAGAAAGTTATTATCGCTTTTTTGCAGAGGTACATCCATTATCAACGTCGCGTGTGGAACTGGGCGGCTCTTGCCTTTCTTGGCGGAAAAGGGCTTCGATGTTGTCGGCATTGATTTATCAAAAAGAATGTTGAATGTTGCCAAACACAAAACAGCGGCTCATAAGAAAGTTCATCTGATCCAGTGTGACGCTGAATTTTTGCCCATTCGCAATTCAGCAATTGACGAAATAGTCTGCAGTAGAGCATTCAAACTGTTTCCAAATCCGCTAGAAACACTAAAAGAATGGTCAAGGACTCTTGATGAAGGAGGAAAAGTCATAGTTTCTCTAGAAACTAGTGATCCTTTGTGGATAAGGATAGGATATAGGCTGAAAATTCCCCATATGGGAAACCGTTTTGAATGGAGATATCGAACAAAAAACGTACAGCAACTTCTTGACCGTGCTGGATTTGAACTATATTTTGCGGGATGTGTGATCTACTTTGGAAGAACAATATATGAGAAGGTCGAGAAGTATTTCAAACCGCTGATGAAGTTGCTAGAGTTAATAGATTCTCATAGTAGGATTGGACGTAATATAATGCTGCTGGGACTTAAACGACAGAGCAAAGAAAACCGGAAAAATGCCAAAGAGCTAATCGAGACAAAAAACGCTATTATCAAACTTGACTGTAAGGTCAAGGATACACCCGCCTTTATACATTTTTTTGGAGCAGATGGTACTGGAAAGACTACTCAGGCAATGATGCTATCAAAACGACTGAAAAAAATCGGGATTGACAACAAGCTGATAAGATTAAGATCTGGTCGGACGTTGGCTTCGATTTTGTATCGATTCTATAAGAAACTTGATTCGCATATTGTAGTTCTTGGTGGAGATGGTCGTGTGCTACGTATCACCACAATAAATAACGCTCTTGGTCGACAGATATGGAGTTTGGTTGAAATTTTGAGTATGATTCCTCTGCTAATACTCAATGTCTCAATTCCAATTGCCAGAGGCAGAACCGTAGTAGCAGAGAGATACATGGTGGATGCCATAGCGACCATTGCGTACTTTGTCGATGATCCATCATGGATAAAGAGTTTTTGGGCAAAGCTTTTGCTTAGATTCATTCCCCAAGGGAGCGTGTTGATATACCTTGATGCGCCATTCGTGACTATTGCACAGAGGAAAGGTCCTTCAGTTGATCCTGAAGACTACATCGAGTTTCAAAGAAGAATCTACGCCGCATTTGCCAAATACACTGGCGCAATAACAATAGACACATCCACTTTCTTGGAAACACAAACGCATAACCTCATTTGCCAATATCTGAATGTGTAAATATCTTATAGTGTGAAGAACATCTGCCAGCAGGTTCAAATGCATGATAAAGTGGGACTTGAGGAAATTCGATCCGGAATTGTACTTCATATGGACTCTAATAGATAAAAAATTCAGAGATTTTCGTGGGTTTCAAACGACTGAGTTTAGTTCAGGGCAACTTGATTGGAGGAAAATTCTGGCATATGCCAGAATCAGTCGCGGAGTCCTTTACAAATTAGGTCAAGAGGTTATCAAAATGGAAATGGTCAACATTGATTTTCAGACGATTCAATCGCTTCAACTGGAAATAGAAAAAGGGAACCAAAATCTGATGCGTCTGCATAAAACATTAAAGACAATCAAGAATCTTTGGGACGGGCAAGTTGATTACTACCTTATTAAGACGCGCGATGACAGACCTACCGGCGATGCAGATGTATTGTTTCTGACAAAGAACGACTACGAAGCTGCGATTTCCATCGCACTCCAAAATTACTACAAATTTGTGCGCGAAGAACCTTTCAAGGGATGGATCGAAGTGAAGGACGGTGTCAAGATCGAGTTGCATCATGGCTTATCTTGGTTTGGGATGAAAGTACTTGATAATGACTTTGTAGGTAGCAAAACGAGGAATGTAGAGTTAATGAATCTTGCTTTTCGGACTATTAGTGGCGAGGCTGAGCTCGCATTAGAGTTGGCACATTGGATTCTGGACATACAACCTCTCGGCCCAATGGGTTTTTCGAATCTAATATCAGTTGTTGAAACGAATAATTCATGGACGGACGTAGTGTATCAGGCGGAAAAGTACGGATGGGCAGACCAATTAAGTTACCATCTTTCAATTCTTAATGTGTTATGTAAGCATGTTTATCATTTTCAGCTTGACTTACCCGTAACACTATGCAACCCGAGAATAGAACCTTCTTTCCCTTTCTGGACTCCTTCTCACATCAAAATTCCTTTCTTGGCGAATAAGGTGTTGCAGGATAATGAGGGGTTCTTCCAAAAACTGAATATGCTGCAACTTGCACTGCGGCGCTATGTTTGGACGAGAATATCAGAATGATTATTCAAGAGAATACACGACATTTATGAGCTTATACTTAAAAGAATATTGGAATTAGGGTATTTGCAGCTGAATCGGAAAATGCCGAAATTGCAGAAGCAAAGCGATTCTATGAATTGAAATCTAGAGCATAAATGAGTGTGTTCCAGTTGCCCTCATGTCCTGGTTCAAATTGCTCATTGTATATTGTCAAATTCTCTGCGACCTGTATCTTTTCTTTACTCACGATTTCATACTGACCATTCTGCAATTCGTGATTTTTTACTACCAAGATGATTATCCCAGGTCTGAGTGTCACAAAATCATTGTTCTCCATTATTTCCACTAGATAACTTTCAAGCCAATCGACGCCATGCTGGTCTGTGATATAGTTTTCTATCCTAAGCAATTGTGGTTCAAATGGCTGACGAACGAGGGTGGGATTCTGCACTTTCAAAGGGAAAAAGGCGAGATATTGGTTCCATATTGTGGCGCGACCCATCCACAAATTCCAGCCAACAGCTTGCTCTTCGCATCTAAAAAGAAGTTGCTCCGCTAAAAGCCACACCGCATTGGACGAATCATACGTTCCAGAAGCACCAAATTCTCCTAGCCAAAATGGAACATGAAGTTTACTCCTCATCTCTACAATATAGTCGAAAACTTTGTTTGACAATTGCTCAGGGGTCCAAACCTCAAGTTCATAGCGTCTATACGTCCACCATCTGTGCACCGTGTATACGATATTTGGCTGTAAAAACTCGGTTATCTCATCTAGTGGAGGAGGGTATTGTGAAGATTGCCAAATATGAATATGGTAAGGATCTACTTTCCTAATTTCTTTTGTTAGAGTTGCATAAGCAAATAGGACACCTTTTGTTCCATTTACAGAACCATGATCCCATGTGCTCCAATAAGGTTCATTAAATAACTCATAAGCCACTATTCTTGTATCCCCTCGGTAACGTAAAGCAAGATCTATCCAAGCATCAATCAAGGCTTTACTACCGAAACCCATACTTCCATGATTATCTAGAATTGCTTTGATGTTGTTTTTGGCTAGGAAACTGAGAACCCAGTCAAGTTTCTGATAATCTAAAACATCCTCGGTGCTCTCATTATCAAATGGAAAACGAAACGCTAGCCGTATCGTGTTCAATCCCATAGCTTGTATTTGTGGTAGATGATTCTGCCAAGCAGTCATGTAATCTTCTGCAAGAAGAAGGTAGCTGCAACCAACACCGCGCCATATAACCTGCCTTCCGTTCTCATCTAAGATTTCGTCCTCATGGACATGCTGATATGCACTTACTGACGTTGTCCTATTGAAGACGTTGATTGTGACCAAAACAAAAGCTGCAGCAATCACTAGTGTTGCCACGGATCTACTGAGATTATTCATTATTCAACCCGATAATATGATATCTCAACAAATAATAAACATTGTCGTTGAAATGATCAACACATATACAATTTAGACATTTTGCTGGAAAGCGATAGTGCTCCAAGAATGCTCTGAAGGTTTCAACGGTACACTTTTATGGTGTTGCACACAAGTACTACAGCGGAAGTATGGACTGTAAGACAACATCGGAGTATAAGCATTTGACAATTCTACACAGGTTTACACAGCAGCCACGTTTACACAAAATTCTGCTCCTATGCTTTTCAATCGTTTTGGCACTGTTGATATGCCAGACTATTGCAAACGTTAAGGACACCAATGATACCTGGATACTTGCAGGTCTGACTCCGGTTTTCCTCATACTGACCATAACTTATGTAGCTATAGTAAGTTTTTCAGATAATCTACAATCAACATCTGTATTGACTGCGATTTATCTTAGCACCCTCAATCTGATACCTCAACTGAAATATGTTTTTCTTTACGGCTTCTTTGATCCATTATTTCATTATCAATTCATAAGAGATATGACTGAAACAGGTTTTGTGCCAAGTACGGGTGGTTATGCCGTACAATACGGATCTGCAGCCGGTTCTCATATTTTTGTTTCCGAACTATCTGTTTTACTTGGTCTTGATCCACTTTTGGCGTATAAACTTTTTTTGGCTATAAATCCTTGCATAATTCCTTTGGCGATCTATGTTATTTATAAGAAGCTTGATATGCCGACTGGTTTGGCAAAAATCATTCTCTTATCAAGCGTTATGACTTGTCCAATATTATACGAGTTCACCGGTTTTAGTGCCATATTTCCTCTGTACTTTTTTTTCATCACGCTGGCGCTATCAATTCTCTGTAATCAAAGAAATTCGCGTTTAATTTGGGTCATAGTAACGATCATCGGAATCAGGATAATAATCAGTCACGACGTTACAACTTTCTTTCTCTTGATCAGTCTGCTTTCACTGTTTGTCCTGCAACTCTTCAGGAAGCCCTTTCAACCTTCTTTTGCGTCAAAACGCCAGTTTGCTTCTTTTGTCATGACATTTGCTGTATTGGGATTTGCACACTTCATCATAAGTTCAGACCTTAATCTGGTGACTTTGATCTCCTTATTCAAGAAGCTGGGTGAATCGTTACTTGCAGGTGAACCTCCCAGTGCTATCACATATTATGGTGGATTCTATCAGTTATCTATCCTCGGCAAACTTTCTGTTCTTGAAGTCAAAATGGGCGGTTTCATTCTTTCTCTGTTTCTGTCTATTCTTGCCCCTGTGGCAATATTCAGAATGAAACTTCAAGACGGTAGTCTTAAAAGATTCTATTATGCTTTAGCTGTTCCAGCTACAATCGCTCTCTCGATAGCTATTCTGTCTCAATTCATAAGATCCAACTTGGTGCAAAGGGGGCAGCTCTATTTTACAGCTTTTTCTCCGTTTCTCGTAGGCATTACAATATATTGGCTTATCCGACCTAAGTTCCAGCGTCTTAGAAATGTAATCCTGGCAGTTATCATGTTCTCTCTCATTTTAGTATCACTCCTTCAATTTTACCCATATCAACCACTAGTGCCTAAGATCTCTTCAGATCACACGGACTATTATGCCATGGATTTGAGAGCTGCGAACACTGTTTATCTGCGATCTATGCTATATTTCCTAAATATGTATGACTCTCGACTGAAGATTGCAACAGATGATGTCACAAGGGGTTTAATGTATGCTCTATCAAGCTCATCAATAATCGCTCTAGTTACTACGGAAAATCCGCTAAGCACAGGGATTACGGCTCAACTAGCTCTAGTTTCTTTTGATGAAAACGCGCGTCCGTTTGTGTCTGGCAAAGAAGCAATTCAGTATATCCAAGATGTAAACAACGCAACGATGAATAGAAGCCTCATCTACACAAATGGCAAATCAGGCATCCTGTTAACCACGGGTGGACCTTGATCTTACTCATTAGTTTGATGATCAATAGATCTCAAAAGGAAATGTCGGCCCATATTTAAATCAAGAAAGTAAAAGGGAGGTAAACTATTCTCACCCAACACTAAGCGCGAGAATAAGAATGAATACGTTGCTCAATTGAAAGATTTGGCAATGAAACATCATGTTGAGAACAGTGTTATCTTCCTAGGACATGTGCCAGAGCAAGAAATTCCCTCTTTGATGTCCATTGCAAATATCTTAATCTATCCTTATGAAAGAAGGACGTTGGCAATGAGTGGAGCTGTATGTCAGGCAATTTCAGCTTTAAAACCTATAGTCTGCACTGACATACCTGCGTTGACTTCTTGGAAGATAGGAAAACCTGCATCAAGATAAAAGACAAAGACATAAAAATAGGTATTACGTCGAGTGTAGCCTTGCTCTTGCGTAGTGAATCGTTGTGCAAGGAGTTGAGCAGCAACTTAACTGAACGTAGATCGAACTTGTCAATTGAGAATTTCGCGAAGAAATACATTCAGATAATAGTTAATGAACATTAATGCTAAACACGATTAATCAGCATATAACAAACGTGCCTTATTCAACAAAAAACGTTACTAATACAGTTTCAATGAAACCCAAAGTAGGTGGAAATCAACTGAGCATGAATTGAAGAAGGTGAAATATTGAAAAGGGGTCCGTCTATTGTCACTGGCGGAGTCGGCTTCATTGGTAGCCACTTAGTCGGAAAACTTCTGGAAGAAGGTTGCAAAATAGCTGTCGTCGATAATTTCTCAAGTGGAAAACTGGAAAACATTAAACAATTACTAAACAATCCCTCCCTCACCAGCGTAAAAGAGGATCTGAAAAAACCCAAAAGACTCGAGCAAATTGTCCAAAAATCCGAAATCATTTTCCACTTGGCGGCAAACCCAGAAGTTAGGATAGGTGAAACAGATCCCAAAATTCACTATCAAGAAAACATTCTGACGACCTTCAACCTACTCGAAGCCATTCGAAAGAGCAAAACAGCAAAAGTGATAGTCTTCACTTCGACATCCACTGTCTATGGCGACTCCACAAAAATTCCCACACCAGAAAACTACGCGCCGTTGATTCCGATATCGACATATGGGGCATCAAAACTCGCATGTGAAGCCCTAATAACAAGCTATGCGTACACTTTCAACCATAGAGCCTTGATTCTCCGCCTCGCTAACATCATCGGACCAAAATCAAATCACGGAGTCATAGTGGACATTATCAAAAAAATCAAAAAGAATCCAAGGCAACTAGAAATCCTCGGCGATGGAAATCAGGAAAAATCCTATATGTACGTAGGAGACTGCGTAGAGGCAATAACACACTTGACTAACAAGTTTCTTGAAGACACAGAAACCGTGGATATCTATAACGTAGGTTCTAATGACCGAGTCTCCGTGAAAGAAATCGCAAGAATCGTTGCAGAGGAAATGGGCGTACCCAATATTGAATATAGGTTTACAGGCGGGGTTAATGGCGGAAGAGGATGGAAAGGAGACGTGAAATTCATGCAACTATCTATAGAAAAGCTCCTTAACACCGGTTGGAAGCCAAAGTATACGAGCAAAGAAGCTGTAAGGCTCGCAGCAAAAGCTATGCTCAAAGAACGCGGTTGCACAAAATGAAATTTGGGCATGCACAAAATCAAACATCCTTGCTCACTTTCGGAAATCAACAAGATCTTGAACGTTTGAAACTAGCTCCTGAGGAGGGGACAATTCAGATTCAGACTTAAGGCGCCCAACAGTGAAATCATAGCGGCGGGCGAAGCCTACTTATCAAAGGATGCATGCGTAAACGGAATCGAATCAGTGAAGAAGAACGCTCCCATCGCAAAGATAGTGGAAGCCAAAAAGGGGCAACCTGGCTGAACTGCTTTGATCGTCCTTTCTTTGGTTTGTTAGAGCGCTCGCGCTTGGATGCATGTGCTTCAGAGTAGTCTTTCTATCCAAACCAATTTGACGATATATCCCCACATGCGAAAAGACACCACGTGATCTGTCACTAATGCTGTGAATCGAATCAGCAGACTATCCACTCTAAACTCTGGAGATAGATTCAAAGGACCGTATTGTTTGCTGTTATCGCCAACTATGCCGTAGAACCCTCCCTCGAAACTTAAGTATTTGACTGTGCCTTTTCCCTGAATCTCTTACTTGTCATGCTTGTTAGACTTAACTGACAAGTCTGATGTTCCCTTTATCACAAACGACATGCCAACAGCAAGAGCACCTGTCCAAATCTAGACCACGTCTGATTCTTCATTTGCGCGCAAGATCTTTTGACAGGAACAATGTACTAATACTTGAATCAATTTTATATTTCTGCAAAAAGGCTATTGCAGTGAACGAGCTAACGGTGTCAAAAGTAGAGGTTGCTGACAGTAGACTCACGGTAAGCTTCGATTGCAAGGGGCGGATAAAGAAGTTCTTCTATGATAACAAATTCATAGCTGAATACGATACTTCAGTCGAAGAAATCCCTGAAGCCACATTAGTTATACCGTTTCTTGCTACGATCGCTCCAATCGCATGGGTAAATCAGGCTGAAGTTTTCGTTGAAACTGTAGATGAGACTTTTCTGTCTTCGCTTGATCACATTAGAGAAACGCTTCAGAAGTTCTATCCTCAGTTGAAATTTGGCGGAAAAATCCAAGCAGAAAAAATCGTATCTCCTCATGTCAATACACGAACGAGACGAATGGCGCTTTTTTCTGGAGGAGTCGATTCGTGGGCCACGTTTATTAGACATCAAGACGAGAATCCGATTCTTGTAAGTGTTCAAGATGTACGTTTTACTGCGCCTAATCGGCCCTCACGATACCATGATTTAATGAACGTCTCCTCCGATTACCTTAAAAGGGCATTTGGTTCAGTCAAACCTGAGAATAGGATCATCAGAAGCAACTTGGAATATGTACCTAGATTATTCATGCTTGATATGCTTCTTATATCTGCAAAGGAGATTTCAGGTAACTGGTATCAAGGAGTCATGCATGGACTGGCCCTTACAGGTCTTTGCGCCCCACTCACGTACCTAGAAAAGGTTGATAAACTGTACATTGCTTCTTCATTCACTGCTGACGCACAATTACCTTGGGGATCCCACCCAGAAATCGACAACAAAATAGAATGGACAGGCACAAGAGTTGAACACGACGGGTATGAACTTAGCCGGCAAGACAAACTGTTCCTTATTGCCGACTACATCATGAGAAAAGATTCAAAACTCCAAATTTGTACGTGCATTGATAATTTGGCGCGTAAACGTTTCAACATTGGCGTAGGCAAAAACTGCAATCAGTGTGAGAAATGCAGTCGAACCATTCTTGGACTTGAAATCGCTGGCATCGACCCAAATGAACATGGTTTTTCCACCGACGCACAAACCTTCTCGCGTATGAGGAAAAACATAGAAGATGGAACTTGGCGGTTTGGAGATGATGAAAGATACATGTGGATTGACCTCCAAAAACACGCAAGTAATGCCCGAGAAATTCCACACTACGAAGCAAGAATCCTCATCGAATGGCTGAGGAAAATAGATGTTAAGAGTTTAAAATCAAGCGCTTATAGAAATAAGAGTTTAAGATATAGGTTTATTAGAAAAACCCGCCTGTTTCCGTTACTCATGGCGTTGCCGTATCCAATTCTACAGTTGATGAGAAAGTTTTTCGGGGCAGTCTTTGGGTGAGGCAGCTTCATGAACTGACACCTGTTTGCCATGGCCTTGAACGGCAATCGTCATCGCTCGCGCCTTCATTTTTGTCAGACCTATCGCCCTCGATTCAACAGCGAAGATGAAGCCTTTTTTGTGGAGATACCTTGTATTCAAGTTCCGATTAGGATTTCAATGATGGCTAAGGCCGCATTCCCGCGTTCTCTGCACAGCAGCCAAGGAGCAACTTCAAATAGGCACTTGTTTTCCTGCTCGCTGCAACCAGCAAAAGTTTCTCTAATATAGAAGCAAGATTATGGTTTGGGTCAAGAGGTAAAGTTTTATCCCAATGTCCTCTCAAAAAGTTGGCTTATTGCAGTTTCTGACATACCCAACTAGAAGGAAGCCACCCAAACTCACTCTATCGCGCGCAAAGATGCGGAGAAAACTTTTTCCGTTACTGTCCTAATTTAATATGTGGGAGCAGCCATTGAATACTAGTGCTGCATCGAACTGCAGTTATGATAAAAAACACATGGCACGATATAAGCAAACAATGAATTTGGTTTTTCCATACATCGGATCTCTCAAACCATTACGGATTCTTGATTTTGGTACAGGCACCGGACATGTAGCTATTTCCATCAAGAACAGTTTTCCGCAACATGAAATCATAGCTGGAGACGTTACAATGTGGGATAATTCACTCGAGAAGCTAAATGATGCAGGCATAAAGGCAATAGACGGCCTAAAATTTGAACCTGGAAAGAGTCTTTCTGTCCCAGATAACTATTTTGACGCTGTTTTTTTCCTAGAAGTATTGGAGCATATCATTGATGACCCTCGACATATCTTTGCAGAACTCAATCGCATACTGAGGAAAGATGGCTATCTGTTTCTAACAACCCCGAATATTGCACAGTTGTTCAATCGGATTATGCTTCTGTTCGGAAAACAACCACAACTCTATCTTACAGCACTTACGGAAAGCAAAGGAGCGAGAGGGCATTTTAGGGAATGGACAGCTGCTGAACTCTCATTATTATTGGAGGGCTTCTTTAGAACGAGACAATTCAAGTTCCTTGATACAATGAATACTGAAGGCTTAGTTAGACGAAAAAAGTGGCTTCGAATTGCTTACTACCCTTACAAGTTCCTCTGCTACATTAAACCTTCATATCGGGATACAATAGTCTTTATTTGCCAAAAACAATGAGCGCAAGCCCAAGTGCGCGCGCTTGTCTGTGATATACACGCTCTGTGTGCTATGTGAGCGGTGCAGTTGTGAAAGAGAGAGAATATGAGTGAAAGTTAGTCAGTGAAAATTTTGGGTTTGGGGGTAAAGTTTTATCCCACCCATGCTTACATACCTACGTACGCGCACACATCCACTCCTGACTTAGGTTTTCCCTTATGCTCTCAGTTACTTGAGTGTTCAAGACCGGCACCCGTATGCACAGGCGTTTGAAAACGGACTTGCCCGAAGATTGGAGATAGAGATTGAACCTGACTCTGAAAAACCGAGAGAATCAGCAACATGCACTCGAATGAATGTTGTTCTCATATCTCATAAACAGGACCCTGTAATTCTATCCTTGGAGGATGAAAACGGATTGTATGAAGAACTGGCCAAAATAGTGATAAAGGACTCGTTATAGATCAACTCAAGCGATGTCGTTACGATCATAACGTGGGATCATACTATAGATGTGGCCAACGCTATGGTGTTGAGTGCGTTAAACAAGGCGCAGACGCGATGATAGCTCTATGGACAGATGAATAATATTACGGGTTACTCAGGGAGCTATCAGAAAAAAGCCCCCACATACCTTCAAAGATATGCGAAGCCTTCACAGAGGCTGAGACAGCTACAATCAATATGTTTGGTCCGAAGAATGGTTAGTTGCGCCTTTATAGGTCTATTCAATGCTAGAAAAGGTAAGTATTCTATATAAAATGTGAGCGTTCTGGGGTTCATGGTCTGAAATGTACTAAAAAAGAAATATGTAAGCTTTCAGAATATTTCTTTTTAGGTGGAAAAGCTATGAGGAATTATTCCTTGAACTTGCACGATTGTGCCACTAGGTTGCGTCGTTATGAGAAAAGCGCAAGCGATACATTATTATTGGTCTAACAATTTAGTTTTAAAGATGGGGAGAAGTTAAATGGGTAAGGCAAAATCTTTCAAAAGAAAGCTCAATAGCGTATTATTCACTATCATATTAATAACTAGTTCAATTGTTATTCCATTATCGCTCCTTATACAACCTGTAGGGTCTCAACCCCCATGGTGGAATGAAAACTGGAGCTTCAGGAAACAGATAATCATAGACCACACGAAAGTGAAAGCTGATTTAGAGAACTTCCCAATACTCATAGACATCACTGATCCCGACCTAACGACAAAAGCGCAATTCGATGGCCACGACATCGTTTTCACAATCGACCAAAAAACAACGCTTAACCATGAAATCGAATTCTATGATGGCAATTCAGGTCGCTTAGTTACGTGGGTAGAAATACCGTTTCTCTCTTCAACTGCAGACACAGATCTTTGCATGTACTATGGCAATTCTTATGGTGCGAATCAGCAGAATGCGTCTGGTGTTTGGGATACCAGCTTCGTTATGGTTCAGCACTTAGAAGAATCTGGTACAATAAGTCGATACGATTCTACAATTAGAACGAATGATGGTACAGCTTATGGCGGTATCGTTAAGAGTGCTGCAGGGAAGATTGACGGCGCAGACGTGTTTGACGGCGTAAATGACTATATTAGGGTGACTGATTCTCCAAGCCTAAACCCATCATCGGCCATAACCATTGAATTATGGATAAACCTATCCTCAACAGGAAATTACATCAACCTAGTAAACAAAGGCACCTTCAGCCAGTATTATCTGAGGTTGGGTTCTGCCGAGGGAAGAACTTACTGGTATGTGAAGTTCACTGATGGGACGGTGGTATCGGTTGAAGGAAGCAACATTGGTTGGAAATGGAACACGTGGCATCACGTAGTAGCCACCGTAGACACGCAAGCACAAGTGATGAAAGTGTATCTTGACGGCGTTGAAAAGCTCAGCCGTACTTTCGCTGCTGGAAAAACCATTATCTCAACAACGAATCCGCTTCTCATAAGTTACACGAACACAAGACTGGTTAAGGGCACAATAGATGAAGTGAGAATATCCAGTGCTGCTCGCTCCGCTGCTTGGATTCAAACAAGCTACAACAACCAAAAAGACCCAACAACATTCTACACGATTGAAGGCGAGGAAGCGCACTCTCTCGCTCCTCTGATTTTTGAAAATCCAAAAGATGAAGCTACAGACATATACACTAATCCGACATTATCTGCTAAGGTAACCGATCCAGAAAACAGTACTATGACCATCATATTCAAAGAGAGAGTACCAAACTCGTGGAATGAAATTGGGATCTATGAGAATGTTCCTTCTGGAACGTATTCTGCAATTGCAGCTCAAATGAAAAACCTCGGCACAACATACCACTGGAGTGTATGTGTTAAGAAAGGAGAAACTTGGACAAACAGAACCTTTAGCCTAACAACAACCACCAAGATACTTCAGCCGAAATGGATGGCTAAAACTGGCTATAATGGCATTTCCGGAGTGTTAGCGGCTGACGTTAACGGAGACGGTGTAGACGAAGTGATTTATGCCGGTAAGGGCGGGGTTGCAGTTTTTAAAGGAATCGATGGAAGTATAATTTGGAATGTTGCTGATAAGGCCATCGGTGATCACGCCCAACCCCAGATGGCTGACCTAGACAAGGATGGCATCCTAGAAATAATTGTGCCACTTGAAAGTCCTCCAGGAATACTCGCCTTACATGCAAACAATGGTAGCATATACTGGAGATTTCAAACGGCCAGCTCGGAAGCGTATACTTTCTCAAGCCCTGTGGTTTTCGACATTGACGGAAACGGATATCCTACAATCTTTTTTGGCTCTACAGACGTTGGCCATGGTCTAAGTGGAAGTGGAAGGGTTACCTCACTGAGTCACGATGGAAGAATATTGCATCAGACTTTTGCATGGCGTCCGTGCAGTGGTGGTTTGTCAATTGCGGACACCGATGGGGATGGAAAATTTGAACTCTACATGGGTGATAGAGACATGTACTTGAACAGCGCAGAATATGGAGATAATGACTACGGCAAAGGATTAGTGTCCCTCTGGGCCGAGAACCTAACATTAAGATGGTACCGCCCAGAAATCTTCTGCAGTAGCCAAAAGCCCATGATAGCTGACGTAAACAAAGATGGAATACTAGATATTATAATAGGCGACCTAAACGGTGGGCTAGCTGTGATTAACGCAACAGATGGAAGCACAATAAAAATGACTCAAGGAATTCCACAAAACGCGCCCACCCACTATCAACCAAGCGTCTGTGATATAGACGGCGATGGAAACCTAGAAATGCTAATGGCTGATCCAAATGGAGGGGCAGCTTCAGACGACCTAGTCGTCTGGGATCTCGTAAAATGGCAAATAGACGCAAGAATCTACCTAGGAAAGAACTTCTATGGCCCAACAGAAGCAGACGTAACAGGCGACGGCATAATGGAAATCATCGCGTGCAATTACAAAGGCGTATTCATAATCGACAAAACATACCGGATAATAGACGGAATCGCAGGCCTATCAGGAAACATAACCGAAGAAGGAGAAATCCGAAACATAGACGGAATATCAATGCTCGGCGGAATATACAACTACGCAGTCGTACAGGATATAGATGGCGACGGCTACAACGAACTGATCGTTTCGACCCAATGGGGCGAAATATACGCCTTTGACACACCAGCACGCCGACCAAACCCAAGACCAAGAACCGAAGTACAATGCTACAGCGAGTTCCGGCTCGGCGTAGCAGAATATGTGCAACCCCAAGGCGGAGCAGCACCAATCGTTTCGACTCCATATCCAAATGGCGAAACCGAAGTAAGCGTTTCACTTTCAGAATTAAACTTTACACTAACAGATTATCAACATAATCTAATGAACTTCACCGTCACGACATACCCAGACATAGGTTCCGCAACCGAAATAAACAAGGGAAACGGAAGATATGTGATACCGATAAGCAACCTGCGCTACTCTACAACCTACACATGGACAGTAACCGCAACAGACGGAACACATTGGACGAATAAAACCTTCATATTCACAACACAAACTCTCTCTCCATGGTGGAACAATGCGTGGCAATACCGCAAACCAATAACGATAGACTCCAACAAGGTCGTAGCCATTCAGAATAATTTCCCAATGCTTATTGATATCACGGATGCCGACCTACGATATAAGGCACAAAACGACGGCGACGATATCATCTTCACAGACGGCAATGGCAATAAGCTCGTACACGAAATAGAACTTTACAATAACAATACTGGCCACTTAGTGGCCTGGGTAGAAATGCCATCACTCTCTTCAACTACAGACACGAAAATTTACATGTATTACGGCAATCCCAACGCACTAAAACAGGAAAACACTTCGGCCGTCTGGGACTCAAACTTCATGATGGTACAGCACCTAGAAGAGAGCTCTGCAACACGATACGACTCAACAAGCAACAGGAATAACGGTACAGCTTATGGCGGTATAGTCAAGAGTGCTGTAGGGAAGATTGACGGCGCAGACGTGTTTGACGGCGTAAATGACTATATTAGGGTGACTGATTCTCCAAGCCTAAACCCATCATCGGCCATAACCATTGAATTATGGATAAACCTATCCTCAACAGGAAATTACATCAACCTAGTAAACAAAGGCGAATACAGCCAGTACTATTTAAGACTGGGTTCTACTGAAGGAAACATTTACTGGTACGTCAAGTTCAGCGACGGCACAACAAAGTCTATCTCCAGCAACATTGGTTGGAAATGGAACACGTGGCATCACGTAGTAGCCACCGTAGACACGCAAGCACAAGTGATGAAAGTGTATCTTGACGGCGTTGAAAAGCTCAGCGCCACTTTCGCCGGAGGAAAAAGCATTATCTCAACAACTAACCCTCTTCTCATAAGTTCCAATACAAGACTGGTTAAGGGCACAATAGATGAAGTGAGAATATCCAGTGCTGCTCGCTCCGCTGCTTGGATTCAAACAAGCTACAACAACCAAAAAGACCCAACAACATTCTACACGACAGGAAAAGAAGAAACCATTCCAGAAGAACCGGTAGTTTCCTCTCCTTCACCACCAAATGAAGCAACTGGTTTATCACCTTCTCTTACACAACTCAGATTCAACATAACAGACTATCAAAACGACTTGATGAACTATACTGCCACTACATACCCTGACATCGGCTCGGACACCGGCATTAACGTTAACAGTGGCAGATTTACAGTAAACATAAGTGGAGTTCAATACTCCAAGACTTACTCGTGGACCGTAAGCGTAACAGATGGCACACACTGGACAAACATTACATTCACCTTTACAACCTTACCAACAGAACCCCCAACCCAATCGGACCCCATACTGATAAAAAGCGGAGACAACATAATCTGCTACAACCAATCAACCACAGACCTAGACGGAGACAAAGTCACAAACATCTATAACTGGTACAGAAACAACACATCACTAGCAAACTTACTATTACCCTTCGACACAAAAAGCACAACAATAGTCAAAGACTATTCAGGATACAACAACGACGGCATGATAATCAGAGGCGCTACGTGGACCACCAACGGAAAAGTCGGCGGAGCCTACAACTTCAATAGAGGCTTCATCCAGATTCCAGGCAGTAACACCCTAGACGGAGGAGGCCAATGGTCAGAAATCACCATAGAACATTGGATATACTTAACGGCAAGCCAAAGTGGCACTAGAACCATAGCCAAGATACCGAGCTACGAGATAGGCATAAGCGGAAACAATATATTTGCAAGCATCTGGATAGCCACTGGTGATCCAGGGGTAAGTGGCCTCAAGCAGATAACCTATAACACGACGCTTCTAACAAACACTTGGTATCACGTCGCGCTTACCTACAAGAGCGGTGTCGGATTAACCCTGTATGTAAATGGCGTTGCCGTAGCCACAAAAACTGGCATTTCTGGAAAAATCCAGACCAGCGGCTCTAACCCATTATACATAGGCTGGTTCGACTACTTCAAAGGCAAAATAGACGAAGTGAGAATATATCCAAAAAGCCTATCTCAACAACAAATCTACCAACGCTACATAGAAACCAAAGATGGCTTAAGCAACAGCTCAACGATAGCTTCAGCAGAAACAGCCATCGGCGACATCTGGCGATGCGAAGTAACACCAAACGACAGTCACCAAGACGGAACAACGAAAACCTCAAATCCAATAACCATAGGCAAAAACAACACACCAATTATCACCTCATACTATCCAGAAACTGATCCGACAATCAACGAAACACAAAGCCAAGAGTTCAACGTAACTTGTTTTGATCCTGACGGAGATTCATTAACAATCGAGTGGTGGAACGGAACAACGCAGATAAAAACTGAAACAGGAGTAACGACTTCTTCATACACCTTCGACGCAATGCTAGGTTCTGCAGGCCAATATATAATAACCGCAATAGTAAAAGACAGCTTAGCCCAAACGTCACACCAATGGACCTTGACTGTGGAACAACAGCCGTAATTACCCTAGGGCAGACTAACTCCAACCCACTTCGACAAGATTACTAGCACTCGTAACTGTTATAATTCCTAAGTCAAAAGCCCAGCCATCCCCTTCAGCTCTTTCCTCCCCGTCAATTTTTACGGTAACAGGTTTGACTCTATCTCCAACATAGACCTTAGTGATACTTGACTTTGTCAACTCGCTACCATCTATCTGAATGCGTAATTGCCCTGACCAAGCAACGGACTTGATTTTTGCATTACTATACACAGTAAAATTGTCTTCTACGAGCTTATCGAAATGCGATAGGAATGAAAGCGCGAGGCATACATATAAGTCCGCTGCGTACAAGCATTTTCTGGGGCTCGTCACGATACTTTCAACCAGCATGCTTGACGTTTGATATTTCCAGCTCGCATAGGCAATAGCGTAATTTGATCCTCCTTGAAAAGGTCCATGCATTTTGCCTATCCACAAATTAAGTCCTCCATCCGTAAAATATCCCCAATGATCCAGTGCTGCAAAAGCAGCCATGGCAAAACCTATATTGTCCATTGAAAAGTTCTTCTGCGTTGCCTCTTGATATGGGCCGTAAAATATTTTGTTGGGTTCGACCGTTCCCCCCTCGTGATTATTGACATATATCGTTGGCGTGTAGTTTCCCATCAACCACCTCAAAGCCCAAGCCTCAGGCTCTGTTGTATTACTACCAGGTGGGAACTGACGATTCAGATCCGCTCCGTTAGCATTCTCACGGGTGCCCGCAGCGAAACCATCCGGATTCAAGATAGGAATGATTATTATCGTGTATTCCTCTAATCGTTTATTCCAGTAGCCGCCAACACGATAATCCTCAATAATCACCTCAGCCAACCTCAAACAGGCAAAAGTGGTGCTTTTCTCGTTTCCATGAATGCTTCCGTCAACAATTGAATACCTACTCCCATTACCAACAAACAAGGCATTTATAGGCCGCGCTTGGACGGACGTTCCTACGCTTCTCATGCTGACGACATCACTATTAGCACCGGTAAAGTTGACCATCCAGCTGTACACCCACGTAATGCTAGGCCAGTTAGTACCAATCGCAAACCAACGTGCATACTTGCCAGTTGGAAAATCCTTAACCATTTTAATCACCGGAAATAGATGCCAAATTCCGTCCCACTCGGTTTCTGGCGTCGTTGCATCCAGATCCATCACGTAGAACCCGCCTGTGGGTTGTGTGCCACTCATGTGGAAGAAGGCAATTCTGCTAACGTCGTAACGGGCAATCGTCGTTACATTGCTAAAGCTCGCCAGTCCAGACGTAAGAACTGTCGTCAACTGTTTGACATTGCCAGTCTCGTTTCGCATCTCAACCAAGTCGCCCTTGCGGAAGTTACCCCAATCCATAACGTAAGTAACAGTGTTAGTTGACACTACCTGCATGCTGTTACTCAAGCTTGGATAAATAATGGTGCAGAAATCCCGCAAATGTGAAATTACAACACGCGTTTGAGCGAATTGTTTAATCGCTGTAGCATTGTAACCGCCTTGCTTTGTCATAATCACTAACCCGTCAAAACGGTCTACATCTTCAAATCTAGTGATCTCCGTAGGCAAAAGACATCTGTAACTTATGCTTTGGTTGCCAAAGAGCCAATAAAAGTTACTAATCGCTGGATTTTCATCAACCGAGCCTATCACACCAAAATTCGTCTCTTTTGGATAATGAATCGAACCATTCGATGGCACAACAACGGAACTCTGTAAACCATAGCTCATCGACACAATAGAAACGATTAGAAGAATGAGCAAAAGAGCAGTTTTTCCGAAGTCTCTTGTAGTCCTCTGTGGCAAATTGGCACCTTCTACTATTCGAATAGTAGTTGTTCTACTTATTTTGATCGCAGTATATTCTGTATTACTATTTAATAAACCCTTTTGGAGACCAGTTCAACAAAAATACAACAATACAGCCTATGCTTGAAGACACTTAAGATGACTTTCAGCTAGTGCCACGTTCTCTATTAGGAACAACTTTTGAAATGTGGGTTCTCTTTTGAATGTCTTGCCCTTAATCTAGAGAGGAGTCCAGAAACTTCAATGACGAAAATACTAATAAAGGAGAACGCAAATGACCTTTTAAATTAAAGTAGTAAAATCATTAAACGTAGTATGAAGAACCTAACATGCAAAACAAAAATAGCAACTACTCGCTCTCTAACTTTTACCATAATAATAGTGCGAATATTGTCAGATTGAAATGAGCAAACGAAGCCGAACTTGGTGAAATCATGGCGAATGAACTGGACAAAGTTGTTGAAGATTCGACTCGTGGCGGTTTCTTTCTAATGCTAGGAACTGTTCTTTCGACGGTTATTATGGCAATTGCGGCGATTCTGGTTGGAAGATTATTAGGTCCTGCGCTATACGGAGAGTATGCTCTGGCACTGGTCATTCCGACCCTTCTGTCGATATTTGGAGATTTTGGCATAAATACTGGTACGGTCAAATTTGCTGCAAGTCTCCACTCCAGAGGAGAGGACAAGCAGATTAGAAAGATAATCCTCACTGGGTTACTATTTCAAGCACTTGTGGGGTTAGGCATCTCCGGGGTCAGCTTTGCATTCGCCGATTTTTTCGCAGTTCTCATAAATAGACCTGGCCTGAGCTTTTATATTCAAATAATGTCAATTTCAATACTTTTCCAAACCATATATGCCGCGGTGATGTCCATTTTCGTAGGCTTGGACAAGACAGAGTACAACGCTCTTACAGGGGGTATACAGGCTGCAGCCAAAACCGTGTCGTCAATCGCGCTTGTCCTACTTGGCTTCAGCGTTGCCGGTGCTGCACTCGGTTATGTCACAGGTTATGCAGTAGCTGGCACTATAGGAGTAGGGGTAGTTTTCTTCAAGATACTCAGACCCATAAAAAAAGGCGACAACGGTGGCTTTGTACAAACTCTTAAGATGCTGGTTAACTATGGAACACCACTCTATGTCACAGTGCTTTTGATAGGTTTCATACCTCTGTATCAGCAGGTTATTCTTGCCTTTTTCGCTTCGAACTTTGATGTTGGAAACTTTAGAGCAGCTGCTAACTTTTTGACATTAATTTCCACCATTCCATCATCAATTGCATCTGCGTTGCTTCCCGCGTTCTCAAAACTTGACTTCCTAAGGGCTGAAGGGCTAAAGGTCTTCTTTAAACGTGCAAACAAGTACACGTGCCTAGTGATAGTTCCAATAGCAACCTTGGTCATAATTCTCTCTGAAGAGGTAGTTCAAGTAATATACGGGTCAGCCTATCAGTCCGCTTCACTTTTTCTCTCAATAGGTTGCCTTTCATATTTCCTAGCTGGACTAGGCTATTTGACCTTGTTCAGTCTGTTCAACGGTCTTGGAGAAACACGAACAACGCTTAAGATAACTGCAGTCAACTTTTTTATCATGCTCGCGCTGGTTCCAATTTTAGCCAGCGCATATGGAGTGCCAGGCGTAATGCTCACTTCCTTACTTTCAAACGCAATCGCCATAACATACGGGGCAATCATAGCACGAACTCGATTCAAAATCGAATTCGACGTATACCCAACCATAAAAATCTACTTAGTTTCCGCAGCGTCTGCCGTTCCATCACTGCTCCTACTTCGGTTCACATCCCTGTCAAACCTTGTTACACTCATAGCTGGAGGGATACTCTACCTTCTCGTCTACATAACCTTGGTGCCACTGGTAAAAATAATAGGTTATTATGAACTTCAAAAGGCAACGCAAGTCATAAACAAAATTCGAGTATTAGCTCCGATTGCCAAGCCAGTGCTCAAATATCAAGAAAAAATTCTGCGTTTAAGAACCGTTGAACAATCACCAAAAAACTCTCAAGCTACCTAGCACTCAACAAGAAGCATCATTCATCTCCCACTTTTTCTTTTTAATACAAAAGCGTGAGCATCTTTCAGGATATATGCTGTAATTCAGATTGGTTGGTTTGGAAAGCTCTTCTTCAAGAAATAAGACTTAAGAGCGTCACTTTCGCTTGGGTCAATTTTGTGCAACAACTCTCGCTCTTTACATATTAGAACAGGGAATGAAAAATGAAAACTGCACTGAATCGCATAAGTTCGTACCTAATGCGCATGCGTGGATACTTGACCAAAACTCATGCAATCTTAGGTGCAAAGATCGCTGTATTAACGGCGGCACCAATAATTCTTTTTGGCCAAGATTTGACCATACTGTTCAACGATGCCCTGCAAAATGAAATGACGAGTTACATGCTCGCCATACCATTCTTATTCGCTTATCTCGTTTATCGTAAGAGAAAAATGTTGAGAGCAGTTATTCCGCTTGAAGATAAAAACCAGCCAAAAGAGACAAGGCACCTAACTTTGATGGCGGGAGTGCTGCTCTCAATAATTGCAGTACTGCTTTACTGGTATGGCACCTACACTTTTACTCCATTAGAATACCACATGTTCGCTTTACCCATATTTGCAGGTGGCTTAATCCTTATCTTTTTCAATTTTCAAACTCTGCGGCAGCTAGCGTTTCCAATTGCCTTCATCATCTTCTTAATGCCACCACCGTCGGAGATTCTATTTTCCTTAGGCACAACCTTATCAACTGTAAGCGCAGAAGCCCCCAACGCAATAGTTCATGCTCTGGGAATGAATTCCACAACTGTCATAAGCGAATACGGAAACCCAGCAATAATTATAACTAGACCAGATGGCACATCAATGAACTTTGAAGTGGGCGTCGCCTGTTCAGGCATATACAGCTTGATAGGCTTTTTGCTGTTCGCAATATTCATAGCATACATAATTCGAGACAAACCGTGGAAAAGATTTGCTTTGATCCTGTTAGGAATTCCACTCGTGTACCTTCTTAACATAGTTCGAATAACAAGCATTTTAACATTGGGCTACTATTTCGGTGAAGGCACTGCCCTACAGGCATTTCACTTGCTCGGGGGATGGACACTTATATTTGTTGGCACGCTTCTCCTACTTGTAATCTCAGAAAAAATCCTCAAAACCCAGATAGTTGCAAAGCCATCAGAAAAATGCTCCAAATGCAATCCAACGTCATTACCGGCTAGAGATTTCTGCTCCGAATGCGGCAAGATTCTGAAACCAGCAAGAATCACACTAAAAAAGGTGGATGGCCTCAAAATAGCCATCCTTGCCTTCAGCATAGTCCTCCTGATATCCATTCAAGCGCCCGTGTTTGCTTTAACACAGGCACAACCTGCAGTCTTGGTTGACACGCCATCTGGGCAGCAAGTTTCCAGCAGCATTCTACCACAAATCTCAAACTACAATTTATCTGAAGGATATCGCGACACAGAATTTGAGAGGATTTCTAAGCAAGATATGTCAATAATGTATCTATACTCGCCACTCAATCAATCAGACGATTGGATATGGGTAGCAATTGAAATCGCATCCACAATAAACTACTTGCACAGGTGGGAAACTTGTCTAATAACATGGCCACTTTCAAAAGAACAACCTCCCAAGGCAACTCAAATCGAACTGAGTGATGTACAATTAGTACAAAATCCTCCAATAATCGGCCGCTACTTCGCATTCAACTACACGACCACTAACGAAACACAAACGGTCCTCTATTGGTATGAAACAACGCTATTCAGAATAAACTCTACTTCAATGCAAAAACACGTCGAGATAAGCGTTATCGCATTCCCAGAGAGTATTGAAGATTTGCCGCGAATCAAGAATGAACTGGTAGCTTTTGCAAGCTTGATCGCAGGTTATTGGCAACCGATCAAAACATGGTCACAGATAAGCCTGCTCATATCACAAAACGGCGCAAACCTTGCCGCAGCAACTACTGCAGCATTGATTCTCATGATAGGTTATTATTTGTTTGAAACGAGGAAAAAATTAAAAGCCAACATGAGTGCTTACCAAAAACTCTCCAGAGCAAATAGGCAAATAATAGACATTGTTCAACAAACAGAGAAAAAAACTTTACCAACGCTGGGTAACATAGCCACGACGCACAAAGAAAAAGTTGGCAAAGAAATCAACAGGGACAGGCTTTTAAAGATGCTTTCCGGAATCGAAAACACTGGCGTGGTGAAAGGCTCTGTGGCTAACAGACAAGACGAGCCAATACGAGTGTGGGCAACCCAATTTCGCCTAGACAAGATTTAAATCGAATATACGAAACTGTAATCCTTTAGTAAAGATTTGAGTTTGAGTCGGGACTTCTGAGGATGAATATGAAAATCCAAATCTCCTTCAAACAGTCAATTATACTAGCATTATTGCTGGCAGGAGCGGTCATCAACGCTCTTTCTTTATTTTTCTTCACACAACTTGACCACATCGTTCATGGTGATCTTTATCGATACGGTTTGCAGTTCAACTACGAATGGGCTGCCCAGTATTGGATGTACTCTGGATTAATCATCAGCTCTCTTTCAATCACTTTGTTAGTGACAGGCATCTCAGCTGTATCACTAGCAGTTAATGCGCGAACTCACGGTGCCAGTTCAAGGTTTGTTTGCTATCTGCTTCTTCTCATGGGAACTGTAACAAGCATTTTTTCTGCTCTATTATTCACTCACCTGGACTATATTGTCAACAACGACCTTTATCGATATGGCTTACAATTTAGCTACGAGTGGGCCCTACAGTATTGGACGTATGCCAGGTTGATGCTTGGGTTAATTGGACTTGCAAGTGTAATAACTGTTATTTCTTTCATGTTAATCTTCCTTAGTGCTCAAGCTATAATCCGAATAAATCAGACAAAGCTGATTTCCTCCGTCTTAGTTGCTACTGGAGTTGCAGCTCTCATTCTTTCAATAAACTACACTTCTTCAATTCTCGCATTCATAGGTTTGGGATTAGTCTTCTGGGGAACCATATTCATCTACATACGTCCTGAAGAATATACCAAAAGAGTCCTTCTGGACGCAACAGTATCGCCCCTACTTGCGACGCTAGACCAAATAATGAAAGAAACCAACTACGAGGGCAAAGCCGTGTTCCTACCGCCAAAATATTTCTTAAACCCAGAAGCCAATAAGGCATATATACCCAAACAAAAAGACACAAAACTGCCAACACCAGAACAAATCCAGAAACAAGAAACCCAACTAATAATCGAAAACCCTCAAGGCATCCTGCTAACGCCGCCAGGCGCTGAACTGACAAAACTCTTCGAAAAAACGCTTGAAACAAGTTTCACAAGAATAGATCTGCCATATCTACAGCAAAACATGCCAAAACTCTTCATCGAAGACTTAGAAATCGCCCAAAACTTCGAAATAGAAACAGAAAACGACAAGGTTCACGTAAAAATAGAAAACTCAACCTACCAGAACCTAACCAAAGAAGCCATAAACCTGTCATTATATAGAGGCCTAGGTTGCCCAATCAGCAGCGCCATTGCATGCGCCTTAGCCAAAGCAACAGGCAAACCAATAACAATTGAAAAAGAGAATACAAACGAAGACGGCAAAATCATCGAAATAGAATATCGCATAGTAGAAGAGGAGCAAACACCCCAATGACTTTTCCACTCGGTTTCTGGGACATAAGCCTTCTCCTAGCTATAACAGCCATAATCCTACTCATAACCTCAGAACTACTCTCAGCATACTATGGCAAGATAAACATACTCATCAACAGGAAAAAACTGAAGAACACTTCCATACTGTTCTCGGCGCTTTTCCTTGCGACAGTAGCAATCAGAATCATCAGCATAATCGCAAGTCCATAAAGCGCATTGTATGCAGCAATAAGACTGCCTCCAAAACGTAAGAGACTTCTAGAAAAACACCTAAATCTTCTATAAAACTGTTACACTCAAGTTTATTAACAAGAATAACGAAATAATTTGCTCAGTGAGGAGAATGAGAAGACTCGTCATAGCAGTGGTTTGTATCGCTTTACTTGCGCTTTTTGCAAGCAGTTCAACCGTAGGAGCCACTGGCCAAGCCACAGGAGCATTAATAATAACACCCCACGGAAGCTACTATCCAGAACCCGTGATGCTGACAAGCCCCGCAACCTTCAACATAACAGCCATCGATCACGTTACAGCCTACGACCCTAACATACTACTGGTAATGACTAACGCTTCATACCAAGGCTTGATGGGCGACGTAATGGTGGAATGGGAAGGTGGATCAATAAACTTCACAAAAGCACAGTTCACACATGTACATTCCAATAGCGCGCATGTTCCCCCAACAGGTACAACTAATGGCGCTTGGTACACGGTAGCCAGCTTGAAAGAACATATAGGCGTGAACGGAACAGCAGATGACACATTATGGTACGTGTACGACGATTTTCTATCGAGACCCATAGATCAAACACCCCAGAACTTTACAATCACGCTGAATTCGGAAAACCCGAGAATGCTCGTCTACGCAATAGCCAAAACCTTTAGCTGCAACTTCTTTAACATTGCATGTTGCAACGACTTCAATACGAGAGTACCACCTACACAACCAGGATTCGTCGTTCCAGATGCAGCTCCAATACTATTAGCTCTAGCGTCATTCAGCGCATTCGGAATATACGCAGTAAAACGCAAGAAAAATTAAGACAGAAACCACAGCTGAAAACAAGATTCACGAAAATTTAGATGCCTAATTTTTACTTTTTCCTATTTTTCCTACATTGCAATTTTGAAAACACTGACTTCCATTAAACACACTTTCATTTTAACAACTATTTTTATATACACCAGAGAAGTCTTCACCTTTCTTGAGGCTTAAATCTATTGAAAGACGAAGATGCGCTGCACCAGACAATAATCAAAATCATCAAGGAAGACAAGCCAGAAACAATAGACCAACTCATAAGCCTTGCAGAAAAAAAGGTGCAAATTCCAAAGCAAAAAATATTAGAATCCATTCTAAAAATGCAGAGCGAAGGAAAAATAAGCTTCGAAAAACCCCAACAAGCCGTAACAGATCTTGCAGCCTATTTGAAAACAGAACAAACTCTCTGGTACTGGACTACATTAGCAACTTCAATAATAACAGTCATAGTAGTATTTGCAATCCCAGAAAATCTGTATCCATTAGTCTACATAAGATACGGGCTTGGGAGCATATTTGTCCTCTGGCTGCCAGGCTATGCTTTCATAAAGGCCCTATTTCCTACAGAAAATTCTGCAAAAACCTCGGAAAAAGGCTTAGACATGGTGGAGCGTATCGCATTAAGCCTA